>Ga0307412_10002237_pt1 | contig 10729 bp, 13 predicted proteins | sample DK1Cmetagenome_3_FD_203823 | JGI IMG/M metagenome (GOLD analysis project Ga0307412, IMG submission 203823) | Maize rhizosphere microbial communities from greenhouse at UC Davis, California, United States - DK15-C-1 | ecosystem: Host-associated > Plants > Roots > Rhizosphere > Soil | place: USA...
TGTCTGAAGTCCGTCATTCGCGTGTGATTATTCTTGGTTCCGGCCCTGCCGGTTACAGCGCTGCGGTTTATGCGGCCCGTGCCAACCTCAAACCGCTGCTGATCACCGGTATGCAGGCCGGTGGCCAATTGACCACCACCACCGAGGTCGACAACTGGCCGGGCGACGTCCACGGCCTCACCGGCCCGGCCTTGATGGAGCGCATGAAGGAACACGCCGAGCGCTTCGAGACCGAGATCGTCTTCGACCACATCAATGCCGTGGATTTTGCCGCCAAGCCATACACCTTGACCGGTGACAGCGCGACTTACACCTGTGATGCCCTGATCATCGCGACTGGCGCCAGCGCTCGCTACCTGGGCCTGCCGTCGGAAGAAACCTTCATGGGCAAAGGCGTTTCCGCCTGCGCCACCTGTGACGGCTTCTTCTACCGCAACAAGCCAGTGGCCGTGGTCGGTGGCGGCAATACCGCGGTCGAAGAGGCGCTGTACCTGGCCAATATCGCCAGCACCGTTACCCTGATCCACCGTCGCGAAACCTTCCGCGCCGAGAAGATCCTGATCGACAAGCTCAACGTCCGCGTCGCTGAAGGCAAGATCATCCTCAAGCTCAACGCCACCCTGGACGAAGTATTGGGCGACAACATGGGCGTGACCGGTGCGCGCCTGAAAAACAACGACGGCAGCTTTGACGAGATCAAGGTTGACGGCGTGTTCATCGCCATCGGCCACACCCCGAACACGTCGTTGTTCGAAGGCCAGCTGGAGCTCAAGGACGGTTACCTGGTAGTCAAGGGCGGCCGTGACGGCAACGCCACCGCCACCAGCGTCGAAGGCATCTTCGCTGCCGGCGACGTGGCCGACCATGTCTACCGCCAGGCGATCACCTCGGCCGGTGCCGGTTGCATGGCGGCCCTGGACACCGAGCGCTACCTGGATGGCTTGCAGAACGCTTCGTTCTGATTCATCTGGCACAAAAAAACCGGCTTCGGCCGGTTTTTTAATGCCTGTCACATGACCAACGGGTGGATGCCGAGCCCTTGTGGGAGCGAGCTTGCTCGCGATGACGGTGTGTCAGTCAACATAGATGTGGCTGACCTGACGCTATCGCGAGCAAGCTCGCTCCCACAGGTTTTTTTGTGGTCAGAGCATTGCATTTCAGGCCAGCTCCACCAGGCACGCTTCCAGGATATCCAACCCCTCTTCCAACACCACCGGCTCGGTCGTCAACGGCGCCAGCAGTCGGATGATGTGCCGCGATTTCCCGCTGGGCATCAACAGCAAACCCGATTCCCGCGCCGAGGCCAGTAATTGCGTCAACTGTGCCGGGGCTGGGGTGCCGTCGGCGTGGGCCAGTTCGATCCCGCGCATCGCACCGACGCCGGTCAGGTGGCCCAGGTAGGGAGAAAGCCCACGCTGGCGCCATGACTCGTAGCGGCTGACGATCGCCTCTTCCTGTTGCGTGCCCCACGCGTGGAGGTTGGTGTCGGTCATTTCATCCAGCGTTGCCAGGGCGGCGGCGCAGGCGAGGGGGTTGCCGGAATAAGTGCCGCCAAGACCACCCTTGGGCAGGTTGTCCATCAGCGACTTGCGTCCCAACACCGCGCCCAACGGGACACCACCGGCGATGCTCTTGCCCAGCAGGATCAGATCGGGCTCGATGCCCAGTCGCGAAAATGCGAAGCGCTGGCCGGTGCGACCGAAACCGGACTGGATCTCATCGATGATCAGCACGATGCCCTTGTCGTCGCAGAACTGTCGCAGCGCCTGGGCGAAACCCACGTCCATCGCCAGGAAGCCGGCTTCACCCTGCACCGGCTCGACGATAAAACAGGCCACGTCGTTCACATCGATCTCGACGCTGAACAACCTGTCCATGGCTTTCAAGGCCTCGGCGCACGTCACGCCGTTGTCCTGGCTAGGGTAGGGCAGGTGGTAGACAGGCCCGGGTAGTACGCCGACTTTTTGCTTGTAGGGGGCGACCTTGCCGTTGAGATTGAGCGTAGCTAGGGTCCGACCGTGGAAACCGCCATCAAAGGCGATGACTGCAGTGCGACCCGTGGCGCCGCGCACAATCTTGAGCGCATTTTCCGCCGCTTCGGCGCCGCTGTTGGTGAGCATGCCGCTCACTGGATAATCCACGGGTATAAACGCTGCCAGGCGCTCCATCAAGTCAAGATAAGGCGTATGGGGGGCTGCGTTGAACGCGTAATGAGTCAGCCGGGTGGCTTGGTCGCGGATGGCCTCGACGATGCGCGGATGACAGTGGCCGAGGTTCAACACACCGATGCCCCCGACGAAGTCGATGTAGCGCTTGCCGTCGGTGTCCCAGACCTCGGCATTTTTTCCATGGCTGAGGCTGATAGGGTGAACGAAGGAAATCGATTGGCTGATGGTTTCGCGGCTCATGGGTAACGGCTCGGACGAAGAAAAAGATTCCCTTTATCTAAGCCGCGAGCAGCAGCGCCCGGCAAACGAAATAAAGTTGCCGGGTCAATCATAAAAGTCGGGATGTGCTGAGGCGCCACTGACTTGGGATGTGCAACCCGTGGCGAGGGAGCTTGCTCCCGCTCCAGCGCGAAGCGCTGGTCTCGGGCTGCGGCGCAGCTATTGTTGTGAGTGCTGCGCACTCAAGCGGGAGCAAGCTCCCTCGCCACAAAAGCGGGTTTCGACATGGGGGGCGATTGTGTCGTTCAGCGCCGCCGCAGCGGCTGCGCCTCGAATGTCACGCCGGCCATGCCGTGGGCCATCAACGCACGGATATTGCCGTGGTCGCTACCCTCGGGCGTGTCCAGCACCGAGCGATAATGCTCACCGAATGCCAGCAGCGTTTCTTCGTCGCTCAAGCCTTCAAGCAGAGCCAGGCCAAGGGTCTTGCAGGAGCCTTCGTTCTGACCGGCGGCATTCACGACGCCGCCGTTGTTGAAGGCTTGGGGCTGGTATTCGTAGCCCTCGGCAATAAAAGCCAGCGTGTCAGCGAAAGCATGTTCGCCGCTCTTGAGGCTGGCGCGAAAGGTGTTCAGGTCAGGCATTGGGATTTCCTTTGGCGAACGCCGCTTGCTGCTCGGCACTGGCCTCTTTCTGGTACTGGGCTTTCCATTGCGCATAGGGCATGCCGTAGACAACTTCGCGCGCATCGTCGAGGCTGACCTCGATCTGGCGCTCGTCGGCGGCGGCCTTGTACCACTTGGACAGGCAGTTGCGGCAGAAACCTGCGAGGTTCATCAGGTCGATATTCTGCACATCCTTGCGGCTGTCCAGGTGGGCAACCAGCCGACGGAAAGCGGCGGCTTCAAGTTCCAGGCGTTGTTGGTCGTTCATGGGAATCTCTGCGAGACAGCTTCAAGCGGCGAGCTTCAAGCTGCAAGTGGGTTTGCGGTGTTCAGGCTTGAAGCTTACAGCTTGAAACTTCTGGCTGCTACGAAGCAGCACGGCTTGCCGCGAGGGTAATCGACACTGACTCGGCGAAGCGCAAGGCGTGCGGCTTGTCGACTTCGACCTCGGCGTACAGCACCGACTCGTTGGACATGACCAGGTCGAGCAATTCCTGGGTCAGGCGTTCGAGCAGGGCGAAGCGGTTGCCTTCCACATGGGCGATGATCGCCTTGGTGATGGTGCGGTAGTTCAGGGCATGGTCGATGTCATTGTCGCGTACGGCCTCTTGGGCCGCATAGAGGATGGTCAGGTTGATCAACACGTCCTGTTTGTTGAGGATCTCGTCTTCATTGATCCCGATGAACGTACGCAGGCGCAGATCCTTGACCTTGATGCGCGCCATGGCGGGCTGAAGTTGTGGCATTTATTGGCTCCGTCGAATCAATTGCAGGAATTCCTGGCGCGTGTTGCTGGACTCGCGAAAAGCGCCAAGCATCACCGAGGTGTTCATGGTCGAGTTCTGTTTCTCGACACCGCGCATCATCATGCACATGTGCTGGGCTTCGATCACTACCGCAACGCCGGCGGCCTGGGTGACTTGCTGCACCGCGTCGGCGATTTGCCGGGTGAGGCTTTCCTGGATTTGCAGGCGGCGGGCGAACATGTCCACCAACCGGGCGATCTTCGACAGCCCCAAGACCTTGCCCGTAGGAATATAAGCCACATGGGCCTTGCCGATGAAGGGCAGCAGGTGATGTTCGCACAGCGAATAGAGCTCGATGTTGGCGACGATCACCATTTCGTCGCTGTCGGAGGCAAACAGGGCACCGTTGACGATCTGCTCGACGCTCTGCTCATAACCATGGCAAAGGTACTCCATGGCTTTGGCGGCGCGCACCGGTGTGTCCAGCAGGCCTTCGCGCTCCGGGTCTTCGCCCAGGCCGATCAGGATCTCGCGGTAATGCTGGGGCGACAGGGCCATGGCGCTTCCTCGCAACAGAACTATTTGATGTGCCGCCCGCCGTTGAGGGTCAGGGTCGTGCCGGTGACATAAGGATTGTCGAGCAGGTAGCGCAGGCTCTGGTAAATCACTTCGCTGCCAGGCTCGATGCCCAGCGCGGATTTGGCCAGGGCCTTGGCACGGTAGGTTGCGTCGTCGTCGGCATTGAACAGTAGCAGGGCCGGGGCGATGCCATTGACCTTGATGGCCGGTGCGTATTTTGCCGCGAATGAAAGCGTGAGGCTTTCCAGGCCAGCCTTTGTGGCGCAATAGGCGATGTGCTTGCTGCTGCCCTTGCGCGTCACATCATCACTGATGTGCACGATATCCGCCGGCACCGAACGCCGCAGCAAATCGGCGCAATGCAGGTTGATCAAGTAAGGCGCGAGCATATGGACGCCGAACATGGCGCTGAAGGCAGCGGTTTCATTGCCCGGGGTTTCGGCGAGCCAGGCCGAGGCGTTGTGCACGATGGCGCGCAGTTGGTCGGTGTGCTGCTTGAGCTGGTCGATGAAGGCGAGGATACCGGCTTCACTGGAAAAATCGGCGAACAGTACCGTGGCCCCCAAGTCCCGCAGCGCCTGCACGCCCGGCCGTTCGCTGCGGTACGTGGCGATGACCGGTTGGCCGTCTTCCAGCAGGCGTCGGGCACAATGCAGGCCAACGCGTTGGGCTGCGCCGGTGATCAGGATCGGAGCGGTGGCGCTGGACATGGGACGGCTCGGTTCGCGGCAGAAGCAAAACTATAACAGCGACGGCGGGTACGTCCTATGAACAAGGGAAAATCCAGCGCCCGATTGGGTTTCCCTTACGGACCGTGGCTTGCGCCGATGGCGTCAATGATTCTGCGCAGCCGGCGATGACCGTTGTGGTGCCTCCGCCAGCCAACTCGCCAATAAGTGAGTCGACATCGGGATAAACAAATAGACCATCAGCGGCGTCAGGATGAGCGTACTGATGAAAACCCGGTTCAACAGGCCCAGCTCGCCGAGTAACGGTCCCAACAGGAAATTGAACAATAACGAAACAGGAAAGAACGCCAGCCAGATCGCCACGGCTTGTTTCCAGCGTGGCGGGCGTTGGCCGATCGCGCCGAACCAGCCGTCGATGCCCCGCACCCGGTGTTCGGAGGGATTGGCAAACAGATCGCTGCCGCGTCCCAGCCAGGCCGTGCGCGAGGCGGAATGTTCCCACGCATGCAGGGTCTGCTCGTCGGCAAATCTGAAAATGATCTGGAATTCATCGTCTTCGGGCGGCGGTGCAAGCACACCGGAGCCCAGGTAGCCGGGAAAATCGGTTGCCAGCTGCTCGCCTTCACGCAACCAGGCGATCAGGTCCTGATAGCGTCCATTGGCAACGCGGCGCGCAACCATCAAGGTGACGGGGGAGGTAGACATTTTGTATCTCCATGTTACAAGCGCGGTGCTCCGGATAAGAGCTTCGCGGGAAACGCCCCGGTGATAGCGGGATGCGTCTGGTCGCCAATGGCTAAGCAAGGATTATTCCTTGCCGAGCATAAAATACCAAATCCGCAAATTGACCGAATTTGTCCTTGTCATGACAGGGTTGGGAGGGAGTAACATGGGATCCAATTTTATGCCGGGAAAACCCTCGGAATGAGCGTAATCACCGAAGATGACTTCGTGTTTCCGGCATCAACTGCTTTGAAGCGCGAAGACTTGTTCCCGATCCGCGAAGTGGCGCGGTTGACAGGGGTGAACCCGGTGACCTTGCGCGCATGGGAACGCCGGTATGGCCTGATCCAACCCACGCGCACCGAAAGCGGGCACCGTCTGTATTCCCAGGCCGATATCGAAAAGGTCAGGAGCATTCTCGCCTGGATCGAGCGTGGGGTGGCCGTGAGCAAGGTGGGAAAGATTCTGGCGAGGACCGAGTCGGTGCAGCCAGTCTCCAAATTCATTTCCCCCGATCTTATTCGTGCCGATTACAACCGATGGCAGCAGCAAGTGGCGGATGCGGTTGGTCATTTCGATGACCTGGCACTGGACCGCGTCTACGGACAGATTTTTTCCAGTTATGCAGTGCCGGTGGTATTCCAGGACATCCTGATGCCGCTCTGGCGAGAACTGCTGCAACGCCAGCATGAGTTCGGGCAGACCAGCGAGTGGCTGTTTTTCGATGGGTTCCTGCGCTCGCGCGTGACGCAGCGGCTACTGCTCAAGCGTGACGTTTCATCCCGGCGGGTGCTGGTCAGCTCCATTGGCGATCAGTGCCGGGAGTTGGAGCTGTTGGTCACCGCACTGTTCGTGTCCAAGGCGGACGTAGGTGTCAGGGTGATGACTGTCGGCCAACCGTTTGACGAACTGATCCTGGTCTGCCAGAAGATGCAGCCCCTGGCACTGGTGTTGGTGTCCAACCACGCACCGGCGGTCGATTTACCCAAGCGCCTGAAGAAATTGGCGATGAGCCTGGATTGTCCGGTAATGCTGGCCGGTGACGCCTCCGACCTGGCACAGGAAAGCCTGGCCGGCTCGTCGGTTGGTTGCCTGGGGAACGAAGGAATGGAGATTCGCCAGCGTCTGCGTCAGTTTCTGGCGGGAAACCTGGACACCTGAAGCGCTTGCTACAGATGCATCGCCGGATGAGCGAGGCGATGTTGCTGGAGGATGTATTGACGCAGCCGCTCGGTTTCGTCCTCGTCATGCTGGCTCAGGTGATAAGCGTACATGCCTTGGGCGGTTTCCCTTTCGAACGTGCCACGCAATGAAATACGTTCGTAGCCAGACGGGCTGAACCATAAGGAGAATTGCTTCGGTGGTTTGGTGCGGTTGCGGATTTCCAGCAGTACGCCCTTGCAAGAAACCTCATGCACCCACAACGGGCCTGGCTGGCCGTGGACGTTTTCCAGCGCCACCGGCTCTTCGAGTGTCAGGCGCCATGGACGAATTTTCGGGCCGTCCTCATAGATGCTCGGCACGCCCAGGCGAAGGTGCATGGCATGGAATTCATCTTCGACCAGATGCAACGGGAAGGTCATCTGCTGATTTTCGAAATTGGCCTGTAGCGTGACCTGCTCATTTGCCGCCAGGCGCGTCAGCAAATCGCGGATCTGTGATCCACCGTTTACCAGCAAGCTCGACGTGACATCCCGCTCATTCAACTGCGGGTTGTGCTGCATGGTCCGGATGAAATCAAGCTCATCCTGGGTCAGAAGGGCGTCGCGCTGCATAAGATGGCTCGAAAGATATTTGCGTTGTCACTGGTGATTGTAGTGACTGACCATTAATTCGCCGTTTTGTTTTCACCGCTCGTCGAATTAAGTCGAGCGATGATTTCCCGGGCTTCGGCCAATTCCTTTTCCAGTTGGGCCACACGCTGCTGGGCCTTCACTTGAGCGGTAACGTCTTTTTGCACTCCGACGAAATAAGTGTGGCCGTCCGCCTCGTTTTTTACGGTGGAGAGCGACAACTCATTCCAGAAGGGCGTGCCGTCCTTGCGGTAGTTGCGCAGTACCTGTCGGCACGCGCCTCCTTGTTTCAAAGCGGCGCGAATCGGCTCCAGGGACGGTTGGTCCCGGTCGCCTGACTGCAGGAAGCGGCAATCCTGATAGAGGATTTCGTCGCGGCTGTAACCGGTCAGCCGTTCGAAAGCCGGGTTTACATAGATCAGGATGTTGTCATCGCCTTCTTTTTCGGCGATGACGATCCCGTCGTTCGACGCGTTGATCACCAATTGCATCAGATGGGCGTTGATCATGAGGCCTCCAGCCTTGGACTTCCCTGTACGCGCTGCATTCTAAAAGAACGCGGGGGGATGTCCACTGGCTATTATTGGTTGTTGAGAGTCAATCGCAGCTTGAGCGCGCAGCCTGTTACCATGCCCCTTCTATTTATTCAGCTTCAGGATCAGACCGATGAAAGTCGCCATTCTTTCCGGCTCCGTCTACGGCACGGCCGAAGAAGTTGCCCGGCATGCCGCCAATTTGCTCGGTGACGCGGATTTCGAAACCTTCCTCAACCCACGGGCGACCCTGGCGGACATCCAGGCGTTCGGACCGCAAGCCTTGCTCGCCGTAACGTCGACGACCGGCATGGGTGAGTTGCCGGATAACTTGATGCCCTTGTATTCAACGATCCGTGATCAGTTGCCCGCTTCATTTCGTGGGCTCCCCGGCGCGGTGATCGGCCTGGGCGACGCGAGTTACGGCGACACGTTCTGCGGCGGTGGCGAGCAGATGCGCGAACTGTTTGCCGAACTGGGCGTAAATGAAGTGCTGCCCATGTTGCGCCTGGATGCCAGCGAAAGCGTCACGCCGGAAACTGACGCCGAGCCCTGGTTGGCCGAGTTGATTGTTGCATTGCGTGGCTGAGCGGCGCCCGGCGCGCCCGTTTGATGACTCGCTCGGCCAGTAAGCTGGCTGCCAATGCAACTACCGACCTGGCGGGAGATGACTAGACTGGTTCTTTGTCCGTGAACCTGGACGTCTCTCCCATAAAAAATAAAGCCAGAGGTCATAGCCGTGAGCGTAGCGCCCATTCAATCGACACCCGGCATAAAGGATCAGGTCAGCGCAGCCGAGTGGCAAACCCGAGTCGACCTTGCTGCGTGCTATCGGTTGGTCGCGCTGCATGGCTGGGATGACCTTATTTTCACGCATATTTCCGCGAAGGTCCCAGGCACTGAAGACTTCCTGATCAACCCGTATGGGTTGATGTTCCACGAGATCACCGCGTCGAACCTGGTCAAGATCGATCAGGCCGGCAACAAGCTGATGGACAGTCCCTATGAGATCAACCCTGCCGGCTACACCATCCACAGCGCGGTGCACGAGGTGCGGCACGATGTGACGTGCGTGCTGCATACCCATACCGCGTCCGGGGTCGCGGTGTCGGCGCAGAAGCAAGGGGTGCTGCCGATCAGTCAGCAATCGCTGTTCGTGCTGTCGAGCCTGGCCTATCACCCGTATGAAGGGGTCGCGCTGAACCCGGAAGAAAAGGCCCGCCTGCAAGCCGACCTGGGCGAGAGCAACTTCCTCATGTTGCACAACCATGGTCTGCTCACCTGCGGCGGGACCATTGCCGATACGTTCCTGATGATGTTCATTTTCCAGCGAGCCTGTGACATTCAGGTCATGGCCCAGACGGGCGGCGCCGAATTGATTGCCATCGAGCCGCAGGTATTGGCCGGCGCCCGGGCGATGGTTGCCGGCGTGACCAAAAGTGCCCAGGGCATGGGGGGCGCGTTGGCCTGGCCAGCGCTGCTGCGCAAACTCGACCTGCAAGATCCGAGTTACAAAAGCTGATGCCCATGGTGCAGATCCCGCTGCGTATCTGGCGTCAGCGCGGCCAGACATTCATTTTCCGTGGCCACGCCATCCGTTATTGGGTGGCCGGGCACGGCGAGCCGTTGCTACTGATCCATGGGTTTCCGACCGCCAGTTGGGACTGGCATTACCTGTGGCAGCCGTTGGCCCAGCGTTATCGAGTCATCGCCTGCGACATGCTCGGGTTTGGTGACTCCGCCAAGCCAACGGAACATGTCTATAGCCTGCTGGAGCAGGCCGACCTGCAGCAAGCACTGCTCGCCCACTTGAACGTGACGCAAGGGGTTCACGTACTGGCCCATGATTACGGTGACAGCGTGGCCCAGGAGTTGATCGCCCGGCATGGCGAGGCGCGCATCGACGTCGCCAGTTGCGTCTTCCTCAATGGTGGCCTGTTTCCCGAAACCCATCGTCCGGTGTTGATGCAAAAACTGTTGCTCAGCCCCTTGGGTTGGCTGGTTGGCCGGGCTTTCTGCAGGGACGGCCTGGTGAAGAGTTTTCGGCAGATTTTCGGCCCCTGGACCGGCCCCACCGAAAGCGAGCTGGATGACTACTGGAGCCTGGTCGAGACTCACCACGGACCGCGGATCATGCACAAGCTCATTGCCTATATTCCCGAGCGTCGCATCCAGCGTGATCGCTGGGTCCGGGCGATGCAGAGCGGCGAGGTGCCGTTGCGGCTGATCGACGGGGCATTCGACCCGATTTCCGGTGCGCATATGGTGGCGCGTTACCAGGCGCTCATTCCCCATGCCGACACGGTGTCGTTGCCTCACATCGGTCACTACCCGCATACCGAAGCGCCGGTGCAGGTGCTCGATCACTACCTGGCATTTCGTGAGGCCATCGCCGCGCCTCGCAGGCAAATGGCGTGTTCATGATGTGTTGCTTGCATCATCCCTGCACCTTATCGGCCAACATTCACTTTCAACCCAGTTGATTGTGACCAGCGGACTTGTACCCGACACTCCCGTTCATTGTCCTACGGCCTGCTGGAGTTCTGCCCATGAATGAGTCTGTGCGCTTCGAAGATAAAGTCGTGATCGTCACAGGAGCCGGTGGTGGCCTGGG
>Ga0307412_10002240_pt1 | contig 10725 bp, 6 predicted proteins | sample DK1Cmetagenome_3_FD_203823 | JGI IMG/M metagenome (GOLD analysis project Ga0307412, IMG submission 203823) | Maize rhizosphere microbial communities from greenhouse at UC Davis, California, United States - DK15-C-1 | ecosystem: Host-associated > Plants > Roots > Rhizosphere > Soil | place: USA...
CGGGTATCCGCATGATCGCCGATTGCCGAACCGGCGCCGAAGGCCCCGGCGTGCTCGTCGATATCGGCACGGCCGACGATTTCACGCCGCCGAAATGGACCGGCGGCATCGTGCAGGGCACGATCGTCCCAGGTCCCGAACAGCCGAGCTTGATCGAGCGGATGACCGGCAAGGCGATGCCCGCACGCGCAATGCTCGTCGCCGACGTCCCGGCCGCGGGGCTGCGCGCGAGCGCGGTGCCGTCGGCGGCGGACACGCCGAACAATCATCTCGCCTATGCGGTGCAATGGTTCCTGTTCGCCGCCGCGGCGCTGGTCATCTATATATTGGCCGTTCGTCGCCGCTTGCGACCTTGACCCTGGCCCGCGGATATTTTTCCGCGATTTCCGAGCCGCGAAATGTTCCATTTCGCTCGAAATCGCTCTAGGCGCGGGGCCGCCATGGAATATATCAGCACCCGCGGCTCTGCGCCGACCCTCGACTTTCGTGCCGCGACGCTCGCCGGGCTTGCCGGCGACGGCGGGCTTTATGTGCCCGCGCGCTGGCCGCAGATGTCGGCCGACGAGATCCGCGCGCTCGCGGGGCTCGACTATGTCGAAACCGCCGTGCGCGTCATGCGCCCCTTCGTCGAAGGCGCCCTGACCGAGGACGAGCTGCGCGGGCTGTGTCAGGCGGCCTATGGTCGCTTCGGGCACGACGCGGTGACGCCGATGGTCCAGCTCGATCATCGCCACTGGCTGCTCGAACTGTTCCACGGCCCGACGCTGGCGTTCAAGGACGTCGCGCTGCAACTGCTGGGCCAGTTGTTCGAGACATTCCTCGCGGGCGGCGAGACCGACATCACGATCGTCGGCGCGACGTCGGGCGATACCGGATCGGCGGCGATCGAGGCGGTCGCGGGGCGTGAGCATATCCAGATCTTCATGCTCCACCCCGAAGGCCGCGTCAGCGACGTCCAGCGGCGCCAGATGACGACGGTGCTGGCGCCGAACGTCCACAATATCGCGATCGACGGCAGCTTCGACGACGCCCAGGCCATGGTGAAGCGGCTGTTCGGCGATGCCGAGGCGCGCGACGCACTGACCCTGTCGGCGGTGAACAGCATCAACTGGGCGCGGCTGATGGCGCAGGTCGTCTATTATTTCTATGCCGCCGTCCGGCTCGGCGGTCCCGACCGCCCGGTTGCGTTCAGCGTGCCGACGGGGAATTTCGGCGATATCTTCGCGGGCTATGTCGCGGCGCAGATGGGGCTGCCGATCGCGCGGCTGGTCGTCGCGACGAACGTCAACGACATCCTCCACCGCGCGCTGACCAGCGGCGATTACAGCGCCGGCACGGTCACCGCGACCGCGACGCCGAGCATGGATATCCAGGTCAGCAGCAATTTCGAACGATTGCTGTTCGACCTGTCGGGCCGTGACGGCGCGGCGATCACCGGCATGATGGGCGACTTCGATCGCAATCGTGCGATGACGATCCCCGCCGACATGCTCGCTGGATCGCGCAGCCTCTTTTCGAGCGCGCGGATCGACGGCGACGAAATGACCCTCGCGCTGCGCTGGGCGCAGGAGCATGGCGGGCAGATCATCGATCCGCACAGCGCGGTCGGGCTTGCCGCGGCGCGTAGCCTCGACATCGATCCCTCTGTTCCCGTGGTCACGCTGGCGACCGCGCATCCGGCGAAGTTCCGCGAGGCGGTCGAGCGCGCGACCGGCGTCCGCCCGCCGCTCCCGGCGCGGCTCGGCAATCTGTTCGACCGCGAGGAGCGTTACGAAAGGCTTCCCGGCGATTATGACGCGGTGAAGGCCTTTGTTCTTGCGGAAGCGGCGCGTGGCTGACCTGCTTCCCCTGCGCACGCTGATCGGCGAGGCCTGGGACGATTATGGGCTGGTCGATAGCGGCGGCGGGCGCAAGCTCGAACGGTACGGTCGCTACCGCTTCATCCGCCCCGAACCGCAGGCGATGTGGGAGCCCGCGTTGCCGCCAGGTGATTGGGAGGCCGCCGATGGCGAGTTCATTCCGGCGTCGGACGATGATGGCGGGGGGCGCTGGTATTACAACAAGCCCGTGCCGGCCGAAGGCTGGCCGCTGGGCTGGCGCGAAACGCGCTTCACCGCCCAGTGCACGCCGTTTCGGCACCTCGGTTTCTTTCCCGACATGGCGCCGGTGTGGGACTGGCTGCGCAAAAAGGTCGCGGACAAGAGCGATCCCGCGTTCCTGAACCTGTTCGGCTATACCGGCGTCGGCAGCCAGGCGCTCGCCGCGGCGGGGGCGTCGGTCACCCATGTCGACGCGTCGAAAAAATCGGTGGGGCAGGCGCGCGAAAATGCCGAGCTGGCCGACATGGCCGACAGGCCGATCCGCTGGATCGTCGACGATGCCGGGAAATTCACCGCGCGCGAGGTGCGGCGCGAGCGGCGTTACGACGCGATCCTGCTCGATCCGCCCAAATTCGGCCGCGGGCCGGGGGGCGAGCGTTGGCAGATCGAGGAGGGGCTGGCGCCGCTGCTCGCCGATTGCCGCCTGCTGCTCGACGAGGACAGCCGGGCCTTGTTCCTGACCGTCTATGCCGTGCGCATGTCGGCGCTGGCGATCGGGGAGCTGTTGGCCCAGCTTTTCGCCGACCTGCCCGGTACGGTCGAATGCGGCGAGCTTGCGGTGCGCGAAGAGGCGAGGGGCCTGCTGCTTCCCACCGCGATTTTCGCGCGCTGGAGCCGCTGACCCCAGCGTTCCGCTACATTATGTTGCATACGTTTGCTGCGCAGAACGCACAGCATAATGTCCGAAACCGGACAGTCGATGCGTTGACAATGATAACGTTCCCATTTAGATAACGTTCACATAACGGGAATGCCGCCAACAAAAGAGCGGTTGATTGGGAGGAAAAGGGATGCGGGCGTCTCAAAAGCAGTGGCTTGCCAAATTTCTGGTCGGTACCTCGGCGCTGTCCTTGATGGGCATGGCGCAGGCGGCGGTTGCGCAGGAAGCGCCGACCGAAGGCGACGTGAGCGGCGGCGACGACATCGTCGTCACCGGCATCCGCGCCAGCCTTGCCGCATCGGCCGATATCAAGCGCGAGGCGCAGGGCGTCGTCGATGCCATTTCCGCCGAAGATATCGGCAAGTTCCCCGACACCAACCTCGCCGAATCGCTCCAGCGCATCACCGGCGTGTCGATCGACCGGAACAACGGCGAAGGGTCGCTGGTCACGGTCCGCGGCTTTGGCCCAGAATTCAACCTGGTGACGGTCAACGGGCGCCAAGTGCCGACGGCGGTCATCGGCGATGGCGGCAGCGCACCGTCGTCGCGCTCGTTCGATTTCGCCAACCTTGCATCCGAAGGCATTGCGGGCGTCGAAGTCTACAAGAGCGGCCGCGCCACGATCGAATCAGGCGGCATCGGTTCGACGATCAATATCCGCACCCCGCGTCCGCTCGACAATCCGGGGATGCACGGCAGCCTGTCCGCCAAGGGCGTGTATGATTCATCGCGCAACGACGGTAATCCGATCACGCCCGAGGTGTCGGGCATCTTCAGCACCACTTTTGCCGACGACACGATCGGCATCATGGTCGCCGGTTCGTACCAGCGGCGCAAATCGAGCACGAATTCGGCGAATGTCGGCTGGCGCGACGGTTATCTCGGCAGCGAGAATAACTGGGGTTCGCTGGCGCAGCCCGGCACCGCGGGGTCCGAGAACATCACCAACCGGCCCGGCCCGACTGATGTCTACCAGGTGCCCCAAAACGCGTCCTACGACCTCAACGACATCGACCGCGAGCGCATCAATGGGCAGGCGGTTCTGCAGTTCCGCCCGAGCGACGCTTTGACGGCGACGATCGACTATATCTATTCGCGCAACACCGTCGAAACGCGCAACAGCAATGTCGGCGTGTGGTTCAACCACGGCGCCACGTCGAGCGCGTGGACCGACGGTCCGGTCGCTGGCCCGCTCTTCTATTCGGAACTTTTCTCTCCGCCCGATCCGGGTTGCGACGCGCCCTCGCCGGCGCCGCCGGACGATTGCCAGGTCGGCAAGGATCTGTCCTACAGCGGCGCGCTTCAGGAGAACCGGGCCGAGAATAAATCGCTCGGCTTCAATCTGGAGTGGGAAGCGCCCGGCGGCGTGAAGATCGAACTCGACGCACATCATTCGACCGCCGAAGTGAAGCCGGTCAACCGGTTCGGATCGAGCATGTCGCTGGGCAATGCCGTGTTCGGCGTCGCCAATCAGACGATCAATTTCGAGAACGACCTGCCGATCATTTCCTATGGCATGCATCCCGGGATCGATCCGCTCGATACCTCGCTGATCACGCCGACGGGCAACGCGTTTCGCAACGCCTATTTCCGGAACCGGATCAACCAGGTCCAGCTCCGCGGCAAATATGATCACGATGGCGGGTTCCTCGACAGCATCGACTTCGGCGTTTCCTATGTCGACAGCAAGGTCCGCTCGGCCTTCGGCACGATCCAGAACGACGACACCTGGGGCGGGGCAGGGCCGGCGTCGGATATTCCAGACGATATCTTCTCGCTTCAGACCCTCCCCGACAAATTCCCGGGGCTGGCCCAGTCGGGGATGATCGAGAGCTTCTATACGTTCGATTTCGAGCGCATGGCCGACCTGATCGAGCAAAATTACCAGACGTGCAGCAATCCGGCCACCGGCGCGGCCCAGCCAGGTACTTGCCTGGCGGTGTTCAACACCGACCGGCGTATCTCCGAAAAGACGATCGCACCCTATTTGCAGGTCGCGACCGAGTTCGAGCTTTTCCAGAATCCGGCGCATCTAGTGGCGGGTATCCGTTACGAGACGACCGACGTTTCGTCGTCGGCGCTGGTGCCGGTGCCGGTGAGCAGCGCCTGGGTCGGCGAGAATGAACTGAACGTCATTTTTTCGGGCGACAGCGAGTTTACGCGCTTCAAGGGCTCGTATGACAATTGGCTTCCGGCGGTCGATTTCGACATCTCGCCGATGGAAGACGTCAAGTTGCGCGCATCATACAGTCACACGATCACGCGCGCCGATTATGCCAACATGCAAGGCGGACGGACGCTCGATACGCTGTTCCGCGTCGGCGGCGGCACGGGTGCGGTGGGCAATCCCGGCCTGATTCCGTACAAGTCGAAGAATGTCGATCTCTCGGCGGAATGGTATTACGGCCGCGACAGCTATGTTTCGGTTGGATATTTCCACAAGGATGTCAGCAACTTCATATCGACGACGCGGATCGATTATAATTCGCCCGGAATCACGACGCCGATCGGCGGTCCGCGTTATCAGGCGGCCCTCGCGGCGCGAGGGGCCGATGCCACGCTTGCAGAGATCCGGCAGTATATCATCACCACTTTCCCCGACACGGTGACCGGAAATGTCATCAACGCGGCGCCGGGCGATCCGTTGGTCAATTTCGAGATCACGACCCCGGTCAACAGCGACCAGACCGCATCGATCAACGGTTGGGAGTTCGCGCTTCAGCACAGCTTCTGGGACACGGGTTTCGGCGTGATCCTGAACTATACGATCGTGAACGGCAGCGCGACCTACGACAATAGGCAGCCGTCGACGGTGCCGCAGTTCGCGCTGGTCGGCCTCAGCGACAGCGCCAATGCGGTCGCCTATTACGACAAGAACGGACTTCAGGCGCGTGTCGCGTGGAACTGGCGCGACGAGTTCCTTCAAGGCTCGGGTCCGAACCCGACCTATATCGAGGCCTATTGGCAGATCGACGCCAGCGCGAGCTATGAGTTCATTCCGGGCATCACCGGCTTTGTCGAGGCGATCAACCTGACGGGGGAAGGGCGTCGCGGCCATCTTCGTCACGTCAACAATGTCACCTTCGTCCAGCCCGGCTTCGCGCGCTACGCGGCGGGGGTTCGGTTCAGCTTCTAAGGGCGGCGGTCCGCCCGCCGGCTTTGCAGGCGAGAGAGTCGCGCCTTTTCGGGGTGCGGCTCTTTTGCGTGACGCGGGCGGGGGGCTGTCCTAGGGTCAGGACCCATGAATTGCGCGATCGAGGTTTGAAGCGATTTTGTTCAGGGCAAGGAGGCAAGGCGAAGGAATATGTCGATATTTCAAGACTTGCCGACGCAGCCATGGACAAAATCGGTCAAATCCCGAAGGGACGCCGAAATGGCTTCGATCTCGTGTCCGCGCGGCCTTGCGGGTAGCGATGCTACCCGCTGCATCCGCCCGAACCCGATATCTTCGCCATTTCGACGCCTCGAACGTGCAATTCATGGGTCCTGACCCTAGGATCGGGTGCAATGAACAGCGTGGTCGAGAGGGTTGTCATCGTAGGCGGCGGCACCGCTGGCTGGCTGGCGGCGTCGCTGATCGCCAGCTCGCGCCGCGCGAAGGCGGCGCCGTTGTCGATCACGCTGGTCGAGGCGCCCGACGTTCCGATCGTCGGCGTCGGCGAGGGCACCTGGCCGACGATGCGCACGACGCTTGCGACGATCGGGCTCGACGAGGCCGATTTCCTTGCTGCCTGCGACGCGGCGTTCAAGCAGGCTTCGCGCTTCGACGGCTGGGTCGATGGTTCGGCGGGCGATACTTATCTTCATCCCTTCACCACCCCACCGGCGGTGCCGATGGGCGAGCTGCTTGCGGCATGGCACGCGTCTGCCCCCGACCAACCCTTTGCGGCGGCGATGAGCGCGCAGGCGGCGGTCTGCAACCTCCACCTCGCGCCGCGTCAGCGCGCGATGCCCGCCTATCAGGGCGCAGCCAACTATGCCTATCATTTCGCGACAGAGAAATTCGCGGCGCTGCTGTCGGTCCACGCGCGGCAGAATCTGGGCATCACGCATATCCTCGACCATGTTATCGGCGTCCGGCGCGCCGAGGATGGCGACGTCGCCGCACTGACGACGCGCAGCGGGCGCGAGGTCGCGGGCGACCTGTTCATCGACTGCACCGGCTTCAAAGGGCTGCTGATCGGCGATGCGCTGGACGTCGAGTGGATCGACCGGAGCGACCATGCCTTCAACGATCGCGCGATCGCGTCGCAGGTGCCGGTGCCGCCGGGCAGTCCGATCGCCTCGCAGACGATCGCGACCGCGCACGAGGCGGGCTGGATCTGGGACATCGGCCTGCCGTCGCGGCGCGGCATCGGCTGCGTCTATTCCAGCCGTTTCATGGACGCCGACCGGGCAGAGGCGGTTTTGCGCGACTATATCGCGCGCGAATTGCCCGGGGCGGTGCCCGAGACGAAGGCGTTCGGGGTGCCGTTCAAGCATATCAGCTTCCGCACCGGCCATCGCGCGCGGTTCTGGGAACGAAACTGCCTTTCGGTCGGGCTGGCGGCGGGGTTCATCGAGCCGCTCGAGGCTTCGGCGATCGTCCTGATCGAATTGTCGCTGCGCGCGCTCACCGACAATTTTCCCGCCGATCGCGCGGCGATGGATATCCACGCCGGGCGCTTCAACAAATTGTTCCGCTATCGCTGGGACCGCATCGTCGAGTTTTTGAAGCTGCATTATGTGCTCAGCCGCCGCGACGAGCCCTATTGGCGCGCGCATCGCGAACCCGAGCACATCCCGCCGCACCTTGCCGAGATGCTGAAGCTGTGGCGGAGCCAGCCGCCGTCGGCGTGGGATTTTCCCTATGTCGACGAGATCTTCTCGGCGGAGAGCCATCAATATATTCTTTATGGCATGGGTTTTCCGGCGGCCACCGGGTGGCCCGCGAGCGAGCGCGCGCTGGCGGCGCTCGCCGAGATGCGCCAGCGCGCGCGCACGCTTGCCGCCGGGCTGCCGACGAACCGCCTTTATCTCGATGCACTGGCGGCCGACCGCGCCGCGGCAGAATAGGAAAGAGCCGAATGACCCGCCACGCCATCCTCGACAGCAACACCCATCGCGAGCTTCGCGTGCGCGTCGATGCCGGGGCCGATCTGGGCGACGGGGTGATGGCGACGCTGACGGTTCCCAACGAATTTCGCAAAGTCCAGGGGCATTTCCCGATCCTGTTCCGCCGCGAAACCGGGCGCGACGATTTTATCGCGCTTGCGCTGTTCGGTTTCGAGGCGGGTGAGAATCTTTTCCTCGACGGCGACCGCTGGGACGCCCGCTATCGTCCGCTGTCGCTCGCGATCCAGCCCTTCCTGGTCGGGCGTCCGGCGAGCGGCGACGGGCCGGGGCAGGTGCATATCGACCTCGATCATCCGCGCGTCGCGGGGGATGGCGAGGGGGTACGGCTGTTCGACGCCGAGGGTGGTGGCTCGCCTTACCTCGACGAGATCGCCGAGCGGCTCGGCGATCTCGACGAAGGCTATCGCGCGAGCGGGGCGTTCTTCGATGCGCTGCGCGACCATGACCTGCTCGAACCGTTCAGCCTCGAGGTGACGCTCGACGACGCGTCGGTCCATTCGCTTGTCGGCTTCCACATCATCGACGAGGCGAAATTGCACGCGCTCGATCCCGACGTGCTCGGCCGCCTTCACGCCGACGGCCACCTGATGCCGATCTTCATGGCGCTCGCATCGCTGTCGCAAATCTCCGAACTCGTCGCGCGCAAGAACCAGAGGCTTGCCGGTGGCTGAAGCGGGCGGACCCATTTACGACCGTCTGGCGCCGGTGCCCGAGCGGATATGGAAAAAGGGGGCGGGGCTCGACGCGTTGCTGGAAGGCGCGCGCGAGCCCCTTGTCCTTCGCGGACTCGTCGCCGACTGGCCGCTGGTGGCGGCGGGCAAGAAGGGCGCGCGGGGCGCGCGGCGCTACCTGCTCGACCATGCGCGCGAGCGGCCCTTCAAAGTGTCGATCGGCCCACCGGGGCACAACGGGCGCCTGTTCTACGACGCCGACATGGCGATGAATTTCCGCGTCGGGACGGGCAAGCTTGCCGATATCTTCGCGGGGATCGACAAGGCCGAGGAGCTGGACGATATCCGCACCGTCTATCTCGCCTCGATCGATATCCCCTCGCATTTCGACGGGCTCGACGAAGAAAACCCGATCGGGCTCGACGCGCGCGATCCGCTGAAGAGCATCTGGATCGGGACGCGCACGCGGATCGCGGCGCATAATGATTTTCCGGACAATCTGGCGTGCTGCGCGGCCGGGCGCCGTCGCTTCACGCTGTTCCCGCCGCACCAGTTTCCCAATCTTTACCTCGGCCCGATCGACAACACCCCCGCGGGGCGCGTCGTCAGCATGGTCGATCTGGACGCGCCCGATCTGGCCGCGCACCCGCGGTTTGTCGATGCAATGGCAGAGGCCCAGACGGTCGAACTCGAGCCCGGCGACGCGATCTTCATTCCGTCGATGTGGTGGCACCATGTCGAGGGGCTCGAGGATTTCAATATATTGGTCAATTACTGGTGGCGGCGGAGCGCCGCCTGGCTCGGCCAGCCGCAGGACGCGCTCAACCATGCGATCCTTGCGATCCGCGACCTGCCCGACGCCGACAAGGCGATGTGGCGTGCGATGTTCGACCATTATGTCTTTGATAATAGCGCAGACGTGACCGACCATATTCCCGAACCGGCCCGCGGCATCCTGGCCCCGCTCACTCGCGAGAGTGCGGGGCGGCTGCGCGCCTTCTTGCTAAGGACGCTCAGCCGATGAACGAAGACAAGCCGATCCGCCGCGTTGTGATCGCCGGCGGCGGGACCGCGGGCTGGATGATGGCGGCGGCGATCGCGCGGACGATGGGGCCGACGGTCGACCTGACCCTCGTTGAATCGGAGGCGATCGGGACGATCGGGGTAGGCGAATCGACGATCCCGCCGCTGGTCAATTTCAACCGCATCCTCGGTATCCCCGAACCCGAATTCATGCGGGCGGCGCAGGCGACCTTCAAGCTGGGCATCATGTTCGACAATTGGAAGCATGACGGCCACAGCTATTTCCACAGCTTTGGCCTGTCGGGGAAAGATCATTGGTCGGCGGGGTTCCAGCATTTCTGGCTGCACGGCAAGGCCAAGGGGCATATGCAGTCCTACGACGATTATTGCCTCGAACTCGTCGCGGCGATGCAGGGCAAGTTCGCTCACCTGCCCGAAGACCGCATGAATTACGCCTATCACGTCGATGCGACGCTCTATGGCCGCTTCCTGCGCAAGCTCGCCGAGGCCGATGGCTGCAAGCGCGTCGAGGGGAAGATCGCGCGCGTCGAACTCGATAGCGAGACCGGCGATATCGCTGCGCTGCTGCTCGACGGCGAGCGGCGGGTTGAAGGCGACATGTTCGTCGATTGCACCGGCTTTCGTGGGCTGCTGATCGACGGGGCACTGCATGCGGGGTTCGAGGATTGGGGGCACTGGCTTCCGAACGACAGCGCGATTGCTGTCCAGTCGGAACATCTGGGGCCGCCGATGCCCTATACGCAGGCGATCGCGCACGACGCCGGCTGGCAGTGGCGCATCCCGTTGCAGCATCGCATGGGCGCGGGGATCGTCTATTCGAGCGGTTATCTGTCGCGCGATGCGGCGTATGAGCGGTTGATGTCGAGCGTCGGCGAACCGCGGATCGAACCCTTCGACATCAAGTTCAAGGGCGGGGTGCGGCGCAAGCAATGGTTCCGCAACTGCGTCGCGGTCGGGCTGGCGGGCGGGTTCGTCGAGCCGCTGGAAGCCACGACGGTTCACCTGATTCAGCGCGCGGTGCTGCGCTTTATCCGGATGATGCCGAGCGGGCGGGTCAGCGAGCGCGACGCCGCCGAGTTCAACGACCAGCAGCGGCTGGACATCGAACAGATCCGCGACTTTGTGATCTTGCATT
>Ga0307412_10002241_pt1 | contig 10718 bp, 10 predicted proteins | sample DK1Cmetagenome_3_FD_203823 | JGI IMG/M metagenome (GOLD analysis project Ga0307412, IMG submission 203823) | Maize rhizosphere microbial communities from greenhouse at UC Davis, California, United States - DK15-C-1 | ecosystem: Host-associated > Plants > Roots > Rhizosphere > Soil | place: USA...
CTGCATGCGTAGCCAAGGCGTTCTGCACGTCGACACCCAGATCGTGGTGCCGTTTTTCGATGTCGATTCGATGAACGTGGTCTGGCATGGCCACTACGTCAAATACCTCGAAGTGGCGCGCTGCGCCTTGCTTGACCTGATCGGCCATAACTACAACGACATGCTCGAATCGGGGCATGCGTGGCCGGTGATCGACTTGCAGTTGCGCTACGTACGCGGTGCCGTGTTCGGCCAGGCCCTGACCGTGCGCGCCAGTCTGGTGGAGTGGGAAAACCGGCTGAAGATCAACTACCTGATCAGTGACGCCGCAACCGGCGAACGCTTCACCCGCGCCAGCTCCGTGCAAGTGGCGGTGGACATGGCTACTCGCGAGATGCTGCTGGCTTCGCCACGGGTGTTTGTCGAAGCGGTCGAGAGGAAACTGTCATGAAGCGCCTGTTCATCTGGCTGCTGCTGTGCAGCCTGTCGCCGCTGGCCCAGGCGTTCGATCTACAGCAGTTGAGCGACCAACTGGCCCGCCCGGACGTGATCCACGGTCAGTTCATCCAGGAAAAACACCTGCGCGCCCTGCCCCAGCCCCTCACCAGCAAGGGCCGCTTCGTGTTGGCGAAAAACCACGGCCTGCTGTGGTTGCTGCAGACGCCGTTGCAACAGGATTACCGCATCACCGCCCAAGGCATCGCGCGACGGGACGGCAATGCCTGGCAGATGCTGCCGAACAAGAGTGCCGGCGCCGAGCAGAACCGGTTGTTCCTGGCGGTACTGCAGGGTGACAGCAGCGGCCTGCAGCGCGACTTCGAACTGAGCCTGTCGGGCGAGGCGCAACAGTGGAAACTCACCCTGACCCCGCGCTCGGTACTGCTCAAGCAGGTCTTCAACCAGATCAACATTGACGGTGGCGAGCTGGTCCAGCGCATTGAGCTGCTGGAAACCCAGGGCGACAGCACCGTGCTGCGCATGCAGGACACCACCAGCACGCAACCCTTGAGCGAAGCGGAGCAACATGACTTTGCCGAGTGAACGCAGGCTGCCGCGGCTGTTCCTGATCCTGCTGCTGGCGGTGCTGGCGCTTGCCGGATGGCAATGGCGCAACGGTGCGCCGCTGTCGGCGAACCTGATGGAACTGGTGCCTGGCACATCGCCGGATGCGCTGGAACTCATCGCTGAACAACGCATGCAAGCACCGCTCAATCGCGAGCTGTTGGTGCTGGTTGGCCACGCCGACCGCCAGCAAGCCATCGCCCTGGCGCAAACCCTCGGCGAGCAATGGCAAGCCAGCGGCCTGTTCGACAAGGTCCAGTGGACGCTCCAGGCCGACCTGCCGGCGCTGCGCAAGCAATTGCTCGATGGCCGACTGGCCATGCTGTCGGCAACGGACCGGCAACAGTTGATCGAACAACCACAGGCCTTTATCCAGCAACGGGTACAGGCCCTGTTCGACCCGTTCAGCGGCTTCAGCCTGGTGCCAAGCCAGGACGACTGGCTCGGCCTGACCGGGCGTATCCAGAACAGCCAGCCCCAACGCGGCGCCATACAACTGGACGTCGGTAGCGGTGCGCTGGTCGCCGAAGCCGACGGCAAGCACTGGGTCATGCTGCGGGCGCGTACCCAGGGCAATGCGTTCGACATGAACCTGCCGTTGCAAGTGGCCGAACGGGTACAACGCAGCCGCGAACACGCGAGCCAGGCCCAGGGCCAACTCTTGGCGGCCAGCGGCTTGCTCTACGCCGCCAGCGGACAGCAACAGGCGTCGCGGGAAATCACCTGGGTCGGCGGCGGCGCAACAGCCGGTATCCTGTTGCTGCTGTTGCTGGCCTTCCGACGCTTTGCCGTGTGGCTGGCGTTCGTGCCGGTGCTGGTGGGCATGTTGTTCGGCGCGGTGGCCTGCGTGGCGCTGTTCGGACGCATGCATGTCATGACCCTGGTGCTGGGTTCGAGCCTGATCGGCGTAGCAGTGGATTACCCGCTGCACTACCTGTCCAAGAGCTGGAGCCTCAAGCCGTGGCGTAGCTGGCCGGCCCTGCGCGTGACCTTGCCGGGGCTGAGCCTGAGCCTCGCGACCACTTGCATCGGTTACCTGGCGTTGGCCTGGACGCCGTTCCCGGCCCTGACCCAGATCGCGATTTTCTCCGCCGCCGGGCTGCTGGGCGCCTACCTGACGGCGGTCTGCCTGTTGCCGGCGCTGCTGGGTAAGACAGACCTGCGCCCCGCCCAGTGGCCGCTGCAGTTCTGCGAAAATCTGCTCAAGTGCCGCGAAGCGCTACTGGGCCGCGTGCGCACACCCGTCCTGCTGACGCTGTTGTTGATCTTCTGCGCGGGCGGTCTCTGGCAACTGACCACGAAAAACGACATCCGCCAGTGGATCGGCACGCCCCAGCACCTGACCGACGAAGCCCGCGATGTCGCCCGCATCACCGGATTCCAGCCCACCAGCCAGTTCTTCCTGATTCGCGCCGATGACCAAGCGCAACTCTTGGAGCGCCAGACCGCCCTCAATGAGCGGCTCGACCAACTGATCGGCCTGGAAAAACTCCAGGGCTACCTGTCCCTCAATCAATTGGTCAGCCCGCCCGCCGAACAATTAAAGGTCCGCGAGGCCCTGGGCCGGCTGCCGGCGTTCTGGCAACCGCTGCTGGACGTCGGCGTGCCGGTTGCCGCATTGCAAGCGGAGCTTAAGCAATTGCAGGCCCTGCCAGTGACCGACATCGACGCTGCGCTGACCGGCCCGCTGGCAGAACCCTATCGCACGCTCTGGCTAGGCCCGACGGCGCAAGGCGTGGCGGCGGTGGTCAGCCTGCAGGGCTTGAACGATGCCGCATTGCTGCGGGTGCAGGCGGTGGACCTGCCCGGGGTCCAATTGGTGGATCGCCTGGGTGACCTGAACCGGGTGTTTGCCGCCACGCAGGTCAGCGCCGCCGAACTGAAGCTGGCCTCCTGCGTGTTGATCGTCCTGGTGCTGATCTGGCCATTCGGCGTCGGCGGCGCCTTGCGCATCGTCGCCCTGCCGCTGCTGGCCGCGCTGTGCAGCCTGGCGAGCCTGGGCTGGCTGGGCCAGCCGCTGACGCTGTTCAGCCTGTTCGGCCTGTTGCTGGTGACGGCCATCGGTGTCGATTACGCCATCCTGATGCGTGAACAGATTGGCGGAGCCGCTGTGAGTCTGCTGGGCACGCTGCTGGCGGCGATCACCACCTGGCTGTCGTTCGGCCTGCTGGCGCTGTCCAGCACGCCGGCGGTAAGTAATTTCGGCCTGGCGGTGAGCCTCGGTTTGGCGTTCAGCTTCCTGCTCGCGCCATGGGCCGGGCAACAGGCCCATGCGAACCGCGCTGCGGAGCCGGTGCAATGATGACGCTGCTGTTCTGGCTCATGGCCCTGGCGCTGTTTGCCTTGGCGACGGTGGCCGGGCGCCGCTTCGGGCTGATCCCGATTGTCAGCCAGTTGCTGCTGGCAACGTTCGGCCTGCCCTTGCTGATGTATTTCTGGATCGAACCGGGCTGGCACCTCAACGGCGCGCAACTGGTCTCGCCCGTATGGTTGAAGAATCTCTACAGCCTCGCCTTCGCCTTATTGTTGGGGCACATCCTCAGCGATGTGATCGACCTGCGCCTGGACCGCCAAAGCCTCAAGATCGCCTTGCCAAGCTTTGGCGTACCGTTCGCCTGCGGCTTGGCCACCGCGACCTGGCTGCTGCCACCCCAGCCATGGATCAGCTCGCTGGCGGTGGGGCTGTTGTTTTCGATCACGGCGATACCGGTGCTGTACCTGTATTTGCGCCACATCGCCTACCCACCCGACGCCACTCGCCGATTGGTACAGACTGCGATCCTGATCGACCTGATTTGCTGGAGCCTGTTCGCCCTCGCCCAGGGCAGCCTGCACCTGGGCAGCCTGTTGCTGCCGCTGGCCGGCGCTTGCGTGCCATTGCTGCTGCGACTGGTGGGCCTGCGCCAACCGTTGCTGCACAGCGGCCTGTTCTTTGCCCTGCTGGTGGTGGCCGAGCATTACCGGCTCAATGCGCTCATCGCCGGCATCGGCTACCTGCTGTGCATGGCCGCGCTCAAGGTGCCGCTGGTATTGCCCCTCGGCGCCGAATGGATGCAAAGGTTGCAAACCTACCTGGCCATCCCCTTGATCCTGACGTTCGGTATCGTGCAGATCAACGTGCACAGCGCCATGGACAGCCTCGGCTGGGTCCAGCTCGTGGCGTTGCTGCTGTTGCCGATAGCCAGCAAACTGTTGGGCAACTGGCTGGGGCTGGGTTGGGCCGGCGCCTCGTTCGCCGGCGCCAGTCGCTGGCGAGAAAGTGTCTTGCTGAATATTCGCGGCTTGAGTGAAATCGTCTTCCTCAACCTGCTGCTGCAACAAAACCTCATCAGCCCGGCACTGTATTTCGCCCTGATGCTGATGGGGTTGATCGCCACATTATTGCCGGCCGTGGCCGGTTTTCACCGTATACCCTCGATTGCCGTCTCGGCCAGGAGCCCCCGTGTCAACAGTTGAAATGGAACGTCGACAAGTTGTCGTCATCGGAGCGGGGCCTTCCGGCGCCATCGCCGCCGCGCTGCTAAAGCGCAAGGGCCACGATGTGCTGGTCATCGAGCGCCAGTATTTCCCGCGGTTCTCCATCGGCGAAAGCCTGTTGTCCCATTGCCTGGACTTCGTCGAAGAAGCCGGCATGCTCGACGCGGTCAACGCCGCCGGGTTCCAGCGCAAGAACGGCGCCGCGTTCGCCTGGGGCGAGCGCTACAGCGCCTTCGATTTCGGCGACACCTTCAGCGAAGGCAAGCCCACCACATTCCAGGTCCAACGCGCCGACTTCGACAAGTTGCTCGCCGACCAGGCGGCCCTGCAAGGTGTGGAAATCCGCTACGGCCAGGCCATCGCCAACGTTGACTTCTCCCTCGCCAAGCCGCAATTGGGCGTGCAACGCGAGGACGGCAGCGAGTACCGGGTCGAGGCGGATTTCGTCCTCGACGCCAGCGGTTATGGCCGAGTCTTGCCGCGCCTGCTGGACCTTGAGGCACCGTCGAATTTCCCGGTGCGCCAGGCGGTGTTCACCCACATCGAGGATCGCATCGACAGCCCGACCTTCGATCGCGAAAAAATCCTCATCACCACCCATCCGACGAAGCGCGACGTATGGTTCTGGACCATCCCCTTCAGCGGCGGGCGTTGCTCGGTGGGTGTGGTCGCGGCGGCGGAGCATTTCGAGGGCCGCACCGGTGACCTCGACGCCTGCCTGCGCGGCTTCATCGACGAAACCCCAAGCCTGGCCGGTGTGCTGGACAATGCCGTGTGGGACACCCCGGCGCGGACCATCGGTGGCTACTCGGCCAACGTCAAGACCCTGCACGGCCCCGGCTTCGCCTTGCTGGGCAACGCTGCGGAATTCCTCGACCCGGTGTTTTCTTCCGGCGTGACCATCGCCATGCGCTCGGCGAGCATGGCCGCCGGCGTGCTGCATCGTCAGCTATCAGGCGAGCAGGTGGATTGGCAGAGCGAATTCGCCGAGCCATTGAAACGCGGCGTCGACACCTTCCGCTGTTACGTCGAAGGCTGGTACGCCGGCACCTTCCAGGACGTGATCTTCTACACCGAAGGCTCCGACGACATCCGCCGCATGATCAGTTCGATTCTCGCCGGCTACGCCTGGGATCAACGCAACCCATTCGTCAGCGAACCGAAGCGGCGCCTGCGCATGCTCTCGGAAATCTGCGCGAGTCCGGCGCCGAGCCAGCAAACATGAGCTACCTGAGCGACAGCTACGTCGAGGAAACCCGCTTCGGTTTCTGGTTCCTGCGCAGCCACACCTGGCAACACCATGTGCTGCGCGTGGCGATCAACGACCTGCGCGGCCTGTTCAGCGCTGCGCCGCCATCCAATCCAGTGTTGCTGGACGCCGGTTGCGGCCAGGGCAAGTCATTCCAGTACCTGCGCCAGGCATTCGCGCCGCAACGCCTGATTGGCGTGGACGCCGACCCCCACAGCCTGGACCTGAGCGCCGAGGAAGCGACTCGCCAAGGCATGGCGGTCGAGCTGATCGGCAGCGACTGCGCGACCTTGGCGGTGCCCGATGCGAGCGTTGACTTGCTGTTCTGCCACCAGACCTTTCATCATTTGGTGGAACAGGAAAAAGCCCTTGCCGAGTTCTATCGCGTGCTCAAGCCCGGCGGTTATTTGATGTTCGCCGAATCCACCGAGGCCTACATCGACACCTGGGTAATCCGCTGGCTGTTCCGTCACCCGATGCACGTGCAGAAAAGCGCCGCGCAGTACCTGGCGATGATCCGCGACCAAGGGTTCCAGTTCGAAGACCGCAACGTCTCCTACCCGTACCTGTGGTGGAGCCGCGCCAAGGACTTCGGCCTGCTGGAGCGCTGGGGCCTGCGTCGGCCCAAGCCGTTTGGCGAGCGCGAGGAAACCCTGGTCAACGTGGTGGCGCGCAAGCCGCTCGAAGGGGCCACAGGATGATCCGCTGCCTGTTGATCGGCTGCCTGCTGTTGCTCAGCGCCTGCGCCAGCCACGCGCCGCTGCCCGAACGCACGCCGACCCTGGCGCTGCCACTGCAATTGCACATCGAGCGGCAACTGGCCGGCCAGCGCCAGGATTGGCTGTTGGTGATCCAGCGTGAAAACACCGGCATCCGCTGGTCGATGATGGACCCGCTGGGCATTCCCGTCGCCCGCCAGCGCCTGGCCGATGGCCAGTGGCGGGCCGACGGCCTGCTGCCGCCCAATGCCGAGGCCCGGGAACTGTTCGCGGCGCTGTTGTTCGCCCTGACCCCGGAAACGGAGCTGGCCGGCAACTACCCCATCGCCCGGCAACACGGCGTCGAACGGGCGCTCGAGAACCGCTGGCAGGTGCGTTACCAGCAACCGCTGGAGTTTGAACTGCGCCTGCCCGAAGGCCCGTATTACCGCATCACGCCGTTGACCGAGAGTGCCCAATGACTGCTTATCTGAATGCCCTCGGGGTGATCTGCGCCCTGGGCCGGGACAAACAGAACGTCGCGCGCAACCTGTTCGCCGGCGACTGCTCGGGCGTGCGCAGCGAGGCCGGCTGGGTCGCCGAACGGGCATTGCCGGTGGCTTCGGTGGCGGGTGAACTCGCCCAGATCCCGGAAACCCTGGCGGCCCAACGCAGCCGCAACAATCAGCTGTTGCTGGAAGCTGGATTGCAGATTCGTCCCGAGATCGACCGGGCCATCCAGGCTTACGGCCGCGCGCGCATCGGCATCGTCCTGGGCACCAGCACCTCGGGCATCGACGAGGCCAGCCAGGGCATCGCCCATTACCTGCGCGAGCAGCGGTTCCCCGAAGGCTACGATTACCAGCAGCAGGAGCTCAGCGCGCCGGCCAATTTCCTCTCCGACTGGCTTGGCCTGAGCGGCCCTTCCTACGTGATCTCGACCGCTTGCACCTCCAGCGCACGGGCCTTGATGAGCGCCCGTCGCCTGCTGGACCTGGGGTTGTGCGACGCCGTGCTGTGCGGTGGCGTCGACAGCCTGTGCAAACTGACCCTTAACGGTTTCTCTGCGCTGGAAGCGGTGTCGAACGAGCGCTGCAATCCGTTTTCGTTGAACCGCAGCGGCATCAACATCGGCGAGGCGGCGGTGCTGTTTCTCATGAGCAAGACGCCAGGCGACGGTCACTCGATCGCGCTGCTCGGTGACGGCGCCAGCTCCGACGCGCACCACATTTCCGCGCCGGAACCCAGCGGTCGCGGCGCCCGCCAGGCGATGGAAAAAGCCTTGCGCTGCGCCGGCCTGGACGCCAGCCAGATCGTCTACCTTAACCTGCACGGCACAGCCACGCAGCATAACGACGCCATGGAAAGCCATGCGGTGGCCGGACTGTTTCCAGCGGGCGTGCCCTGCTCGTCCACCAAGCCGATGACCGGCCACACCCTCGGCGCGGCAGGCGCACTGGAGGCTGCGTTCTGCTGGTTGGCCCTGAGCGCGGACAATCCCAGCCATGCCTTGCCACCCCATGTCTGGGACGGCCAGCCCGATCCCGAACTGCCGGCACTGAACTGGATCGATAGCCGCGCCCGCCTGAACCCGACCCACCCCCGTCGCCTGATGAGCAACTCGTTTGCCTTCGGCGGCAACAACGTCAGCCTGATTATCGGAGACGCCCAATGATTGACTGGCCGCTCGCCGAACTGCTGCCCCACGCAGGGGACATGATCCTTATCGACCGGATCGTGACCTTCGATGACGAGCAGATCCATACCGTCGCCACGGTCAAGCCAGGCGGTTTGTTCAACCTGGACGACGGCGCGCTGCCGGCCTGGGTCGGCATCGAGCTGATGGCCCAGAGCGTCGCGGCGTTCGCCGGTTGCCACGCCCGCCAGCGCGGCGATGCCGTGGAGCTGGGCTTCCTGCTCGGGACCCGCAAGTTCGAATGCAACGTCGAACATTTCCCGGTGGGCACCGAACTGGCCATCCACGGCGTTCGCTCCCTGGAAGACGACAACGGCATGGGTGTGTTCGAATGCCACATCCACGCGCCGGGCATCCACGCCACCGCGCGGCTGAACGTATTCCGTCCACCCCATGCCGCCCAGTACCTCAATGAAACCTCTGCAACAGGAACCCAGCCATGACTGAATCCGTACTGGTTACCGGCTCCAGCCGTGGCATCGGCCGCGCCATCGCCTTGCGCCTGGCCCAGGCCGGGCACGATATCGTCTTGCATTGCCGCAGCGGTCGCGCCGAGGCCGAAGCGGTCCAGGCAGAAGTCCTGGCCTTGGGCCGCAACGCCCGTGTCTTGCAATTCGACGTGTCCGACCGCGCCGCCTGCAAAGCCGCTCTCGAGGCGGATGTGGAAACCCACGGCGCCTATTACGGCGTGGTGCTCAACGCCGGCCTGACCCGCGACGGCGCCTTCCCGGCCCTGAGCGAAGACGACTGGGACAGCGTGCTGCGTACCAACCTCGACGGTTTCTATAACGTGCTGCATCCGGTGATGATGCCGATGATCCGCCGTCGCGCCGCTGGACGAATCGTCTGTATCACGTCAGTGTCCGGCCTGATCGGCAACCGTGGCCAAGTCAACTACAGCGCCTCGAAAGCCGGCCTGATCGGCGCGGCCAAGGCATTGGCCATCGAACTGGGCAAGCGCAAGATTACCGTGAACTGCGTCGCGCCGGGCTTGATCGACACCGCCATGCTCGATGAAAACGTACCCGTGGAAGAATTGATGAAGATGATCCCCGCCCAGCGCATGGGCACTCCGGAAGAAGTCGCCGGCGCGGTGAATTTCCTGATGTCCGCCGAAGCCGGTTACATCACTCGGCAGGTCCTGGCCGTCAACGGAGGCTTGTGCTGATGAAGCGCGTCGTCGTCACCGGCATGGCCGGCATCACCTCCATCGGCAGTGACTGGGAAACCATCGCCGCCAACTTCGCCGCCAACCGTAGCGGCATCCGGCGCATGGATGAGTGGGACCGCTTCACCGAACTGAACACACGCCTGGCCGGCCCCATCGACGATTTCCAGGTCCCGGCCCACTGGACGCGCAAGCAACTGCGCAGCATGGGCCGGGTCTCGCGCCTGGCCGTGGCCTCGGCGGAACAGGCCCTGGCCGACGCCGGCCTGCTGGGCGATCCGTCGATCAAGGATGGCCGCATGGGCGTGTCCTGCGGTTCGTCCACCGGCAGCACCGATGAGATCAAGGCCTTCGGCAACATGCTGCTCAACAGCGTGGCCGAAGGGCTGAACGCCAATTCCTATGTGCGGATGATGCCCCACACCACGGCGGCCAACATCAGCATCTTCTTCGGCCTGACTGGACGGCTGATCCCTACGTCCAGCGCCTGCACCAGCGGCAGCCATGGCATCGGCTATGCCTACGAGGCCATCAAGTTCGGCCGCCTGCCGCTGATGCTCGCTGGCGGCGCCGAAGAACTGTGCCCGACCGAAGCAATGGTCTTCGACGCGCTCTACGCCACCAGCCTGAAAAACGATGCGCCGCAGACCAGTCCACGCCCTTACGACAAGGGACGCGATGGATTGGTGATCGGTGAAGGCGCCGGCATGCTGGTGCTCGAAGAACTGGAACACGCCCTGGCCCGTGGCGCGCACATCCATGCCGAGATCGTTGGTTTTGGCAGCAACGCCGACGGCCAGCACGCCACCCGCCCCGAATTGAGCACCATGCGCCGGGCCATGGAACTGGCCCTTGAGGATGCCGGCCTCGAGCCATCCGCCATCGGCTACGTCAACGGTCACGGTACGGCCACCGAACAGGGCGACGTCGCCGAGACCCTGGCCACCAGCAGCCTGTTCGGCGAGCACATGCCCATCAGCTCGCAGAAAAGCTTCCTTGGCCACACCCTCGGTGCCTGCGGTGCGCTGGAGTCCTGGTTCAGCATCGAAATGCTGAACCGCGACCTCTATGTGCATACTTGCAACCTCGATGAGGTCGACCCTGAGTGCGGCAAACTCGACTATTTGCGCAACGAGTTCCGCGCGATGAGCAATGAATACGTGATGAACAACAACTTTGCCTTCGGTGGGGTCAACACTTCGCTGATCTTCCGCCGCTGGCATTGATTCCCGTAAATCCCCTGGTCAAGGAGACCATGATGCCGTTGAAGAAAATCGCTGTGACCGCCGCCCTGTTGCTCAGCACCCTGCCAAGCCTCAGCCAGGCCCGTGATACCGCGCTGTTCCTGCCGTTCGATAAAGTCGTCGCCGAAGCCATCCGCACCGGCAA
>Ga0307412_10002242_pt1 | contig 10713 bp, 12 predicted proteins | sample DK1Cmetagenome_3_FD_203823 | JGI IMG/M metagenome (GOLD analysis project Ga0307412, IMG submission 203823) | Maize rhizosphere microbial communities from greenhouse at UC Davis, California, United States - DK15-C-1 | ecosystem: Host-associated > Plants > Roots > Rhizosphere > Soil | place: USA...
CCTGTCTGACCATGTCCAGCTGTTGGGTCAGTTCTCCCATCCCAGCCTTTGCCTGCATCAGTTTTTCTTCGAGCTGCACGATGGCCCAATCGGCGTAGGGATCGTCATGGGCCGCAGTCTGTTTGATAAGGTTGGTGACACTGATGTAACCGGCCATACCCATGATCGAGTGGACGCCTTCGCGTGCGGCTCGACCTTGCCAGATACGGGCTGCATGGTGGGTATGCAGGGTAAGGGTGATGCTGCTGCGCAATGAACCCAGATTGAGTTGATAGTGATCGGCCATGGTGTTGTCCTCGCATAGGCTTGGACGGGAAGTTGCGACAGATGAGGGGCAAGGGCAGCCAAAAAGCTGAACGCGGTCTGTTCGGTTTGATGAGAAAGAGAAAATACATAACGTTTACGTTTAGTTGAGTACGTCCCGGTGTTCCTCTAAAAGCTCCATGGCTCGGTCCGACATTTCGTAGACTGGAGCTCTATGGATTTGATGCCACTGGCATCAAATCTATTGAGTTCCACCGCGTCCACGCAGTTGGCGCAGCTCATTCAGACACGCTTGGGCGAGGGCTGATGCGGGTTCGCCCTTTTTCCGAGTCCGCCGCGAGGGAGCGGGTGGGGGCGGCTCTGCGACGGGTGCCGGTTTGGCCTGACTTGCCCAAGGACGAAAGTCGCCTTTCAGCGCACGCTGGATCAGGCCCATCAGATAGGCCGCCGGCTTGCGTATACCACCGGCCGCAAAGCGTGCCCCCGCTTCGTTAAGCACCGCCTGCTGATCCGTTGGGTTGAGCTTGTTCAGCGCCACGGCGACGGCCTGACGCTCGCTTGGGTTCAGGTGCAGCGCAGTGGGCCAGTGCAGGTTATCCACCGCTGTGGTCGCGCGCGGTACAGTACAAATACTTTCTTTTAATACAGTACAGGCGGCGTTCGGATTCCGAACGGTGCTGGAAACATTAGCGTTCAAGCATGATTCGGAATCCGAACGAGGGCTTGCACGATTCCGAACGTGGTGATCTTCCGCCCGTTCGGAATCGTGGAATGCATCACCGTGTGGCTGATCCAAGCCTTGCTGCGTCCACTGTTCGCCCCAGCTGTCGAGCCGCGTCGGTAACCGACCCCGATCAATATTCGTGTCCTGTCGGACCTCCTCCGCGATGTGCTGAGCGACAATCCTCACGGCCTTCGTCGCATGACCGAGAGCATGTCCGACCAGTTCTAGATAATCCGGATCCAGCTCCATGGCTTCGGCGGGAGTTAACGGTTCATCGTGCAGAACGTACAAAGAACCTTGCAGTCGCCCGCTGATTTGATCGCGACCGCGGCTCACCAAACTGAGCCAGCGAGTCAGCCTAAGCATCGTCAACACTCGAGCAATGGTTTCTCGCGAGGCTGACGCAGCGTAGGGCGCGCTCGAGAGGTAAGGCTGCAAATCCTCATAGCGCGGCGTGACCACGCCCTGACCTTGTAGCATGATTCGAAATACCTGCCAGGCATTTCGCTCCAATGGCGTCAGCCGATTGTCCAATAGCAGCCGACGTGGGACGACTTCGTGTGATTGGCCGCTAAACAGAAACCCAGCTTGTAGGGACTGATTTGAAGGTTGGTCAGCGGTTGGATGTGCTGGCCAGCGTTCATTCAACTGCTGGGTGCACTGTTGCAAGACACGCTGCCATCGACTGGCAGGCGCAGTCATCATGTTCCGTTGCTGTACTGATCGATCTGCTGCCAAACGACGGTCAAGCTGATCTGTTGCTCTTCGGCCAGCATCATCATGGCGTCAAGCTGATCCTCGGTGCCCTCCTGGGTGCGTAATTGACACCAACGCTGCCAGAGCGAGTGCTCTTGCGCTTCGTTCAAGTGCTGAGGTCGGCCCTTGCGGGTTTCTATTTTGAGCAGACGCCGGCGCATGGCGGTTTCCGAATGCGCCAAACCGAAACATTGGTACATGATGGTGCTGCTGGCACCCAGCTTAAGAGCTCTATTGATCAAGCGCTCGTTCTGCTCGTCACGGCCGGCTTGTTCGATGAGTCGGTGGAGCACAGCTGAGTCGATTTTGACCTCGACCCAGGATACGGTCGCATGTGCCAAGCGCGACAGCGTGGCGGGCGGTAAGGATTGCAGCACGTAGATGTCATCCTCGCTCAGTCCGAGGGCTTTGCAGCGTTGTAGATTACCCAGACGCAGCTCGTGCAGCACCTGGGTCAGCATGGCCTGGTTCAATACATGGAAAGACAGGTTCATAGCGTTTCCCTCGGTGAGTCGTCTTCGGCGCAAAGCGTTAAGTCGATGAGGCGACGTGCCAGGCGGATCAAGCGAAACAGTTTGATTAACAAAGGGTCAGGTAGTCGCTCTAGTCCGATATCTACGGGGGGATGATCTGTTAAAGGCAGTTGATAAATCCCCAGCAACAATTGGCCGAAGAGGGCTGATGGCAGTTGCTTGCGGTCTTCCCAATTGACATCGTCTTGAGCGCGCAGCAGGGCGAGTAGCAGGAGGTGAACACCAATCGCTCGAGGCGCTGCTAGATCTCCTTGATCGATGTCGAGTGTAAAACCTAAGCCACTGGTCTGATCAATGATGCTCTCGGGGTACCCGGCGTAGGCCGCCATGCTTCGCGCAAGTCCGGCGATCTCCAAACGCAGCTGCTGGGGGTTATCCAATGTAGGTGCAATGGTCCAAACGTCATCGGTCGCTGAGGCCTCGTCGGTCAGCGCCACTTCGGTAGTCGTCTGGTAATTGATTTGTTCACGAATCTGTTGGACGCGTGACGGAGGGCTGACGGCTGTTGTGACATTTGTCTCAGGCGTCTGCCGCTCCACTTGCGTGGAGTCGCTGTGAGAGCTGACTGTATTTGACTCAGACGCAAACGCCGGCGTGGTGGACTGGGACCTAGGGGCGACTGGAGCCGGGTCTTGGGAGGCAGGTCCTGCCGCAGCTTCCTTAGGTTCCCGCAGGGGGCTGCTCTTTGAGGGTGTAACGACATCGCTAGGAGGGGTGATGACCCGTTGCGGGTCGCTCAGTTCTAACGCCAGCATTCGGTAGGATTGACCCAGTAGCCGACTCATGCGCTCAAGAAGTTCGGCCTGTATTTGCTCAAGATCGAAGGAGTCGGGCTCGGTGTCGAAGTTGCCCAAGGTATCAAGCCAAAATTCCGCGAACGCAACTGCGGCGGTTGGGTAGCGGTTCCAGGTCCGTTCTGCCTGGCTACGCAGTGCCATCAGGCGCTCGATCTGAGGCTTACCCAGCCCGGCATATAGGATTTGTGGAATGGCGGGTAGTAGGTATTCAAGTGCGTCAAGCATCCGGCTGATGTGTGACTGCGAGATCGGATAACCTCCGGCGGCAAGGCGGCGTGCTAGCTCTCGTTGTGAAAGCGCAGCCCCCTCAGGTTCAAGCATATTTTTTATTTTGGCTACGGCAAGAGCACGCTCAATGAAGGTGAGTTGACCGTGCAGATCGCTTTCTGCTAGGTGCCCGAGGAGGGTGGTGATTTCATCGCTCCAAGGCCTGAACAGACAGTGGATGCGGAAGAAACGTTCGTCGTGAGTTTCCTGCCACAGCTCGCCGAGAATCGCCAAACGCGTATTTCCACCGTTGCGGATGATGAAGTTGGTTTCTCCTGGACGACGGGTAATTTGAGGTGGTTGATCCAGCCCGCGCTCACGAATCGAGGCCTTGATATCGTCAAAAAGCGGGTTACGGATGAAGCGCGGATTATGTTCGTAAGGCCGCAACTGCTCCAGAGTGACCAGCATCGGTGTGTCGATTAGGGGATCAGACAGCCGCTCCAGTTCTGGACCCCGTTGGAAATGCCCCTGACGAAGCTTGCTGGTGACCTCTTCTTGGCTGAGCTTCTTCATTTGTAGTGCCTCGGTTAACGCCAGTCACGCAGATGGTCACCCATCTCGAACTTCACAAGTTCGGCAGTGCTGGAACCATCGAAGTGTTTGCAGAGTTCCGCGAGAAACCAGCCCATGGCCGGACGTCCATCCTGCAGGCGAAAGACCACGGTGCAGTACTCCTCGTAGATGTGATGGTGTGGCCGAATTGGCGGCTGAACGATGATGGGCTGTTGACTCAACATCAAAGACTCCTCTCCAACTATTATTAGTACTCAGGTCAATAGAACAAAAACGACCGGGCTAGAAAGACTCGCGTGTTGATTCCTCCCAGGCTCGACTCAGCGTAGAAATTTCTTCACGCCATTGCGGAAACAACTCGATGGCTAGCGATTGCATGGTTTGACGTGCTGATGGAGAGCGTTGTTGATGTGACCGACGCTTCTCGATTCGATGGGCCGGTAACCCAAGAGAAGCAGCGTTGAGATACACCACTCGGTCGGGAACTACGTTAGCTAGTACAGAGATGTTGGTCACCTTAGCGAAGCTTTCACGCAGTCCATGGATGATCATCCGGCTGTCCACCCGATTGGCGTTCACCTGGTTAAGTAGTAGCCGTAAGGGGGGCGGTGAAACGCCCAAGTGACTAAACGGTTCGAGCTCACTGAGCAGCTTCAAGGTACCGCGGCGCAGTTCGCGGGCCGCGAGCATTTCCGGAGTGATAGGGGAAAGGGCGAGATCGGAGGCCAATAGGGCCATCTCCAGCAGGACGCTGCGTGCACCCTGTGTGTCGATCAACAGCAGGTCATAATGGGGGCGCAATATGCCAAGCAGATTGCGCAGCCGCAATCGCCCATCCGGTGCGTGTAGTAATAGCAAGCTAAGTCGGCCTTGGTCATCGTTGGATAGGATCAGGTCAAGTCCTGCAATCACTGTTTTGGAAATGAACTGCTCGGGGATTGTTAAGTTGAGCGCGATGAACTCGTACGCCCCCACATCAGCCTTCTGACTCAAGGCGTAATAGCTGGAGAGGGTGGGTTGGCTATCCAGATCAAGCAGCAGAACGCGCAGACCCGCATCTGCCAATAGGCCGCCAAGGTTGGCGACTATCGTGGTTTTACCCACGCCTCCTTTGGTGGAGACCACCGAAATCACACGCATGGCATCAGGCCTGGTTATCTAAGCGTTCAACGACCCACTGCTCAATCTCCAGCGAGTCCCAGCCGACCGCACGCATGCCAATGCGTTTAGCCTGAGGAAATTTACCTTCCTTCATCAAGTTGTAGATGTGGGCACGCTTGAAACCGGTTTTACGCTCCACCTCGTCGCGCCGCATGATATGACGTTCGATTTGTTTTGGCGGTGTAGCAACGGTGGGGGAGGATTGGTGGGACATGGTGGTCACTCCTAGAGCCAGATGGCGTTGGGTGGGAAGTGACCTGGATTCAATACCAGAAAATGCTGTCGGTCATTGCAATGCAACGTCGGTGATTGCAGTGCAACCCTCATCTTTTGGCTTGGGCGAGACTACGTTTGGCGGCCGCAAATTTCTCGTCCAACGATCGCTTGCTAAGCCCCGGTACTCCGTCGTAATGCGCGGTTATAGAGTCGACGATAGAAGCCTGGCTATCGAAAATAGAGTGCTTTCTTCCTGTTGAAGACGATCCCAGTATGGTACTTACCAGCGCTCCAATGACATTCAGGTAGCTCGCTTTACTTTGGTTACTGAGCTGCTCTTTGTTTTCGGCAAGCATGCGCAGATTTTCGCGCTCCAGCCCAGCTGCTTTTAGCTCATCGATCAGCGTTTGGAGATGCTTCTTGGTTGCCTTTAGCTGCACCTGTAAGGCGTCCCGATCTGCTTGCAATATCAAGTAGGTGCTGTAATGGATAGCAACTTTATCCGCTGTAACTTGGCTGAAAAGGAAGGGGGGGCGCTGATCTGGATGGTAGTGAAACATCCACCGCTTTAAATCCGAATGCCTGACGGTCAGTAATTTAATATCGACGGGAGTACCTGGTGCAACCGTAGTTCCCAGAGCTCCGTAAGGTAGTTCGTGGTTTCGGATGGCATCCAGAATTTTTTCCATTTTGATGTGCAAGCAGGGCCATTGTGGAAAGCCCTGGATAATTCGCCCTGGGGTCTCCCATGCTGACTCCAGAATCTGAGCCTCATGAGCAATTAAATCGCACCAGCGTATTGCTGCTTCGATTGGACTATAAAACAGCTTTTCGATCGAGCCGAAGGTATTGCGGTCGTACATAGAGGTCGCCTTGTTATCAAAGGGCAGACCCGCTAGGTAATGTCTAAAGATCCAACACTTGACCTAGGCTTCCATGCGGTTGCTGTCCTATTTTCCCTGATAAGTTGCAATTTCTGTGGTCCTGATGCTGTTTTTCAGGTGTTTTTGTAGGGCGCTATTCGAAGATTGCCGAGCCGTTCCCTCACAGGACGGTTTGGGCGTCACAAAGCAACACGAACGATTGATACGATACCCGTAAATATTGTTTGACACGTCAGTAGTCCGTCGTACCGGCTGAAGCACTCATCAACGCCATCCACCGTCATGACAATTCTCGAGGCGCTGATTCAGGTGCCGACCTTGTTCGATGTCCAATACTTCGGAAACCATCAGACCGCACAAAAAACCTTGCATTTGATGATATATGTTTACCATTCCCGCATGATGTAGGGCTTCCCAGCGATATGCTTCGACCTGAGGTCGCAAAAGTGGCAGATCTTCTCGAGGGTCTACCAACCTGCACAAGTCATCAAAAAACTGATTGGTGGCGCCTTGTAGGGGCTCAAGCATGAATTGCCCTCCTTCTCGTTGATACCCGACCCAGAGCGGAAAACTGGCGACCATGGAGATTCGCGCAGTCTAGAGTCGAGCCGCGATCTGCTGCTGTGTACCACCATAATCACTATGCATTTTTGACGCCGTCCTGTCTCTGCCTAGAAGGTTTTTTACTCAAATAGGAAGCAGGGAATTCATAGTAGGTCGCACATTTGCTTTCGAAGAAATGAGCTTGCCGCTACCAAGCGACCCAAACGAATGGTGCTATTTTGAGGTACAGCCCAGCATGGGTAGTGAATAGGTGTGTAGACGGTATTAGTGGTCGATGAGGTTAGGTGAAGATCCTTCTTCTGATAGCTAGCTAGCGTCTTGAAATCAACGATCCAGCACTAAAGTTGCCGACCGGTCTTGGCAGCCGAGGCCTAAGACGACAGCTGCAGGAGAAAAACGCCATAGCCCCAAAGGAGAAAATGCTTATGGCGGAGAGCCACCAGAGCTAAAAGTAGGATCGACCCAATTTAAGCACGTGGCATCTAAAACGAATTTCGCGTTACGTCTACCCGTAGGCTGTCATTTGATTATCAAGATTGTATGAAGGGGCGATCAATTATTTATTAAGGGCTGGATATTCAGAGGCCTGGGCGATGAATGGCCGATCAGATTGCGGTCAGCATTCGAATGCGAGCTTTTGGCAAAGACTTGAGCTTGATCACTAGACATTAATTTGCTGGCCGGGGGAGGCGGTTGGAATCTTAAGCATACCGACCCGGTCTTGGCCCAGATCTACTGTAGATCAACATGAGCCTGTTTAGGGCGCTATGAGTCTGAGAGCTCCTAGTGCCAGCGCAGCCATTCGCCACGCCGCCGCAATATTTAACATGTGTGTGTCTTTGGTTATATGCTATTTCTTTATAAATCAATTAGTTAGTAATTTTGGAAAGGCTGAAGTTAGTCGTAAATCAGCACCTTGACGAAATATTGACAAAAGCTCGACCGATTATTCAAAAGATCGAGATAGTTTAGAGGCCATGATCATAAAAAGAGGTGTTGTGATGGCCCAGATGTCCAAGTTCGAGCGCTCGCTTATTATTAGCAAGTTTGAGTTGTACGCCGAACGGCTTGCCGAGCTAGCGTTCGATCTTAAGCGTTCTAGCCAACCACACAATGGTGTGGAGCTTATGGCCCAGGTGGAGCAGTTGATAAATTTAATTGATAGCCTTAAGGCGATAGATATCGATTAATCTGCGTGTTGCGCTCAGCTTACGCCTTGTCGTTTCGAGGTCATTTTAAGATTCTACGCGTCGCTGGTTTACCTTTTGTTAGGGTAAGCGCCGGCCAAGTCACCTACCTAAGCTAAAGGTTTGTGGTTGCTGCATGAGATCGAGTACCAGGAGGACTACCGTTGCTATTGAGCATCGAGCGGATCGCACTGTGAGTGCTACGCCTGTAAGCATCCTGTTGCCTGTCCATCTGCACAGCGCTTTTTTCAGCTGGGAGAAGTGCGAGTGTCTCCTCAAGCCTAAAGCTGTCGGTGCTGATCTGTCTCTCCTAGAGTATCAAGTCCTAGCCGGACGCTTACGTCAAGATGAGTTGGCCGTACGCTTAATTGTTAGGCCCTGTACTACAGGGTGCAAGTGTTGGTGACAATGGTTATCTAATAGAATGCATTCGCATGCATGCAACGGTTAGCATTTTTGGGTAAATGTTCGCCGAACAAGCCTAGCGTAGTTAAGCGGAGTGTCACTCGATCGGGATCGTCCTGTTCTAGTCTCTGAGTCTCTGAGCAATGTGGGGCGGGCGGGTAGGCGAAAAAGGCCGGCAGTTGGTCGGGGGCCACGATCTCGGACTCAAACTGGTGATTGTATTAGGCCGTTACTGCGCAGCGGCAAACCAGCGGCAGCGATCATGAGCTTGATCCAGTCTGCACGGCTGGATGGGCATGAGCCGTATGCCTGTTTGAAGGGCGTTCTCGCGCGTCTACCGACGCAACGGGCAAGTGATATATTGTAGCTATTGCCCCATCGGTGGTGCGTTGGCAGCATACAGTAACTGTTGCCCCCCCATAAAAAAACTCCGGTGCTAACATTTACAGTGAAACTCTTCGGAATGTTTCAGGATAGTCGAGTACAAGGCTGTGCTCATCCACTTCGAGATCAGCAGTAAATGCCCGAAAAAATCCCTCATATCGGTACTGTCGATTGAGTATTAGACACCTATAGCGTTGCTGGGCAGACCTAGGTAATAAATCACCTGTAACTTGGGCAAGTAAAGGAACATACGCTACAACGATATCTTCACTAGCCTGCTCCCGTAATTTGAGGCGCTTGATAGGCAGCGTGTTCGTTGCAGGTGTCACGCCGATATCGACATCCAAACAACCCGCTAATGATGGTATTGGCTCGTCGCGAAGCAGATCGTGCCAGCGCCCCTCGCCATCAGCGCTTACGTGCATACGTGGGCCGCTGACATACTCGACCCGCACCTCGCGTGTGCGGAAAAGAGCGTCAGTACGGACATAGTAGTGCGCACCGTAATCTCCTTCGCGAGTACCGATGACAACGCCTTCAAGGATTGAATGATCACCACCCTCAAAAAACGAGCAATGATCCAGGCCATGCCCGTCCCAATCGCACCATTGAGCAACTGTCTTCATCCGTTTCTTCCTTTGCGGAGCGTGTTAGCAATGTTACTAGGTGAGCGTAGCTTGCAGCGTAGAGAGGCTCATGGGTTTGATCCTATCTCCGCGTCTGAACTTAGATGATACGTATGGGGCGCCGCAGGAATACCGCGCACAACTGGCGAGAAGTAATGCAAAATTACTGCCGAAATTCGTTATCGATAAAGCACGCAAAGTGAGTCGGCTGGTCGCTTACCGCCCTTTCCCTCCGAGCTTGGCCTATCTGTGAGCCATCGGTCGCATCGAAAATTGGACGCGACCGACGCCCGCTGTCGCCTATCACCGGCCCGGGGAGGGCGTTATGGTGGAGCGCTTTCGATTAAGCGCTTGCTGCAAGTCTATATGTGGTGTTCTTTTTCCTTGTTGGTAATCCGCTCCCCGATGCTGCCTGCGAAAAGTAGGTCATACAATACCGGGATCAACCCTAATGTGACTAAGGTGCCTAGCGCCAAACCGCCAATTAGCGTAATCGCCATGCCTGTCCACAAAGGGCCGGCGAACATCATCAACGGGATCAGTCCGACAATGCAGGTCAGTTTGGTCATCAAGATCGGCCTTAGCCGTTCTACGGCTGCCGTCAGTACAGCATCATGACGGGATTGGCCTTCGGCGACACCCACCTCAATTCGCTCCAGCAGCAAGACCGCGTTATTCACAATGATCCCTGCCAAGGACAGTAATCCAAATGTCGCCATAAATCCAAACGGATAGCCGGTTACCACCAATGCCAGTGCGGCGCCAATAAGTACAAATGGGATGCTGGCGACGATGATCAGCAGTTTTCGGAACGAGTTGAATTGCCAGACGAACAGTAACAACATCGACAATACGGCAACTGGCATATATTGCACTAACGACTCATTGGCCTCTGCGGACTCCTCCATTTCCCCGCCAATTTCAATGTGATATCCAGGTGGAAGTTTAAACTCTGCCACCTTCGGCGCAATCTGCGCGACTAGGGTCGCCGCCGTCAGATCGGGATTACGGCCTGAGATGGTAATGGTCCGATTTAAATTCCGACGCTGAATCGCAGAGGGCTCTGAACTGAGTGTCACCTGCGCTACAGCAGCCAGCGGAACCGGCGAGCCGTTCGCTTGCGGATAGATCAATGTGCTACCCACGTCTTCAGCTTGGTCACGCTCAGTCGTCGACCCACGTAGCATGATGGGCACCGTCGTGTCATCGTCATGGATCTGAGACACCTGTGCGCCTGAGTACCGAGTCTGTAGCGCTTGAGCGACATCGGCGCTGGTCACGCCAGCGCGTCGGGCGCGCACCTGGTCAACCACCACTTCGTAACGTGAGATTCGAGCATCCCAATCGTCCTGCACGTTGACCGTGCCTGGCAGGCCATGCAAAGCCTTAGCTATATGGTCGGCCGCTGCACGTAATACGGTCTCGTCCG
>Ga0307412_10002243_pt1 | contig 10712 bp, 11 predicted proteins | sample DK1Cmetagenome_3_FD_203823 | JGI IMG/M metagenome (GOLD analysis project Ga0307412, IMG submission 203823) | Maize rhizosphere microbial communities from greenhouse at UC Davis, California, United States - DK15-C-1 | ecosystem: Host-associated > Plants > Roots > Rhizosphere > Soil | place: USA...
TCTGGATGCCCGTCGGCAGCTTGGAATCGACGCCCGAGGCGGCGCCAGCGCGCGCCACCGATTGATAGAGCAGATCCTGGAATTCGGCGCGCTGCCGCTTGAACGCGGTCGTGCTCATGTTGGCGATGTTGTTCGAGATGACATCGACATTGGTCTGCTGCGCGCGCATGCCGGTGGACGCGATCGAGAGAGAACGCATGGAATACCTTTCGGAGAGACAGGGGACTTCGGAACGTCAGGTGAAGCGGCCGAGCCGGTCGATCGCGTTTTTGCGCAGATCGTCCATCGCTTGCGACAGGCGCTGGCTCGACTGGTAGGAGCGCAGGATCTCGACCATCGCGGTCGTCTCGACGATCGGCTGGACGTTCGATCCTTCGACCCCGCCCGTGGTGAGCTTGGTCTCGGCCGCCGAGAGGATGCGGCCACCACTCGCCGCCATCAGCCCGTCGCCGCGCGGGGTAACGCCGCCTTCGTCGGGGAAGACGGTCAGCGCGAGGCGGCCGAGCACGCCCTGCGCGCTTGAAACCGAACCGTCGCTGGCGATGCTGAGCGTCGGGAACTGATCGGGGGGCACGTTGATCGGCTTGCCGGTGGCATCGAGCAGGCGCTGACCGCCCGACGTGGCGAGATCGCCCGAAGCCAACACCTTGACGAACCCGGCGCGCGTATATGCGGTGCCGCCGCCCGGCGCCTCGACCGTGAGATAGCCCGGACCGTCGATCATCACGTCGAGCGGATTGCCGGTCGGCTGGAACGCGCCCATTCCGGTGTCGTGGATCGCGCCATAATCGAGCACGTAAGATGTCGCGTTCGCCGAGGGCACCGAGGTGTCACCACCGTGTTCGACATATTCGTGGAACACGGGCTGTTCGCGCTTGAAGCCGACGGTGCTGGTGTTCGCCATGTTGTTGGCGGTCACGTCGAGCCTGCGTTGCAGCGCCTGCTCGTGGCTCAACAAGACATAGGAGGAGATATCCATCCGGGTTCGCTTCCCAAATTAATCGTCGGTTCGTGCGCACTAGGCAGAAGTTGCCGCGTGCTTGTCCTATATTAGAGGGGAAACGTGCCGGTGACGCTCGCAGCGCGCAATTTGCGCGCGGGCCGATCGAAAGGAAGTCAGTGTCCGAATCCGAATCCGAACCCGAACTCACCGAGGAGGCCGTCGCCGAAGGCGCGGCAGCGCCGGCCGTCAAGGCGCCGCGGTCCAGCAAGCGGCTGCTGATCATCGTCGGCGGCGTGATCCTGCTCTTGCTGATCGCCGGCGCGGCTGCCTTTGTCCTGCTTCGCCCGGCGGGCGACGCCTCCGCAGCCGGTGCGGAGGCCAAGGCGGAAAGCCATGACGAGGAGGGTGCCACCTATGTCGATGCGCCCGCGATGGTGGTGAACCTGCGCGGCGCGGACGGTGCCGCGCGCTTCCTCAAGATCCGCTTCACCTTCGTGCCCGCCTCGGCGGCGAAGGGCGAGGAGATCAAGGCCAAGCTGCCGCTGATCATCGACGCGTTCCAGCCTTTCCTGCGCGAATTGCGGCCGGAGGATCTGGCCGGCTCCGCCGCGGTGTTCCGCATCAAGGAAGAAATGCTGGTGCGCGCGACCGGGGCAATGGGCCCGGGCGTGGTCAAAGACATCCTCATCCAGGATCTGATCCAGCAATGAGCGACGATGATTTCACCGATTTCGAAGTTCCCGCGCCCAGCATCGCGGTCGGCGATGGCGACGCCTTCGACCAGGCCGGCATCGACGCGCTGTTCGGCGGCAAGGCGCCGGTCGCCAAGAAGAGCGGGCTCAAGGCGGTCATCGAATCGCGCGTCATCAGCCATGAACGGCTGCCGATGCTGGAGGTGGTGTGCGAACATATGGTGCGCAGCTTCGCGACCAGCATGCGCAACCTGACCTCGGACGCGATCGACGTCAGCCTCGATGAACTGACCTCGATCCGCTTCGGCGAGTTCATGGGGCGGCTGGCGCTGCCTGCGATGATCGGCGTGTTCAACGTCGTCGAGTGGGACAATTACGGGGTCGTCACGGTCGAATCGAGCCTGATCTACGCGGTGGTCGATGCGCTGCTCGGCGGGCGACGCAGCGGCGGGCCGATGCGGATCGAGGGACGCGCCTTCACCACGATCGAGACGACGCTCGTGTCGAAGATGCTCGACCTGGCGCTCGCCGATTTTGCCGCCGCGTTCGAGCCGATCGACCAGATCGACGTCGTCCTCGAACGCGTCGAGACCAACCCGCGTTTCGCCGCGATCGCCGGATCGACCAACATCGCCGCGGTCGCGACGTTCCGGGTCGATATGGAGGGGCGGGGGGGCAAGTTCAGCATCCTGCTGCCGTATGCGACGATCGAGCCGGTGCGCGAAAAGTTGCTCCAGCGCTTCATGGGCCAGAAGGTCGGGCGCGGGAACATCTGGGAAGAGCATATGGCGACGGAGCTGCTCAAGACCGAAGTTCCGGTCGATGTCGTGCTCGGCGAGAAGGTGATGCGCCTCACGGATGTTCGTGATTTCGCGGTCGGTCAGACGATCGCGCTCGCCACTGGTCCTGACGATGCGCTCGAAATCCAATCGGGCGGGGTGCTGATGGCGCGTGCCCAGATCGGGCAGCGCCGCAACAATGTCGCGGTCCGCTTGCTGGCCGATATGTTCAAGGGATTGCCGCAATGAGCTTTTCGACCGTCACCAACTTCATCACGATGCTGTTCTGCAGCGCGGTGCTGATCCAGAGCGTGCGCATGATCCGCTGTATGCGCGACATGAAGAGCGACGCATTCGGCGAGATGGTCGCATCGCTCGACGCATCGACGATTCAGGCGCGCTCGGTACTGGCGGATTTGCGCGAGACGCTGCGCAACGATTGCGCCGCGAACGCCCGCGTGATCGCCAGCGGCGCCGCGATGCGCGAGGAGCTGACCGTTATGGCGGGAATCGCCGATGCGGTCGCCGAGCGGATCGTCGAAGCTGTCGAGAGGAGCAATCCGCAGCGCGGCGCGACGGCGGAGCCGGCGGAATGAGCGGCAAGCCCTCGCTCCTGTTGCTGACTGCGGCCGCGGCGCTGCTGTCAATGGTCGCGCATGCCGTGGCCGTCGCCTCCGACGTGCCCGAGACCCGGCTCGGCGCCGCGATCAAACAGGATATCGCCACGCGCGATCAGGCAACCGCGCGGCGCAATCGCGCGCTGACGTTGCGCGAACAGGTCGCCAAGGCGAGCGAGGAGCGCATCAAGGCCGATCTGCGCGCGCGGCAGGAACAGGCTGATGTCGCGGTGGCCACGCCGGCGGGGCCGGGCCATCCCACCGAGGATACGCAATATGACGAACTCGCCAAGATCTATCAGGCGATGAAGCCGGCACGCGCGGCCGCCGTCTTCGAGCAGCTCGACATGGATGTGCAGATGAAGGTCGCGCAGCGCATGCGCGAGCGCTCGACGGCGATGATCCTGGCGGCGATGAGCCCTTCAGGTGCGGCGGACCTCAGCATGTCGCTTGCCCGCAAGGCGCCGAAGAAGAAGGAGATCGTGCGGCCGCCGGCGGGCGTCGTCGCCGCGTCGCAACCGCAGAGTCCCGCCAAGCCCTAATCGGCGGCGGAGACCTCGACGATCAGGATGTCCGCGACGGCGCCGTCTTCCGCGCGCAACACCGTGGTCAGCGCGGTGCGCAACGCGGCCGCGTTCACCGGCGCGCGTGGCGAGGCGTAGAGGCGGGAAAATTCGATCGCGCCGGCCACCGACGCGGCGCGCAGCGCGGGAAGCCGCTGGGTCAGCCGTGCGAGCCCGGGCGCGTCGGTGGCGGCGAGTACGAGCTTGAGGTGAAGCGCCCCATCGAGCCGGCCTGAGCCGACGATCGGCACGATGATCGGCGGCATCACGACCAGCTGCGGCGGTTCGCGCTGCGGCAGCGGGGCGTTGGCCGCGCTCGCACTCGCCACGGCGGCGGCGATCGCGCGCAGCGCGCGGTGCTTCAGGACTGGATGCACGATGGCCAAACTCCGATGGTACGCGACCCTGCGCCGTATACCTATCCTATAATAGGAGACTGGCTAACCTTCAGGAAGTTCGATGAGCAGAGACCAACGACCGGGACGCGCCGTGATGGTCGGTTCCGCTCCCGAACGCCCCCAACCCGCGCCGGTCGCCGCGGCCGCGCTTCCCGCTCCCGTCAAGCGGCGTAGCCTGCTCTGGTCGATCGCGTTCCTGCTGGGCTGCGTCGGGGGCTCGGTCGCGGTGGCGTTGCTTGTGCCGGCCTCGATCTGGTGAAGCGGATTATCGCCATCGCCGCCCTGCTCGCGACCGCAGCGGCGCCGGGGCTGCCACCGGTCGGCGGCGACGCGGTAGCCGCGCCAGATGCGGTGGAAGCGATGGCAGATGCCGATGTCGCGGCGACCGCAGTCGCGCCGCCGCGGGTGCGGGCGACCTCGACGCTGCCGCGTTTCGCCGCGCACCTTTCCAGCCTGCCGGCCATCACCGGGCCAGCGGGGTGGCGGAGCAGCGGGACGGTTGACGGCTGGGCCGGCCTTATCGCGGCGCAGCCGGCGACGCGGCAGGCTGCGCGCTGGGCCTATGCGACCCACCAGATTGCACTCGGCCACGGCGCGGAGGCGCTCGGCGCGCTCGAGGTGATGCGGCAGGACGATCCCGATCTTGCGCTGGTCGCCGCCTATCAGCTTGCACTCGGCGCCACGCTGACGCTGCTCGATCGGCCCGGTCCGGCTGCCGTGGCGCTGGGCGGCGAGGCGTTGCAGGCCAACCCGGAGGCGTGCGCGTGGCGGGTGCTGGCGCTGCTGCGCGCGGGGCTGGCGCCGCAAGCGTTCGCGTTGCTGCGGTGTGCGCTCCCCGCGCTGAACGCGCGCCCGGTGCGCGACCGTGCGCCGTTCCTGCTCGCGACCGCCGGCGCGGCGCTCGAGCTTGGCCGCCCCGCCTTTGCCGAGCAGGTGCTCGCGGCAATGCCCGGCTCGGATGCCGCCGCCAATCTGCTGCGCGGTCGCGCCGAAATCGCGCTCGGCAAGCAGGCGCAGGGCCAGTTGCTGCTCGCCAGGGTTGGCAAGGACGGTGATCGCCGGCAGCGGCTCGATGCCGAAATCAGCGCGCTTGAGGATCATGCCGCGCGGCGCGCCTTGTCGGGCGCCGAGGCCGCGCGGCTGCGCCAGATTCGCTTCATCTGGCGCGGCGACGCTATCGAACTGCGTGCGCTGAACCTGAGCTACAGGCTGGCGCAGCGCAGCCATGACGTTCGCGCGACGCTTGAGGCGGGCGCCGCGATCTTCCGCTATTTTGGCGGTGGCCCGGATCGTGTCGTGCTGGTCGCGGCGCTGCAGGCGACGCTGGCTGCGGCGCTCGCGCCCGATGGCGCACTGCCGCTCGACACGCTGGCCGGTCTGTATTGGGACTATCGCGACCTGTTGCCTGCGGGCGCGGCCGGCGACCTGCTCGTAGTCCAGCTCGCCGACCGGCTCCAGTCCGCCGGCCTGTACGAACGCGGCGCCGAATTGCTCGACCATCAATTGCGCGTGCGCACGCGCGACATCGCGCAAGGGCCGCTGTCCGCGCGGGTCGCATCGCTGTTCATCCTCGCCGGCCAGCCCAAGCGCGCGCTGTCGGCGATCCGCGATACCGAGACGAACGCCTATCCCAATGACATGCTGTGGGCGCGTCACCGCGTCGAGGCGGTCGCGCTCGACCAATTGGGGCGGGCCAACGAGGCGCTCGCCGTGCTGCAGGACGTGCCCGATGGCGCGGCGATCCGTGGCGAACTCTACTGGCGCCGGCACGACTGGAAAGCGCTTGCCGATATGATGCCGCCGGCGATCGGCGCGGTGGCCACGTTGAACGACGTCGCGCAGGCCGAGATCCTGCGGCTTGCCGTCGCGTTGGCGATGCTGGGGCGCGAAGCCGAACTGGCGCGATTGCGGGCGCGCTACGGCGCCGCGTTTGCCAAGCTGCCGACCGCCGCCGCCTTCGCGGCGCTGACGGCGGCGGTCGGCTCGGTCGATCCCGCGACGATCAGCGCTGCGATGGCGGCGATCCCGTCGACGAGCCCCGCTGGCGACATCGCCGACCTGATCGACGCAGCGCCGCAGGTGGCCGGGATATAGCCGTGGCATCCCGGCCCTTCCCCGATACGGCGCCCGGGTTCGCGCGCCGCCAGTCTACCGACCGGGAAGAGCCTGCGGGGCGGTGTGACCGGCCGCCGCAGGAACCGTAGCGTTAGCGCAGATAGCTCACCAGGCTCAGCCCGGAGAGCTGGCCAAATACCGAATAGCTCGCCTCCAGCATCGCCTTCTGCTGCGCGAGGTCGATCGCGACCTGGCCGAGATCGGCGTCCTCATTGCCGGAGATGATGCCCTCCAACAGGACCGAGCGGTCGCTCGCGCGGGTGCTGAGCGTGTCGGCCTGCGCCTGTTTGCGACCGTTTTCGGCGCTGACGGCGCGGAGGCCGGACAGGCCGGCATCGATCTGCCCGGCAGCCGCCGTCAGGGTGGCGACCTGGGATGGAGTCGGCGGGTTGCCGATCGGCCCGGCGCCGGCGAGCGTCTGGAACGCGGCATAGAGGCCGGAGCCGATCTCGCTCGCGGTGACGCCGTATTGAATGTCGACATTATCCGAAAGCCGCGCCGACGCTTTGATGCCGTCATTGGCGAATGCGGCCGAGGCCGGTGTGGAGATGGTTTCCGCCAGCGTGTTGGGCAGGAAGGCCGGGCCATCGGTCTGTGCCCCGCCGAACAGCCACCGGTCGCCATCGCTGGCGTTGAGCGCGGCGCGGAACTGGTTGAAGGTGGCAGCGATCGTCTCGTTGAGCGCAGGGCTCTTGCCGGTGCCGATCGCGGTCAGCAACTCCTGCTTGAGCGACATCGCGCTGGTGTCGATCGCGCTCATATTGGCATCGTTGAGCGTCAGCGTGGTGCCGGCCTGCGCGCTGGCTGCGACATAGGCGTCCTGTTGCGCACGCAGCGAATGGGCTGACAGATTGCGTACCGCCTCGATACCGAGCGAGGCGAAATCGGGCGCCTTCTTTCCCGTCGACAGTTGCGCCTGCGTCGCCGCGAGCAATTGCTGCGAATGCTGGATCGCAGCGGACATGGTGCGCTGGAGCGGGATGGTGGCAACGCGAGACATGAGCTTTCCTTACCTGATCATCGCCAGCAGCGTGTCGTACATCTGGCTGGCGGTGGTGATGACGCGCGCCGAGGCCGAATAGCTGTTCTGCAGCACGACCATGTTCGACAATTCCTCGTCGATATTGACGCCTGAGAAGCTGTCGCGGCGGTTGACCGCATCGTCGCGGCGCGCGGTGGCGTCCGCCAGCGTCGATGCTGCCTGCGACGCCGCCGTTCCGGCATTGCCGAGCAACGCTGCCGCACGCGCGGCGGCGGTGGTGACGCCGTCCTTGCCGAGATCGACCGGTGCGGCGAGCTGATCGACGAACGCGGTGGCGCCGCGATTGTCGCCGACGCCGAGCACCTTCGCGCCGACGCCGCCGTTTTGCAGGCGTGCGAGGCCGAGTTTGCCGGGATTGTTGAGGATGTCGGGGCGGACGGAGGCAGTCGCCACGCCGCTCGTCGCGCCGGTCAGTTGCACGATGTTCGAAAAGGATTGCCCTGTGCCGAACCGATCGGTCGAGTCCGCCGGGACAGACAGCGTGGCGCCGGGCACATTGGCATTGCCCTGAAACTGGACACGCCCCTTGTCGTCCATCGCGAAGCTGCCGAAACGCCCGATCGGGCTCGCGTTGAGCTCGCTCACCAGATCGCCGAAGGTCGCGCCGCCCGATCCGGTCATCGTATAGCTGGTCAGCGCCCGACCCGAGGTGTCGCGCAGCACGATCTCGGCGGTCTGGCCTGCGGCGAAGCCGTGCGGATCGGACGCGACGAAGCCCGATGGAACGAGCGGGCTGCTCGCGCTGCGCACCATGTCGTTCATCCCGAAATACTGCGAGAAGCCGACCCCGCCACGGTCGCTCGGTCGGGTCGCGTCCTGTGCGATGACCACGCCGTTGCCGCTGCCAGCGGCCTTGATCGAGAGCACGCCGCCGGTGAACGATGCCGTCGCGCTGCCGCCGAGGCCGGTGTTGATCGCGGCAACGGCATCGTCGACCGTCGCGCCCGTGCCGAGCGCGGAGAAATCGACCGTGGTCGATGCGACGAGCTCGCCGGTCGACTTGGTGACGGCGAACACCGCCGAGCCGGCGAAACCGGCGCGGTCGCTGCCGGTCAGCGCGCTCGGTCGTCCCAACAATTCGGTGGGGGGAGGGACGGCGGTGCCCGCGTTCGACACCGCGTTGAGCGTCTGCGACAGGCCGGTGAACAGCACGCCGAGCTTTTCGGTGAAGGCGGGCAGCGTGCGATCGCGCAAATCGAGCAGGCCACCGAGCTTGCCGCCGACCGCGCTCGAATCGAGTTTGTCGCCGGTCGCGGTGCCGGTCGCACCCCTGGCATCGGCGAAGCGCATCGTGATGGTCGGATAGTTGGTCTGCGCGGCGCCGCCGCCCGATGCCGGCAGCGACAGCAGGCGAAGCCGGTTGTCGAGCAGCGGGATGCCCGAGGCGGTGTCGATCGACACACGGCCATCGGTCTGGTCGCGCACGGTGACCTTCATCAGCCCGCTCAGTTCCTCGATCGCCGACATGCGCTGGTCAGCGACCCCGGCTGAGCTCCTGCCATTGCCGTCGAGCCGGGCGACGCCGTCGTTGAGATCGTTGATCCGCACCAGCAAGGCATTGATCCGGTCGACGCCCTCGCCGATTTCCGAATGCACGTCCGATTTGAGCGCGGCGACATCGCCGCCGAGCTGATTGATCGACGAAATCGCGTCCTGCACATTGGCGGTGAAGCGCGCGACCGCTTGCGGCGAGGCTTGCGTCCCCGTCATCGCCACCGCCGAGGAGGCGATCGCATCGAGCCGCGCCGGCAGGCCATATTCGGCGCCCGGCGCGCCGAGCAAGGCTTGCAGCCGGCCGAGATAGGAGGAGGTGACATCGGCCGAGCCCATGTCGCCGGCGCGACGATAGACCGTCGTTTCGAGAAAACGATCCGCGATCCGGCTCGGCTCGCCGAGGCGGACGCCGCTGACCTGCCCCGCGCTGACGCCGGTGGTCTGCGCGACCGTCTCGCGGGCGTAGCCGGGGGTGCCGACATTGGCGATGTTGTTCGAGACCGAGCGTAGCCCGGCCTGCGATGCCGCCAGGCCGGACATCGCCGATGCCATGATATCGTTCAGCGACACGCGGGCAATCCTCGTTTCGGGTGCGCCGGTGCGGAACCATCGTCCCGCACCGGCTCAGGTCAGCGGTTCAGCGCTTGAGGTTGCTGACTTCCTGCAGCATCTCGTCGACAGTGGTGATGATCTTCGACGACGCGCTGTAGGCGCGCTGGAAGCGGATCATGTTGGTGAATTCGGACGCGAGATCGACCGTCGATCCTTCGAGCGCATTGGCCGAGATATTGCCCGCGCCGAGCGAGCCGGGCGCGTTTAGGGCGACGCTGCCCGACTCATCCGACAGGCCATAGGCGTTGCCGGGCAAGCGGGTCAGCCCGTCGGGATTCTGGAAGCTGGCGAGTGGCAGTTTGTACACCGCGCGCGAGGTTCCGTCTTCGAACACCGCGCTGACCACGCCATCGTCGGAAATCCGGACCGAGGCGACGTTTCCGAGCAGCCCGCCATCGACCGTGGAGGAGATCATCGCCGAGGCGCCACCGAACTGGGTCAGCCCGTCGAGCCCGCCGTCGCTGCCGAGGCCAAGCGCGATCGGGCCGGTGCCGGCGCCATTGGTCCAGGCCGGCGTCAGCGCGGCGAACATGCCGGGGTCCGAGCCGGCGCGGTCGAGGCTGCCGTCCGCGTTGAACGCGATTCTGCCGCTGGCGAGCAAGCCGCCGGTGGCGGTGACGTCGGTCGCGGGTTGCGCGTAGATTTCGCCGGCCCAGGTATTGAGGCCGGTCTTGAGAAACGCCAGCGTCACCGCGTGGCTGCCGCCCTGCGCGTCGGTCACATCGAACGAGCGCTTGAACTGGTCGGGCGTGGTGCCCGCGGCGAGGTCGCCCGGCGTGTAGGGGCCGGTGAACGCCGGGGTGGTCGAGTCGAGATTGGCGCGCATCTCCAGCTTGCTCGTGGCGGCGGCGGTGCCGGTCAACTGGCTGACGCGCACGGGCGCCAGCGCAGCGAGATCGCCGGTGTTGGCATAGCCCCCTTGCGCATCGAGCGGCCAGCCCTGGAGATAATAGCCGCCGGAATTCTTGAGATAGCCCGCCTTGTCGGGCGTGAACGACCCTGCGCGGGTATAGGCGATATGGGAGTCTGCTCCGGCACCGTCGCGCGTGACGAAGAAGCCCGCGCCCTCGATCGCGACATCGGTCGAACTGCTCGATGCCTGCAACACGCCCTGTTTCGAGACGAGCGACCGCGTCACTGCGGCGACACCGCTGGCCGAATAGGTGGTGCGGCCGGGGCCGTCGGAGACGAGGGTGCGGAATTGCGCATCGGCGTTCTTGTAGCCGACGGTGTTGATGTTGGTGATGTTGTCGGCGACGCTGGCCATGGCGCTGGCTTGCGCGCTCAGGCCGGACACACCGGCATGTAAAGCTGAGTAGAGGCTCAAAGGTTAATCTCCACAGAAGAGTGCCGAGGTGAAGGCGCTTCTGTGATTGTAGGACGATTGCCGGGCGAACGCGCGAAACGGGCCAGATTTGTTGGAGCGCACCCCGAACCGTCTTTCCATCCTATAAAGA
>Ga0307412_10002245_pt1 | contig 10712 bp, 9 predicted proteins | sample DK1Cmetagenome_3_FD_203823 | JGI IMG/M metagenome (GOLD analysis project Ga0307412, IMG submission 203823) | Maize rhizosphere microbial communities from greenhouse at UC Davis, California, United States - DK15-C-1 | ecosystem: Host-associated > Plants > Roots > Rhizosphere > Soil | place: USA...
CTCTGAGCCACCGATATCAATTCCCTCCTTATGCCACTCCCTATCCATCCAGCTTCGAAGCGGTCCTAACGTACCTTTTTTTCTACGATAGAACTCAGCTAGCGCTAGGTGATTCCCATAAGAAGCAAAAATCTCCGGATCATAGTCCAACTCATTTGCGAGCCTGGAAATCAGTTGTCCCCAAGAAGGGAGACCGAGATTCGCGGAACCCCCCGCACCGGCGAATAGGACGAGCTTGCCAGTCTGATATGCGTGCCGCAGCTCTGCTTTCATGCGAATCCCTTTTCTGATTTCAAGAACTCCGCGAAGGCGTCCAATGCCCTGCGTCGCATCGATATTTCATTCTTGCGATCGCCCATCTCAGCAAATGTCTCGGTGTGACCATTTGGAACAAACACGCAGTCCCACTGAAAATCTCGTGGCCCCGCTGGATGCTCAGGCACGACTCCCTGTACCTCACCCGAAAACATGTGAATTTGCCGGCCATCACAGTAACCAAGAACTGTTTTCGCAGTGACGGAAGGATCGCCAATTCCCCGCACAAGCGCCGTAAATTTGTCCGCCTCAAGCTTGTCCCAAAAAATCTGGGTGAGGCCTGCAGGCAATCCATTCATCCCGGCTAGATATAACCCCGTGTGCTCGACAAACAAAGGTCTACCAATAATTGCAAAAGCCTTTGAAAGCTTGTCACGAACCAGACGCTCGACGTCCTCCGTTTGGAGTTCTTCAATTTTTTCTTTGACCGCAAGTACTTCAACACCTGCAGGCTCGAGTATTTTTCGCACCTCCTCGAGCTTGTGCTGGTTGGCTGACAAAAATCTAATCTTCATGACAGACCTCTGATGAAGGAGTAGCGTTTTGCAGTCGCATACTGCTCAACGATTGCTGCCGGAGGAAGCCCCTCAGCCAATGCTGCCTTATGGTCTTCTATCAAACCACGCTCATGTATTGCTGGGTTATCTGAGCAGATTACAAACGGTACTCCATGCTCATAAAAATCACATAGGGGATGAGCTATCTCAGGCGGTAGTGCACCTGTCAGTCGATTACTGATCGGGCATACCTCGACGCAAATATCTTGTGTTGCAAGAAGCTCCATGAGCCATGGATCACTCCGGGCCGCAGTGCCATGTCCAATGCGATCGGCGGCGAACAGCTCAACAGCCGCACGTATATTTTCTGATCGCCCCGTCTCACCTGCGTGAATGGTTATGCCGAGACCAAACTCATCTTTAGCTTTTCGAAACAGTCTGGGGAGATCAATTGGATAAGGGATGTCTTCATTCCCCGCCAGATCGATTCCAACGATTTCCTTTGGCCGACCTAATGAGTTGTATGCTGAAAGCAATGAATCGAGTTGAACTGCACTGTAGTCTCCTCTGGTTACGGTCATGATCAGCCCCCATCGCATACCATGAGGTTTGGCTGCTTGATCAATGCATGTAATCAAGTGATTGAGTGCTTCGGTGGCTGCACATCCTTGTAGTGAAGCAAGGTAAAGCACGCTGCTTCTAAGCTCTACGAATCTTAAGCCCTGAGAGCAGAGCTCACCGACTGCGGAACTGACGAGACGCTGAAGATTTTCTTTTCGCTTTGGAAGTCGTCTCAACAGCTCCCAAGGTCGTAGGTATTCTCCCAGCGAAGAGCATGGGGAACGACGAACAAGATCTTGCTCTGGATTGAAGCCCGGCATGATGTCGGTACCTTCCTCCAACAATATTTGCAATACAGTTTTTGCCGGAACCGCCCCATTCAGGTGAATGTGCAAATCACCTTTGTCATCAGGGCCTTCTAACAGGTTGACAGGCCCAAAGACTTTAGTTTTTGAACCGTGTCCTTCGCAGGGCGGAACAGTCATTTGTTCGTTTTGCACAAAACCTCCATGTATCGGCCGCATTTTTCTACCGCAGGCATTCTGCCATGCGTAAGCCGAGATTACCCTTTTGATTCTGGTGTGGGTCGTCCACGTAGGTTTACATGAGCATTCGCAAGGACGAACCCTACAATTTGCCGAAATCGAGTGACTGTGGCGTTAGTCTCCCTTTCGCTTCTTCAGGCCTCAAGCCCGGCTCACCAAATTAGCTGAGCATCTCCTGGATGATGGAAGCAACATCCCTCGCATCATCTATCCGTCGGTGATAGGTAGCTTGGGGCCTGGGGATCGGTACTGAAGCGCTAGGGATAAATCGGATACAGGGGAGAGTTGCGGTTCAGTGCAAGACTTGTCCCGTATTTCAGCTTGCCAGACACACGCATCCCGAGCTCTGCTGGGCGTCATTTTCCGCTACATCGCAGTCTTGATTAACGCCCAGGCACCGCCCAAACACGAGACATAAACTTCCCGTCCGATGCAAATCTATCAAGACTGCCGACCAGCCTCTACCAGCAGTTCCAATGCCAACATGCGCAAACGTATCGCTGTCTTCGAAACGTTAAAATACTTGCTCAGTGAGTTACACACCGCATGAAACTGGATGACGTTGCCCCTCTGACTGTCTAGGTACAGAGGGCCGTGACCACGGTTTCGGATGCCTAGATGCTGTAGTAACAACCCAAACGCAGCCTGAAAGTCGTCTTTAGGCATCAAGAGACATGAAGCGAACGTATTTGCTTGCCACTCCAACCGCTCGACTTCCCCCTTAGGGATGGTGATGAGCTGGCTCTGGTCAATGTCCTGTGCTCGGATGGCTTCTCGTGTCATGTAGCGCTTATGGCCTAGAAAGTGATGTCCCAACTCATGGGCGAGTGTGAATCGGGCCAAGTGGGATTGGCTATCTGCCGCGAAGATTTTGATCTCAAGCGGGCTGAACGTGATACTGCCGAGGGCTGAGCCAGAGCCCTCAAGGAAGCTCATGGACAGTCCACTGACATCAGCCTCTCTGGATACTAACTTAGTAAGATCGACCTCTCCCCGGATGTATGAAATGGATTTCAAAGCCTGCTGCGCCAAGAGATCTATTCCGTCACGCGGAATGAACTTAACCCTAGGTGTTGAGATAAACGTGGGCTGACGAATCAGGCTCAGGTCGTTCTTGCTAAAAGCACTCTCTAAGTCGAGACCTTTCCACATGCCTTCCCAACCATCCGTAAAGCCAGTAGGAGTTACGGCATAGGCGCTGTAAACGGTAGGCCGAAAATCCGTTTGGGTTAGGGCATATTCAATCTCTGCGCGCTTACGGGCTCTAGCGCTGCGCGTCCCGGTTAGCAAGGCGCGAGGAAGTTCCCATCGAAACTCAGATTGATCGAAATAACGCAAAACACCGAAGCCTCGGTTTCGAGCGACGTTGAATGTGCCGGATTGAAAAGCACTGGCGGACGCAAAAATACCCTTGGCATTGAAGCCGGCCACTTGACTGATCTTTGATCCAAACTCTTCGATGTCCCCCACGGGCACTTTGCCGCTGTAATTTTTGCATTCGATGAGCACGAGCAATGATGGGGTCTCGAAGCCAGGCAGGAACACTTCGACCGAAATGTCAAAAATAATGAAGTCTTCTCGGTCACGCGAGTAGTAGCCCTTTTTCCTGAAAATTTTGCAGCAATCAGGTCGGAAGGCATAAAAGCGACCTTCATTAATCTCACGAGACAGGAACTCAAAGACCCGTGCCTCGAATCGGTCGCCCTTGGCATAGGTGCTGAGCACTTCAGTTTCCATATGTGGGGCGGGCTCCTGGTAACGAGTCAACATTTCAATATCCGTGAAAGATGGCGCTCGAAAGCCCAGGTTGCAGAGGAGGGTGCATGTACAGTTCGTGCACACAGATTTTCTTTTACCGCTGAAGCTAACCGAGCATTAATAGGCTACAGCCAAGGGCGAACATCAGAATGATGCCTACGAGGTTGACCAAAAAGCTGAGCCCTCGATGCCCTCCATAAAGCGCTCGCAACCCTTTATTACTATTTCGGGTTGTCAGGTGCAGCAACCCGCCCAAAGCACAAAGAACGGCTAAGTGTAACAACGGTTCGGTCAAGTTACTGGCGTCCGGTGCATAGGTAGGTTTGCCTGCACTGACCCACCATTTGATCGCTTGTAATAGGCCAAATCCGTAGACGGCAAGCCACATTCCCCATCCTGACGTATTGACGATAAAGAAAAGGCAGTGCGGCATGCTAATAGTGGGAAACCATCTCCTCAGCAGCCGGATCGCAGTACAGTGGAATCCCCAACGTAGAATGCTAATGCTGTATAGCAGGATTACGGTCGAAGCAGTGACTAGCAGCCAGGTCATGTTTTTGAGGCGACCGAGGATCTTCAATGCCTCGGGAACCGACGCTCCAGGCCCAGCCGAGTTTCCATAAGCCCATTCCAGGCTGACCCCAGCCAAGGCCGCCCACACCCCTGCAACAACCCAAGGCAATCCCCAGAGTCCCTTCAGCCGCAAATGAATAGACCTCCTAGGAGGGGTGAAATCCAACGGTTTCACAACGATTGGAGAAATAAGAAGCAGGGCGTACTTGCTTACCTGATGGTCGCGAATTTTAGACCAAGCAAACTTTAAAACGGACGGCGACATTATTACCTCGGTGGAGGGGCACAGTAGCAGAGCTGCCCGGGGAAGGGGGCAGGTGCCGAGTGCATTCCCTGCGCCTTAGATTACCTGAATAACCACTACAAACACGGGCACACACTAGAACGTGGCAGAGTCGCCAACGTACCGGTTCGCTTATAGCATCAAGCAATACGGCCATCAAAGCGCCATCTAGGAGGTCCTCGCCAAGGAACGCCGAACGTGATCACCAAAATCCGCATCCGTGGTTACCACATCTATAAAAATATCCTGCTGAAGCCCAACTCAGGCGTTAACATTCTGGTCGGTGACAATGGCGCCGGCAAGTCCACGCTGAGTGGAGGCAATCTCGCTGGCGCTTAACGGCCGGATCGGTGGGAGGGGGATCCTAAAGGAGCTGAACCCTCACTGGTTCAACACCGATCTGGTGGCTGAGTTTCTTTCTCTGAGAAAAGCGGGAATGAAGCCGGCGCTCCCGCCGAGTCTAATCGAGCTCTATCTGCAAGACACAGATGAACTGCTGGGGTTGCTGGGCGCGGTGAAGGCCGACGCTCCAACGAACGCTTGCTCTGGTATCCGAGTTGAGAGTTGGAGCGGTGGCTTGACGATCATGAAGCCATGCTGCTATCGATGTTGGGCCCCGACTACGTGACACTTGTTGCCGATGAATTGGATGCAAACCGCGACCGCCACACATCATGTGGTATCGCGATTTCAGGAGATTCGCCATGCGAGCTGAAATTCTTCGTGACTCTGGATACTCAGCGTACCGTGTACGCCTTGAAACCTTACTAGATATTTCTGTCTTGGCCAATGATATGGATATTCACAACTGTATTACACAGGGTTTTCCTGCAGCCCGACTGGTGCAGTTGACTGAAGACGGAACGTTGTCGCTGCTCGAACGTGATCAAATTATTCCACCGCGAACACTAAAGAGTCGCATCAACCGCGATCAGCTCCTGACAGTTGAGGAGAGTGATCGCTTCTTTCGCGTCGCGCATATCCACGCTATGGCCGATGCGGTGTTTGGTGAGTCCGACAAAGCCAAGCTTTGGCTCTCAAAGCCCAAGGTGCGATTCAGCGGCATGGCTCCGGTGCAGATGCTGAATAGTCAGCAAGGCACAAGCCAGGTTGAAGATATGCTGCTGCAACTCGCAGAGGGCTTCATGCTGTGACCCTACAATCAGGTCAGCGGGTGGAGGCATCTAAGTAAGGCCTGCCTGCTTGGATGGCTAAAGCGGTAGGGCGTGGAACGGTAGCCGAGTAACCCATACCGTAATGTATAGTCGTTAGAAACCTGTGCCAGCTTGTCCTAGGGCAACTCAGCTGATCATGCCGTAATCTGTAGTCGATGACCTGGCTAGGTAGATTTATGAGTGTTCCTCAGCGGTGCCATTATCGACTCGACATCCAGCCCGCTAAGTAGGCAATTGTGCGCTATTGCCGAAAGGGCTTCAAAAAGCTGGTCTCGCTGTCTCACCAGAACTGCATTTTCCGTCTTAAGACTTGCAATACGCTCCTCAAGGCTCCTGCGTCGACGGGCACCGTCTGGGTCTCTCCCGCTTTCCCTCAGTTGTGCGATTCGCGCAGACTCGATTCTGCTTCCACGGTCACCTCCTAGCGTAGCTCGGCTTGTCAGGCCCAGCCGGCGCTGCACCTCGGGTCGGGAAATGGGAGCGAGCTCCACTCCTGAGCTAATCATCTGGGCGAGGAGGGCGTCTATTGCCTCATCTAGAGTGCCGCCCCGCAATATCTGTCGTCTCGCCATAGTCGCCTCTAGTCATCTGAAACCGAACTGTGTCGTTTGTCCGTATCTGCAACTGTCACAGGATGCCCATCTGGAAACACGCGTTGCACACCTACATTGGTATCGCGTGCAAGGACGGATTTTAAATTGTTGAGCTTGTCTTCCTGGTCTGTCAGCCATACATCGCTGCCTGCCTCTCCGGCACCGGCATCGCGCATAATAGTAATTGCGGTCGTCAGATTCTCGGCTTGTTTCTCAAGGTTGGCCCGCTCCGATGGTGTGCCCATCAGATGCAGATGCGAGCAGCCATTCCAGCACTGAAGATGCTTAGGGCAGGGCGCTTGGGAGAAGTCGTGAATGCAACCTCCAAAGGGTGTCACGTGCAGCGCCGTTGCGTGTACGGTGAGGAACGCTTCTGCCGTGATCGCGCCTTTATCTGATAGCAGCGCATGGTAACTGTCGGTCAAAGCGCCCTGAATGCGCTTATCTCTTATGCCCTCATGTAGAAAGTCGATACGCTCGTGATGGCTATTGAACGCCAAGAACTCTTGATGGGTAGCGGTGTTTTCTTCAATGCTTGTGTGTTGGTAGTAAACATTCTGGTCGAGGCGTTTTCGCCCTAAGGCCAATGCTTGCTGAACATCACTCATGCCGGTCAGATGGTAAATAGTGTTTCGCCAGTGTCGAGGTTGGTGGCTAGTCAGTCGAATAGGCGCGCCGTTAGATTCTGTTAATGAACGGCGTGAAAAAATGGACGCGTACTTTTCATCGTTACCTAGTGCGTGATTTATATCCAGAAGGGTCACCCGACGAGGTACGGCACGAAAAACATTCGCCTCTCGTCCACCGAGACGGAATTGACCATCAAAAGCAATGGCAAGTGTTTCACTTGTTTTTAAGACAACACGAAGCTTACCGCTGACGTTTTCCGTAAGCGCGGCATGCCCATGAAGTTTAGGGACGAGTAAATTCTCAATATCACCGGCCAAATACTTTCGCCTCGCCGCCTTGCTAGGATGGATTCCATTCCGTGAAAAGTACGCACTCAGGTTTCGAGAGGCATCGCGATTTTGACTGAATCCAAGCCAGCTAAAAACTTCAGCTTCTGACATTTCTTTTTGCGGCGAGTAATCCCACAGGCGGCCTGGATGGGCCTCTTGCCACCTCGCGATTTCTCGTTGCTCTTGCGTCAGCGCCTTCAATCGTTCGACCGCACGCCTGGCTAAAGGAACGTCGCTTTCTGCGAACCAATGAACACGGGATTGAAACTGCTTTTCCGCAAAATACCTGATCCCGCATTCGACCAGAGGCCTGCCATTGGCATCTACAACCACCTCACCTGTCGCCCCTTTGATCGCTCTCTCGACCCAACAGTCATGGGGTATTACTGATACCTCATTACCCCGTTGCCCAGTCGCGATCAGTAAATCGATTATGCGCAGCAAGATCTCTTCGCTGTCATTAAGCGGATTATTCGAACAAAGGGCGTAGGCTTCCATCGCCTCACGAGAGGGCAACTTCTCATCAGATTTACGCTGTTTTACAGTGCGATCGGCATCATACAGCGAAATATAGTCGTGACGGCGCTTTTCTGGTTTTGCATCATGCTCAAAGTGGATGGCGATCTCAGTTAATTGCAGACTATCAATCGTATCCGCTACTACTTGAAGGTGAGAGGTCGCGTCGTACAGATTCTTGTAACCGCTTTGGCGGAGGAATTCTACGACGCGACCAAAATCGCCTCGTGTCAACTGTGTGGGATCGGATGCGCCGCGCTCAAACAAGGGATTGTATACCCGCCGGATAGCAATATTGTATGCAGCCACCATCGAAAACTGCAGCCTCCGGGTGCGTTGTAGATACACAATCAGGGCCTTGTTAAAATCTTGGAACACGAGGGGGAGTGGGCCCTTCGCCGGAGAAGGATAGCCCGTTTTTTCGAGGGCTTGCCGATGCGTCTCGAAGGTAAGCGTATTTTGCTTTCCACGTTGTGGTAACCAGCTTCCGACGCCCCATAACGATGACGCCCACGGTGTTGAAATCGGTAACGAATGGAAAATCGCTTGTTCCTGTGTAACAAAACCTCCGAGGCGTTGACTTGCTCTAGACAGCGTCATCTGCAGCATCCTCAGTTTGCTGCCGGCAGCGCTCGATCGTAGCGCTTACCGCCAAAATGGTTGTCTGATGCTGGGCCAGGGGCCGGTTGTGAATGAGGTCACCGGCTTGTTCTGCCATGTCAATGAACCGTTGCGCTTCCCGTTGCAACGCCTCTTTCACCTGCTCATGGCGGCCGTCAGCAAAGGGGTGGAACTTCTTGCAGGTGTAGCAGGCGTATATAGGATTGTAGGGACAGTGGGTATGGACCGGCAGGGCGCAGGCGCCAATATCGCCTATGTACTGCGTATCAATGACGCCGCGGACGGCTCTTTCAGGAGCAGTATCGCGGCGTTGGACGACTTGCCCAGTTAATAAGCTGCGCATGATGCGTTGATAGGCCGGGCTCTTACCCAGTGCTTTCTCTTTTATCCGGGCAATGTTGGGGGTTGCCGTTACATAAGCACGGGCCGCAACCGTGCTGTTGTGCCCGAGCAGTTCGGCAATTATGTCTGCCGGAGTACCCTGATCCGCCAAGCCTTGCCCGAGGTGATGACGCAGCAACATGGTTACCTGGTTCGGTTTATCTATTCCAGCTTCTCGAAGCTCCTGTTTAAGGCCCACTCCGATTTCAGTTACCGAGAGGCGCCTTCCGTTAGGATTTACAAATAAGGGTTCGCAGTCACTACCAAAACGGCGTTGAATTTGTGAAACATGCCGCGAGATTTTGTCACCCAGGCTGGTGGTTATTTTGCGCGGACGTCGCTCAGGTTTGCGCTGGCCGACCTTTTTGGCCATGGGTAGCCACAGGGTGTAGTACGTCTCATGATCAGCGCTTTCAATGGACTCAAAATCCGCAATATCCAGCGAATGAAATTGAATCGCGCGTGGTGCGAGTTCGAAACCTAAGTGAAGCACTATATTAAACTGGACTTCCTCCCAAGAGCCAGATAAAAACTCTCGCTCAATGCGCTTGAGCAACCGAATTTCCTCATCAAGTTCTAAGCCAGATTGGGAGAGAAAAATTCGCGCATACGGATCCACCCGGGCTGATTTTGTATCTTTAATTATAAGGTAAGTATTTAGATCGAAACCTTTAATGCCTCTATCAACCGCCCAACGATAAAACCTACGAAACCCTACAAGATCGTGTCTTGATTTTTTTAAGCCATCAAGAACTGTAATTAGAAGAGTCTTATCCCAAGGAAGACCATTTGCTAATTTTGTCCTAGATAAAGTCTGAAGGGAATTTGCAAACATTTGCGCAGTTCTTGGTGCATATTTTTCAAGCGCATAAGCCATAAAGCTTTTGCTAATTGCCATGAGTTCAGAGCCAAATTGAAGTGCAGTCCAATCTATTTTCATAGCCGTCCCGCCGTCGTACCACGTCCAAACACTCAATCGAGTATCGACGTATCGTGGCTGGTCATTGGTGCGTGTTCGAATCGCAACCTGAGCCGGGCCCTCGAACACGTAGGCTGGAAAAGAGGAGGAGGGTGAAGCGTGTTCTTGATCGGCTGATTTGGTCACGGCGAACCTCCTTAACTGTCAAGTCGGCTCCAGGCTACTGAGGCACGCTGGGCGTTGTGGTGGTTGGCCGACTCGGCTAGATAACGACTTGCATAACGGCGTGGCATCGCCGAAGCGTCAGACCAACCGCAAACTCGTCGGAGTTCGTCCGAGGCCCGCTCGAGATCATACCCACGCTGCTCGACCAGGTAAGCCAAAAACCGGTCGGCAAAGGTGTGGCGAAAGTCATGCGCAGAAAGTGTAGGCAACAACCCCGGATGGGCCAGTTCAATGGTCAGAAACAGCCGATCAAGGACGTTAGACAACGCGCGGATCGACAGCGGGCGGCCTCGGTCAGAGATGAACAAATAGCGGTACAGCAATTTCATTGGTTTGCCATTACGCAGGGGGCGTCGCTCTCCCTGGATATAACGCTCGTAGACCTCATACAACTGCGCGGAAATACCTACTGTCCGTCCGAGTGTTTTCAGCGCAGGCTCTTCAGCGCGCGGGTCGCCGGGATCATTTGCGCGCTCATTGATGCTGACATAGGCATGCTGAGAACCATCATTGACATCGATGGTGTAGAGCTTGAGAAGCTCCCCTCGGCGCATACCGGTCTCCAGTAGCAATTCAATCATCAGCCAATTACGCAGTTGCAGCCTTTCCGGGAACGGATTCGCCGTAGCGCCGGGGCGAATCAGTGTGCGAACGATCTGAAGTTGCGTATCTGTCAGGCTGCGGTAACGAGCATGGTGGGGAGAGACTGTCAGATTTTTTGTGTGCGGGCCGGTAACGGCCTGCCGTTAGGCAGGCCGTGCTTTTACCAGGTCGGCCTGATAAATCGATCT
>Ga0307412_10002248_pt1 | contig 10701 bp, 8 predicted proteins | sample DK1Cmetagenome_3_FD_203823 | JGI IMG/M metagenome (GOLD analysis project Ga0307412, IMG submission 203823) | Maize rhizosphere microbial communities from greenhouse at UC Davis, California, United States - DK15-C-1 | ecosystem: Host-associated > Plants > Roots > Rhizosphere > Soil | place: USA...
ACGAAGAGCAGTTGCAGCAGTTCGTGTACCACTCGGGCGCCTTCATGAAGCCCTTGTTCTCGGCGGCCAAGCGCATCGTGCGCGAAGGCGGACCTGCCCGTATCGTGTTCGCGGAAGGCGAAGACGAACGCGTGCTGCGCGCCGTGCAAGTGGTGGTGGACGAAGGCCTGGCGCGCCCCATCCTGGTCGGCCGTCCGTCGGTGCTGCTGACCCGCATCGAAAAGCTGGGTCTGCGCCTGCGCCTGGGCGAAGACGTCGAAGTGACCAACCCGGAATACGACGAACGCTTCCATCAGTACTGGACCACGTATTGGGAACGCATGTGCCGCCGCGGCATCACCAAGGAAATGGCGCGCGTGGAGATGCGCCGCCGCATGACCTTGATTGGCGCGATGATGGTGCACCTGGGTGATGCCGATGGCATGGTCTGCGGGTCGGTGGGCGCTTATCACGACCACCTGCGTTTCGTCGATGAAGTGATCGGCCGCCGCCCGGGCCACAACGTGTATGCCGCCATGAACATCCTGCTGCTCAACGAGCGCACGGTGGTGCTGGTGGACACGCACGTGAACGACGAACCCACGGCCGAGCAGATCGCGGAATTCACGATCGCCGCCGCCAACGAAATGCGTCGCATGTATCTGGCGCCGAAGGTGGCGTTGCTGTCGCGGTCGAACTTCGGTTCGGGCAGCTCGGCCTCGGGCGCCAAGATGCGCCGCGCCCTGGAAATCGTGCGCGAACAGGCGCCGGATCTGGAAATCGACGGTGAAATGCACGGCGACTGCGCGCTGGACGAAGCGCTGCGCATGCGCATCCTGCCGTCGTCCACGCTGAAGGGCGAGGCGAACCTGCTGGTGTGCCCGAACGTGGATTCCGGCAACATCGCCTACAACCTGCTGAAGACGGCGGCCGGCGGCAACGTGGCGGTGGGCCCGTTCCTGCTGGGCTGCAATGCGCCGGTGCACATCCTGACTTCCAGCTCGACCGTGCGCCGCATCGTCAATATGACCGCGATGACGGTGGTCGATGTCAACACGCCACGTTGAAGTGAAGCCGGCTGGCCCGGCGTGCCCTCGCACGCCGACCGGCCTGGTTCTGACCGGAGGTGGCGCTCGCGCCGCTTATCAGGTCGGGGTGCTCAGCGCCATCATGGAGCTGCTGGACCCCGACTGGCATTCCCGGTTCCAGAACCCCTTCGACATCATCTGCGGTACGTCGGCCGGCGCCATCAATGCCGCTGCGCTGGCTTGCCGTGCTGATCGGCCCCACCTGGGGGTGCGGCGCATCCGCCGCCTGTGGTCCTCGCTGAATACCGACATGATCTACCGGGCCGACGCGCCAGGCCTGATTCGCACGGGCGTGCGCTGGCTGGGCCTGCTTGCCCTGGGCTGGATGTACTCGGGCCTGACGCGCAAGCGGCCCCAGTCGCTGCTGGACAACAGCCCGATGGAGGCATTGCTGGGCCGGGTGCTGGACTTCCGCAACCTGCAGGCCAACCTGGAGCAGGGCTCCCTGTCGGCGTTGGCGATCACGGCCTCGGGCTACACCAGTGGCGAGCACCTGACTTTCTATCAGGCGCACACGCCCATCGAGCCTTGGCACCGCTACTTGCGGCTGGCCATCCCCACGCCGATCGGCATGGACCATCTGATGGCTTCTTCGTCCATCCCGTTCGTCTTTCCGGCCCGCCAGGTGCAGGTGCACGGCAAGGGCGAGTGGTGCGGCGATGGATCAATGCGTCAATTGGCTCCGATCAGCCCGGCCATCCACCTGGGCGCGCACCGGGTACTGGTGATCGGCACCGGGTTCCGCGACGACACCCACCCCGAGAACCGCGCCGATTCACCGCCGTATCCCTCGCTGGCGCAGGTGGGCGGCCACGCGTTGTCCAGCATCTTCCTGGACGGGTTGTCGGTGGACGTCGAACGCCTGGAGCGCATCAATTACCTGATGGACCATGCGACGCCGGACGGCGCCCAGGTCAATGTCAGGCGCATCCAGGTGCTGACGATCACGCCCAGCCAGTCGCTGGACACGATGGCCCTGGAACACCTGCACGACATGCCCGCGCAAGCACGTGCCCTTTTTCGCGTACTCGGTGTATCGTCCGATCCACACCGTCCGGGCGGCGGGGCGCTGATGTCCTATCTTCTATTCGAATCCAGCTACACCCGACGATTGATCGAACTGGGTTATGCCGATACGATGCAGCGTAACGACGAAGTGATCGCCTTTTTCAAGGAGGCTCAGGCATGACGCGCAATGGCCAATCTACCTTGCAGAAGCAACTGCTGCGCGGCGGGGAGTTGCCCCATGAAGGGTTGGACAAGAAGGCCGTGGTGGACGCTTCCCATGAGCTTGGTCTGGCGTTGTTCGTCGCCAACTGCGACCCGGCCCGCAGCCGCTCTGCCGTGCTGCGCGCCATCGTCAAGGCGGTGGACTTCCCCGAATACTTCGGCGGCAACCTGGATGCCCTCTACGATTGCCTGTGCGACACGGTGCTGGACCACAAGACCGGCGTTGTACTGTGGCTGTACCGGTTGCATTCCGGCGATCCGGTCCTGGAAGACGACGCGGCCCTGATCGAAACCGTTTGTTCCGACGCGGCGGAATTCGCCCGCGAGAACGGTCGCATCTTTGCGTTCGTCATTGAACATGCCGGCAAGCACCCGGATCCCGAGCCTGGCGTCGCGGCGGCGCCTTACGGCGAAAACGACTGAGACGATTGCGCCGAGGGCTGCGCGGGTGCCCGCAGGGGCCCGCCCGGCGGCAGCCCGCGCCGGGTGGCGCCTTGCCCGGCAGCATGCCTGATCACCAGCCCCGCAGGGCGCTGACGGCGCTCAACAGGGCTAACCCCGCGGTCTCGGTGCGCAGCACCCGCGGGCCGAAGCGCACGGCCTGCACGCCCGCCTGACGGGCCTGTTCCAGTTCTTTATCCGACCATCCGCCTTCCGGGCCCACCAGCAGGCTCAAGGCCTGCACGTCCGGTTCGGCCCGGAGCTTGCCGGCCAGATCGTCCGTGGCGTCGGGGTGGCACAGCAGGCGCAGGTCATCCGCCGGTTGGGCCAGCCAGTCGGCCAGCGTCTGAGGCGCGTCCACGGGCATCAGGCGGTTGCGGCCACATTGTTCGCTGGCGGATTGCGCAATGCGCTGCCAGTGCGCCACGCGCTTGTCCAGCCGGGCGCCCGACAGTTGCAGCACGCTGCGCTGCGCCGCGATGGGACTGACGCGGGTGGCGCCCAGTTCCACGGCCTTTTCCACCACCCAGTCCATCTTGTCGCCGGTAGGCAGGCCCTGCACCAGGGTGATGCGGCCGGCCAGTTCGGCCTCGCGGGGATTGAATTCGCCCAATTGGGCAAAGCCGGCCTTGCCATCGATATCCAGCACGGCCGGGTATTCGCCGCCCTGGCCGTTGAACAGCACGACGGGTTCACCGGCCTTCAAGCGCAGCACGCGCACCGCGTGGTGGGCAAGGGCTTCCGGCAGGGCGATTCGGGTGCCGGCGGCAAGCGGGGCGTCGCAGTAGAAACGGGGGGCGGACATGGGTGGAGCGAAAAGCGTTATCGGAGCGCGTAGCCTACCACCTTGACCCCCCATCCGAAGAAGGTCGGCGCGCTGGACGCGAGGTCAAGTCCCAGCAGGGTCAGGAAACCCACCGTCATCTTCTTGTCCAGACGCAGGACGTGGGCGCGCAGATCGGACAGGTCTTCGTGGGTGGCGAAGCGCTTGAGTTCTTCGCGGTTGGGCAGTTGCGCGATCTGTTTGCGGATTTCGGCGAGTTCTTCGCGTCGCGCAAGCGGGGCCACGGCCGCCGCCAGGTCATTGCGCCATTCTTGCCGGAGCTTGGCGGCAAGTTCGGTTTCACCCTTGATTTGAGCGTGTTCCAACGCCCGCGCCACGGCAATCGCCCGCTCTTCGCCCAGGGCGGTGCGTAGAGCCATGATGCCTTCAACAGGGATAGTCAGATTGAGCATGAGGCTCATGGTAGGAGGCTCCAGGGCTGATGTCAGGGCTTTATCCTGAATGTCGGACCCCTTTCCCGCAATTGTGGGAGCTACGCTGATATTCCCGTCTGGAAACGCTTGTTTACATCGAGCTTAAGGGCGATGGCGTGAGGGAAATCCCCTGATGCTAAAATCGTCTGCTTCGCAACCTACTCAACTGGCCCCTATATTCCCTGTGGGCGCGCCAGCTTCAAAGAGCCTTCCGAATGAGCAATCCGACCGCCCCTAAACTTGCCTTGGCGGATGCCATCCGCGCCCTCGCGATGGATGCCGTGCAACAAGCGAACTCCGGGCATCCGGGTGCTCCCATGGGCATGGCGGAAATCGCCCAAGCGCTGTGGACGGGCAACCTGCGCCACAACCCGAAGGATCCCGCCTGGGCCAACCGCGACCGCTTCGTGCTGTCCAACGGCCACGGGTCGATGCTGATCTACGCGCTGCTGCATCTGACGGGTTACGACCTGTCGATCGACGAACTCAAGAATTTCCGCCAACTGCATTCCAAGACGCCGGGCCACCCCGAAGTGGGCATTACCCCGGGCGTGGAAACGACCACCGGCCCGTTGGGCCAGGGTCTGGGCAATGCCGTGGGCATGGCGCTGGCTGAAGCGCTGCTGGCCGCTGAATTCAACAAGCCCGGCCACACCATCGTCGACCACCACACCTACGCCTTCACCGGCGACGGCTGCCTGATGGAAGGCATCTCGCACGAGGTGTGCTCGCTGGCCGGTACGCTCAAGCTGTCCAAGCTGGTCGTGCTGTACGACGACAACGGCATTTCCATCGACGGCCACGTCGAACACTGGTTCGCCGACGACACCGCCAAGCGCTTCGAAGGCTACGGCTGGAACGTGATCCGTGGCGTCGACGGCCATGACGTCGCTGCCGTGGACGCCGCCATCAAGGCCGCGCGTTCGCAATCGGAAAAGCCCACGCTGGTCATCTGCCGCACCGTGATCGGCAAGGGTTCGCCCAACATGGCCGGCACGCACAACGTGCACGGCGCGCCGCTGGGCAAGGACGAGATCGCCGCCACGCGCGCCGCGCTGGGCTGGTCGTCGGAACCCTTCCAGATTCCGCAAGACGTGTACGACGGCTGGGACGGCCGCAAATCGGGCGCCGCGGCCCAAGCCGAATGGCAGACCGCGTTTGACGCCTACGCCGCCGCATTCCCCGCCGAAGCCGCGGAGTTCATGCGCCGCATGAAGGGCGACATGCCCGAAGGCTACAACGAACAGTTCAAGGCATTCCTGGCATCGACTCTGGAAAAGGCCGAAACCGTCGCCACCCGCAAGGCCTCGCAGTTCGCGATCGCCGCGCTGGCCCCCGTGCTGCCGGAAATGCTGGGCGGCTCGGCCGACCTGACCGGTTCCAACTTCACCGACTGGAAGGGCGTCGCCGCCGTTCGCGCCGGTGACAAGGGCATCCTGTTCGGCCGCCACATCAACTACGGCGTGCGCGAATTCGGCATGGCCGCGATCATGAACGGCGTGGCCCTGCATGGCGGCTACCTGCCGTTCGGCGGCACGTTCCTGACGTTCTCGGACTACTCGCGCAACGCCATCCGCATGGCCGCGCTGATGAAGCAGCGCGTCGTGCACGTGTTCACCCACGATTCGATCGGCCTGGGCGAAGACGGCCCGACCCACCAATCCATCGAACACGCCGCCAGCCTGCGCCTGATCCCGAACCTGTCGTTGTGGCGTCCTTGCGATACGGCCGAAACCGCCGTGGCCTGGAACGCCGCCGTGACGCGCCCGACCAGCATCGGCATGGACGTGCACGACGGCGGCCCGACCGCGCTGCTGCTGTCGCGCCAGAATCTACCGTTCGTGCCGCGCGACGCCGCCACCGTGGACGCCATCGCCCGCGGCGGCTATGTGCTGCGCGACGCTGAAGGCGCGCGCGCCGTCATCATCGCCACCGGCTCGGAAGTTGCCATCGCGCTGGACGCGCAGGCCCAACTGGCCAAGGAAGGCGTCGCCGTGCGCGTGGTCTCCATGCCCAGCACCGACGTGTTCGACCGCCAAGACGCTGCCTGGAAGCAATCCGTATTGCCCAAGGGCCTGCCGCGCGTGGCTGTCGAAGCCGGCGTGACCGCCTTCTGGCACAAGTACGTGGGCCTGGAAGGCGCCGTGGTCGGCATCGACCGCTACGGTGAATCCGCCCCGGCCGGCGCATTGTTCAAGTTCTTCGGGCTGACCGCCGACAAGGTGGCCGAGACCGTCAAACAGGTTTTGTAAAAAAGGAGCTTAGTATGACTATTCGCGTCGCCATCAACGGTTACGGTCGCATCGGCCGCAACATCCTGCGTGCCCACTACGAAGGTGGCAAGAAGCACGATATCGAAATCGTCGCCATCAACGACCTGGGTGATCCCAAGACGAACGCGCACCTGACGCGCTACGACACCGCCCACGGCAAGTTCCCGGGCACCGTCGAAGTCGACGGCGACTTCATGGTCGTCAACGGCGACAAGATCCGCGTGCTGGCCAACCGCAACCCGGCTGAACTGCCCTGGGGCGACCTGAAGGTTGACGTCGTGCTGGAATGCACGGGCTTCTTCACGACCAAGGAAAAGGCGGGCGCGCACATCAAGGGCGGCGCCAAGAAAGTCATCATCTCGGCCCCGGGCGGCAAGGATGTGGACGCCACCATCGTTTTCGGCGTGAACCACGGCGTGCTGAAGTCGACCGACACGGTCATCTCGAACGCATCGTGCACCACCAACTGCCTGGCCCCGCTGGTCAAGCCGCTGAACGACAAGCTGGGCCTGGAAAACGGCCTGATGACGACCGTTCACGCCTACACCAACGACCAGGTCCTGACCGACGTCTACCACGAAGACCTGCGCCGCGCGCGTTCGGCCACGATGAGCATGATCCCCACGAAGACCGGCGCTGCCGCCGCCGTGGGCCTGGTGCTGCCGGAACTGAATGGCAAGCTGGACGGCTATGCCATCCGCGTCCCGACCATCAATGTGTCGCTGGTCGACCTGTCGTTCGTGGCCAGCCGCGACACGACCGCCGAAGAAGTGAACAGCATCCTGAAGGCCGCGTCGGAAGGCGAGCTCAAGGGCATCCTGGACTACAACACCGAGCCCCTGGTTTCGGTGGACTACAACCACAACCCGGCCTCCAGCACCGTTGACGCGTCGCTGACCAAGGTCTCGGGCCGCCTGGTCAAGGTCTCGTCCTGGTACGACAACGAGTGGGGCTTCTCGAACCGCATGCTCGACACCACCGTCGCGCTGATGTCGGCCAAGTAAGCAACACGGTCAGTCCACAGGGGACGGATTTATTTTCCGCTGATGCGGAAAATGGGTTCGTCCCCTTTGTTCGCCTATCGTAGGAAAGCAAATATGTCCAAGGTCAATACCCTGTCCGCGCTGGCCAAGTCCGGCGCCCTGTCCGGCAAGCGTGTGTTCATCCGCGCCGACTTGAACGTGCCGTTCGACGACGCCGGCCGCATCTCCGAAGACACGCGCATCCGCGCATCCGTGCCCGGCATCCGCCTGGCGCTGGACGCCGGCGCCGCCGTGATGGTCACGTCCCACCTGGGCCGCCCGAAAGAGGGCGTGCTGACCGAAGCCGATTCGCTAGCCAAGGTCGGTCAGCGCCTGTCCGAACTGCTGGGCATGCCCGTGCAATTGGTGCGCGACTGGGTCGACGGCGTCCAGGTGGATCACGGCCAGGTTGTGCTGCTGGAAAACTGCCGCGTGAACGTCGGCGAAAAGAAAGACGACGAAACGCTGGCCAAGAAGATGGCCGCGCTGTGCGACGTCTACGTCAACGACGCGTTCGGCACCGCGCACCGCGCGGAAGCCACCACGCACGGCATCGCGCGCTTTGCACCCATCGCGTGCGCCGGCCCCTTGCTGGAAGCCGAACTCGACGCGCTGGGGCGTGCGCTGCACGAACCCAAGCGCCCGTTGGTCGCCATCGTGGGCGGCTCGAAAGTGTCGACCAAGTTGTCCATCCTGCAATCGCTGGCCGACAAGGTCGACCAGCTGGTGGTGGGCGGCGGCATCGCCAACACCTTCCTGCTGGCCGCTGGCCTGCCCATCGGCAAGTCGTTGGCGGAACCTGACCAGGTTGAGCAGGCGCGCGCCGTGATCGACATCATGAAGCAGCGCGGCGCGGCCGTGCCGATTCCGGTCGACGTGGTGTGCGCCAAGGCATTCGGCGCGGACGCCGAAGCCACCGTCAAGGCCGCGACCGACGTGGCCGACGACGACATGATCCTGGACATTGGCCCGCAGACCGCGGCGCAGTTGGCCGAGATCCTGAAGAAGGCTGGCACCATCGTGTGGAACGGCCCCGTGGGTGTGTTCGAATTCGACCAGTTCGCCAACGGCACCGAAGTGGTGGCGCGCGCCATCGCGGAATCGGACGGCTTTTCGATCGCTGGCGGCGGCGACACGCTGGCCGCCATCGCCAAGTACGGCATTGGCGAACAGGTCGGCTACATCTCGACCGGTGGCGGCGCCTTCCTGGAATTCCTGGAAGGCAAGACCCTGCCTGCCGTGGCCGTGCTGGAAGCGCGCGCAGAGTAAGTAGCCCCCACGCCGCGCTCGCTTCGCGCGCAAGCCGCCCCCAGGGGGCGGCTATTTTTTTGATGCGTGTGCGCAGCGCGTCATTCGAGGCAGGGGCGTCAGTCGGTGCTGTGGATACCGACAAGCGACTGCCTCCCCGCCTGAACCTTATTCCATCTTCGCGCCTGAGATCTTCACGATCTGTGCATAGCGCTGGATCTCCGCCTGGATGAAAGCGCCGAATTCGGCTGGCGTCTGGCCTGTCGGCACCAGTGCGCCCATGCCTTCCATCCGCTTCTTCACTTCCGGGTCCGCGACCACCGCGTTGACTTCCTTGTTCAAGCGCTGCACCACGTCCACCGGGGTGCCGGCGGGGGCGACGATGCCGTACCACGCCGACGCGTACATCTTGGGCACGCCTGCCTCGTCGAAGGTGGGCACGTTCGGCAGCGCGGGCAGCCGCTGGCGCGCGGCCACGGCCAATGCGCGCAGGGTCCCGGCCTGGACCTGGGCCAGCGACCCCGTGTCCAGCATCATGTCCACCTGGCCCGCCAACAAATCGGACACTGCCGGGCCGCTGCCCTTGTACGGAATGTGCAGGACGTCCGCGCCCGTCAGATACTTGAACATCGCGCCCGCCAAGTGCTGCGACGAGCCCACGCCGCCCGAACCATAGTTGAGCTTGCCGGGTTCCGCGCGGGCGGCCGCCACCAGGTCAGCGACTGACTGGAACGGCGACTGCTTGGGCACTTCCAGGATGTTCGGGATTTCGGCCACGAAAGCGATCGGCGCGAAGTCTTTCGCGGCGTCGAACCCCAGCCGCGAATACAGGTGCGGATTGGCGGCATTGGTGGAACTGGTGGCCATCAGCAGCGTGTAGCCGTCGGCTTTTTCGCGCACGAAAGCGGCTGTGCCGATGTTGCCGCCCGCGCCGGCCTTGTTGTCCACGATCACCGTCTGGCCCAGGCGCTCGCTCAGGCGCTGCGCCAGCAGCCGGCCTAACGCGTCCGTCGCGCCGCCGGGCGGCCATGGCACGACCAGCTTGATGGGGCGTTCGGGATAGGCTTGCGCATGAGCGGCAGGCGCGATGCCTGCGGCAAGCGCGGCCAGGACGAGCGCGCGGCTGGCGCGCCGCAGGAAGGCGAAGGACATGGCGTCTCCAGAATTGCCGGCCCTTTTGTGTCCGGGTCGCAGGGAGCGTCGCGGCGGGCCGTGTCGGTGTAAAGGTACGGCGCAAGGCCGCTTTTCTTATGCCGGGGACTGTACGCAATCCGCCAGCCCCACAAAAGGGATAAATAATCACCAATCTTCATTCCTAAAGGGAATGAAATGCCGCAAGTGTTTGATCCCCGATGACTTCGGAAGCCCGGCCTTGGTGTAGGCTTGGCGGACCTTCCGTGCCGTGCGGAAGTCCTTTGATCAGGTCGGCTTGCAGCACCATGAATCTACGCTTTTTCCCTGGCCTGAATAATTTTCGCGGCATCACGCGGGACTCGGCGCGGCGCGACGTCATGGCGGGACTGAGCGTGGCGGCGGTGGCCTTGCCGGTGGGCCTGGCGTACGCGGCGATGATGGGCGTGCCACCGGTCGCCGGGTTGTGGGCAGCCATTGCCGGCATGCTGGGCTACGCGCTGTTCGGCTCGTCGCGCACGCTGATCGTCGGGCCGGATACCGCCACGTGCACGCTGATCGCCGCCACCTTGACGGGCATGGCATTGCATTCGCCCGAAGACCGGCTGGTGGCCGCGACGGGCATCGCGCTGACCGTGGGCGTGGGGTGCCTGATCGCCCGCGTGTTGCGGCTGGGCGTGTTGGCCAACCTGTTGTCCCGGCCCGTGCTGATCGGCTACATGGCGGGCGTGGCGATCACGCTGGCGCTGTCGCAACTAAGCGGGCTGACGGGCGTCGGCCTGCGCAACAGCGGCCTGATCCATCCCTTCCTGGAACTGGGGCGCCGCCTGCAAGAGATTCAGATCCCGACCCTCTGCCTGGGGCTGGCGTCCTGCCTGCTGCTGGTGGCCGTGAAGCGCTGGCGGCCAACCTGGCCCGGCCCGATCCTGCTTGTCGTCGGCGGTTGCCTGCTGTCGTGGATCTTTGATTTCCCCAGCCTGGGCATCGCGGTGGTGGGCGAAGTGCCCGCCGGTTTGCCGGGGCTTAGCCTGC
>Ga0307412_10002249_pt1 | contig 10696 bp, 6 predicted proteins | sample DK1Cmetagenome_3_FD_203823 | JGI IMG/M metagenome (GOLD analysis project Ga0307412, IMG submission 203823) | Maize rhizosphere microbial communities from greenhouse at UC Davis, California, United States - DK15-C-1 | ecosystem: Host-associated > Plants > Roots > Rhizosphere > Soil | place: USA...
AGAAGCACAGCTTCGAATTCGGTTTTGAAGCCAAGGCTGCCGATTACACACCTTCGGCCCTGCGCGCCGAGGGCGTGCGCTAACGGCTCTGCTGTACCGCTGGACAAAAGGCGACCGCACGGTCGCCTTTTTTATGGCCATCAATCAGCGTGCTGAATACTCGTCAACAAGGGCGCGGGAGAGGGCTAGGGTGAGCGCACAACGATAAGAAGGCTCACCCGATGACCGCCATGACCCCGTGCCTGGATCGACCCGGATTTTTGCCCAGGCTGTCTTCACATCATCAGCCTCGCAGTCGCTTGACTGCGCCTTTGCTGACATCGAACGCACGGGTCAGGCTGTTGTGCGCGCCGGCAGGCAGTGGCAAAACCGCACTGCTCACCGAATGTCTCCTTCAGGTGCGCGCGGAGTGCGAGGCAATCTGGCTGCCGCTGGCGGGAGCGGCGCTCAGCAGCGAAGAATTTTGCCTGCGTCTGACGCGGGCGCTCGGGCTGGTCGAAGGCCTTGATGATACGCAGCTGATGGCGGAACTGGCCCATTGGTCGAGGCCGACTTCGCTGTTTATCGACGATTACAGTCGGCTGCCGGATCCGGCTGTGGATGCTCTGCTGGATCGCTTGCTGGCGGTCAGCAGCCCGGCGCTCACCTGGTGGATCAGCACTCGCCGCCGGCCGCAGTGCAACTGGCCGCGCCTGTTGCTCGATGACGAACTCTACGAATTCGAGAGTGCCAGCCTGGCGCTGACTCACGATGAAGTTGTATCGGTGTTGCACCATTTGCCGCCTGACCAGGCGGACCGCGTCGCCACCCGTATCATCCAGCGTACTGGCGGTTGGTGCGCGGGGGCGCGCATGGCGCTCCTGCAGAAATGCGACTGGTCGCAAAACCTGCAACCGCAGCAGCGTGTCGACACTCTGCTCGATTATCTGCAGCACGAACTGTTCAGCAACCTGACGCCGGAGCAGGACGAGGCATGGCGTGTGCTGGCTCACCTGCCACGGTTCAATGCGCCGCTTTGCGAGCATTTGTTCGGCGCCGGCGAAGGCGCGCGGCTGCTGCACGATCTGCAGGTGTTGGGCTGCTTTATCGAGCCATGGCAGCAATCCGCTGATTGGCTCCAGGTGTCCCGCCCGCTGTCGCGAATCATCCAGGAGTCGCACTGGCCGTGTGCGCGTTCCTGGCACCGGCGCGCCTGTCAGTGGTTCAGCGCGACGCAGGATTGGCGAGCGGCGTTCGAGCAAGCGTTGTTGGCCGAGGAATACGAAACTGCCGTCAGCCTGTTGCAGCATTTTAGCTTCGAGGATCTGTTCGAAGACCAGACCGTCGTCCTGCTGTTGCGTTTGCACGAGCAACAAAGTCAGGAGCTGACCCTGATGACACCGCAGCTGATCGGGCTGGTTACCGGAGCCTTGCTGTTTGCCGGTCGGTTCGAACAGGCCGGGCAATGTCTGGCTCATCTCGCCCGCTTCATGCCACAGCCGACAGCGCAACTGGAGCAGCAACTGCTGGCCCGCTGGCAGGCGCAACAGGGGTGGCTTTTTCACCTGCAAGGGCAAATGGAGCCGGCACGCGCCTGCTTTCAGGAGGCTTTGTCTGCGCTGGCTGACGAGGCCTGGCAGGCGCGTCTGATGTGCCTGTCAGGACTGACCCAGCAGGCGTTGCTGTGCGGTGAGCTTGATCAGGCCCATGCCCTCAACCGCGAGGCGCTGTGCCTGGCGCGTGCTCACGGCTCCTTGCTGTTCGAAGGCTTGCTTGAGCTTGACCATGCGCAATGGCTCGAGCAGCGGGGCGCGCCTTTGCGTGCCGAAAGCCTGCTGGTGGAGATCGAGCACTTGCTGCGCCAGCGCGCCACAGTGCCCGTGCCACTGCTCGGCCGGATTGCCCTGCGGCGCGGACGACTGGCGCTGTGCATGGGACTTGAAGAGCAGGCTGCGCAGTTGTTCAGCCAGGGCCTTGAAGATTGCTTGCGCAGCCACGACAAGCGGGTCTTGTATGGTTATCTGGGGCAGGCGCAACTGGCCGGCAATCGCGGCGATTATGCCTGCGCTTTCGAACGCCTGCGCGAGGCCGAAAGGGTCATGCAGCAGCGGCAGATTCCCGATACGGTCTATCGCGGTGTTGTGTTGCAGGTGAGCAGCCAGTTCTGGTTGCAGCAGGGCCGACCGCATCTTGCGCAAGAAGCGTTGAGCCGACTGTTACGGCATTACCGGGGACCTTCGGCGTTGCAGGCGCCACCCGCGACGTTCGAACTGATTATTCGCATCGAATACCTGCTGGCCTGCGCGAATGCGCAATCGGTCCCGGACGAAAGCGCTCTGTCAACCATTGAGCGATTGTTGAAGCGCGCTCAGGCCAAAGGCATGTTGGCGGCGGAAACGGAATTGTTGCTGGCCTTCGCCCAGTTGGCCGAAGCGCACGGTGACACGGCGGCGGCGCAGCAAGCGTTCCAGCGAGCCGCAACGCTGGCGGAGCGTTGCCGATTGCAGCAAGCCGTGCGCGAGTGGGAATTACGCCGAGGTAGCCTCACTGGGTCTGGCAAGGAGGTTTCTGCCTGGCCACGGGAAAACGATGATCAGGCGCCTGGCCTCAGTCGGCGCGAACGGGAAGTGCTGATGTTGATTGCTCAAGGGGCTTCTAATCAGCAAGTTGCCGAGCAACTGTTTATTTCATTACATACAGTAAAAACCCATGCGAGGAGGATTAACGGTAAGTTGGGTGTAGAACGCAGAACCCAGGCTGTGGCGAAAGCCAAGTTGATGGGGATACTGGTTTAGTTTTGTAAATTTCAGTAGCACAACATGTTGTTCGTTGTTGGGTGGCATGTTTTGTAATTTGTTCGAGCTTCATGTCGGCTGAAAAAGAAACTACCTTGCAATTATCGGCGGTGGCTGCACTTGCAGCTCTGGATAATCAAGTAAGGAAAGTTTGTGGCCAAGTTATATAAAAGTTTGATGCGTGGTTCTTTCGGTGAGCAGGTTACCTGGCCGGAAGAGTGGGAAAAGGCAACACAGGCTAAAACAGATCTGTTCAAGATCATCGACGCCATGCCGAGCGTGCTGGATATTCTGCGCAACATGCTTGAAGGTGAATTGAAGCGTCTGGGCAAAACAGTTGATATCGACAAGGTCTATATCAATACGGATCCTGCTTTCCCTGCCGATGAAAATCGGCCATCAGGCACTCTTTGGGATGTGACGGTTCATTGTCTGAATAACCATATAAGTCCTGCCTATATTATGGGTGGCGATGGGGTTTTTGTTCTGCCGGATACGTTCAGTGAGCAATTCAAAGTCAAGGTGCTCAATACCATTGTTGTTGAAGATCTGATCGCTGCTGTAACTGCCGGACTGGAAAAAACATTGCGAGCCGAGATCGCAAAGTTCTGGGCTGCGCCAGCGAAACCCGTCCATGCCGACAATGCACCGCTGTCGAACAAACAGGCTTTCATCAAGGCCTATGCCGTGGTCACCGGTGCAGAGCTGTCGCTGTCGGTCATGGCCAACAACTTCGATGCCCGATTGGGCGAGCGATTCGCTCATCTGCTGGAAGCAGATGCCGGTCGCGCAGCGTTTGAAGTCAACCTGCAACCGGCACAGGATTATCTTCTGGTGCGCCAGCCCTGTTTCGTTCTGGACAACGCCGAGCGTGCGGTCGCAGAGATGCAACTGGTCAACGAGTCGACTTCCTATCTGCTGCACACGCCGGAAAACGGCTTCGAGTTCTTTGAAAAAAATACCGATTTGCACAGCAAACTTCAGCAGAGACTTTCCCTGCGTAGCGAGCAGATCAGTTACCCGAAAGCCACGCAAAGTCCTCATGCGTTTTGTGCAGAGGCTCACCTCAAAGGTCAGCTTGAAAATGTTTCATCCTTGATCAGTGGCCGGGAACAACTGGAAAAACCACTGATCTCCATGCTTCAAGAGAATCAACGCCTGCATGTGCTGCGTTACGGCATCGATACCCGCTTTTATCTACTTTGGGCAGCACTGAAGCGCACCGACTGGCCGCTTTGGCTGCATGCCGCTGGTAGCGATGTTCAACAACGTTATAGCGAGCTTGAAGAATCCAAAGACCAGTATGAGGCTGCATATTCGAGCGCGTTCGATACGTGTTTTTCTTTCAAGGACTATGTGCTGCGCACGTTCGCCGCATGGGCGCAGAGGGCCTTTGACGAACGCCTGGATCCTGAAGCGATCAGTGTCCATAGCTCGTACACTTTGCAGATTGCCGGACGGACCATCGAGCAGGAAGAAACCCGGACGCTGACGGAGTTTCTTGTTTTCGGTCTGCACGACAATGGTTACAAAGCGACTCTGACCATCATCGGCGCTCCCGACGGAAGTCGGCTGACGGCAGTAGCGCTCGAGCAGTGGCTGGAAAATCGTAACCTGCGCCTGGAGTTTACCGGCAGTCTTGCATACTCGCCGTCGGTTGCTTGGCAGGAGGCCTATCGCAACTATCTCTTCAGCCAGATGGAGTTTGCAGTTTTTGTAGCTCGCCAGTCCGGGAAGCTGGATTCCACCGATGCGAACATCCTCGCGCGAGCCATGGCCAACGACCCTGCGGTGACTATTCAGGGCTTGAAAATCAGGCTGCAAGTCCCAGCATTGAAAGATGTTCTGATGATTTCGGCCAAAGAGTACGCACCGTCGCTGATGTTGGTCAAAACAGCTGACGGGCAATTCGAACTGCAGAAATTTTCCGATATCTACGCGGCGAACCGCTGGCTGGAGTCGGCATTGTCGGCGGATCGTGAATACGCCGCATTGATGATTCATCCCGACTACCTGCACGAGGCGGGTGAGTTGCTTGGCAGCGCTGGTACTCAACTGAGCTACCGCTACACGCTTGATAGCCGGCCGGTCGATCTTTATCTGAACGCCAAGGCACCTTTGGCGGACTACGTAAATGTCGCCTACCGAGCCGAAGTTGCGCTGCACAAGGCCATTGCACCGGCAGCTTATCGGGCGCTTGGCATTGAGGGGCGCAAGCGCTATTCGCGTCTGACAACCGAACTCAAGGCGCTGTCCACGGTTGATGCACGAGACAATGGTTTTCCGACATTCGAGCAGTTCACCTATGACGCGGTGAAAGCCCAGATAGAAGACCTATTGCGTTCGCGCGGCAGCAACATTTCGGTCAATCCCGACCAGATCATTATTCAGACCGAAGAGTTTCGTAAGAGCGTTACCGACGTCTTGCTTGAGGGACTCGCTTTCGAAGCGGATCATCCGGCCTATGAAACCAAGTACAGCCCCAAATATTACTTGGTGAATGGACATCCCCTCGTTGAAAAACTGGATATCCGGGATTTGTCTTCGCTATCGAAAACCTTCCGCCCTGGTGACCGATACAGCGCGATGCTGGAAGAGCAATATCTGAACAAGGCTCATCCTGATTACGCTTTCAAGCGCGCGGTATACGCCCGGAAAATCCGCTGTGAGATGTATCGCAATGCGTTTGCCGATTTCACCAACGGCAGATTATCGACAGAGTCTTTCTCTGCTGTCCAAGGGGTCATCGATAACCTGAAAGAGAGTGGCGGTTATCAGTCGGTAGGGACCAGCACCGCCGAAGGTGATATCGGGCTGTACAAATTCAATATTGGCGCGCTGGGTCTGACGACTCCTGGGGACCGCGCGGTTGGCGGCGTTTATATTTTTCGACTGAAGTTGTCGTCAGGTTTCTTCGACTTGCTCTATACGCCTGACGCACCGGATCAAGTCAACTTCCGACCGATCGCTGAGTTCATTCCTTCGATTCGTTTTCGAAAAGGCCCATTCAGGAGCTATTACAGCGAGCGGATACTGCTGGTTGACCAGAAAGTGACCAATGACTACTTCGATAATCTGGTCGCAACGGTTGATACCCGACCGGTCATTCGCACACAGCAGCGTTCGTTACTGCCCGATCTGTTCACTTTCCATGACGAGCGAGTGCGCCGTGTATTGAGTGACATCGACGAACGTACCACCAGTCTCAACGAAATAATCGCCAGTGTGGTTTATGAAAATCTGTTGAAGGCCGCAAACATTGTCAGCCTGCTGGTGCCACCCGTAGGCACTGTGGTGGTGGCTGTGCAGGTGATGAAAAGCATCTACGACGCGTCGCAGTCGCACCGACGCGGTGATTATTCCGCCGCGCTGGGGCATGTGCAGGATGTATTGAGCGGACTGCTGACATTGGGTCAGGCTGCAGCGGCGGGGGCGCCGGCTAAAGAACTTACCCGTGCGCAACGCTCGTTTCTGAGTCTGTTTGAAGACGCCCGCACGGTCGCGGAGCTGGTTACGTATTACACCGGCCATGAAGACCCCGCCGATGAACTGATCGGGTTCTTCAAGTCACTGATGCAAGAGGCTGAGTCTGCATTAAGCAAGACGACGGTTCGCTGAGCCGTTTCGAGCGCTCATAGTCTGATTTATCTTTCGTAACCCATGCGCCAACTCACGGCCCGGGTCGCAGCCAACAACCGCTGCGCCGCCGGGCCGTTTTCGTCGGCGTGGAACAGCGAGGTCGGGCCGACGATGGTCAGCACCGCAGCGATCTGCCCGACCGCGTTGAACACTGGCGCAGAAAGCGCATCCACACCCGGCATCAACAGACCATGCACGTGATGCAGACCGCGTTCGCGGATCTGTTCACACAGCGCTGCATAGGCTTTTTCGTCCTTGAGGGGATGCTTCTCGACAGCGATCTCCTGCTCGCGCAATTCATCGGTTTCCCGGTGCGGCAGGTAAGCGCTGAACACCAGCCCGGTGGACGAGCTGAGCAGTGGCAGCACCGAACCCAACTGCGTCACCACCGTCACCGCGCGCACCGCCGGTTCAATGTGCACGACGGTTGCGCCCTGATTGCCCCACACCGCGAGAAAGCAGGTTTCGTTGAGTTCATCGCGCAGCTCGGACAGCGGCAGGGCGGCAACTTTCAGCACGTCCATGCTGTTGAGCGCGGCCAGGCCCACGCGCAGTGCTTCGCGACCGAGGCCGTAATGGTTGGTGGCGGTGTTCTGTTCGGCAAATCCGGAGGCTATCAACGCCTGCAAATAGCGATGCACCTTGCTTGCCGGCATCTGCACATGTTCGGCCAGACGCGACAGCGAAGTCGACGGTGACAACTCGGCCAAAGCCTTGAGGATGTCGGTGCCGACTTCGGCGGAGCGGACTTTCTGTTTGCCGTTGCTGTCGCTGGTTTTTTCCATGGGGCTGGCGGTTCCGGTTCGAATGGGCGTCTTTATAGCTTGACGCTGGATAGCGAGCAAATTACGTTATGCGTAATCAGATTACGATAATAACAACCCCGGCGTGCCGAGACCTCTGAGCCAGAGCGATGGGCCACTGCCGACTCCCTGTTCAGGAGGCTCCATGAACCCCGATTCAACCGCGCAGGACCTGGTTTACCAGTCCGGCTTCGGCAACGAATTCAGCACTGAAGCGTTGCCCGGCGCGCTGCCCGTTGGCCAGAACTCTCCGCAGAAAGCCCCGTACGGCCTGTATACCGAGCTGTTCTCCGGCACCGCCTTCACCATGCCGCGCAGCGAAGCGCGGCGTACCTGGATGTACCGGATTCAGCCGTCGGCCAATCACCCGGCGTTCGTCAAACTGGAGCGGCAACTGGCCGGCGGACCTTTGGGTGAAGTGACGCCCAATCGCCTGCGCTGGAATCCATTGGAGCTGCCGACCGAGCCAACGGATTTCATCGATGGTCTGGTCAGCATGGCGGCCAATGCTGGCGCCGAAAAACCTTCCGGCATCAGCATTTATAACTACACCGCCAACCGTTCGATGGAGCGGGTGTTCTTCAACGCCGATGGGGAAATGCTGCTGGTACCGCAACTCGGTCGCCTGCGTATCGCCACCGAACTGGGCGTACTCGAAGTGGCGCCGCTGGAAATCGTCGTTCTGCCGCGTGGCCTGAAATTTCGCGTCGAACTGCTCGATCCACAGGCACGCGGCTACCTCGCCGAGAACCATGGCGCGCCGCTGCGCCTGCCGGATCTGGGGCCGATCGGCAGCAACGGTCTGGCCAATCCACGGGATTTCCTCACCCCGGTCGCTGCCTACGAAAACCTGCAGCAACCGACTACTCTGGTACAGAAATTCCTTGGCCAGTTGTGGGCGACCGAACTCAATCACTCACCGCTCAATGTGGTCGCCTGGCACGGCAACAACGTGCCGTACAAATACGACCTGCGCCGTTTCAACACCATCGGCACGGTGAGTTTCGATCATCCCGATCCTTCGATCTTCACCGTATTGACCTCGCCGACCAGCGTGCACGGTCTGGCCAACCTCGATTTCGTGATCTTCCCGCCGCGCTGGATGGTCGCCGAAAAGACCTTCCGGCCACCGTGGTTCCACCGCAACCTGATGAACGAATTCATGGGCCTGATCCAGGGCGAATACGACGCCAAGGCCGAAGGCTTCGTGCCCGGTGGCGCTTCGCTGCACAGCTGCATGAGCGCCCACGGCCCGGACGGCGAAACCTGCACCAGGGCGATCAACGCCGAGCTTGCACCTGCAAAAATCGATAACACCATGGCCTTCATGTTCGAGACCAGCCAAGTGCTTCGTCCAAGTCGTTTCGCCCTCGAATGCCCACAGTTGCAACCCAGTTACGACGCTTGCTGGGCGACGCTGCCCGCCACGTTCGACCCGACCCGGAGATAACCCATGACACAGAATTCCATCCCCCGCAGTTGGGTCGCTTCGGCCAACGGTCACAGCGATTTCCCCTTGCAGAATCTGCCGCTGGGCGTGTTCAGCCTCAAGGGTTCTGCGCCGCGCGCTGGCGTGGCGATCGGCGAGCACATCTTCGATTTGCAGGTGGCGCTTGAGGCCGGTCTGTTCGACGGTGTCGCACGCAGTGCGGTGGAAGCCATGCACGGCGGGCAGTTGAACGCGTTCTTTGAACTTGGCCGTGAGGCGCGGGTTGCCCTGCGCGAACGCCTGATCGAACTGTTCAGTGAAGGCAGCACGCTGCGCGGCAACATCGAAGCGCAAGGCGCGAAACTCTTGCCGCTGGCTGCCGATTGCCAGATGCACCTGCCGGCGCGAATCAGCGATTACACCGACTTCTACGTCGGCATCGAGCACGCGCAGAACGTCGGCAAACTGTTCCGTCCGGATAACCCGCTGCTGCCGAACTACAAGCACGTGCCGATCGGTTACCACGGTCGCGCTTCCACGGTGCGAGCGTCCGGCACCGACGTGCGCCGGCCGAAAGGCCAGACGCTGCCGGCCGGCCAGACCGAACCGGTATTCGGTCCATGCGCGCGTCTGGATTACGAACTGGAACTGGGTATCTGGATCGGCCAGGGCAATGAGATGGGCGAGCCGATTGCCATCGGTGACGCTGCCGAGCACATCGCCGGTTTCTGCCTGCTCAACGACTGGTCGGCGCGGGATATCCAGGCTTGGGAATACCAGCCACTCGGCCCATTCCTGTCGAAGAGTTTCATCACCAGCGTCTCGCCGTGGGTGGTGACGGCTGAAGCACTGGAACCATTCCGCACGGCGCAACCGGCCCGCCCTGAAGGTGATCCGCAGCCGCTGCCGTATCTGCTCGACAAGCGCGATCAGGATGGCGGCGCCTTCGACATCGAGCTGGAAGTGCTGTTGCGTACCGAAACCATGCGCGAGCAGAACCTGCCCGCCCATCGCCTGACCCTGAGCAACACCCGCTACATGTACTGGACCGTCGCGCAAATGGTTGCGCATCACAGCGTCAACGGTTGCCAGTTGCAGGCCGGCGATCTGTTCGGTTCGGGCACTTTGTCCGGGCCGGAAAACGGTCAGTTCGGCAGCCTGCTGGAGATCACTGAGGGCGGTAAGAAACCGATCGAACTGGCTTCTGGCGAAGTGCGCAAATTCCTTGAGGACGGTGACGAAATCATCCTGCGTGCCCGCTGCGCCCGCGACGGTTTTGCCTCGATCGGCTTCGGCGAATGTCGCGGCACCGTGATCGCTGCGCGCTGACAGGAGCGGCTTATGGATCTCTATGGCTATTACCGTTCCACTTCATCGTACCGGGTGCGGATTGCGCTGGCGTTGAAGGGCCTCGATTACCAGGCGTTGCCGGTCAACCTGATCGCACCGTCGGGCGGTGAACATCGGCAACCGGCGTATCTGGCGCTCAATCCGCAGGGCCGGGTGCCGACCTTGCGCACCGATGATGGTGCGCTGCTGATTCAATCGCCGGCGATCATCGAGTATCTGGAAGAGCGTTATCCACAGGTGCCGTTGCTGCCGGATGATCTGCTGGCGCGCGCGCAGGTGCGCGGTGTCGCGGCGGTGATCGGCTGCGACGTGCACCCACTGCACAACGTCAGCGTGCTCAATCGCCTGCGCCAGGCGGGGCAGAATGAAACGCAGGTGGTGGAGTGGATCAGCCATTGGATCAGCCAAGGGCTGGCAACGGTGGAGCAGTTGATCGGCGACAGCGGTTTCTGTTTTGGCGAATGGCCGTGCGTGGCAGATGTGTATCTGATTCCGCAGTTGTATGCGGCTGAGCGGTTCAACGTCAGCCTGGAGGCGTATCCGAAAATTTGCCGTGTGGCTGCGTTGGCGGCTGAACATCCGGCGTTTATCAAGGCGCATCCTGCCAATCAACCAGACACCCCGTAATTCCTGTGGGAGCGAGCCTGCTCGCGAAGACGGAGTGTCAGTGGCCTTTCATTCAGCTGACACACCGCTTTCGC
>Ga0307412_10002250_pt1 | contig 10690 bp, 12 predicted proteins | sample DK1Cmetagenome_3_FD_203823 | JGI IMG/M metagenome (GOLD analysis project Ga0307412, IMG submission 203823) | Maize rhizosphere microbial communities from greenhouse at UC Davis, California, United States - DK15-C-1 | ecosystem: Host-associated > Plants > Roots > Rhizosphere > Soil | place: USA...
GCGCTGAGGCGTTCAAGGCTCCTGCTTCACAGGAAGAACTTGACCGCATCGTGCAGGCGCGTTTGGACCGGGAGCGCAAGCGCTTCTCCGATTACGAAGAGTTGAAGGCGAAAGCCAGCAAGCTCGCCGAGATCGAGAACGCGAACAAGACCGAGGCTGAAAAGGCTCTGGCCCGTGCGGAGGCTGCTGAGAAGCGGGCCGCTGAACTGGAATCCAGGACGCTGAAGGCTGAGGTTGCCGCTGCTAAGGGCGTACCTGCTTCGCTGCTGACGGGCAGCACTCAGGAGGAACTTGAGGCCGCTGCGGATGCGCTTATTGCTTTCCGCGGGGAACAGAAGGCCGGGCCTAAGTCCGACTCTCTGAGCCGCGTGAACCAAAACACTGTGAAGGGCTCGACGGGCGATCAGTTCGCGGACTTCTTCCAGTCCACACTTTCTTCTTAGGAGTAAAAAATGGCCGGTATCGACCTGAACCGTACCTCTGCAAATGTGGGCGCACTGCTGCCCAAGGAAATTTCCACCGAGATTTGGTCAACCGCCGTGGAGGAATCCGTTGTTATGCGGGCCTCGCGTCGGATCAACCTGCCTGGCGCAGGGCTGACCATCCCGATCATCACTGGCGATGCCGAGGCTGATTGGGTTGCTGAGACTGATGAGAAGCCCGTCTCTGATGTGGCTATCTCGAACAAGTCGATGACCGGCTACAAGCTGGCTGTCATTGAGACGTTCTCCGAAGAGTTCCGCCGCGACCTGCCGGCGCTGTACGCCGAGCTTGCCCGCCGTCTGCCTTCCGCGCTGGGTCGCAAGTTCGATGAGACCGTTCTGCATGGTACGGCTCCGGGCTCGAACTTCGATGTCCTTTCGGGTTCCGCTGCTGTTGCTGTGGACGCCACGGACACTGTTGGGGACCTGGTGGGCGCGCTGTCCACCGTGGGTACCGCTGGTGGCGACCTGAGCCACTGGCTGCTGTCCCCGCAGGCTGAGGGCCTTGTGATGACGGCGAAGGACGCTGCCGGTAACTTCGCTCTCCTGCGTGACGTTCAGGCTTCTACCGGCAACATCGGTTCGCTGTTCGGCCGTCCGGTCACGAAGTCCCGCGCCGTGTACAGCAACCCGGCTACCGGCGCTGACGTGATCGGTTTCGCTGGCGACTTCGCTAACTCCGCGATTGTCGGCGTTGTTGAGGATGTCCGCGTGAAGATCAGCGACTCCGCGACCGTGAACAAGGGTGGCGTTCAGCTGAACCTGTGGCAGCGCAACATGTTCGCGATCCTGGCCGAGGTTGAGGTCGGCTTCATCGTCCGCGACGGCGCCCACTTCGTCAAGCTGACCGGCGCTACCACCGCGTAATGCTGATGCTCTCCCCGTACTCCCGGAAAGCGGTTGATGTGCCTGATGGGCTTGTTGACCGCTTCCGGGAGGCCGGCTTCAAAGAGCAGGAGCCGGAAGCCGTGGAGCCTGAGAAGGTTTCTGCGCCGTCCCGTCGTGGGCGCCCGCGTAAGAACTGACCTCTTGAAAGGGGTTGACTGATGGCTTGGACTTCCCCGCAGGACGTGAAAGACCGCTGGCTACTCGGTGAGGTGCCGGTTCCTGATTCTCAGCTTGCCGTGTTGATTGGTGACGCTGAGGATACGGTCGGTTCGGAGTTCTCTGACATTCAGTCGCGGATTGATGCGCTGACTTTGCCGCTTGTTCGGGTGCAGAAGGTTGTTGCCCGGATGGTCATCCGGCATATCCGTAATCCTGAGGGTATCCGGCAGATCAGCGAGGGTACGGGGCCTTTCACGGGTTCCCGGACTTACGGCGGTGACGAGCCTGGGGCAATGTATCTGACGGATGAGGACCGGGCCGAGTTGGCTGGCACGAAAACCGGACAGCGCGCTTTCACTATCGACACGATCCCTAGCACTTCACCGTTCAGCCCTTACTATGTGCCGCCGATTGGTGGCTGGTGATGGCCGTCTTCTCCTATCCCGGCGACTATCACGGCGGCACTTCCCCGCTGCGTGGCCTGCCTAAGTCGTGGCTGGTTGATGTGACTGTGTTGCGTGGCGGGGGCAGGGATGCGAAGGGTAATCCGTTGCCGGTGGTCGAGATACCCGTGACGGGGTGTGCGGTTGCGCCTCGTGCGACGGCGGATCCTGTTGACCGTTCGGATGTGGTGGATGGTCGGGCTGTGTTGTACAGGGGGCCGGGGTTCACGTTCATGCCTACTGACCGTATTCGTATCGCTACGGGGAAGCGGATGGCGGGCGAGTGGAGTGTGGATGGGCGCCCTGGTGAGTGGCCGTTTGGTTCTGAGGTTGGGTTGGTGAGGGCGTGAGTTCGTATAGGCCGCGCAACACGGGGCTTCGTGAGTTGGGTCAGTCGGCTGCGATGGGTGCTGCTACTTTGGCGGTTGCTCAGCGTATGGCGGGTAACGCGGACGCTGTTGGCGACTCAACCTATGAGGCGGCGAACACGACGGTCACGGCTGGTTGGGCGAATGAGCGGCGTGCTGGTGCTGTTGTTCGTGAGTCTGAGCGTGATTGGCGTGATTCGCGTGACCGGATCTTGTTGCGTGTGGCGGGCGCGATGAGTGTGAGGGGCGGGCGATGAGCGATGTCATGGTTTTCCCTGATACCCGTTCGGCGTTGTTTGACCTGATTGACGGGACCGTGCATGAGGGCGTGACTGTTCGCGCTGTCTACCACCTAACTGGGGACGCTTACGGGCAACTTGAGGGCCCTGACCCTATCGCGCACATCTACGTCACCGGGGGCTCGGAGGGGTTCGTTGACCGTGTTGACCGTGCCACGATCGACGTGTACGCGCCGGGTGAGCAGGCTGTGAACGTCCTCGAATCAATTAGGGCGACCATCCGCCGGGAGAACATCGAAACACCGTCCGGGTTCCTTGACCGCATCGACCCGGATGTCACACCGGCTGATGTTCCTTACCAGTCCGACACTCTGAACAGGGCGACGGCGACCTTCCTAGTCACGTCCAGACCCATCCTCTAAGACCCCTACCGGGGATTCACAAAACCTTGAGCCCTTGAAAGGGGTTATTTGCTATGCCTACTTTTGCGACACTCCAGAATGACGCGGACGAGCGCGGCCTTGTCCGGAAGATCCAGCGCGCCGTGGCCTTCATCGCGCCGCTGACGGTTGAGCTTCCCGAGGCTCTGACCGGCGCTGATTCGCTGCCGATCGATCTGAAGGCCGCGGGCTTCCTGCCGGTTGGCCTCGTCTCCCCCGATGGCTACAATTTCGGCCGCGAGATCGAGAAGGAGGACATCGACGCGCTCGGTTATGCCTCCCCTGTCCGTTCCGATGTGACCCGCGTTCCCCGCTCCGTGTCCTTCACGGTCCTGGAGAAGGGCCGCAAGCACATGCTGGAGCTCGTCTACGGCACCGACCTGACCGGCGTGACGCAGGGCCTGAATGGTGAACTCATCATTGACGAGCCGGACCTGCCGATCAACGCCGAATGGCGTCTCCTGATCGTTGGTGACGACGGGCCCGCCGCTGACAACTGGATCCTCGGCAAGGGTTATGGCGCCGTGAAGCTCTCCGCCACGGGTGAAGAGGTTTGGGGCCGTGAAGGTGCCGTGTCTCAGGAACTCACGTTCGATGTCTTCACTGACGACACGACCGGCGTGCCTGTCCGTCACTACATTGCCGGTACGGGCGCTAAGGCGTCTACGGTTCTGGGCTTCACTAAGGCTACTGCCTAGCCCTCATTGAACTGGGTGCGCCGGTCCTCCGGGTGTGGCCGGCGCACCCTTCTTCATCTCAACACCCGTCTAGTTAGGAGTCATTGTGCCCCGTTTCGTCAAGGACGATCTGGTCATCGAAACTGCTATCCCGCGTGAGGCTGCTGAGCTTCGTGCTCAGGGTTTCACTGAGCAGAAGGCCCGCACTAAGGATGTTCGCGCCGCGGACGCCGAAGCCGCAAAGCCCACCACCACCAAGTAACCAACCCCTCAACACCCGGAGGTAACACCCATGTCTGATAAGCCCAATGTCCAGTTTTCGCTTGCCAAGCTCCGCGCTGAGGTCACAAAGCCAGACGCGTTCAAGGTCGCGCTGAGTGGTTCGAAGGTCATCACCTTCCCGGACCTGATGGCGATGGAGTCCGCCGAGTCTGATGCGCTGCTGTCCCGAATCGAAAAGCTCGATTCAACCTGGGGCGTGCTGAATGACTGGCTCTCTGAGGATGATGCTAAGGCGCTGCGGGCTGAGAAGCTTTCCCGCGCTGAACTCCTGCACGTCGTCAAGGCCGCGTCCAGTTACTACCAGGATGCCTATGGCACTGAGGGAAACGCCGTCGCCTCCGCGAGCTAATCAGCCGTTACCGCCCTGCTCTGCGCTGTGACCTTATGGAGGTTTACGGCGTGGACTTGGCGGAGTGGTATGCCGCTGGCCGCTGGGTGGCTTTGCTCGATTTCATTGACGGGCTGCCCAGCGCTTGCAGGCTCAACGAGGCTATTACAAATGACCCTGAAGCCGCGGCGGCTATTGCGAACATGCCCACCCCGGATCAGGAGTGGGCGCCGCGGGTGGCTGAGTTCGACCTGCACGCCCACCTGATGCGGGCGATACTCCACGCGATTCAGAGTAACGGGCAGATATCCCTCGCTGCGGCTGGTGGGAAGCCTGGCGAGATTAAGCCGTTCCCTGCCCCGCGCACTGAGATTGACCGTGCTATCGCGGCTCTTGAGCGTGATTGGGCGGAGTCGTTCGTCGGCAAGTTTGGTTTTGATGCCGCTGACATCTAAAGAGATTTGAGGTAGCCATGCCCGTTGTCGGTATCGCAGAGGTGCTTGTTCGTCCCTCGTTTGATGGGTTCCAGCGAACCGTTACGCGGCAGATGAATTCTTCGGCTACTTCGGTTGGCCGTTCTGCTGGTCGGAGCATGGCTTCGGGGATGGGGTCGGGTTTCGGTTCGGGCGCGGCGAAACTCGTTGCCGGTCTGTCTGCGATTACGCCTGCGGCTGGTGCTGCTGGTGCGTCGGTGTTGGCGGCGTCCGGGAATGTGTTGACGTTCGCGGCCTCGCTCGGTTCCCTCGCTGGTGTGGCTGCGTTGGCGCCGGCTGGTTTGATGGCTATGGGCGGCGCTGCGGGTGTTCTCGCTACCGCGTTCTCTGGTGTTGGTGACGCTTTGAAGGCTGTCACGGATCAGCAGGCGGCGTTTACGACGAACCCGCGCCTGGCTGCTATGGCGGTTGAGGACGCGGCGATGGCGATCCAGCAGGCGGAGGAAAACGCCGCCCGCGCCCAGGAGGACGCCGCCCGCCGTGTTTCGGATGCTAAGCGTTCTTTGCAGGATGCTGTTGAGGCTGCTGCTGAGGCGGAGAAGGCCGCGGCTGAGGTTGTGGTTGAGGCTGCCCGCAGGGTTGAGGACGCGAAACTGTCCTTGCAGGACACGATTGAGTCCGTGGCGGAGGCGCAGCAGGATGCTGCCCGTTCTGTGGAGTTGGCGGAGCGGCGTGAGGCTGAGGCTGCCCGTGAGGTTATCAAGGCGCAGGAAGCCCTTGTGGACGCCCGTGAGAAGGCCGCTGCCCGTGTCACTGAGGTCGGTCAGAAGCTCAACGAAGCGAACCTGAAAGCCACGGATACGACGCTGAATCTGCAGCGCGCTACTGAGGCGTACAACAAGGCGAAGGCTGACCCGAAGGCCGGCGCGTTGCAACTGGCTCAGCTTGAGAACAATGTTGCGAAAGCTGCGGCCGCTGATGAGCAGGCTAAGCAGGCCATTGTTGACCTCCGCGGCGAGCAGAAGACCGCCACCGCTGAGGCTAAGGCTGGTAACGAGGCTGTCCAAAAGGCCGAAGAGAAGCTTGCGAAGGCGCGTCAGGATGAGGCTGACGCTGTTTATGCCCGCAAGGAGGCCGAGGAAGCTGCTGTTAAGCGGCAGAAGGACGGGGCCCGGCAGGTTGCTGATGCTCAGCGTTCGGTGACTGATGCTGTGCAGGATCAGAAGAAGGCGCATGAGGCTGTCGCTCAGGTCGCTGAGGATGGTGCTGAGCGGATCGCTGACGCGCAGCTCGCGGTGCAGGATGCCACGAAGGACGCTGAGCGGGCTCAGATTGACGCGGCCCGGCAGATAGACCAGGCACACCGGAACCTCGAGCGTGTGCAGTTGCAGCAGGCGGACACGGCGGCTCGTGCTGGTGATGAGTCCGCTAAGGCTATGGGGAACCTGACGCCGGCTGCACAGGCTGCGGTGGGTTCACTGCTGGCTGTCAAAGAGCAGTTGAGCGGGATCCGGCGGATCGCTCAGGAGAATTTCTTCACGGGGTTCTCGGGTTCTCTGATGAGCTTGGCGAACACTGTGATGCCGCAGCTTGCTGTGGGCGTGGGCGCTATTGCTACGGCGCTGGGTTCGGGGATGCGTACGTTCATGGGCGCGCTCGAGGGCGCACTCGGTAACGGTGTCCTTGAGTCGCTGCTGATGGGTATCGCCAAAACGACCGAGCTTCTGAATAAGGCGATCACCCCGATTGTGGCGTCCTTTACGACGCTGGGTGTTGTGGGCATGGATTACATGCCTCGTCTCGCTGGGTTCATCGCGGACATTGCTACCCGGTTCAATAACTTCATCCAGGGTGCGGCTGCTGACGGCAGGCTTGTGGCGTGGATCGATGAGGGCATTCAGGGCCTAAAGGATCTGTGGTCCGTTGGTGAGTCTGTTTTCGGTATCTTCGGTTCGCTGAATAAGGCTGCTGAGGCCGGCGGGCTGGGATCCACTCTCGGCGGGTTGGCTGCCGCGTTGCGTGAGGTTGACACGGTGATGCGTGGCGAGGTTTTCCAGACCACGATGACCACGATTTTCGCGGGCGCGGCGGCTGGTGCTGAGGGTTTGAAGAAGGCCCTTGGTCCTATCGCTGACGCTTTCGTGCGCGGGGCCCCTGCTTTGGCTGAGTTCCTGCGGCTGGGTGGGGAGATCGCTGGCACGTTCCTTGGTGGCGTGGCTACGGCACTGTCTGACCCGCAGTTCGGGGCCGGGCTGAAGACCTTCCTTGAGGCGTTGCAGCGTGGCGTGGAGAACATCGCACCGTTGCTACCCGGCCTGACCGCGGGGTTCGGTGCTCTGCTGACCGCGATGGCTCCCATCGTTGAGCAGTTGGGCCCGAGCCTAGTTGAGGTGTTCACGTTCTTCGCTCAAAGCATCGCTAATGTGATGACGTTCCTAAGCCCGATGCTCGTTGGGCTCGCTGACAATGCGGCGCTTCTTGGCGTGTTGATTGGCGCGTTCATGGCGGCGGCTGCGGCTACAGCGGCTATGACTGCGGCGGGCAACGTCATGCGTAGCGCAATGATCATCTGGCGGGGCGCTGTCCTGCTGATGACCGGGGCGCAAAAGGCACTGAACCTTGTCATGAAGGCCAACCCTATCGGCCTTGTGATCACGGCAATCGGTTTGCTGGTCGGCGCTCTTGTGTGGTTGTACAACAACAACGAGGACGCCCGCCGCATCATTGATGGCGCGTGGAAGGGTATCCAGAACGCGGTCAAGTGGGCTTGGGAGAACGTCATCAAGCCCGTGTTCGATGCGCTTGTCTGGTTCGCTAAGAACGTCCTCGCACCAACGTTCGACTGGTTGTGGAAGAACATCATCAAGCCGGCGTTTGATGGTATCGGGTCCGCGATTAAGTGGGTCTGGGAGAACGTTATCCGTCCGGTGTTCAAGACGCTCGGGGACTTCATCACGAAGACCATTCCGAAGGCGTTTGAGGATGGCGTCGGGTTCATTAAAACCCAGTGGGAGAAGCTGAAGGAAATCGCTAAAACTCCCGTGCGGTTCGTCGTTGAAAAGGTTATTAATGAGGGCCTGATCGGCGCGTTCAACACTGTGGCCGGATTCATTGATCCCGGCGGCGGAGTCCTCAAAAAGCTTGATCCGGTCAAGCTACCGCCGGGCTTCGCTGATGGTGGTTACACGGGGCCGGGCGGGAAGTATCAGCCGGCCGGTATCGTCCACGCGGGCGAGGTTGTCTGGTCCCAGGCTGACATCGCCCGATGGGGTGGTGTTGGTGTCGTCGAGGCGCTGCGTAACGCGAAGGGCTATGCGAAGGGTGGGCTTGTTCACCCGCTGCCTAACTCGGTGGTGTCGTCCGGGTTCGGTCCTCGCGCTGGCGGGTTCCACAACGGTATTGACTTCGCTGCCCCTGCTGGTACTCCTGTTCGGGCTGCTGGCCCTGGCCGGGTGTCGCAGGCATCGTGGTCACCTCATGGCGGTGGTAACGAGGTCAAGATCGACCACCCCAACGGTTTGCAGACCTGGTACGCCCACCTTTCATCGTTCGCGGTGAAGATGGGTCAGATGGTCAAGGCCGGCACCCGTGTGGGTGGGGTTGGTACGACGGGTAACTCGACGGGCAACCACTTGCACTACATGGTGCTCAATGGTGGGTGGCCGAACTACATCAACCCGTCACCGTTCCTTGGTGGCGGCGGGGACATCCCGGACGGTGGCAGGCCGTGGAACCCTATCTCGGACATCATTGGCGGGCTTCTTGACCAGTTCAAGAAAGCGTTCCCGGCGGCAGGGTTCGTCGCTGACATCGCTATCGGTGTCGGCAAGAAACTGCTGGACGGGGCGGCTGCCTTCATCACTGGCAACACGGGGCAGGACAAGAACGCTAGGGGTAACGCTCTCGGCGCCCCGTACCTGCACGATAACGGCGGGGTTTTGAACCCTGGGTTGTCGATGATCCTGAACAACAGCCGGAAGCCTGAAGCGATTTACAACCACCAGCAGAATCGGGCGTTGCAGACCCTTGCGGGGCGTGGTGCTGCCGGCGCTTCGGGTGCTGGGACTCAAGTGAACATCAACGGGAACGTGGGATGGATGCCGGATCAACTCGTTCGTGAGATGGAAGTACGTAAGCGTAGGCAGCAGACAATGAGCGGAATGGGTGGGGTGGTGTTCGCGTGACAAACATTGCGTTCGCTGATCTGCCCGTTGTGCCGGCGCCTCCGGTGAATCCGTGGCATCGGTCGGTGATGACGTGGACGGGCTGGGATGGGTCTGAGTGGGACCTGTCCCAGCCTCGGGGCGGGGTGTTCCTGACTGGGCAGGGTGTTGAGGGTTTGGGTATGCCCGAGCATCAGGCCTGGGTTGGGACTTCCCCGTCGGTGCATGGGCAGTTTTACCGCGGCTTTGTGGTGGAGCCGCGTCAGGTGTTCTGGCCGATCTACCTGTACTCCGATGTCGGTAGCGAGGCGTGGCTTGAGTTGGACCGTGCGTTTTGGCGGTCGTTGCAGCCGGGTAAGCATGGGGCGTGGACCGTTGTCACGCCGAAGGGTGGGCGGCGGTTCCTGTCTTGCAGGTTCGTGGATGATGGGCGTCATTCGGTGCGTATGGATCCTATGTTGAGGGGCTGGGCCTCGTATGGCGTGAGTCTTATTGCCGACAACCCGTTTTGGACGGGTGAGCCGGCTCGAAGAACCTGGTCCCAGTCCAACGGGGTGAACGCTTTTGATGCGGGCCCTGATTATGCGTTGCGGATCAGTAGCGCGTCTCAGTTGTCTACGGCGGCGATGACGAACGAGGGCGACCTTGAGGCGTGGCCGGTGTGGACGATCAAGGGCCCAGCTACTTCGGTGACTGTGGGTGTTGACGGGGCGACTGTGCAGTGGACTGTGCAGTTGTTTGAGGGGGACACGCTGGTTATTGATACGGATCCGACGGTTCAGTCTGCGTGGCTGAACGGTGTGGATGTGACGGCCCAGTTGGGCTCGGCGGATTTCGCGCCGATCCCCGCGGGGCATGAGCTGCCGTTGTCGTTGACGATGGCCGGGACTGGTTCTGTTGAAGCGGCCATCACACCGCGTTTCTATCGTGCTTGGTAGGGGGTGAATGTGGACGGCCTGAAAATCACCGTTTACAACAAGGCCTTTCAGCGTAAGGGCTGGCTCGGTAACCCCGAGTCTGTCACTGTCACGGCGGTCTTTCCTATCGGTGGTGAGGCTCGGGTGACGTTCCCCTCGGATCACCCGAGGGCGGCGGACATCCTCACTGAGGGTGCGCGGCTCGTCATCGAATACCCCGGCATAGACCTGCCCCTCATGACAGGCCCTGTGACTGAGGTTGAGGGTGAGGGCCCGGAAGGTCAAAGCACCGTCACCGTGACCGTGAAGGATGACTCGTCCATCCTGTGGGAAACGCTGGGATGGCAGGTTCCTACGGCGGCTATCAGCGCACAGAACACGTCCGAGTACCGGACGTACACGGGGAACGCGGAAACCATTGTGAAAACAATGGTGCAGGAGCAGGCGATTACTCGTTTCGGGCATCCGCTGACTGTGGCGCCGAACCTGAATCGTGGCGCTGTGATCCCTGGCGGGGTGAAGATCCGGATGCACCCCCTAGCTGAGCGCTTGTTCCCTGCTGTGGAGCAGGCTGGCCTTGGGGTGCGCGTGTATCAGTCCGGGGCTGGGCTTGTGCTGGATGTCTACGAGCCGCGCACTTACTCCAAGGTCATTAGTGAGGCCGCGGGGACGCTCCGGTCGTGGAAGTGGAACCAGACAAACCCGACGGCCACCCATGTTGTCGGCGGCGGAAGGGGTGAGGGCACGTTACGGACGTTCCGCAGCGCATCCGACCCCGGACTAGCCACCCTGTACGGGCGGAAGGTTGAGGTTTTCGCGGACGCTAGGAACGGCGAAACAACCGCGGAACTTGACCAGTCAAACTCCGAG
>Ga0307412_10002251_pt1 | contig 10689 bp, 9 predicted proteins | sample DK1Cmetagenome_3_FD_203823 | JGI IMG/M metagenome (GOLD analysis project Ga0307412, IMG submission 203823) | Maize rhizosphere microbial communities from greenhouse at UC Davis, California, United States - DK15-C-1 | ecosystem: Host-associated > Plants > Roots > Rhizosphere > Soil | place: USA...
TTGCTGAAGACAAGTTCGCCCGGGTGGCGTGCGAGACTCTGGTGAAAACGGGCGTGGCGATCATCGCCGGCGAAGTCACCACTTCGGCCTGGGTCGACCTGGAACAGATCGTTCGCGATGTGATCCTGGGCATCGGCTACAACAGCTCCGACGTCGGCTTCGACGGCGCGACCTGCGGCGTGATGAACATCATCGGCAAGCAGTCCCCGGACATCAACCAGGGCGTTGACCGCGCCAAGCCGGAAGACCAGGGCGCGGGCGACCAGGGCCTGATGTTCGGCTACGCCAGCAACGAAACCGACGTGTTGATGCCGGCCCCGATCACCTTCTCGCACCAGTTGGTCCAGCGCCAGGCCGAGGCTCGCAAATCCGGCCTGCTGCCTTGGCTGCGCCCGGACGCCAAGTCGCAAGTGACCTGCCGCTACGAAGGCGGCAAGGTCGTTGGCATCGACGCCGTCGTGCTGTCGACCCAGCACAACCCGGAAGTGTCCTACAAGGACCTGCGCGAAGGCGTGATGGAGCTGATCGTCAAGCACGTGCTGCCTGCCGAATTGCTGTCCAAGGACACCCAGTTCCACATCAACCCGACTGGCCAGTTCATCATTGGCGGCCCGGTCGGCGACTGCGGCCTGACCGGCCGCAAGATCATTGTCGACAGCTACGGCGGCATGGCCCGTCACGGCGGCGGCGCGTTCTCCGGCAAGGATCCATCCAAGGTTGACCGTTCGGCGGCCTACGCCGGTCGTTATGTCGCCAAGAACATCGTTGCCGCCGGCCTGGCCGAGCGCTGCGAGATCCAGGTGTCCTACGCCATCGGCGTCGCCCAGCCTACGTCCATCTCGCTGAATACCTTCGGCACCGGCAAGATTGGCGACGACAAGATCATCCAGCTGGTGCGTGAAGTGTTCGACCTGCGTCCGTACGCGATCACCACCATGCTCGACCTGCTGCACCCGATGTACCAGGACACCGCAGCCTACGGCCACTTCGGTCGCACGCCGCAGACCAAGACCGTGGGCGACGACACCTTCACCACGTTCACCTGGGAAAAAACCGACCGCGCCGACGCCCTGCGCGCCGCTGCCGGCCTGTAATACCCGCTGCGATAAAAAAGCCCCTGGCGATGCAGAGTCGCCAGGGGCTTTTTTTCGCCTTTATGGCGAGGGGTGCTGCTACGTTCGCCGCGCCACCAACAAGAACGAAGCCGCGCTCGCCAACAGCCCCGCACACATCCGATTGAACAAGCGCTTGCCGCTTGGCCGTGCAAACAGTCGCCGCGCATAAATTCCCATGTAGCAGTACAAGCCGATCGCCACGCACTCCAGGGCCAGGAACAGCCCGCCCAATACGGCGAACTGTTGGGTGACGGTGCCCGCACGATCAACGAACTGCGGCAAGAAAGCGGTAAACAACAGAATCGCCTTGGGATTGCCGATCGCCACCAGGAACTCCTGGCGCGCCAGGCTGGCCATGCTCATGGAAACGGTCGCCGCCTCGCCCCCGGACTCGGGCTGCGCACGCCACAACTGCACGGCGAGATAAAACAGATAGCCGGCACCAACCAGCTTGATGCCCAGGAATAACAATTCCGAGGTGTGCAACACGGCGGTCAGCCCCACCGCTGCCAAGGCAATCATGATTGCAAATGCCAGCAGTCGACCGATACCGCCGCTGCACGCTCTGACAAAGCCATAACGCGAGGCATTGCTGATGGACAGCAGGTTGTTCGGGCCCGGCGCCATGTTTAGCGCAAAGCAGGCCGGGATGAAGACAGCGAGTGTCGTCAGGTCCATCGGTTGCACTCCTGGCATATCGGATCGAGCGTCCATTCTGCACCGGCCAACGACGTGTTCAAGGGACAGTTGTGCAACCAAATCGCCTTGGACTGTACCGTCCGCACTTCGCCTTCAGGTTTCGCAAAACCCGGTAACCCTCTGGGTCTCGCATCTTTTCGCACAGTGGCTAGCCTTCAGGGACTCAACCGAGCAAGGATGCTTCGATGCCACCGTTTTTGTACGCACTCGCCTGTCTTTTATTCATCGCCATACCCGCAATGGCCGCGCCTTGTCCCGACTGGCCCACGGAACGTGCGCGCGCAGAGATCACCGCGCTGCAGCAACAAATCGATATCTGGGACGACAGCTATCACCGCATCGGCCAATCCCAGGTGGCCGACGAACTCTACGATCAATCCCGCACGCAGTTGAGCCATTGGCGCGGCTGCTTCAATCTTCCGACAATCGATGATCCCCTGCGCTCAGCGGGCGGAACGGTGCGCCACCCTGTCGTCCATACGGGCCTGGAAAAACTGAAGGATGCCGAGGCCGTCGGTGCTTGGCTGCACGGTCGCGAGGAGGTCTGGGCCCAACCGAAAGTCGATGGCGTGGCGGTGACGCTGGTGTATCGAAAGGGCCACCTGTACCAGGCGATCAGTCGCGGCGATGGGGTACTGGGGCATGACTGGACCGTTAACGCGCGAAAGATTCGCGCCATCCCGCAACGGCTGCGCCAAGCCGTGGACCTGGTCGTCCAGGGGGAGTTGTACTGGCGCCAGGAGGGCCACGTCCAGGCCGACCGCGGCAGCATGAACGCCCGCGGGACCATGGCGGGCCTGATGGCACGTACCAACCTGACGACGCAAGACGGGATCTATATAGGCCTGTTTGTCTGGGAATGGCCAGAGGGGCCAGACACCCTGACCGACCGAATGGTTGCGCTGGGTGAGCTGGGCTTCGCTGACACCCTCGACTACAACCAACCTGTCCGGGGCCTGGCCGATGCCGAGCGGTGGCGCGACCACTGGTATCGCACCCCGCTGCCGTTTGCCAGCGACGGAATCGTTCTACGCCAAAGTCGTCGTCCTCCCGCCGATCGCTGGAAGGCCCGGGCGTCGTTCTGGAGCGTCGCCTGGAAATATCCGTATGCCCAAGCCATGGCCGAGGTACGCCAGGTGAACTTCAAGATCGGACGCACTGGGCGTATCACGCCCGTCCTGGAACTTGAACGCATCCGGCTCGACGACCGGTGGATTCGCCGTGTAAGCGTCAGCTCGCTCAAGCGCTGGGAAGAGATGGACATTCGCCCCGGCGATCGGGTCGCCATCAGCCTGGCCGGCTTGACCATTCCGCGCCTCGATGGAGTCGTGCTTCGCAGCCTCGAACGCCAAGCCGTCAACGCGCCCGCAGTAGCCGACCACCATCTGCTGAGTTGCTGGCAACCCACGCCCGGTTGCGAAAGCCAGTTTCTGGCGCGACTGAACTGGCTCAGCGGCAAGCACGGTCTCGCCCTCCCCCATGTCGGCCCTGGGACTTGGGAAAAGCTGCTGGCCGCCGGTCGACTCGACGGATTACTGGATTGGTTGACCCTCGATGCCGCCGAGCTTGCTAACATTGCCGGTTTCGGAGAACGCAGCAGCGCCCGCCTGCTTGCCAGCCTGGGCAGCGCCCGGCAGCGGCCCTTTCACCTGTGGCTCAAGGCCCTTGGCCTGCCGCCTACAGCGCAGGCCAGGCTGGGTGGATCATGGCAGGCGTTGGCCGAGCGCAGCACCGAACAATGGCAAGCCGAAGCCGGTATCGGGCCGGGACGCGCGGCGCAACTGAGCGCTTTTTTTCGCGACCCGCAGGTGCTGGCCTTGAGAGAAACACTACACACCGCCGGGATCGACGGTTTTTAAATCACCCTGGGGCGGTTGAACCCAAAGGGCGGAAACGCGCTCCAACAGCGCATCGACACAGACCGCCCGCAAGTCTTTATACGGAGTTGCTATGAATTTCCTGTCCCCCGTTGCCCTGCTCGCCTTGTGCGGCGTCATGGCTACGCCTTTGATGGCGACTGAGCAGCCCCCGGAACTGACCGGTTGCGCGGCAAAGCGCCAGGGCATCATCAATCAGATCGAACTGGCCAAGTCGCGAGGCAACCCGGACCAGCAAGCCGGCCTCGAGACAGCGCTGAACGAAGTCACCACCCATTGCACGGACGCGTCCTTGCGCAAGGAGCGGGAAAACAAGGTGCTCGAGGCCAAGCACGAGGTGAGTCGACGCCAGGCCGACCTGGAAAAAGCCATGAAAAAAGGCGACGCTGAACGGATCAACAAGCGCAAGGACAAACTGGCAGCTTCCCGCAAGGAATTGCAGGAAGCGGTGGATGAGTTGGACAAATAAGCTCCACCCTTGCGGCTGTTTTCATTCAGTAATCCCGAAACTCCTTGTGGCAGGCACTGCAGGCGTCTTCGACCTTTTGCACCGCCGGTCCCAACTGGCTGGCCCTGTAGGGCTGGACCTTGCTGATCGTCACCAACTCAGCGGTAGCGGTCTCAAGATTGCGGGCCATCTCCTGGAAGCGTGCCTGTTTTTGCCAGACCTCATCCGTGGCGCTGGTATGGTCTTCTTCACGAACCGGCGGGAAGTGCTTCCAGGGCTCGCGAGACAGTTGGTCCAGCTTGACCGCGCCGTCGGCGAAACGCGCGCCGTCGAACGGAACACGTCCACGCAGCATGCCGCCCAACTCTTCGTTGGTCTTGAGCATCTGTTTGAAAATAGCCTTGCGTTGGCCGAGGGGGGAGTTGGGATCCACACCACCGCAGCCGGATAACACCAGGCAGGCCAGCACGGCCATGGAAAATCGTCTTACAAACATCTTTGCCTCGGGGCAGGAAATGGCCGTTAGTATCCCCGGGGTCGTCAGAAAAGACCAATGGCCCTATCAACAATACGGGTTGTCGAGCGCGCGAAGGCACTCAACGACTGCAAAGGACATCTTCATGAATAGCCGCTTCAAGCCATGGCACAAACGCCTGGCGTTGACCCTGCCGTTGATCGCACTGCTGGCCGGCTGCAATCGCGGTGAAAAGGTCGAAGAGCCCAAGACCCATGCCCTCGCCACTTATGTCAGCGCTCCCTGGGAAGCATTGCCTTCGGTGTCCGATGAGGACTTGCTGGCCGGCTTCGGCTCATGGCGCAGCGCGTGCACCCGACTCAAGGCCGACGCGACCTGGGGCCCAACCTGTGCGGCGGCAGCCAATGTGTCGCAGACCCCACAGGCAGTGCGCGACTTTCTCAGGCGAACCCTGGACGTCTATGGTTTGCGCTCGGGGGACAACAGCCCCAACGGCCTGATCACCGGCTACTACGAACCGGTATACCCCGGCAGTCTCACACAGACCGCCACTGCCAATGTGCCGGTCTATGGCGTTCCGGAAGACATGATCATCGTGTCGCTGGACAGCATTTACCCTGAGCTCAAGGGCAAACGCCTGCGTGGGCGCCTTGAAGGCCGCGTGCTCAAGCCCTACGACGACGCGGCCACCATCGAAAACAACGGCGTGAAGGCGCCTGTCATCGCCTGGCTGACGGACCCGATGAACCTGCAATTCCTGCAGATCCAGGGTTCGGGACGCATTCGCCTCGACGATGGCCGCCAACTGCGCATCGGCTATGCCGACCAGAACGGCCATCCGTATCGCCCCATTGGCCGCTGGCTGGTCGAGCAGGGTGAGCTGAAGAAGGAAGACGTGACCATGGGCACCATCAGTGCCTGGGCCAAGGCCAACCCGAACCGTATTCCCGAACTGCTGGCGAGCAATCCGAGTTATGTATTCTTCAACCGCAACCCCGACAGCAACGAAGGCCCGAGAGGCTCGTTGAACGTCCCACTCACCGCAGGGTACAGCGTGGCGGTTGACCGCAAGGTGATTCCCCTGGGCAGCCTGTTGTGGCTATCCACGACTCGCCCGGACGGCAGCGCCTTGAACCGCCCCGTCGCCGCCCAGGACACCGGCGGGGCGATTGCCGGCGAAGTGCGGGCTGACCTGTTCTGGGGAACGGGCGACGCCGCCGGGCAACTGGCCGGGGACATGAAGCAACAAGGCCAGATCTGGATGCTGTGGCCCAAGGGCATGCCGCTGCCTCAGGTGCCGCAGGTGGCGAATGCAATCAGCGCCAATCATTGACGAATGAGCTGAATTGGCGGGCCCTTCAGCGAGCAAGCTCACTCCCTTGATGGAACTCCGTAAACCGGAGCCCATATGGGAGCGAGCATGCTCGCGAAGAGGCCCGCACAAATCTCAAATATTCAGTAGTCAGGCTCAGGCCGAAACAAAGAAGAAACTCAAGACCAATCCCACCCCCACGAACCACACCAGCGAACGCAGGATCGCCCAGTCCGCCAAATAGCAAATGATGTACAGCAGGCGGCTGGTGATAAACAGCACCGCCAGCACGTTGATGGTCACCAGTTCGGCATTGCCGGCCAGGTGGGCGACGATCACGGCAGCGGCAAAGAACGGGGAGATCTCGAAGCTGTTCAGCTGCGCGGCGTAGGCTCGCCGGGGAGCGCCTTCGAGTGAATCGAGAAAGTCCCGGGGATCGTGGTTATCTTGCAGCCTATATCTCCCGCCTGCCTTGGCGATGCCGATACACAGGTAAGGCAGGAGGAAAGCGATCAAAACACACCACAGGGCAACCGTCATACCGCATTTTCCTTATTTGATTTTAGAGAATCGAGGGCAAGCGTCTCAGGAGTTATTACCAGCATGCCAACCAGCACCAGCCCGCAGGCTAAGAGTCGCGACCGGCCGAAAGGTTCTTTGCGGTGACGCAGCCCGAAGAGCGCAGCGCGGTTTGCACTGATCCTGGGCAGCGCCGTCGCTTCGGCGATCGAACCCAGCCGCATCGCCCATGACACCAGAGCGTAGCTGAACCTGGCCCCCGCAACCGACCGCCAGCCCCGGCACCGTCACCACCTTACATTGCGCCTGTAGAATTGACTCGCGATCCAGTAGCAGCTGTTTATACTGCACTCGACCACGCCGCACTCAGTTGCGCATAGATCAATTCCAATAATTCTGCTGCCGCCCCCGTTCGCTCGAACCAAAGCGTCGGCATGCGTATGCCTGATCCGAGCGTCAAGACTATAGACAGAGACCTTGCGCATGCCACTCGCCTTGCTTGCTTTGGCCGTTGCCGCTTTCGGCATCGGCACGACTGAATTTGTCATCATGGGCCTGCTGCCCGACGTCGCCCGAGACCTGGCGGTAAGTATCCCTCACGCGGGGCTGCTGATCACCGGTTATGCCTTGGGCGTGGTATTTGGCGCGCCGATCCTGGCGATCGGCACCGCGAACATGCCGCGCAAGGCCACGCTGTTGGGCATGACCCTGATGTTCATTCTCGGCAATGTGCTCTGCGCCCTGGCGCCGAACTACACCACGCTCATGGCAGCCCGGGTCATTACCGCCTTATGCCACGGCGCGTTTTTTGGTATTGGCTCGGTGGTGGCGGCCGGTTTGGTGGCGCCGAACAAACGGGCCCAGGCCATCGCGATGATGTTCACCGGCCTGACCCTGGCGAATGTCCTGGGCGTGCCGCTGGGTACGGCCTTGGGCCAATACGCCGGCTGGCGATCGACGTTCTGGGCGGTATCGGTGATCGGTGTGATTGCAGCCATCGCCCAGTGGGTCTGGCTGCCCAAGGAAATCCCCATGGACAAGGCCAACCTCGCCAGTGAGTTCAAGGTGCTGGGCAAGGCCAGCGTGTTACTGGCCCTGGGCATGAGTGTACTGGCCTCCACCAGCCTGTTCAGCGTATTCACCTACATCGCGCCGATCCTGCAGGACATCACCGGCGTCAGCCCTCATGGCGTCACCGTCATGTTGTTGCTTTTCGGGGTCGGCCTGACAGCGGGCAGTTTCCTCGGTGGACGCCTGGCGGACCGGCGCCTGTTGCCGTCCCTGGTGGGCATGGCGCTGGCCGTGGTGCTGGTGCTCGCCGCCTTTAGCCAGACCAGCCGATCGGTGGTTCCGGCAGCGATCACTCTGGTGCTATGGGGCGTTTTCGCCTTTGCACTGTGCCCGATCCTGCAATTGCTGATCATTGACCAGGCCCACGAGGCCCCCAATCTCGGCTCGACCCTGAACCAGAGCGCCTTCAACCTCGGCAACGCCGCCGGTGCCTGGATCGGCGGGCTGGTCGTCGCCAGCGGTGCCGACCTCGCCGATCTGCCATGGACCGGCGCCCTGGTCGGCGGGCTGACCGTATCGACCGCCCTTTATTTTATTTTTCGGCAGCGTCGCCTGGACGCCGTGGCAGGCTTTGCCGACTGAGGGGTGTATTGGTTTCGCTGCGCACCTGCGCGTGGCTGATCAGGGCGAAGATGAAACTGCCACCGATGATGTTCCCCGCCAAGGTTGGCACGGCAAACACCATCCAGAAGTCCTCCCAGGACAGCTGGCCGGCAAACACCAGGTAAGACACTTCGGCCGAGCCGACGACGATGTGGGTGAAATCCCCAAGCGCCATGAGGTAAGTGATCATTACGATGATCCACATCTTGGCGCTTTCCATGGACGGGATCATCCAGACCATCGTGGCGATCATCCAGCCGGAAATGATGCCCTTGGCGAACATCTGGCCGGTGTCGTTTTCCATCACCTTGCGACCGATATCCAGGAAGGCCAGGTCGGTGCGCTGGTCGAAAATCGGCAGGTGCAGCATCACGTAGGCCACCAGCAACGTGCCGCACAGGTTGCCCACCAAGACCACGCCCCATAACCGGAACAACCGGCCAAAATTGCCCAAGGTTGGTTTGCTCATGATCGGCAGCACAGCGGTCAGCGTGTTTTCGGTGAACAGTTGCTGGCGTGCGAGGATCACCGCCAGGAAGCCCGCGCAATAGCCGAGACTGGCGATCACCTTGAAACCTTCGTGATCCGGCAACCGAGAGTTGAGCAACCCCATCGCCATCAACGACAACCCCATGGTCAACCCGGCTGCCAGGGCCGACCACCACAGCGCCGCCACGCTGCGCTCCAACTCCTGGTCGCCCTGGGTGCGGATGATTTCATGCAATACCGCCGCCCGGGGCGGCTGGTTGCGGTCGACCTCGTGCTGTTCCTCTGCCGAGAGATCAGGGGTCTTGCCGTCTTTTTGAGTGTCCATACAGCTCCTGAACCGGTGGCGTGATGTACCTACGACACACGGCGTCAGGAGCTGTTCAGTGGTGCCCGCAAATGAGAGGCATACTGCCCGCTCGCGAAGCGCGCGCCGCCGACCTCACTCGACGGCATCGTCCTTGAACTGGTCCTTGACGTACTTGATCTCGGTCCGGCCATGGGGCGCGGGCAAGCCGTCTTCGCCGAGATTGACGAAAACCATTTTTTCCACCGTCAGGATGCTTTTGCGGGTGATCTTGTTACGAACTTCACAGGTCAGGGTGATGGAGGTGCGACCGAACTCGGTGGCGGTGATGCCCAGTTCGATGATGTCGCCCTGGCGCGAAGCGCTGACGAAATTGATCTCTGAGATGTACTTGGTCACCACACGCTGGTTACCCAGCTGGACGATGGCGTAAATGGCCGCTTCCTCGTCGATCCAGCGCAACAGGCTGCCGCCGAACAGCGTGCCATTGGGGTTGAGGTCTTCGGGCTTGACCCATTTGCGGGTATGGAAATTCATGATCACTCCTGCGCGTCTGGCCGATGAATGTCCGCATCATGGCAGACCGGGCAGATACGCTCTACGCTGCGGCACCTATAACGATCATCGGCAATTTTGATTTGCCGACGGAAACCCTTTGGAAGATCCGATTAGCCCGTTATAATCGCCACCGCTTTATCCGGTCCACCCTTTGGACCGGTCCCGCCACCTGTCCGAGGGGCGCTGCAGCAGGCTCGACCTGTCAGGCTCGGATGGGGCGTTGCTTGTACGGGTTTGTCCGCACAGGCACTAAACGCACAACGGCGCCCATTCGCATACATTACGAATGGAGGCTCTTCATGAGCGCTGTAATCACGCCTGCTGCTTTTTCCGACTACAAAGTCGCCGACATGTCCCTGGCTGCCTGGGGCCGTCGCGAAATCATCATCGCCGAATCCGAAATGCCAGCGCTGATGGGTCTGCGTCGCAAGTACTCTGGCGAACAGCCATTGAAAGGCGCCAAGATCCTCGGCTGCATTCACATGACCATCCAGACCGCCGTGCTGATCGAGACCCTGGTTGCCCTGGGTGCCGAAGTTCGCTGGTCGTCCTGCAACATTTTCTCGACCCAGGACCAGGCCGCTGCCGCCATCGCTGCTGCCGGCATCCCGGTCTTCGCCTGGAAAGGCGAGACTGAACAAGAGTACGAGTGGTGCCTGGAGCAGACCATCCTCAAGGATGGCCAGCCGTGGGACACCAACATGATTCTTGACGACGGTGGCGACCTGACCGAGCTGCTGCACAAGAAATACCCGGCCGTGCTGGACAAGGTCCACGGCGTGACCGAAGAAACCACCACTGGCGTACACCGCTTGCTGGACATGCTGGCCAAGGGCGAGCTGAAGATCCCGGCCATCAACGTCAACGACTCGGTGACCAAGAGCAAGAACGACAACAAATACGGCTGCCGTCACAGCCTCAACGATGCCATCAAGCGCGGCACCGACCACTTGCTGTCCGGCAAGCAGGCCCTGGTGATCGGCTACGGTGACGTGGGCAAGGGCTCGGCCCAGTCCCTGCGCCAGGAAGGCATGATCGTCAAGGTATCGGAAGTCGACCCGATCTGTGCAATGCAAGCCTGCATGGACGGTTTCGAACTGGTTTCGCCGTTCATCGACGGGATCAACGACGGCACCGAAGGCAGCATCGACAAGGCACTGCTGGGCAAGATCGACCTGATCGTGACCACCACCGGTAACGTCAATGTCTGCGATGCCAA
>Ga0307412_10002253_pt1 | contig 10684 bp, 12 predicted proteins | sample DK1Cmetagenome_3_FD_203823 | JGI IMG/M metagenome (GOLD analysis project Ga0307412, IMG submission 203823) | Maize rhizosphere microbial communities from greenhouse at UC Davis, California, United States - DK15-C-1 | ecosystem: Host-associated > Plants > Roots > Rhizosphere > Soil | place: USA...
TTCTCGTCGCCCTCGCGGCCGTTGACGTTCAGGTCGTAGACGTTGTCGACTCCCTGCACATACATGGCGAGGCGCTCGAGGCCGTAGGTCAGCTCGCCGGTCGCCGGCGAGCATTCGAGGCCGCAGACCTGCTGGAAATAGGTGAACTGCGAGACTTCCATGCCATCGCACCAGCACTCCCAGCCGAGACCCCAGGCGCCGAGCGTCGGGCTTTCCCAGTCATCCTCGACAAAGCGGACATCGTGCAGCAGCGGGTCAAGGCCGATCGCGGCGAGCGAGCCGAGATAGAGTTCCTGCAAGTTCGGCGGGTTCGGCTTCAGGATCACCTGGTACTGATAGTAATGCTGCAGCCGGTTCGGGTTTTCGCCGTAGCGACCGTCGGACGGGCGGCGCGAGGGCTGCACGTAGGCGGCCTTCCAGGGCTTGGGACCAAGCGCGCGCAGCGTGGTCGCCGGATGGAACGTACCGGCGCCGACTTCCATGTCGTAAGGCTGCAGCACCGCGCAACCCTTGTCCGCCCAGTAGCTGTGCAGCGTCAGGATCAGCGCCTGAAACGAGCGCTTCGGGTTCATGTGGTCGGGGATGCTGGGTGCAGACATGAGGTTAGTCGCCATTCAATTGGATCGGTGGGCGACAGGTGCCACGAGCGGCGATGGGGGTCAAGGGTTTCGCATCCCGATCTCTTCCCCACAGTTTGCAGGGAGGACAAGCGGTGTCGGTTGCCTTATAGTGAGAGCAGGTTTTGGCTTGGAGACGATTATGAGCGTCGAGATCACCGTGACATTGTCGGATCAAGACCTTCGCTTCGCCGAAGAACTGGTCGAAGAAGGACGCTATGCGAGCGTGCCGGATGTGGTCAGCGCAGCGCTGACGCGGGTCCGGATGCTTGAGCGAGCTTTAGACGACCCTTTGGCCGGAATGGCAGACGAGATTCGGCGGCGCGCGGAATTACCCAAGGATCAGAGGCTGCCTTGGGACGGCAAGGCCATGGCAGAAAGACTGAACGAAAGGCTGGCTCGAAAATTCAAGGAAGAGGCGCCGGATGCCGTACACGATCACGCAGCATCCGCTCGTCGAAGCCGATCTGTTTCAGATCGCTGAAGTCATTTCGAACTTCGCCGGGCTGCGGATCGGCCAAAGCAAAATAGACGAAATAACAGCGTTCATCGACCGCTTAACCGATTTCCCTCATATCGGCTCCATCCGAAGCGACCTTTATCCCGGGCTGCGCGCCATTCCGGCCTCAGAAAAAGCAGTCGTCTGCTTCACCGTGGACGACGAAGCCCAATCTGTCTTCGTTCTCTGCATCAGCTATGGCCGAGCGGATTGGCAAGCAAGGGTGCGGGAACGAGGCTGATCAAAGCCCTCCCCCTCACTCATCATCCTTCTTCAAATGATACTCCCCCGTCACCGGATCCTTCACCAGCGTGCCGATCGCTCCGGTCTGCTGCTCCCTCTGGGCGCGGAGGGATTTTTCCTGCAGGCGCTTGGCTTCGGCCACGAAGCGGCGGTAGAGGAGCCAGGCGCCCAGGACGAGCACACCCATAATCAAAAGCTGCGGCATGTCGTCTGTCTTCACCCCTCGTTATTTTAATGCAATTGCGTCAGAGCCCGTATCGGCTCCACAATGCCTTGTCTTCGGCCGTCTCGACAAGACCGGCCGCGAAGCCGGAGGCGGCTCCTTCGAGTGATGATGATATGCCGGGAATGCGGCGTCCGAAAAGCCCCCTTGCAGCGGTCACGAGTTCCAGCTTGGTTTTCGAGCCGTAGCGCTTCTTCAGTTCCTGGCGCATATCGCCGAGACCGTCGATAAGGCCGAGCTCCAGGCCGCGCGTGCCGGTCCAGAAAAGGCCGGAGAAGACCGTCTCGTCATCCCTCAACTTGCCGGCGCGGCGTTCGCGCACCATCGCGATGAAGACCTGGTGGATCTCCAGCTGCAGCGTCTTCAGATATTCGATGTCCTTTTCCTTCTCCGGCTGGAAGGGGTCGAGGATCACCTTGTTTTCGCCCGCGGTGTAGACGCGGCGCTCGACGCCGATCTTCTTCAGAAGCTCAGGGAAGCCGAAGCCGCCGGAGACGACGCCGATCGAGCCGACAATCGAGGTCGGGTCGGCGATGATCTCGTCGCCGGCGAGCGCGATCATATAGCCGCCGGAAGCCGCTACGTCCTCAACGAAGACGATGACCTTCTTCTGCTTCTCGCGCGCCAGCTCGCGGATACGGGTGAAGATCAGCCGCGACTGGACCGGCGAGCCGCCGGGGGAATTGATGGAGATGGCGACGGCGGGCGCGTCCTTGATGCTGAAGGCCTTTTCAAGCACTTGCGCGGTCGAGGCGAGGTTCAGCGCCGGGCGGAACTGGCTGCCGCCGGTCATGATCGCCCCCTGGAGCCTGACGACCGGGATCACGATGCCCTCCTTGCGGAAGCGCTTCGGCATCAGCTTTCTCAAAAATCCGGCCATTCCCATTCCTTCGTGCATGCTCGGTGAAACGTCACCTCCATGTATGCGTCACAACGGCAAACGCAATGGGCGAGACGCAAAACAACTGCGCGCAAAGTTTCCTGTTGCGAATGACTTGCATTATCATTCTAATCGGCCATATTGCTCTTATTGATAGAACAGGCGGATGCTGCATGGACATTATGACACCCAAGGCCAAGACGGGCTGGCGCCACGAGCGCGAGGAGGCGTCGATGGCCGATGTCCACCGTTCGATCGGAACGCAGAAGCACGCCTCGCGCTGGCGCCGCGCCATCGCTTTCGTCGGCCCCGGATATCTGGTGGCCGTCGGCTACATGGACCCCGGCAACTGGTCGACCTCGCTCGCCGGCGGCTCGAAGTTCGGCTATACGCTGCTGACGGTAGCGCTCTTGTCCAACCTGATGGCGATCGTGCTGCAATCGCTCTGCGCGCGCCTTGCCATCGGCTCCGGCCGCGATCTGGCGCAGGCCTGTCGCGATGCCTTTCCGCGCTGGGTATCGATCCCGCTCTGGCTGTTTGCCGAGATCGCCATCATCGCCACCGATATCGCCGAGGTGATCGGCACGGCGATCGGTCTCAACCTCTTGTTCGGCATTCCGCTCGAACTCGGCGTCCTCATCACCGCGCTCGACGTCTTCCTCATTCTCTATCTGCAGAAGATCGGTTTCCGCTGGGTCGAGGCCTTCGTGATCGCGCTGCTCGGGATCATCACCGTCTGCTTCGGCGTGCAGATCTTCATGGCCGATCCGCAGTGGGGCGATGTGATCCGCGGCTTCTTCCCGACCACGGAGATCGTCTCCAATCCTGAGATGCTCTATCTGGCGCTCGGCATTCTCGGCGCGACCGTCATGCCGCATAATCTCTACCTGCATTCCGGCATAGTCCAGACCCGCGACTACGGCCACAGCGTGCCGGAAAAGCGCGAGGCGCTGACCTATGCGACGATCGATTCCACCGTGGCGCTCTGCTTCGCGCTTCTGATCAATGCCTCGATCCTGATCCTCGCCGCCGCAGCCTTCCATGCCAATGGGCGCACCGATGTCGCGGAACTCGGCGAAGCCTCCTCGCTGCTCGCACCGCTGCTCGGGTTAGCGCTTGCGCCGACGCTATTTGGTATCGCGCTGTTGTGCTGCGGCCTGAACTCGACGGTGACGGCGACCATGGCCGGGCAGATCATCATGGAAGGGTTCCTGAAGATCAGGCTGCAGCCCTGGATCCGCCGGCTGATCACCCGCGCCATCGCCATCGTACCAGCAGGTTTCGTGACCATCTGGTATGGCGACGCGGGTACCGCAGAACTACTGATCCTGACACAGGTCGTGCTCAGCCTGCAGCTTTCCTTCGCGGTCTTCCCGCTGGTGATGTTCACCGCCAACAAGGCAAAGATGGGCGACCTCGTGGCACCGCGCTGGCTGTCCGCCATCGCCTACACGATCGCCATCATCATCGCCGGGCTGAACATCAAGCTGCTGTTCGATTTCGTGATCGGCTAACGCCTGGAGTAAGCCGCGCGGCCGTTGTTGAGGTCGTCGACGAAGGGGGAGAACTTGTGGCTCCCCTCTTCGTGCATGATCAGCGGCGCGCGTAGCGACAACCGGGCGCGCGAGCCCTTGATCGCGGTCACCAGGATGCGCACGGCGTTTTCGCCTTCACGCGGATGGATGGCCGTGATCTCGATGCCGCCGAAGCGACGGCCGCAGGCGTCGATGATTTCGGCGATCGATTCCGGGCGGGCGATCAACGACAGCTGGCCGCCGGGGATCATGATGGCGCCGGCCGTGCGCAGCCAGCTTTCGAACAGGTCCTCCGTCATCGCATGCGCCTCCGCCTTCAGCGCATCCGGCGTCTTGCGGTCGCCGGGATCGTTGAAGGGCGGATTGAGGATGACGTGGTGGAAGCTCTCGTCGACGAGGCCGGCGTCATTGCGCGCCTTGGCCTTCAGCGTCACATCCGCCTCGATGATGGTGACGCGGCCCAGCATGTGGGCGTTTTCCGCAAGATCCAGGCTGCGGCGGGCGTAATCGGCCATCTCGGCGGAGCGCTCGAAGAGCACGACCTCGGCCTTTGGCAGCCGCGAGGCGACAGCGAGACCGGCCGCGCCGGCACCGGCGCCGAGATCGGCGACCCTCACCGCTTTCTCATCATCCACCAATGCGGCAAGCAGCATGGCGTCCATGCCGGAGCGATGCCCCCTGCCCTTCGGCTGGAGAATATGAAAGGCGCCGCGATGGAAGGCGTCTATGGTCTCGGTTACGGGCTGATCGGGCGTGGGCTCGCTGGTCACGGCGTCGCTCACTTCTGCTCGCGCAATTCGTCGCCGAGACCGGCGTCGATGAGGATGCGACGGGCGCGGTCGGCCTGGTCGTCCTCGACCAGCAGACGGCGCGGCAGCATGCCGAGCGAGCCTTCCAATATGCTCATGCCCTGATCGGCGATAAAGCAATGGATGCCGGCATCCTTCATCAGGCTTTGCGCGAAGGAGAGCAGCACGGGATCGTTGGCGCGGATAAGTTCATGCATTTACCGTGAAATCCCTTTCAATTTTCCGCGACGTGGCAATTTCGCCTCTTGCCGCTCAAGCCGCCCCTTTCTATTGTCAAATCCAATGAGTGAACAGGAGTCCGGGTCGTTGGGCGTGGTCATACCGCTTGAAGAAAGCAAAAACAAACTGGCATCCGTCAAGCCTTTGGTGGATCTAACCAAGGCGGACATGGAGCGGGTCAACCAGTTGATCCTTTCTAAGGCCGGTTCAGACGTGCAGATGATCCCCGAAGTGGCGAACCATCTGATCTCGTCCGGCGGCAAGCGCCTGCGCCCAATGCTGACGCTCGCCTCCTCCGCGCTCTATGGCTATCAGGGCGAAAATCACATCAAGCTCGCGACCGCGGTCGAGTTCATGCACACGGCGACGCTGCTGCACGACGATGTCGTCGATGAAAGCGACCTGCGCCGTGGCAAGTCCACCGCCCGCATGATCTGGGGTAACCAGGCAAGCGTGCTGGTCGGCGACTTCCTGCTCGGCCAGGCCTTCCGCATGATGGTGGATGTCGGCTCGCTCGATGCGCTCGACGTGCTCTCGTCGGCCGCTTGCGTGATCGCGGAAGGCGAAGTGCTGCAGCTTTCCGTCGCCAAGAACATGGAAACCACCGAGGACGACTATCTCTCGGTCATCCGCGCCAAGACGGCGGCGCTGTTTGCGGCTGCCGCCGAAGTCGGCCCGATCGTGGCGGATGCCGGCAAGGCCGGCCGCAACGCGATGAAGTCCTACGGCATGAACCTTGGCCTCGCCTTCCAGCTGGTCGACGACGTGCTCGATTACGGCGGCAAGGCTGCCGATCTCGGCAAGAATGTCGGTGACGACTTCCGCGAAGGCAAGATCACGCTTCCCGTCATCCTCGCCTATCGGCGCGGCACCGAGGAAGAACGCGCCTTCTGGCGCAAGGCGATCGAGGGTGGCGAAAGCAACGATCAGAACCTCGAAAAGGCACTTGGCCTGATCACCAAGTACGGAACGCTGAACGATACCATCGGCCGGGCGGTCCATTATGGCACGATTGCACGCGATGCACTGGCGCCGCTTCCCGATACGGCATGGAAATCCGCACTGATGGAAGTCATCGACTTCTGCATCGAGCGCGTCAATTAACCGACGATCATTGGTCAAAGGCTGATTTTCTTGCGGGGTCGCTTCAAAAAAGCCATCCTGTCGTGAATCAGTCTTCTCAACTGATTTTGCAGTCGACGCTGGTGGGCTGTTCTCACGAAAGGTTTTCTAATGCGGCGGAAATTTGCCATACGTCTTCTTTCGAGCGCGTCGCTTGCGGCAGTTCTGTCGCTGAGCGTGCTCGGCGGCGCCAATGCCGAAGACGCGGCCAAGAAGGACGACGCCAGCGCGACCGTGATCTTCGATCCTGACAGCGTCAACACCTTCTCCGGCGCTTTGCTTGCCGCCCGCACCGCCGATGTCGACCACGATTACGAAACGGCGATCGAGCTCTACAAGAAGGCCTTGCAGATCGAGCCCGGCAATCCGGAGATCCGCCAGCGCCTGATGATCTCGCTGCTGCTCAATGGCGACATCAAGGACAGCGTGCGCTACGCCAACGAGCTGAAGAACGATCCGAGCATCGAGCGCCTCTCCACCATCGTGCGCGGCGCCGATGCGATCCGCCGCGGCGAATACAAGACCGCCGAGAGCGCGCTGAAGACTACCGGCCCGACCGATCTCGACCGTGTCATGAACGACCTGATGGCCGCCTGGGCGCGACTGGGTGCCGGCAAGGGCAAGGACGCGCTGTCGCAGGTCGAGAAGCTGAAGGGGCCGGAGTGGCTCGCGATCTTCCAGAACTACAATGCCGGCGCGATCGCCATCGTCAATGGTGACGTGCGCTCGGCGCGCAAGCACTTGAACGACGCCGTGCTCGACAAGGATGGCGCTGCCACTGCTCCCGATACCTTCATGCGCGCCATCATGGCGCTCGCTCGCCTGGAAGCCACGCAGGGCAATAAGCAGAAGGCGCTCGACACGGTTTCGGTCGGCGACAACCTGCTGCCCAACTACGCGCCGCTCAACGCGCTGCGCCAGAGCATCACCAAAGACGAAAAGCAGGTGCAGCAGATCACCACCGCCAAGCAGGGTGCGGCCGGCGTGCTGTTTTCCTTTGCCGGCGCGCTGAACCGCGATGGGGCTGAAGACATCGTCTCGCTCTACCTGCAGATCGCCCGCGCGCTCGATCCAGATAGCGCCGATGCGCTGGTCATGCTCGGCGGCCTCGCCGAGAAGCAGAACCAGCTGGACCGCGCAATCGCACTCTACAAGGAAGTGCCCGACAATTCGCCGATGAGCCGCATCTCCGAGCTGCAGCTTGGCCTGGCGCTCGCCGAAGGCGGCAAGGTCGATGAAGCCCGTGCGCATCTGCAGGGGCTCATCCAGTCGGACCCGAAGGATATCCGCAGCTACCTCGCCTATGGCAGCGTTCTCTCCGACGCCAAGGACTACAAGGCGATGGCTGAGAACTACGACAAGGCTGTCGATGTGATCGGGCCGCTGCCGGGCAAGAACACCTGGACTGTCTTCTTCCAGCGCGGCATCGCCTATGAGCGGCTGAAGCAGTGGGACAAGGCCGAGCCGAGCTTCCGCAAGGCTCTGGAATTGAACCCCAACCAGCCGCAGGTCTTGAACTATCTCGGCTATTCCTGGATCGACATGAACAAGAACCTCGACGAGGGTCTTGAGATGATCAAGAAGGCCGTCGATCTGCGCCCCGACGATGGCTACATCATCGATTCGCTCGGCTGGGCCTATTTCCGCCTCGGCAAGTTCGACGACGCCACCGAGGAGCTGGAGCGCGCCGCACAGATCAAGGCCGGCGACGCGACGATCAACGACCACCTGGGCGATGCCTACTGGCGCGTCGGGCGCAAGCTCGAGGCCGTCTACCAGTGGAACCGGGCGCTGGGCTCGGAACCAGAGGCCGCCGAGATCCCGAAGATCAAGGACAAGATCGCCAACGGCCTGCCTGCGGTGACCGACGATGCCAAGACCGTCGACAAGAAGATGCCGGATCCGGCCCCTGTCGACCCGAAGCCGGCCGACAAGAAGACCTGATCATCCATGGCTGACACCGGCTTCGGCTTCGCCGACGGCGTTGCGATCAGCGAGGATGCCTTTGCCAAGATCAATCTGGCCCTGCATGTGACGGGCCAGAGAGACGACGGCTATCATCTGCTCGAAATGCTGGTGACGTTCACGCGCGCGGGCGACCGGCTGGACTTCGCGCCGGCTGATGCCGACGAATTTCACATCTCTGGCCGCTTCGGCGACGCGCTTGCTGGCGATGGCGGTACCAATCTGGTGCTGAAGGCGCGCGACGCGTTGCGCACGGCCGTGCTTGAGGCGGGTGTCGTGGCACCGCCGGTCAGCATCCATCTGCGTAAGGATTTGCCGATTGCCTCAGGCATCGGCGGCGGCTCGGCGGATGCGGCAGCGGCGCTGCGTGGGCTGATGCGGCTCTGGGGCACTCCCCTACCCGCGGCGACCATCGACGCCATCGCCATCAAGCTCGGCGCCGATGTGCCGATGTGTCTGGCGAGCCGGCCGCTGATTGCGCGCGGGATCGGCGAGCGTATCGAGACGGTGCGCGACTTGCCTGCCTTTCCCATGGTGCTCGCCAATCCGCTGAAAGGTGTTTCGACGCCCGAGGTGTTCCGCCGACTGGCGACCAAGACGAACGGCACGCTTGCGGTAGCACCCGGCCTTTCCTGGCTCGACGCCATACGCACCATGCGCAACGATCTCGAACCGGCGGCGCGCGCGCTGCTGCCTGAGATCGCCGAGATTTCCGATATGCTCTCCGATCAGGGCGCGCTCTTCGTGCGAATGTCGGGCTCTGGCGCGACATGCTTCGGCATATTCGCCAATATGGACGAGGCGAAGGCTGCGGCGCGTGCGCTTCACGGCAAGCGGCCGGACTGGTATTTCGAGGCAACCGAAACATTGGCGGGAGACGATGATGACAGGCGTTGACGACACGCGTCCGTTCATTCCGGTGGGATTTGCCGTGCTAACGGTTTCAGACACGCGCACCACCGCCGACGACCGCTCCGGCGATACGCTGGCGGCACGCATCTCGGAGGCCGGACACCGGCTGATCGCGCGCGCCATCGCGCCCGACGACAGACAGGCGATCGCCACGCAGGTGCAGGCCTGGACGGCGCAATCGGATATCGACGTGATCATCACCACCGGCGGAACCGGCTTTACCGGTCGCGACGTGACGCCCGAGGCGCTGGAGCCACTGTTCGACAAGCGCATGGATGGCTTTTCGGCCGTCTTCCACCGGATCTCGCAGGACAAGATCGGCACCTCCACCGTGCAGTCGCGCGCGACGGCGGGGCTGATCGGCACCACCTTCGTCTTCGTGCTGCCGGGGTCGCCCGGCGCCTGCAAGGACGCGTGGGACGGCATCTTGAAGGCGCAGTTCGATTATCGCCACATGCCGTGCAACTTCGTGGAAATCATGCCCCGGCTCGACGAGCACCTGAAGCGCGGCGCTTAAAAGACTAGCTCCGCGCCGAACGCGCCACCCAGGACGGGATAAGCTCCGCCGACAGCTTGCGCAGCTTCTGCCCCTTGACGAATTCCGCCAGCTGCATGCCGCTGCGCGCCGTCGCCAGCGCATGTTTTTTCGGCAGCAACAGCCCAAGCTCGAGCGGCGCCAGACGGCGCAGGCGCTGATAGAAGGGCCTGCGATAACCGCGCGAGGCAGTGAAGCGAGCGGGCAGCTTGTTCAGCGCCACATATTCGGCGATCTCGTCGATCCAGCCGCTCTGCGGGCGGGCACCGGGCTCGACGAACAACAGCCATTCGCCGCGCGCCGAACGCAGTATGTCCTTGATATCCCAATGCTGATGGAAGCGGCAGCCGGCGGCGTCCGCGACCTTGGACGAGCCATCGCGCGAGCCGTGGTCGAGCACCACCACGTCGCTCACCAGCCCTTCCACGGCACCAGCAACCAACACCGATAATGTCTGCGCCAGCTCAGGTTCCTGATCCCGGCATTCCAATACGACAGTCAACATTGCTCATTTATAGTGCGACGCACAAAACATTACCAGCGACAGTTTTCCAAATTTGTTCTTGCATTGTTCTCATTTCGGCGATAGGAATTTAATCACCAGAACGGATGGGGACGCCGAGTCTTCCATCGACGGAGAAACCCGATGAACGAACAGTCCCTTGCAGGGCAGGCCGCATTCGCGCCTGCCAATACGGCGGATATTGCCGACGCGATGATCGTTTCTTCCGGCCTCAGGATCGAGGTCGACCGCCGGCGTGGCCGCGGTGCGGGACTGAACCCGAGCGGGCGCTTCGAGCCGCAGAGCCGCGAAGGCTTCGACGATGGCTGGCAGACGCTGGAAGAGCTGCCGCCATTCAAGACCGAGGTGCAGATCGAGAAGCCGCGCACGGCAATCACCCGCAATGAATCGCCGGATATCCCCTTCGACCGTTCGATCAATCCCTATCGCGGCTGCGAGCACGGCTGCATCTATTGCTTCGCGCGGCCCACGCACGCCTATATGGGCCTGTCCGCCGGGCTGGATTTCGAAACGCGGCTGTTTGCCAAGCCGGATGCGGCCAAGCTCCTGGAGCGCGAGCTCGCCAAGCCCGGCTACAAGCCGCGTGTGATCGCGATCGGCAC
>Ga0307412_10002254_pt1 | contig 10680 bp, 9 predicted proteins | sample DK1Cmetagenome_3_FD_203823 | JGI IMG/M metagenome (GOLD analysis project Ga0307412, IMG submission 203823) | Maize rhizosphere microbial communities from greenhouse at UC Davis, California, United States - DK15-C-1 | ecosystem: Host-associated > Plants > Roots > Rhizosphere > Soil | place: USA...
CCGGCTCCTTGGCGGCGAGCAGCGCGGCTGATTTACCCGGGCTGTCTTCGCGGATGATGCCCACCATGATGTGGCGCAACTGCACCTTGCCGGCCTTGACCCAGGGCCGGGCCTGTTCCCAGAACATGTTGCAATACGGGCAGTTCGGGTCGCTGAACAGGTACACCGTACGCGGGGCGTCCTTGTTGCCGTCGGCGATCCAGTTGCTGGCCTCCATCTTCGCCCAGATCGCCTTGGCCATGGGGGCGTACACCAGCTTTTGCAGTGGCTCGGCGCTCAGGTCCTTGCCGTCGGCGTCGTACAGGTTGCCCAGCAGGACGTGCTGGCCATCCGGCGTCAAGTACAGGGCCATGCCACGGTTCTGGTATTGCGCGGCATAACCGCGCAACCCATTCGGCGCCTCGAAGGTGCCGACGATTTTCGCGCCCTTCGCTTCGATCTTCTGGATGGCCGCAGGCAATTCTTCGGCCTGGAGCAGCGGCGCTTGCAGCAGCGCGCCGGCGAAGGCCAGGGTCAGCAGGTGGTGGAGGCGGGGCATGGCAGTTTCCTTGTCGCGGGGTGGGCCGCCGTGGTCGAATCCGGCGTTTCGAAGTATTCCAGTGCCCGGGCAAGGCTTGCTTCGGATAATTCGCCCAGGTGACTGCCGAGCAGGCGGCCATCGGCGCCGTAGAACAGCGTCGTTGGCAGCGCCATCGAGCCGACGGCCTGGCCAAGGCGACCGCTGCCGTCGAACAGCACGTTGGTGAGGCTCAAGCCTTGCGTGGCGAGGTAGGTGCTCACGCTCTGCATGCTTTCTGCCTGGTTGACGAACAGGAACGTCAGGTCCGGGCGCTGTTTTTGGGCTTCTTCCAGCACCGGCATTTCGCGTCGGCAGGGCGGGCACCAGGTGGCCCAGAGATTGATCACCAGCGGGCCGCCCTGATAATCGACGAGGTTCACGGTTTCGCCTTCGGCGTTGCGCAGGTCGATTTCCGGCAAGCGGGTGCCTTGTTCGTAGATCGTCAGCGACATTGTTCCCACAAGCCAGAACAGCAGGCCGCCGGTGACACTGAAAGCCAACGGCCGACGCAGCCCTGGACGGCGCCGCCCCCATAGCAGGGCGCCGACCAGCAGCGCGACGATGCCCGGCCAGGCGAGGAAGCCGCCGTCGCGCAAATCGACGATCTGCCACGGGTCATCTCGATAATGATTCCAGTAAGCGACGACAAAACCGATCCTTGCGGCCAGGAGCCCCAGCAGGAACAAGGCGAACAGCACGGATTCAGGGTTCTCGCCGCCGCGCCTTGCCACTCGCCAGCCGACGAACGTCGCCAATGCCAATGCGCTGATCAGCAGTAAGTGATTGAGGGCGATGGCGAAGGTGCCCAGGGTCAACGTCAGCATCAGGGCGCGTTCCGGGTCATGTTCCAGCGCTCCAGAAGATGCTTGGCGTCGACTTCGCCGGTAATCCGCTGATTGCGACGTTCTTCACCGTCGGCGCCGATCCACAACAGGCTGGGTGGTCCCGGTACTTGATAGCGGCTGAGCAGTTCGCGGCTGGCGGGCGTGTCGGCGGTAACATCGAGGCGCAGCAGGCGCACGCCTTTCAAGGCATCCAGCACCTCTATGCGGCCGAAGACCTGTTTTTCCATGATCTTGCAGGACACGCACCAGTCGGCGTAGTAGTCCAGCAGGACCCACTGGCCCTGGGCCTTGGCGGCGTCCAGTTCGCGTTGCAGGGCAGCGGGTTCGCTGACGGAGGTGAAAGCGTCCCGGGCCTCGGCGGTCGCGGTGGCGCGCGCGCCGCTGTAGACCTCCAGCGGCTTGAACAGATCATCGCTGCCGCCCGCTGCCCCGATCACCAGCAGGCTGCCCCACAAACCGAACAGCAGCGATGCGCTGCCCCAGAGATAGGCGGCGCGACCGAACCCTTCGGTCTGGCGCCAGGCGCAATAGGCTGCAACCACCAGCAGCGCGCCCCACAGGCCGATCCACAGCGAGCCATCGATGACCGGACGGATCATCAGCAGCGCGGTACCCAGGAACAAGAAGCCGAAAATACCTTTAAGCAGGTTCATCCAGGCGCCGGGCTTGGGCAGGAAGCGATTGCCCACGGTCACCAGCAGCAACAGCGGCAAGCCCATGCCGATGCCCATGGTGAACAGGATCAGGCCGCCGTGCAGCGCATTGCCGCTCTGAGCGATGTACAACAGCGCGCCGGCCAACGGGGCGGTCATGCAGGGGCCGACCAACAGGCCGGACAATGCCCCGAGAATGCCGGCGCCCAGCAGGTTGCCGCCACGGCGCTGGCGACCGGCGTTTTCCAGTCGGTCACGCAGCGCGGCCGGCAGTTGCAGCTCGAAAAATCCGAACATCGGCAACGCCAACACCACGAACACCGCCGCGAAAGTCCCCAGCAACCAGGGCTGCTGCAGCAATGCCTGGAGATTAGCCCCCAACAGCGCCGCGAGCACACCCATGGCGGCGTACACCAGGGCCATGCTGATCACGTAGCTGCCGGCCAATGCCAGGCCGCGACGGGGCCCGGCGCCGCTACCCACCACCAATCCCGCCAGGATCGGCAGCATCGGCAGCGAGCAGGGGGTAAACGCCAACAACAGTCCCAGGCCAAAGAACACCAGCAGGCTCCAGCCCAGCGCGCGCTGTTGCAGGCCGCTGGCCAGGGCCTGGTCCTGCGCCTCGCCCGCGGCTGTTGCCGGCGCGGCACCGCCCAGGTCAACGACTTGGGTCTGGGGCGGATAGCACAGGCCCGCATCCGCGCAGCCCTGGAAACCGACCTTGATCTTGCCGGTCGCCCCGGCGGGAATCTTCAGCTCCAGGGCCTGGCGATAGACTTGCTGGTCGCCGAAGAATTCGTCGCTGTGTGCTTCTCCCTCGGGCAGTTTCGGCTTTTGCGCGTCGGCCAGGCCATCGAACTTGAGCCGCTGCTGATACAGGTAGTACCCGTCTGCGATCTGCCAGAACAATTGGGTTTCACCCGAGTCCAGGCGTTCGGAAGTAAAGACGAATGCCTTCTCCACCGGCAGGAAGTCGGGTTTGGTTTCGAAAGGATTGGCGGCCTGGGCCAGGCCCGAGATCACAAACAGCCACAGCAAAAACAATCGACGCATGGATAAGCCTTAGGACAAAGCGAGTGGAGAGCACAATGGCGGCTGGCGATTAACCTGAAGTTAACGCCAGCCTGGGGATCTGTCGGCCGAGCCAGGGGCTCCGTGAATCAGGTGATTGGATCAAATGACGTTGCTATAGGTTAACCGGTATTCGGACATCGGAGGGTGGCTCAGTTTCCACGCTTGTGCCTGTTGCTTGGCTTGCGTGATCTGTGCAGCTGTCAGCTCACCTTCAAGGCTTCTGAGATGGTTGGCTGACTCCGTGTGACGCCTGAACTCCCTGGTCATGTCAACCACCAGCCACAACAGGGCATAGGCGGTGACAACGTCTTTTTCATAGCCGTATTCCTGCTCGTCCTCGTCCATTTCGTGTTCCGTTACGAGCGCAATGGCATAGGCAATCAAGGCATTGACATCATTTAACGCAACCCTGTTTTCCAGCCAGAAGCGCTTGACCGACTTATCATTGCGCACAGAGATCAGGTTGGAGTACGCATGCATCGCTTTCGACAGGCCTGCCGTTGCCGCTTCCAGGTATAGCCTTTTGATTTCTTCGGAAGGGGTGACGCCGGCCGGGACGAGACTGCCATTTGAGATATATAAGTAGGCGAGAATATATTTCGCTTCGGCCGAGCCGGCTTGCTCGGATTTTTTCAGCGTTTCGATATTTCTGGTGAGTTCATAATCCTGCAGGAGGCCTTCCGCACTATCGACCTTGGCAGCGATCAGATCCCGGGCTTTTTTGAGTGATGGCTCATCATTCAGTCGCAACAGTGCATAGATATGATCCTGGTCGGCCGCTTTTTGGTACCAGTCGCGAGCCTCGTCGGTCATGCTGCTGGCGCCGCGCCGAATGGATTCCGCGAGAGCGTATTGCGCGTCTTTGCCGCCAGCCGTGGCCCCAATCAGCAGAAGAGGTCGGGCACGATTGAACTCCCCCAGATTGTACAACTGCAGCCCTTCGGTCGTTGCCGTGGCTCGTTGTGCTTTAACCCTATCGATACTGCTCTGTACCGAGTCGACAAAGCCGGCAAACTGGGTGAGTGCATCTTTATGTGAATACATGTTTGGATACCTGCGTGAATAAAAGGAAATATGTGTTCGGCGGGTACCAAGGTAACGGTCACTGTCCGGTCGGATGCGGTATATATGTATGGCGAAGCCTCCATGTATTGCCAAATATTCCGGTATTTTTCCTCGCGTCCATCACCTGTTCGGGCTGCCATAATGGAGCCTTAATGCTTACTTGATTCACTTGATTTTTTGCCCTTGGAGCGTTCATGCACGTTTTGGTTTGCGAAGATGACGCGTTGATTGCCAGCGGCATTGTTGCCGGCCTCACGGCGCAGGGCCTGACGGTCGAGCACGTGGCCACCGCATCGGCGGCGCGGGCGATGGTCGGCGTGGCGGAGTTCGATGTCATGGTGCTGGACCTGGGATTGCCCGATGAGGACGGTCTCAAGCTGCTCAAGCAACTGCGCCAGCAAGGCCTGGAAATGCCTGTGCTGATCCTCACTGCGCGGGATTCGGTGACCGACCGGGTCGATGGCTTGCAGGCCGGGGCCGATGACTACCTGCTCAAGCCCTTCGACCTGCGCGAACTGGCGGCGCGCTTGCACACGTTGCTGCGGCGCGTGGCCGGGCGCAGTGTCAACCTGATCGAACATGGTCGCCTGACCTATGACCCGAGCAGTCGGGAAACCACATTGGACGGCCAGCCGGTGGACTTGTCCCGCCGCGAGCAATCGTTGTTGCAAGCGTTGCTGCACAGTCGTGGCCGGGTACTCTCTACCGAGCAGCTCAAGGACAGCGTCTACGGGTTCAAAGACGAACTGGAAAGCAACGCCTTGAACGTCCATATCCATCACTTGCGGCGCAAGTTGGGCAACGGAATCGTCGAGACGGTACGCGGCCTGGGTTATCGCCTGGGGCCGGCCGAAGGTGGGGAATCCTCCAAGTGATCAGCTTGCGACTGCGCTTGAGCCTGACCCTCGGCGCGGCCTTTGCCCTGATCTGGGCCTTGGCTGCTGCCTGGATGCTCAGCGACCTGCGCAACCAGATGATGTTCTCCCTCGACCAGCGCCTGGTGGCCTCGGCGCGCATGGTCGCCGGGTTGCTGGAGCAGTTGCCGCCGGTTCCGAGCAAAGGTGAAGGCACGCATTTCAGCGCCGAGCAATTGAGTGTCCCGGGCGGCATGGCCTGCCAGGTCAGCTCCCTGCGCGGGGAAGTTCTCGCACGCAGCCATGACTCCCCGGGGCAGCCCCTGGAAGCCGAGAAAATGGGTTTCCACGACCAGATGATCGACGGCGCGCCATGGCGCAGCTTCACCTTGGCCCGAGGCGACTTGCGCATCACCACCGCTGATCGCCAGATCGAACGCGAGGCCTTGAACCTGTCGGTGCTGCTGGCGGCCTCGGTGCCGGTCGGCGTGGCCTTGCTCGGTTGCCTGTGCCTGCTGTGGCTGGGCATCGGCCAGGGCCTGGCGCCGCTCAACCGCATGCGTGATGCACTGACGCGGCGCAACGCGGATTCCCTCGAGCCGCTGCAGATTCATCCACTGCCCAGCGAATTGCGGCCTTTGCTGGAGACCCAGAACCAGTTGCTCCAGCGCATCGGCAAGACCATCGAGCGCGAGCGACGGCTGACCGGCGATGCCGCCCATGAATTGCGCAGCCCGTTGACCGCCATCAAGACGCACCTGCAGGTGGCGCGCATGACCGAGGGCGCCGCCCGTGACCAGTCCCTGGCCCGGGCGGAGGAGGGCGCCGACCGGCTGCATCGCACGCTGGAACAACTGTTGCTGCTGGCCCGGGTGGAGGGCAGCCTGTCGTTCGATGACGGGGTGCAATGCAACGCCGAGCAGGTCGCGCGGCTGGCCATCCAGGACGCGACCGGCGGCGCGCCCCAGCGGATCAAATTGCAGGTGTCGCCTCAATTGACCGATACGCCGGTGCAGATGCCGGCGGTGCTGTCCATCGCCGCGCTGCGCAACCTGTTGGAAAACGCCTTGCGCCATACGCCGGACAATACTGACGTTGAGCTGAACCTGGAAATGGTGGGCCAGCGCGTGCGTTTCCAAGTGCGCGATCACGGCCCTGGCATCGCTGCCGACGATATCCAACACCTGACCCAGCGCTTTTGGCGCAATGGTCAGAGCAATGGCTGCGGGCTCGGGCTGGCAATTGTCCAGGCCATCGTCCAGCGTTGCGGCTGTGGCCTGCAATTCGACAGCCGCCCGGACGGGCTGCGGGTCGAGCTGACCGTGCCGGTGCAAGCCGCTTAATCCCGTAGGAGCTGCCGAGCGAAGCGAGGCTGCGATCTTTTGATCTTCGCTTGGGATTCAATCGCCCGGAGAAAGATCGCAGCCTCGCTTCGCTCGGCAGCTCCTACCAGGCAGTCACAGCCTGCTCCTCTGCTGTCGCAGTAAATCCTTGCCCTGCTGATGCGTTTCCACAACAGGAAACCTGCATGTGCGCTTCGGAATGCGCACCTGCCCGGTGCGCCTTTTGGTCACTCATCCCGGGGTCGAGAACATGCCAGTCACCAGTCCTATCCAAGCACCGCCAGCACGGGTCAGCCCTGCGCCGGTCGAGACGCTTTACCAATTCAACGAATCGCCATTGCTGGCTCGCCAGAACCGCCAGGAATCCAACGCCCGCAGCTACCCGCGGCGAATCCCCCTGGCCCTCAAGCGTGCCAAGGGCCTGTACGTCGAGGATGTCGAGGGCCGCACGTTCATCGATTGCCTGGCCGGCGCCGGCACGCTGGCGCTCGGGCACAACCATCCGGTGGTGATCGAGGCGATCCAGCAAGTGCTCGCCGATGAACTGCCGCTGCATACCCTGGACCTGACCACGCCGGTCAAGGACCGCTTTGTCCAGGACCTGTTCGGCCTGTTGCCGCCGGCGCTCGCCGCCGAAGCGAAGATCCAGTTCTGCGGCCCTACCGGTACTGACGCAGTGGAGGCGGCGCTCAAGCTGGTCCGCACCGCGACGGGCCGTAGCACGGTGTTGTCGTTCCAGGGCGGTTATCACGGGATGAGCCAGGGCGCGTTGAGCCTGATGGGCAGCCTGGGGCCGAAGAAGCCTTTGGGGGCCCTGCTCAGCAATGGCGTCCAGTTCATGCCGTATCCCTACGATTACCGTTGCCCGTTCGGACTCGGCGGTGCGCAGGGGATCAAGGCCAACCTGCATTACCTGGAAAACCTGCTGAACGATCCGGAGGCCGGCGTGCAATTGCCGGCAGCGGTCATCGTCGAAGTGGTGCAGGGCGAGGGCGGCGTCATACCGGCCGACCTGGATTGGCTGCGCGGCCTGCGGCGGATCACCGAGCAGGCCAGGGTGGCGCTGATTGTCGATGAGATCCAGAGTGGCTTTGGCCGGACCGGCAAGATGTTCGCGTTCGAGCACGCCGGAATCATTCCGGACGTGGTCGTGCTGTCCAAGGCGATTGGCGGCAGCCTGCCGCTGGCGGTGGTGGTATATCGCGACTGGCTCGACACCTGGCTGCCGGGAGCCCATGCCGGGACTTTCCGCGGCAACCAGATGGCCATGGCCGCCGGTTCGGCGGTGATGCGTTATCTGGTAGAGCACAACCTTTCGGCTCACGCCGCCGCCATGGGCGAACGCCTGAGTGAACACTTGCATATCCTGCAGCGGGACTTCCCGCAGTTGGGCGACATTCGCGGTCGCGGGCTGATGCTTGGCGTCGAGCTGGTGGAGCCGACCGGCAAGCCGGACGCCCTGGGACATCCGCCGGTGCATGCACGCCTGGCGCCACGGTTGCAGCGCGAATGCCTCAAGCGCGGCTTGATCCTGGAACTGGGCGGCCGACAGGGCGGCGTGGTGCGTTTCCTCCCGCCGTTGATCATTACCGCGGCGGAAATCGATCGGGTCGCCGAGATTTTCCGGCGCGCCCTGGAAGCAGCCGTCGCCGATGCCTAATTTTGATCCGCCCCGGTACGTTCCTTTTCATACCTTGGCAGCGCCCATGGCGCGGCAAACCTTGAGCAACGACGGAGAAACACCATGACTTCAGTATTCGACCGCGAGGACATCCTCTTCCAGGTCGTGGTCAACCACGAAGAGCAATATTCTATCTGGCCAGATTACAAGGCCGTTCCGGAAGGCTGGCGCACGGTGGGTAAAAGCGGCTTCAAAAAGGAATGCCTGGCCTACATCGAAGAGGTCTGGACCGACATGCGGCCGTTGAGCTTGCGCAAGAAGATGGAAGAGCAGGCGGCGATAGGGCAGTAGGCCAGGGACCTTGTGGGAGCGAGCCTGCTCACGAAACAGGCAACTCGGTCTGTCAGTCAGGCCAAGGTGATGTCTTCGCGAGCAGGCTCGCTCCCACAGGAAATTTCTGCGCTTACCAGAAAATCAATCAACGCCCGTGCCGCCGCCGGCAATTGTCGGTGGGGCGGGTAGATGATTGAAAACGGTCGGCTGCGCCCACCGAACTCCTCCAGCAATGCCACCAGTTCCCCTCGCTCGACTCGTTCCCGGACGATGAACTCATAGGTCTGGCAGATTCCCAGTCCGGCCTGTGCCAGGGAAACGATGCCCAGCACGTCGTCGGACACTTGCACATTGCCTGTCGGCAACCATTCCCGGTCTTCCTGGTTGTCACGGAACAACCACGGGGCGACGCGTCCGCTGCTGGGCATCACGAAGGGCAGGCAGGCGTGGGCGGCCAGTTCGTCGAAGTGCCTGGGCGTGCCGGCACGTTCCAGGTAACGCGGCGCGGCCACCAGGCAGAGGCGGGCGTCTTCCAATTTGCGGCCGACCAATCCGCTGTCCGGCAGCGGCCCGAGGCGGATCGCCAGGTCATACCCTTCGGCCACCAGATCGACGTTGCGGTTGGTGATGCTCAGCTCGATTCGTACCTGGGGGCACGCCTGGGCGAAACGCGACAGCAGCGCCGGCAGACGGTAATGGCCATAGGTGGTCGGTACGCTCAAGCGCACGCGACCGGTCAACACGCCGTCCTGACCCTGGATTCGCCGTTCGGCATCGTCAATCAGGGCAAAGGCCGAGCGCGACTGCTCCAGATACAAGGTGCCCGCATCGGTCAGGTTCAGCCGGCGAGTCGTGCGGCGCAACAGTTGCACCCCGAGCCGGGCTTCGAGGCGCGAGATGGCGCGGCTCAAGACCGAAGGCGTGGTCCCGAGCGCCACGGCGCCAGCGCTGAGGGTGCCTTTTTCCACGACGGCGACGAAGGCTTCCACATCGGCCAGATGATCGAATCGACGGGCCATTATTGCCTCCAGAGACCAAGTGATGTTCCTGGCGGCCAGTTTATCGCCGGCAGGCGCATCAATACAGTGAGCACAACTTTTATCGAAGCGGAGTCATCATGAAGAAGCTCACTACCTTGGCAACGTCTGTCGTTCTGGCCGGTATCAGTGTCGCGGCCCATGCCGACAACGTGCTCGTGGTTCTGTCGGACGCCGATCATCTGGATCTGAAAAATGGCCAGGTCTTTTCCACAGGGTTCTACCTCAACGAGCTGCTACAACCGGTGAAACTGTTGCTGGATGCGGGCCACCAAGTGACCTTTGCCACTCCGGAGGGCAAGGCGCCGACCCTGGACCGTTCCTCGGTGGACAAGATGTATTTCAATAACGACGCGGCGGAGCTCGAGCGCTACCAGGCATTGCTGGCCCAGCTGAAAATCACCTCGCCCGAGGAGTCACCGGTGATCAGCCTGGCCCGTGTCGAGCAGATGGGCCTGGATCGGTTCGATGCGCTGTACATTCCCGGCGGGCATGCGCCGATGCAGGATCTGCTCACCAGCGCGCCGCTGGGCCGGGTGTTGACGCATTTCCATGGCCGAGGCAAGACCACCGCGCTGGTTTGCCACGGGCCGATAGCCTTGTTGTCTACGCTATCCGATGCCGGCGGCTTCGTCGGCCAGTTGACTGCCAAGGGCCAGGCTTCGGCCCTGTCCGGCTGGATCTACGCCGGGTACAAGATGACGGTCATCAGTAACCAGGAAGAGGAATTGGCCAAGGGGCTGCTGGGTGGTGGGTCCATGAAATTCTATCCACAGACTGCGCTGGAGCAGGCGGGCGGCCAATACAGCAGCAATACGTCGCCATGGACGTCCCATGTGGTGACGGATCGGGAGTTGATCACCGGCCAGAATCCGGCGTCAGCGTTGGAAGTGGGGCAGGCATTGGTCAAGCGGTTGAAACGCTGATTCAAAAATCACAACAATTCCCTGTGGAAGACTCACCTGTGGGAGCGAGCTTGCTCGCGATTGCGGTTCGCCAGCAACATTAGTGTTGGCAGACACTTCGCTATCGCGAGCAAGCTCGCTCCCACAGGGTTTTGTAGTGTCGCGGGTTTATTTGAACCGCCGCTCCACCCCTTTCTCCACCAGGATCTTCGCCGATATCTCTTCCACGGAAAAATGCGTGGAGTTGATATGGGGAATGTTCTCCCGCCGGAACAGGTTTTCCACCTCGCGCACTTCGAACTCGCACTGGGCGTAGCTCGAGTAGCGGCTGTTGGGCTTGCGCTCGTTGCGGATCGCGGTGAGGCGGTCCGGGTCGATAGTCAGGCCGAAC
>Ga0307412_10002255_pt1 | contig 10680 bp, 10 predicted proteins | sample DK1Cmetagenome_3_FD_203823 | JGI IMG/M metagenome (GOLD analysis project Ga0307412, IMG submission 203823) | Maize rhizosphere microbial communities from greenhouse at UC Davis, California, United States - DK15-C-1 | ecosystem: Host-associated > Plants > Roots > Rhizosphere > Soil | place: USA...
CATCAATCGCCACGTTGGCTCGGACGCTGTCCGGATTGCGGCGGATGGAACACGATCAAGGAAGAACGGCATGCCCCGACGGGGAAAGGGCGCCCCGTTGCCATGAACCTGGCGCAGCCAACGGCGACCCCGATTGGAAAGATTGAAGTGATCGGTGAAGACCGCCGGCTGACTCGCATCAGCGAATTCGATCGAGTCCTGGGCGGCGGAGTGATTCCGGGCGCCGTCATTTTGATCGGAGGAGATCCGGGAATCGGCAAGACCACCCTGCTGTTGCAGGCCTTGCCTCGCCTGGCGTCGAACGTGCAGCCGGTGCTCTACGTCTCGGGCGAGGAGTCGCCTCGGCAGATCAAGATGCGCGGCCAGCGGCTTGGAGTCGATCATCCGAACCTCCTGGTCCTCGCCGAAACGTCGCTCGAACAGATCTTGAAGGCTGTTCAGGACATACAACCTGCTGCCGTTGTGGTCGATTCCATTCAGACGGTCTACACAGAGCAATTGACTTCGGCCCCCGGCAGCATCAGTCAGGTTCAGGAAGTGTCCGGTCAGCTCATGTGGTTCGCCAAGCGATCGGGTGTGCCGGTATTCATCATTGGGCATGTCACCAAAGAAGGAGCGATTGCCGGCCCGCGCTTGCTGGAACACATCGTCGACACCGTGCTGTATTTCGAAGGAGACAAGGGACACAGCTATCGCATCCTCCGTGCCGTGAAAAATCGGTTCGGCTCTACCAATGAGATCGGTGTGTTCGAGATGAAAGAGTCCGGGCTTGAAGAAGTCACGAATCCCTCACAACTGTTTTTGGGAGAACGCCCGCAGCGGAGCACAGGCTCTGTGGTGGTGTCGAGCGTCGAGGGATCGCGTCCGATTCTCGTCGAGTTACAGGCGTTGGTGTCTTCGACCAGTTATGCCATGCCCAAACGGATGACAAACGGCGTGGATCTGAATCGCGTCTCACTGCTCTTGGCGGTCATGGAAAAGCGCTTGGGCATGCATTTGTCCGGTCAAGATGTATACGTGAATGTGGTCGGAGGCATGCATATCGATGAGCCCGCGATCGATCTCGGTATCGTTGCGGCAGTGACCTCGAGTTTGAGGGAAGTGCCGGTCGAGCCCGGATTGCTGGTATTGGGCGAGGTTGGTTTGGGGGGCGAGGTGCGCGGCATTAGTCAGGCTGAATTACGGATACGTGAAGCCGCGAAGATGGGTTTCAAGCGGTGTTTGTTGCCGGAGCGGAACCTCGCAAAGCTCGAGCCAGTTGACGGGATGGAACTCGTGGGAATTCATGAAGTCGGAGAAGCGCTGGATGTCGTATTGGCGTAAGAGCGCCCTGTGCCTGCTGCCTTACGTGACGGTGCTGTGCTTCGTGGCCGCCGGCTGCACGACTCCCGTGCAGCGGGAAGAAGCCGACATGAAGGCGGCCACCGCAGACGAGTTGACAGCTCTTTTGCAGCAACGGGAACGTGCGGTCGAGACGATGAAAGGCTTGTTCAGTGCCAAGGTCCGCGGAGGCATCATCCCTATTACCACACGCGTGGAAGGGGCGGTGTATTACCGACGTCCCAGCGCGATGCGGTTACGCGGCTTTACCGCCATCGGCAGTGAACTGTTCGAATTTCTCCAGACGGATGATCAGTTCACATTACGATTGCCGACGATGGGCCGGGTACTGTCCGGTCATCCTTCCGACATGAGCGAGATGGGCAAACTCGCGAGGCCATTTCAACTTAGCGTCTGGGCAATGAGCGGAGTGCTTGGAACCGGCACGATCGACGCGGGCGACACAGTCAGGGTTGTGGACGAAGGAGATCGTCATCGACTCGAAGTATTCCGGGCCTCGCCTTCTGGGAGTCTCACCATTCATCGGCGACTCTGGTTCAATCGACAGACACGCCTGGTGGTCAAAGAGGATCGATTGACGGAGCTCGGTGAGATCGATGCCACGATTGTGTACGAAGATTTTCGTCCGGTTGGCGAGATGACCGGTCTTTCCATTTCAGGCGATGGCCAGTTACTCCGGCCGTTCAAGATCTCCTTGGAAGATGGGCAGGGGCGTGGCAGCGTCCAAGTGACCTTCCACGAGTTAATTCCGAATGCAACACTGAAGCCGAGTGAACTCGCTCACGCCTCAAACGCTCTTCCAGATACCGGTCGACTCGCGACCGGAACGGATGGCGCACGCCAGCTTCCGAATCAAGACCTGCCCTAGAGTCGTTGCCGCTCGATGACTTAGGCGATGACGAGAACGCGGTAAAGCGATGATTCGATGAAAGTCCTCGCGGTTGAAACAGCGACGTCATGGCAGAGCGTGGCGATCCTCGATGACGATCGCGTGCTGGCACGCTGCGATCAGGATGCCGCCGGTTCCCATGCGAGACTATTATTACCGGCGGTGGACAGACTGTTCTCAGAAACCGGGCTGGTCCCGGCCAAGCTGGACGGACTCGTCGTCTCCATAGGCCCCGGCTCGTTTACGGGCCTCCGGGTCGGCCTTTCCACGGTGCTGGGATTTCGGACGATCACACGGGTGCCTTTGGCTGTTGTGCCAACACTGGAAGGGATGGCCTGGAGTTTGCGGGCCTCGAACGAACGTCTCTGCCCTGTGTTGAATAGCAGACGAGGCGAGCTTTACTGGGCCATCTTTCGATGGCAAGGCCGCGACCGGCTGGACCGTCTCACGCCCGAACAGGTGGGATCAGTTGAGACATTGGCGAAGCAACTGAGCGGATCGGTCATGATGTTCGGTGAAGGGTGGGAGACGGAAAGGGCGGCCATTCAGGCGATGGGGCGTTCGGTGAAGATTATGGAAGCTGACCAGCTCCTGCGGCCCTCGGCTGTCTCCATCGGGATGGCCGGCATTGCTCGGCTCAGGAGGGGTGAGGACGCCGGTGTGGGCATCAGCCCGTTGTACGTGCAGCGCCCGGAGGCTGAGATTAAGTATGAGGAGTCCGGCGGGATCTCACCGATGTCAAGACGGCAACAAAAACTCGCACGGAAACTTCGCAATCGCTCGCCTCTCGCGGCGACCAAGCCCAGGCGCCAGACATGATGCCGCCTGACTGGATGATTCGGCCCGCAAGCCTTGAATCTCTTTCAGAAATTTTAGCAGTAGAAGAAGCTTGCTTCTCGGCACCCTGGACGCGCAAAATGCTGGAAGGGGAGTTGAGCGGAAACCCTTTCGCCCACTTTCTGGTCGCAAGGCGGAGGCGCGAGGAGGAAGCGTCGAAACAGGCGATCCTCGGCTATCTGTGTTACTGGATTGTCTTCGAGGAAGTCCGGCTGATGAACCTGGCGGTCATCGAGTCGATGCGGCATCGGGGGATCGCCAGATCCCTGGTTTCTACCGCGCTACAGACAGGCGTGTCGCAATCCGCGCATCGGGCCGTGCTTGAGGTACGAGCCTCCAATCGTGCCGCGCAAGCGTTGTATCAAGGATTTGGGTTCTCCCAAACGGCCGTCCGGCCGAAGTACTACACCAATCCCGTGGAAGATGCAGTGCTCATGGAGTTGGACCCCATCGTCGTGGGGGGTGCCGGCTCTACGGGAGGACATACATTACTGCGATAACTCACTCAACCAGGAGGTACGACAATGCTGACGGACAATGTGATTGTGGAGCGGCTTCGCCAATCCAACACAGAATTCCGCGAATTGGAAGAGTCCCACCATCGCCTTGACCTGGAGTTGAACGAATTGCAGAAGCGTCATGTTTTGACGCCGACAGAAGAATTAACCAAGAAGCAGATGCAGAAAGAAAAACTTGCCAAGAAAGATAAAATGGCCGAACTCATCCGCACATATCGAGATCACGAGCACGCGACGGCACATTGAGGGGTGTGGCCGTGAGTCCAAGCCAAGAATTTCTACATGCCGCCGATGACCAATCCCCTGGCCGCTCACATACAGACCATCAAACGGCGCCTGCTCATTATCGCAGCCACCGTGCTCGTGTTCCTTATGGTGGCCTTTGCGTTTTCAGCCGAGATGGTGGCCTGGTTGAACCGCCCGTTTCCCAACCCACTGGTCTTCTACGGCCCGACGGAAGCCTTGTTCGCTTCCATCAAAGTTTCTTTCCTTGCGGCGGTGCTGGCTAGCCTGCCTGTCGTCTTTTATCAGTTGTGGAAGTTCGTCCAACCAGCGCTGCTCCCGAAGGAGCAGCGCTGGGGCATCCCCATTCTTGCGCTGGCCGGGGTGCTCTTTGCCCTCGGCCTTCTTTTTTGCAACCTTGTCATCCTTCCCCTCGTCATCGACTTTTTCGTCAGCTTCGGCATGGACCGCGACATTACTCCGGAGCTGAGCGTCGGCACGTACATTGATTTTAATGTCAAATTTCTGCTGACCTTTGGATGTGCATTCGAATTGCCCCTCGTCTTGACCATTCTCGCTCGTGTCGGCGTCGTCACGGCGGCGCAGTTGGCTCACTATCGCAAGCACGCCATCTTGAGCGCCTTGATCATCTCCGCTGTGGTGACCCCCGATGCCACGCTCTTCACCATGATGCTCATGGCCGTGCCCTTGATGGTGCTCTATGAAATTGGCATCCTCGGCGCCCGTCTGTTCGGCCGCAACCAGCCTCCAGACATGAATCTTCCACTGGATCCTGACCTACCCATGGGGACAGCGGGCCATCGGGTTCGGTAAGATACGCCATGATGAACCGATCATTGCTTTCTCTTGGCATGACCCTCCTGACCCTGTCGCTGGTCGATTCCGCCTTCGCTCAGCAACCGTCATCGAGCCCCTTCCAATCGCAAGCGGCCAGTATTCAGGCGCTCACGATGGTGGGTTCGGATATCCTCTATGCCGGCTCATTTGGGCTTGGCGTCTTTCGAAGCGAGGATCGCGGAGCGAGCTGGACGAAATCCAGTGAAGGGGTGAGTGACCCGTTCATATTGTCTCTCGCAACGGCAAAAGACGGAACGGTGTATGTGGGAACGTTTCGGGGAGGAGTGTTCCGAACCACGGATCAAGGCAAGACCTGGCATCCAGTCAACGCCGGATTGAAGCGCAAGGAAGTGAAGACGTTGTTGGCGGCGGGCGATCTGGTGTATGCGGGGACTGCTGACGGCGCTTATCGTTTGAATACGAGCGACGACCATTGGGGAGTCGTGACGAGCGGCCTCGACGAAATTCTGGTTCATGCCTTAGCACAATCGGCCGACGGCACGCTCTATGCCGGGACGTCCGGGAAGGGAGTCCTGAAATTCAAAGCCAACACGACCGGCTGGGTGCGCCTTCACGACGGGCTGAAGGATCACGAAGGTATGGTGGAGAATTTTATTCGGGTCCTTACAATCGACCGCGAAGGCGGGATCTATGCAGGGACCTTTGACGGCGGCGTCTTCCGAAGCCCGGACGGCGGCAATACCTGGCGTCCTATCAGCCGTGCCTTGCCGAACGATTCCATACGCAGCATCATATTCAATAGCCGTGGCCTGTTCGTTGCGACGGGGCACGGCATTTTCAAGACGACCGACAAGGGCCGGCAGTGGGTGCCGCTGAATAACGGACTGACCAGTATGGCCGTGCAGGTGCTGGTTGAGTCTCCTTCCGGATCATTGTATGCGGGGACGAATGCCGGCGCATTCCGCAGCGACGACGATGGCAAGAGCTGGAGCCCGATCAACGAAGGGCTAGAGGGCGGCCTGGCTCCGCCGCCCTTCCTCTTTCGGTAGTGCCTGGAGCGGAAGCCGCCTGCGTTCTCAACGGGCGTCAGCAGAGCGATTGATCAGAGCCAACAAGAAAGGAACGGCGAGATGGCTGAGGTGACTGATAAGACCAGGGCAACGATTTCTGTGACCAGCAAGGGACAAGCGGTCGGGGATATAGTGGTGAGATTCTTTCATGACGTCGCACCAGGCCACGTCAAGAATTTCGTCGACCTAGCCACAAAAGGTTTCTACAACGGCACGACGTTCCATCGCGTGATTCCCAAGTTCATGATTCAGGGCGGCGACCCTAATAGCAAGAATGCCGACCGCTCTTCTCACGGGATGGGTGGACCTGGATATAAGATCAAAGCCGAATTCAACAGCAAGCCGCACAAGCGGGGAGTGGTCTCGATGGCACGTGCCAACGATCCCGACAGTGCCGGGTCGCAGTTTTTCATTTGCGTGGCCGATTCACATTTCCTGGATTGGCAATATACCGCCTTCGGCGAAGTTGTGAGCGGTATGGACGTGGCCGATACGGTCGTGAACATGAAGCGTGATGGCCGCGATAACCCTCTCGAGCGCGTCGAGATGACGATCAGCATCAGTGAATGACCTGTGAGTGTCGATCGATGACTCGCAAGTCCGGAAGGGAACGCGCGTGGCGGCGCCTGGTACGGCTTGTGGTACTGTCGGCCTTCCCCCTTCCGCTTCCGGCGCTATTTCTCTTCGCCGGTTGCGCGATTCCCCACGTACCCTACCGAACCATCTACGAGGACCCCGTCAATTACGTCCGGTTGGAAGAAGATGATGCGGTACTCCCCGAATGGCCTCCGGGGCACCATGCGCATCCCAAGACGTTCACCGCCGGGGAGATGAGGGTGCTGCTCAAAGGGATGACCATTCAAGAACATCGCATTTGGCTTCAAAAATGGCTGCAAGGCGATGCGCCTTTTGTGCCGGCCTTCAAAGACGAGGAGACGGAGCTTCTGGCGTCCCAGCTGATCGAGGCCTTTGCGGCGGCCAATTACAACGAGCGGGTGACGTTTTACCTCAGCCAGCCTCAAACCTCGGTGAAGCGCGTGATCACCTCGGGAGGCATGTACGTGCATGGCGACGAATTGCACGTGATTCTCGGTAATTGGCAAATCGTGTATGGGATTCCCACGTACGGCATGATTTACGACCGCCGTTACCCGATGCGCCCCACGGCAGCGAAGGGTTTTGACCTCTTTTTTCAGCCGTCGAACGCAGTGGTGACGCAGCGGAGTAGCGTCTGGGACACCCTCTTCGCCAACACCAAGGACGAGCTTGTCATCGACATGATTCGCTGGCAGGGAGCAGTCACGCCCTATTCCGCCCGCACCCATCCTCAGGAGTAAAGATCCGCTCGGGATGCGTGTCTACCGGATAGTCGGATCGACCTCCAGTAGTGCACCGCCTGCCGAGGCATACGCAAGGGTCACTTCGGCTATCTTGTAGTCGTATTGCGCCTCAGCCAATCTCGTCTGTGCGGCGGTCACCGCGACCTCCGCTTGTGTCACTTCGACGACCGATCCAAGACCCAGCTTGTACCGCTGCTTGGCCAGATGCAATGCCTCTTGTGCGGTTTTGACCTGCTCTTCACCCAGTTTGATCTGTTGAGCCAGCGAGATCGTGTCGAGATAGGAATTGGTCACTTGCTGCGTCAAGGCCTGCTCGATATTCATGCTGGCGGCTTCGGCAGCCGCCTTCTGGGCCTTGGCTTCAAGAATTTGATTCTCGATCATAAAGCCCGTAAAGAGCGGCATGGACACAAATCCTCCGGCTGCCCACCAGCCTCCTGTTTGGGTGGACAGCGCACGGCTGCTATCGTAAACCTGGAAATCGCCTCCGCTTGCATAGGCAGAGACGGTCGGAAGGTATTGGCGTTTGGCGGCAGTAATTTTGGCATCGGCCGATGCCGTCAGTTCCTTGGTCTTTCGAAATTCGGGGTGGGACAGGCTCTCGCTGATGAGCATGTCGAGCGGACGCTGGGGCCGAACTTCGATCGGAACGTCCTCAAGTACATAATCCTCCGCGCCCATCACACCCATGGCGCGGTTCAAATTGGCAAAACTGGATTTCAGTCCGTTGCGAGCCTTGACGAGAAGCGATTCGGCGTTGGTCAGTTCGACCTGGACCAAATCCACATCGAGTTTCGATTTAAGCTGCTGGCGATAGAGGGCTTCGATCTGACCCTTGATGATGCCCCGCTCGCGGACTGTTTCTTCTGCGATCTGCACCAAGCGCCGGTGCTTCAAGCTTGTGAGATACGAGGCCTGCACGTTCAACACCGCCAGCGCTTCGCGGGCATTGATGTCGAGTTCCTGAGCGCGTTCAGCTAGATGCACCGAACCAACCGTGTTCTGGCTGAACCCGAAGTCGAAAATCCGCTGGCTGATCGACACGCCTCCGACATATTGACTCAAATTTGGTTGAACCAGAAATCCGCCGACGAGAAAGCGGGGATTCAGTCGCCCGGCGCCTGCGGCCGTGTCGAAGTTTGCATCCACATGCGGGTAGTAAATGGAACGGGCCTGTTCTTTTCTGGCGCTGGCCGCCTTCAACATGGCGCCGGCCTCTTGGAGGAGCGGATGATTCTCGAGCGCCAGTTCGATGGCTTGCTGCAGACCCAAAAAGCTCCCGCGGGGCGGTGGTTCAGATCTGCGTCCCTGCGGTTGCGCTCCTGTGACGGAAGGGATCAGCAGCGTGATCAGCAGTAAAAAAAGCCCGTTTCGTCGAAGGATGTCAGACATAATAGTCCTCCCATACGCAACATGATGGTTGCTGACGGTTAGCGTGGACCTGCCGGCGTCTCTGCTTCCTGGACTCCGGGTGAACGTCGTTCGAATTTCTGTTGAGAGGGTTTTGCCTCGGGCAGGTCGAACGGGGATACGCGGACAAGGCTTCCCTCCAACAACTGACGTTTCCCGACCACGACGACTTCTTCGTCGCCCTTGAGTCCACTTGTAATCTCGATCCACTTCCCGTCCGTGATTCCCGTATGGACCGGCACCGCCTTGGCTTTGCCTTGCTCGACAATGAAGAGCGAGTTGCCTTTGCCGCCGCTGTTGACGGCTTGCGGCGGCACGACGAGCGCATTGGGGATCTCGCGTAAGGCGATCGCCATTTCGGCGAATGTTCCCGGCCGTAGAAGAGAATCCGGATTGGGCAGATCCATTTCGACCAAGAGACTGCGGGTCGAAGGATCCAGCGCCAAGGCAGATCGAGTGATGGTGCCGCTGAACGAACGGTCAGGGCGTTCAGGTACCGTCACGGTGGCCTTGGTCTTGCCTGGCGTCACCCAGGGGGAGTCATCCTGCGACACGTTGGCATACACGCGAACGGTGGTGAGATCCATGATCGTAAACAATGGGAGTGCACTTGTGGCCGAAGACGTGGCGACTTGGATCAAGGCCCCGGGATCGGCAAAGCGGGCAGTGACGGTGCCGTCGTAGGGCGCCCGCACCTTCGTGTAATCTCGCATGACGGCTCGTTGTTGCATAAGAGTCCGGGCGCCTTCATACGCCGCTTCAGCCACATCGACATCCTGTTTGGCGATCACATCCGGCGACTCCTTCCACACGTTCTTCAATCGTTCGAACGTGATCTTCTTGATCTTGTAATCTGCCGCAGCCTGAAGATATTGGTCCTCGATTTCTGGAGCATCGATGATCGACACGACTTGGTCTTTCATGACAGGGTCACCTTTATCCGGTCCGATCCATTTCAAGTAGCCCGAGACCTTTGCATAGAGGGTCGTCTGGTAAAGCGGAGCGATGTTCGCCGGCAGCTTCACCGTGTAGCCGAGGTCCCTCCTGATCGGCTTCGTGACTTGTACCTCGACCGGTTGAGTGTCGGGCTGCAGCGCAGATCCGGGACTCTCAGGCGGCCGCTGAGCCTTGCTCGCTGGTTCCTCGGGGTGGCATCCGGCGGACAACAGCAGCAGGGCCAGGATCAGCATGAAGGTCCGTTTCAGCATGAACCTAGGTTTCCTCAGATGAAGCGGCAGGAGTCAGGGAACCTTCGACGTGGATGCGTCGCGACAGCACCAGCGCATGCATCACGGGGACGACAAGGAGCGTCATGACGGTCGAGACTGCAAGGCCGCCGACTACCGCACGGGCCAAGGGCACCATCGTCTCATTGCCTTCGCCGAACCCGAGCGCCAAGGGAAGCAGGCCGAGAATCGTGGCAAGGGCAGTCATCACGATCGGCCGGATGCGCCGCCGTCCGGCTTCCAGAACGGCCCGCTCGGCGGACGCCCCCGCTCGCACCATCCGGTTCGCAAAATCCACAAGGAGAATGCTATTCGAGACCACGATGCCCATCATCATGAGCGTGCCGATCATCGATTCGACGTTGACCGACGTGTCGGTCAGATGCAGCATGACGATTGTGCCAATCCAGCCCAATGGGACAGCGACGAGGATAATGAGCGGATCGACCATTGAGCGAAACAGGCCGATCATGACAAGGTAGATCAAGAGCACGGCGAGCGGAAGCGCGAGCGAAAAGTTGCTAAAGGCGGTGCGCATATTGGCCACTTCACCCTTCAGTTCGATCGTCACGTCCTTCGGAAGCACGACCGCCTTCAGGACCTCCTCGATGTCTGCTGCGACACGCCCGAGGTCATTGCCGACTGGCGTCACCAGCACGTCGAGCAAACGCGACAGATCATAGTGGTCCACACTGTCAGGGCCTGTCTTGATCTCTAGCGTGGCCACGTCGCGGAGGAGCACCGGTGGCCCCCGACGTTCGTCGGCGGCAAAGAAACCGGCGGACAGGTCGAGATTGCGCCCGGCGAACGGCGTATTTTGAAGCGCGATAGTCGAGCCGCTGGATCCGGCCGTGGTGAGCGCTGAAGTCGGATTGAGGGCTGTCCGGGCGCCGATAATCGGAATGTTGAGGAGATCTTCGGTCTTGGTCAGTGACTGCTCCGGGTACTGGGCCAGGAGAAAGTAGCCGTTGGCCGTCTTGGGATCGAGCCAGTAGTTGGGGCTCAGGG
>Ga0307412_10002256_pt1 | contig 10680 bp, 11 predicted proteins | sample DK1Cmetagenome_3_FD_203823 | JGI IMG/M metagenome (GOLD analysis project Ga0307412, IMG submission 203823) | Maize rhizosphere microbial communities from greenhouse at UC Davis, California, United States - DK15-C-1 | ecosystem: Host-associated > Plants > Roots > Rhizosphere > Soil | place: USA...
CTTTGAAGCGGCCTTGTAGTCGCGTGTTGAGCACCTGATCGCCGTCTGTGACCTGCCAGACCTCCGTCCCCTGCATGAGCGCCTCATGCTTTTGAAGCTCGTCCGGCGTTTCGGGCGAGCCGTTCGCTGCGATGTAGTCGGGACTGGCGACAAACCTACCGTAAAGCGGTCCAACGCGCCTGGCGACGAGATTGGAATCCGGCAGGTAGCCGATCCGGATGGCGCAGTCGAAACCTTCCGCTATGAGATCGACGAAGCGGTCCGTGTAGCAAGAGTAGACGTGTAGATGCGGATGTCGTCGCGCCATCTGAGACAGAACGGGAGCAAAGTGGGTCGGGCCAAAGGACAAAGGTGCGGCGACCCTGAGCCGCCCGCGAAGCTCGCCCGCAGGCAAGATCGTCTCGCGGGCTGCATCGATCTCCGCCGAGATTCGCGCCGCGTAATGGCGAAACGTCGCGCCTTCTTCCGTCAGTGCGATGCCGCGCGTCGTGCGCGAGACAAGCTGTACGCCAAGTTCCGCCTCGAGCCGAGCGATGCGCCGACTGACCATCGATTTGGAGACGCCAAGCCGTTGCGCCGCGGACGTGACACCTCCGGCATCAGCAACTTCCACAAAGGTTTTAAGATCGTCGATTTCCACCAGCGTTCCCCTTTCTGCGACACAGCTTGCGTTTTCCAGGGCTACCGCATGAGGGACGGCAATGACAGGTTTTTGTTGATCGCGGTCCGATGGACGCGGTCGGATGTCTCGACCTTTCATCAACAAGGATTTTTCATGACCTTTCGTAACGGCCTCGCCTCGCTCCTCCGCCCCGAAGATTCGGTGCTCGTCCTCATCGACCATCAGCCTTATCAGCTCGCGAATGTGAACAGCCATGAGCCGACAATGGTGGTCAACAATACGGTCGGTCTTGCTAAGGCGGCCAAGGCATTCGACGTTCCGACCATCCTTACCACGGTCATTGCGGAACGCGGCGGCAGGCTTTTTCCCCAGATTGCTGACGTCTTTCCTCATCAGGACATCATCGACAGGACGCTCATCAACACCTGGCAGGATCCGAAGGTAGTCAACGCAGTAAAAGCCACGGGCCGCAAACAACTCATAATCGCGGGTCTCTGGACGGAGGTGTGTGTGGCGATGCCAGCAATTCAAGCCGCGGGCGAGGGATGGGATGTGACCGTCATCACGGACGCCTCGGGAGCGGTCTCCTCCGAGGCGCACCACGTTGCAATCCAACGCATGATCGCAGCCGGCGTCAACTTGATGACGTGGCTAGCACTTGCAGCCGAATGGCAACGCGACTGGGCCCGTGCCGACCAGGCCGCGAAGATCACTGATGTCATTGTTCAGCATTCTGGCGGAAGCGGCATCGCTTATCTGTGGGAACAGCAGTTGCTCAACACTCCCGCACCAAAGGATGGTGCTGGAGTGTAAGTGGCCTGACGTGGGAGCGGGGGACCATTGCGCCTCCCACTCCCTTCCTATGAACCCACGGATTTAATCGCTTGAAGCCACACGGACGCGCGAGATCAATTTGGAAGTGTAGCAAAACCGGTTGCGGCAATAAGATCGACGCGTTCCTTGATCGCCGCCAGCCGGTGGCGGTCGCCTCCGGGCACTTCGACAGAGGCCCATCCCGAATAGCCGATCTCGGCCAGGGCACGATTGACGGCCGGCCAATCGCAGTCGCCGTCACCTATCTCAACCTCGAAGCCCTTCCATGGGCCTTCGCTGTTCATCTTGTCGAGGCTGTATTCCTTGACGTCAATCTTCAGGATCCGGTCTCCGAGTGCTTCGATCCAGTCGACGGGCCGCCCATAGCGCAGCACGTTGCCGACATCGAAATACCAGCCAACCTTCGGGTGGTTGCAGGCATCAACGAACCCTGCGGCCTCAAGCGGACTCAAGAGAAAGTCGTTCCACACGTTTTCGAGTGCGATCGAGACACCTGTCTCTTCGGCATAAGGGGTGATCTTGGCGATTTCCTCCAGAGCGCGGCTATAGGCCGTCTTGTAGGTCGTGGGGCTGTTGCGAACGACGCCGGGAACCAAAAGCACAGTAGAAGCACCATATAGCTTGGCATCGATGAGGGCCGTTATCATTGATCTCACGCAGGCCTGACGAACTGCCGGATCCGCATCGGTGAGTGGGCTCTTCCAATGCATCGAATTCACAAGCCCTGGAATTTCCACACCGGTCCTGTCGCGCGCATCCAACACTTCGCGTGACGGCAGGTGGCCCGGAGAATCGAGTTCAACACCATCGAAGCCAAGGTCCCGTAACAGCTGAAATTTTTCCAAAATGGAGAGCGTATCCTCTTCGATCATCGACCATTTCAGGCTAATCTTTGCCATGGGGCGCAAGGACTGCGAGGCGGGCTGGGAAGGCGAGGCGGCAGGATTGATCATGCTCTTGTCTCTGCTTAGAAAATGGATGCGCAACGCGCACTATGTCACTGAAATCGTATACGAGCAACGCCTGCTGCTTCATCTGCCGCGTCAGCTCACTAATGGCTGAGGCGGCCGAATGCCTTCAAATAAATCGCCAGAAGTTGCGTCTGTGAGGAGATCCCGAGTTTGCGGTAGACGTTGCGACGATGTACCTTCACCGTGCCGGTGGAGATATTCAGTTTCAGGCCAACCGACTCCGACGAGTGACCCTGAAGCACAAGATCCACGATTGCTGTTTCGCGGCTGGTCAGGTTGAGATCCTGCCAGACGGCGTCGGCGGGCTGGATACCGAGCTTCTCCCCACCGCGCTTTCGCGTGCGCCTCATGTCCGATTGCGCCTGTCCGTCGAAGCGCTCCGAAAGCCCTGAGAGGTAGTGCTGCGTCAACCGCGATACGAGAGGCTCGGCTTTTTTCAAAAGGGCGATCTCGGCCGGTGGAAACACGCCGGTCGCCTCTCTGCGCATCAAGGAAAGAACAACGGTGATGCCGTCATCCTGCTCGACGAAAAAGCCTACCTCTTCGGCCAGGCCCGTCTGCACGTAGTAGGTGCGGTAGTATTCGCTGGAGAAGAAGCGATCCGGCACCAGCTCACGCATGCGGAACACCCCACTTCGACCAGCACGCGCGGTGTGATAGAAAGGGTCGAGCAGATAGGGTCCGGCCTGGTAGAGTGTGACGAAAATGATGTGCTCTTTCGGGTCAAAGGTGCTGTAGAGATCGATCGGCCGCTCTTTGCCGCGATAGGCAAAGACGACGACGTAGTCAAAGCGCACCAGGGCTGCCATCATTTGGCGAAATGTTTCACCGAACTCGGCATCGCTCATAGTAGGCTTGCCGACGGTGGTCTTGAAGGCCTCCAGCAATACCTCCAGATCCGTGCTCATGCCGAAAACCTCCCGATCCAGCCGCGGAAATCGTACTACCCCTGTATATACCTTCCACGATCTCCAAAAGCCTGAAATACCACTCTTGGGGTATATACCATGACCGACAGGCAGGCTTAGTCTTTTTGCAACGCCGGTGGCAAAAGGCAGCGTAGACTGCCGCCAAACCAACCGCAGGGAACAGACGTGGCATCCGCTTCGACGAACGATATCGAATTCCGTTCGGTCACCAAGAATTATGGCTATGTGACCGCCGTAACGGACATCAACCTCAATGTGCCCAAGGGCGCATTCCTGGCACTGCTCGGACCTTCGGGGTGCGGGAAGACAACCTGCCTGCGCATGATCGGCGGCTTCGAGCAGCCGAGTAAAGGCACCGTCCTGATTGACGGACGCGAGATGAACGGCGTTCCGGCCTATCGGCGGCCGGTCAACATGGTGTTTCAGCAATATGCCTTGTTTCCGCACTTCAACGTTGAGCAGAACGTTGCCTACGGGCTAAGACAGATGAGACCGAAGCTCGCTGCTGCGGAGCTCAATCGTCGGGTAGGCGAAGCGCTCGAGATGGTGCGCCTCGGCGGCTTCGCAAAGCGGCGGATCCATGAGATGTCCGGTGGCCAGCAACAGCGCGTGGCGCTGGCGCGCGCCATCGTCAATCGCCCTTCGGTGCTGCTCCTCGACGAGCCTCTCGCTGCCCTCGACAAGAAGCTGCGCTCGGCCATGCAGATCGAATTGCAGACGTTGCAGCGTGAGCTGGGCATTACCTTTGTTCTTGTCACCCATGATCAGGAAGAGGCTCTCTCGATGGCCGATATCGTCTGCGTCATGAGTGCCGGCCGCATCCGCCAGCTCGGCTCGCCGCGGGAAGTCTACGACCGACCCGCTGATCTCTTCGTCGCCGACTTCGTCGGCAAGACCAACCGGGTCGACGCAACCCTCGAGGCCGATGGCCGGACACTTAGATTGGGCGACGGGTCGGCCATTCCGGTCGCAAAGGGGCAGGGCGTCTCGTCCGGCCCGGCAATTGTCGCAATCCGCCCCGAGGCAATCAGGCTCACTCGCGTTCAGGCAGACGGTGACACAAGCTTCAAGGGCACGGTCACGCACCGCATCTTCCTGGGTTCTTCGGCAGAATATGCGGTTACCGTCCCGGGGCTCGGCGACTTCCTGGTCAGGGCAGACCGTCGTGACAGCCAAAGCGATCTCGTCGAACCCGGCGAGACGGTCTATCTCGGCTTCGATCCAGCCGGGGCGCATGTCTTTCCAGCTTCCAATGCAGCATAACCACAACAAGGGAACAGCATGATGAGCAAGGACTATAAGGATAATCTTCCCATTTCCGCCCGCGGCTTCATGGACGAGTTCATGCGCCTGAAGCGCGGCTCCATCAGCCGCCGCCATTTTCTAGGCATCACCGGTCTCGGTGTCGCTACAGCTGTCATGTCGCGCTTTCCAGGTGCACTTTCGACACCGGCTTATGCGGCAGGTGAACTTGGCACACAGATGTCGATTGCCACCTGGCCGAATTATCACGACCCCGCGACATTCGAAAACTTCAAGGCGGCCACAGGTGTTGCCGTCGAGGTCAACGTCTTCGGCTCCAATGAGGAGATGCTGGCGAAACTCCAGGCCGGCGCGTCAGGTTGGTCGCTATTCGTGCCGACCAACTACACCATCTCGACCCATCACAAGCTCGGCCTGATCGATGAGCTCGATCTATCCAAGATCCCGAACTTCAGCCAGACGACTGAGAACCCCCGCTTCACCAAGGAAGGGCAAATCAACGGCAAGACCTACGCCGTGCCGAAAAACTGGGGCACGACCGGATTTTCCGTCAACACGTCGAAGGTCAAGACTAAGCTTGCCAGCTGGAAGGACTTCTTCGAGATCGCCCAGACTGAGGCCGACGGCCGTGCGATGGTGCACGACTACCAGCTGACGACGATCGGCAGTGCTCTCGTATCGCTCGGCTACGACTTCAACTCGATCAAGGCTGACGAGCTCGCCAAGGCTGAGGAGCTCTTGATCAAGGTCAAGCCTCATCTCTTCGCGATCAACAGCGACTATCAGCCGGGCATGCGCGCAGGCGACGCCTGGATGACCATGTGCTGGACCAATGACGGCGCCCAGCTCAACCGCGACATGCCCGAGCTTGCCTTCGTGCTCGGCAAGGATGGCGGCGAAATCTGGACAGATTACTACGCGATCCCGAAGGATGCGCCCAACAAGGCCGCCGGTTATGCGCTGCTCAACTTCCTGATGGACCCCGCAAACGCCGCCAAGGAGCACATCGCCAATGGCGCGCCGGCAACCGACAGCCGCGTTGTCGCACTTTTGCCGCAGGAGATCACCTCCAACAAGATCGTCTATCCCGATGAGGCATCGTTGACGCCGCTCGAGTTTGGCGCTGCCGTAACGCTGACCGACCCGAGCCGCGCCGAACTGATGGCGCGCTTCAAGTCCGCCTGATCGATTGTGTGAAGCACGCGGGCCCAAGGGGGCGCGTGCTTCTCTAAAGACTTTCGACCGCTCTTTGCGCAAACGCTTTTCTGGACCAAGATGACCCTGACACCGGATACCAAGAAACGCCTGATCACCGCAGCGCTTATCGCGCCGGCGACTGGATGGCTGTTTGTCTTCCTGGTTTTGCCGTTCATCGCCATCGTTGTCTTTTCCTTCGGCGAACGCGCGCCAGAGGGCGGATATCAGGCAGCCTTCACCTTCGCGCAGTTTGCCAATCTCGGCTCGCGCGCAGCGGCCTTCAAGAACACACTGGTGCTGGCGCCGATTGGAGCCTTCGCCTGCCTCGTCGTTGCCTATCCGGTGGCCTATTATCTTGCCGTCAAGGCAAGCCCACGGCATCGCCTTCTTCTGGTGTCGCTGGTCGTGGTCCCGTTCTGGACCAGTCTGCTCGTACGAACCTATGCCTGGATGTATATCCTGGGCGCACGCGGCATTCCGCATCTCCTCGAGTTCGTCGGCATCGAAAATGTCAGGCTCTTGAACACGCCGGGCGCCGTGCTGCTCGGCATCGTTTATGGCTATCTGCCGCTGATGATCATGCCGATTTATGTGAGCCTTGAAAAGCTCGACCGCCGTTTGCTGGAGGCATCGGCCGATCTCGGCGCCAAGCCACTGTCAACTTTTTTCGGCATTACCTTGCCGTTGTCACTGCCCGGCGTCATGACGGGCGTAGCGCTGGTCACGATCCTTCTCCTTGGTGAATACCTGATCCCGCAGCTGCTTGGTGGCGGCAAGGTCTTCTTCATTGGCAACGCGCTCGTTGATCTCTTCTTGCAGTCGCGCAACTGGCCGTTCGGCTCTGCAATCGCGGTCACGCTGGTGGTGGTCGTGGTCATCGTTCTGCTCGTTGCCATGCGCATCGCATGGCGCGTGGCCGGAACCCGCCAAGTGGATCTCGTCTGATGCGCAGCCTCGTCACCGCCGTCTACCTGTTTTTGTATACGCCAATCGCATTGGTCGTGCTGTTTTCCTTCAACGCGGGGCGCAATGCCTCTGATTTCACAGGCTTTTCCACGCAGTGGTACGGGAAGGCGCTTTCCAACACCTTTCTGATGCAAGCACTTGGAAACAGCCTGATCATCGCTTTTACCAGTGCGACGCTTGCTGCAGTCTTCGGAACCATGGCAGCGCTCGGTATGGAGCGGCTGGGGCCAAGGGCACGTGCGGTATTTGATGGCCTATTTGCCGCAGCAATCGTCGTTCCAGGCGTGGTCATCGGTATTGCAACGCTGGTGGCACTCGTGGAGGTCTTCGGTATCCTCAATCCGCTCTTGGCGGCTGTCTGGCCTGGTGAACAGCCGCCTAGGCTCCAGCTCGGTTTCGGCTCGATCATCGCCGCACACGGGCTTTTTACGATGGCTTTGGTGACGATGATCGTCAAAGCCCGGATCGCCAGCCTCGGCCGCGATATCGTCGAAGCGTCCAACGATCTTTACGCGACGCCGTTGACGACGTTCCGTGAGATCGTCCTGCCGCAAATCCTGCCCTCCGTTTTGGCCGGATTTTTGCTCGCCTTCACCTTCTCGTTCGACGACTTCATCATCGCCTTCTTCGTTGCCGGCTCCAACACCACGCTGCCTATCTACGTCTTTGCATCGATCCGCCGCGGTGTGACGCCGGAGATCAATGCGATCGCCACCATGGTGTTGGTCGCCTCGCTCGCGATGATCCTCATCGCGCGGTTCCTAATGCGCGAGAAACAACAAAAGACCGTAGGGGAAACACCATGATACTCGAAAATCGCGTTGCTATCGTCACCGGCGCGGGCTCTGGCATTGGTCGGGCAGGGGCGTCGATCATGGCTCGCGAAGGCGCTCATGTCGTCGTCGCTGATATCGACGTCATGAATGCCGAAGAGACCGTCCGGCAGATCGTGGCTGCCGGCGGCAGCGCCGAGCCCCTGGTACTCGACGTCACCGACGACAGGGCGCTCCAAGATAGTCTTGCGTCAATCGCAACGCGGCACGGACGGATTGATATCCTTCACAATCATGCCGGCGCTCAAGTTGCCGGCGATCTCGAACAAGTCGCAATTGCGGGCTTCGACAAGTCCTGGGCCTTGAACGTGCGCGCTCATTTCATGGCCGCCAGGCTGGTGATGCCGCTGATGACGCGGGCAGGAAAAGGGGTAATCCTCAACACATCGTCGTCGTCCGGCGTGCTTTACGACCGCGAGATGATCGCCTACACCACAACGAAACACGCGGTTATCGCCATGACGCGGCAAATGGCCGGGGATTACGCAAAATTCGGCGTGCGGGTCAATGCGCTCTGCCCAGGTTGGGTCGACACGCCGTTCAACGAGCCGTTTATCGCTCAGATGGGCGGTAGGGATGCGATCGAAAGTTACATCGCCGACAAGGTCCCGCTCGGGCGCTGGGCCGATGTGTCCGAAATCGCCGAGCCCATCCTGTTCCTTGTCTCCGACCGGTCGTCCTACATGACCGGCCAAATCCTCGTCGTTGATGGTGGGGAAACCGTCGTTTGATAATGAGCGCAGATGTGTCACGCTGGGCAGTGAGCCGTCCCGTCGGGTGGGAGCTGCCATAAAGCGTCGAAATAGTTCGGATTCAAACGTTTTCGTGGCTTGAGCAAACGGCCTGGCTGGACTAGTCCGTTGGCTGAAGCGACAGCGGAGACGACGACAATTACAAGCAATATTAGCCCGAAGCTGCAGGGCTACACGTTCACCTTGGCTGCAGTGTTTATCTTTGCGGTTCAAGACAGCTTCTCGAAATATCTCGGTGAGCGATACTCGCCGATCCTGATCACTATGATCCGCTTCTGGGCGTTTGCAGCCTTCGTGATGCTGCTCGCCATGCGCAAGCCACAAGGGGTGCGAGGCGCATTTGCCACGAAACATCCGCTGATGCAGGTGATGCGCGGGGTGCTGCTGGTCGCAGAAATCGCACTCTTTGTCTTCGGCTTGGCGCATACCGGGCTCGCAATCACGCAGGCCATCTTCCAGTCGACGCCGCTGATCGTGACCATCTTGTCGATCCCGTTCCTTGGAGAACATGTCGGCTGGCGGCGATGGGTAGCCGTAATCGCTGGCTTGTTCGGCGTGCTTTTGATCATCAACCCAACAGGTGGGACGTTTAGTCTTTATCTTCTGCTGCCGCTCGCCTGCGCGACCATGTTTGCGCTTTATAGCGTCGCGACCAAGGCGGTCAGTCGCGACGATGCAAGCTTCACCAGTTTGACCTATACCGCTGTTGGCGGCGCGCTCGCCATCTCGCTACTTGGTCCTTTCTACTGGACGCCGATTGCCGTCTCGGATTGGCCGATGGTGGCAGCCCTTTGCGTCTGCGGCACGGTCAGCCACTATTGTCTGATCAGGGCCTACGATTCACTGCAGGCCTCGGAGGTGCAGCCGCTTGCCTATTTGCAGCTGGTTGTTGGGGCAGTCATTGCGGTGATGTTCTTTGGCGAAACCTTGAGCTGGAATATGCTCATCGGCTCCGTGATCGTCGTTGGTGCCGGTCTCTTCACCATGTGGCGGGAACATCGCGCGCAGTCGAAGAATAATCCAGCATCCGGCGCTGGTCTTGTCGAGCGGCCCTGAAAGGTGACCATCATCGCTCGCCTCGATGAAACCTGGAGATTCACGCCAGTTGCAAGCGATCCTATTGTTACCACCTAACGAACAGACGGTTGACCCTCAATTTTGGCGTCAGTGACGGTGCAGATGTGCACAGGCTGGGAGGTGTTGCCGGGGCACACCTCATGAAGCTCGTGTTTTTGTGGCGCGTTACACCTGGGCGTCGCGTAGAAGGAGCTCATCGAGCGCATGTAACCGAGTAGCCGAATGGAACGGCTGCCATGCGACGGCTCGACCGGACGTGAACGGCCAGCCGATTGCCGGCAGCCCACGTCCGGACGAAGTTATTGTTAGCTCGCAGTCAAAACCGTGATGTCGCGCACCTCGCCGTCAAGCCCTTCGATCGAGCCGACTTCTGTCGCAGCGCCGGTCTCAAGGTCGACCGTGTAGAGCATCTTGTTCGCAGTCAGATAGGCCGTGTTTTTGCCGTCTTCCGTTCCGTGGATATCGAAGGCATATGCTGCAACGCTGTCTTTGATGCCAAGCTTCCCGATCGCCTTCAGCGCGCCGTCGTTGGGCTTGGTTTGCTGGATCAGCGCGCCAATGGTAGCATCGATATTGTACATCGCGGTCTTTTCGGGCTTGCCGAAGGAATTGGTGTAGGCAGCGGCAACAATATTAGGTGTTTCTCCCTTGTGCATGTCGCCTTCCTGGTAGGCCAGGACGCCATCGACCGTGACCGCCCCCGTGTCGGGGTGGACGCGATGGTTCGTGGTTGCGGTCATGAAACGCAGGCGGTCAGCCATTGGGTTGAAGTCTACGACCACAGGCGCGTCAGTAAGGCTCAGCGTCTTGTCCATCTTGGCGACTTCACTCGCAGCTCCAGTTTCGAGATTGATCGAGACGATGCGATGATCGGCTGTCACACCGATGACAGCCTTGGTGCCCGGACGAAAATCGACACCCAAGAGCTTATCGACACCGGTGACCTCCATGGATTTGGAGACGACAGGCTTTGCCGTGTCAAACATGACGAGCGTCTTGTCGCCTGTCAATGCGAGCACTGGCGCGGCCAAGGCTGCGCTGGCGCTCATCGCAAATACTGAGGCGGTAATCAGTGTGGCATGAATGGTGGACATGTCTTTCTCCCGTTGTTGATACGCGGGGGCAATCGGGCTTCTGACCGCAACGCTCCCACTATCACGACACGGCAGTGGGCCTATTTGGACGCAGGCAGGCAAAAAAATTTTCTTGGACGCATCCATTCCGCCTCGTCGTGGG
>Ga0307412_10002259_pt1 | contig 10670 bp, 8 predicted proteins | sample DK1Cmetagenome_3_FD_203823 | JGI IMG/M metagenome (GOLD analysis project Ga0307412, IMG submission 203823) | Maize rhizosphere microbial communities from greenhouse at UC Davis, California, United States - DK15-C-1 | ecosystem: Host-associated > Plants > Roots > Rhizosphere > Soil | place: USA...
GGGAGGAACCGGCGCTTGGTCTTGTTGTTGGCATGGCTGACATTGTTGCCAACGAGGACTGCCTTGCCGGTCAATTCGCACATGCGGGACATGGGACACCTATTCTTGTTTTTCTCGGCCATCGATTGCCGACCCGCGCAAAGTCGAGCTTGCAATCCATCAGGCCATGATTGGAAAGTTGCGGTTCTATAATCAGACAGACCGTGCACGTCAAGCCAAACCTTGGCCTTTCCGGCGATTCAGTCCAAAAGCCTCGCAATTCCGTCAAAAAGCTTTTGTTCTCTAAAGGCCACGACAGGCGTATAGACCGTATCTCGCGACCTGACCAGCGCACCGAACAAGGTTCAATTCATGGCTCATTGGGGCAAACGCATTTTCATTTCCGCCTTGGCGGGCCTGATGGCCATTCCGGCAGGCGCCGCCGAAGTCGTGCATCACACGGAATACAAGGTCGCGCTCGGCATCATCACCATCGCGCGCGCCGCCTTCATGACCCGCATCGAGGACGACAAGACCTATCGCGTCTCCGGCGACATCAGCTCGGCCGGCCTCGCCGATCTTGTCACCACCATCTCGGCCAAGACCAGCGTCGATGGCCGGCTGCGCGGCAATCGCATGCAGGCGGACCACTATCTGCTCTACTACAAGAGCGGCAAGCGCGCCCGCACCTATGATGTCCGCTACTCCAACGGCAACATCACCTCGACCACCGTGAAGCCCCCGCGCAAGCCGCCGCAGAACTGGGTCGACGTTCCGGCCTCGGACATGCGCGCCGTGCTCGACCCCATTTCCGGCCTGATCTTCCCCGCCGACACCAATGTCTGCGCGCAGAAACTGCCGATCTATGACGGCGAGATGCGCATGGATCTCGTGTTGTCGCCGAGCGGATCGAAGGACTTTTCCACGCAGGGCTTCACTGGCAAGGCCACCGTCTGCAACGTGCGCTTCGTGCCGCGCTCGGGCTACAAGAAGGGCCGCAGCGACATCGAGTATCTGAGCAAGAGCAGCCGCATGGAAATCTGGTTTGCCAAGGCCGACGCGGCCAACGTCATAGCGCCTGTCTTCGTTCGTATCCCGACCCAATACGGGCCGGTCACCATCACGGCGGTGAAGTACAGCGCAAGCTGACGGAGCGGCCTAGACCGCGTTGACTGCGACCCACAAACGAAAAGTGCGGCAATCATGCCGCACCCCTGTTTCTGACGTCGATCCCGATGATCCCGGCTTCGTGAACCCAGCAGGCGTATCGCGCTCACCTGCCTGTTGGTGATTAGGCGGCGCGATACTCGCTGCTTGGGAGAACATCTCGCAACCGGATCGCCGGGCGAGCGCCGCTTAGCGCATCGCGATGACCATCTTGCAGAGCTTGACGAGGCTGCCGTCGAAGCCGCCGCCGCCGCCGGCCAGGATATCCTTGCAGCGAACCTTCATCTTCGCCCGGTCACCTGATGACATGTCGTGAAGGCCTGGAGCTGCCGGCTGTTCATGTTGTTGAGGCTGTTGCGCCCATTGGTTCCATTGGTGCCGTTGGTACCATTGTTGCCGTTGGTCGGGTCGTTCGGGTTCTGCGGATCATCGGTTCCCGGCAGGCCGAGATTGAGGTTCAGCAGTGTGTTGGTGCCGAGAGCCACCTTCGCCTTCGCGCCCAGCAGGCTGGAGCCGCCGACATTGGCGTTGACACCCGTGTTGAGCCCGCGCGATCCGCCGACGCTCGCGGTGTTGCTGACGCCGAGGCCGCCACCGCTACCACCACCTATAGAGGTGTTCGTGCCGACGCCACTGGACCCACCGACCGACGCCGAAACGCCGAGGCCGCCGCTTGAGTTGCTACCGACGTTTGCATTGACGCCACTGGCACCGCCGACCGACGCGGTTGCAACATTGCCGTTTCCGCCGACGTTTGCATTGACGCCATTTGCGCCGCCGAGCGATACGCTGAGCCCATTGGTGGTCCCGATGCTGAGACCATTGCTGCCGCCGACGTCAAAGGCGCTCGCGGGCAGCGGAGCCAGAAAAGCGGCGCAACCTACGGCCAGAACAGCGTATTTCGATGCATTAAAGTTCATTCCAACCTCCACGAGATGCTGCCGGGCCCAATGCCCAGGCAGTCGAAACCAATGAAGGGAAGCGCGCATTCCCGAAGCGGCGGTCTGTAACCAAGAGTGGAAGCCAGCCCGCCTCTACATGAAAACAAGAATATGCGTAAATTCTAACATTTCAATGTGTTTCGCGTATAGGTTTTGTAAGCCTCGCAAGACGGATAACATATTATGAATAGCTAATGCAAAATACATGCACAACCGGAGACATATGTCTCCGTAAATGGGACGGATTGCAGCAGGATGAGACGGCCAGGTGGAATAAGGCGAAACAGGGGCGTGCGATGTGTACCCGTTCTGGAATATACGCGCCGATTTATACAATCAATGATACGCATTCCATCGTTTACCTCGCGCGCCAAAATGAAACGGCCGGCACCGCATTTAAGCGATACCGGCCGCCTCGATCATTCTGATATGACGATCAGAATTCTTCCCAGCTGTCCGCCACCGGCGCCGCCATGCCGTGGGCTCTTGCCACGCGCGAAACCAGATGCAGCGCGGGCGAGCTCTGCGCCGCCCTGGACGGTGGCCTGATGGCATAGGCCTCGCTGAGCTTGAACTGCGCGATCAGCCCGCGCAGCGCCTCGGCCTCGGCCGCCAGCTTGTGGCTCGCCGCCGTGCTCTCCTCGACCATGGCCGCGTTCTGCTGCGTGGATTGGTCGAGCTGGTTGACCGCCTGATTGATCTCCTTCAACCCCGTCGCCTGCTCCTTCGAGCCCTCGACGATCGCCACGACATTGACATTGATGTCGTTGACCTGGCTGACGATGGTCTCGAGCGCCTTTCCAGTCTGCCCGACCAGATCGACCCCGTTGCGCACCAGCTCGCTGGACTTGGTGATCAGCGACTTGATCTCCTTGGCCGCACTTGCGGAGCGCTGCGCCAGTTCGCGCACCTCCTGCGCAACGACCGCGAAGCCCTTGCCCGCCTCGCCCGCGCGCGCCGCCTCGACACCGGCGTTGAGCGCGAGAAGATTTGTCTGGAACGCGATGTCGTCGATCACGCCGATGATATTGGTGATCTCGCGCGACGACTGCTCGATCTGGTCCATCGCCGCCACGGCGCTGCGAACGACCTGACCGGATTGCTCCGCCCCCTTCTTGGTCTGGGAAACGAGCTTGCCGGCCTCGTCGGCGCGGTGGCTGGAATCGTTGACCGTCGTGGTGATCTCCTCCAGCGCCGCCGCAGTCTCCTCGACGGAGGCCGCCTGCTGCTCCGTGCGCTTCGAGAAGGAATCGGCCGTCGAGCCGATCTCGCGGGAACCGGCAGCGATCGCATGCGCGTTTTCGCCGACGGTCTTCATGGTCTCCGAGAGCCGGGCGATCGTCGCGTTGAAATCATGCCGCAGCTGCTCCATCGAGGGCACGAAGGCTGTCTCGACCGTCTTCGTCAAGTCGCCCTCCGAAAGCCCGCGCAGCGCCTGCCCAAGCAGGCTGATGGCGCTCATGCGCTGCGTCACGTCGGTGGCGAACTTCACCACCTTGTAAACCCGGCCATTGGCATCCGTGATCGGATTGTAGGCCGCCTGGATCCAGATCTCCTTGCCGCCCTTGCCATAGCGAACGAACTCGTTGGCGATGAACTCGCCCGCAGCCAGTCGGCGCCAGAAGTTGGCGTATTCCTCGGTGCGCGCGTAGGACGGTTCGCAGAACATGCTGTGATACTTGCCGACGATCTCATTCAGCGAATAGCCGAGGCCGTTGCAGAAGTTTTCGTTGGCCTTGATGATCTCGCCTGTCGGCTTGAACTCGATGACCGCCTGCGAACGCGAGATCGCGTCCAGCTTGCCGGCGTCCTCGACCGCCTTGTTCTTGGCATCCGTGATATCGGACGCGAGCTTCACGACCTTGAACGGCTTGCCGTGCTTGAAGACCGGGTTGTAGGAGGCCTGGATCCAGATCTCGCGCCCGCCCTTGGCGAGCCGCTTGTAGGCGCCGGCATCATATTCACCCCGGCCAAGCCGGGCCCAGAAATCGCGATACTCCTGCGATGCCGCCAGCGCCGGCTCGCAGAACATGCTGTGGTGCTTGCCGACAATGTCGGAAAGGCTATAGCCGAGAGCATTGCAGAAATTCTCGTTCGCCTTCAGCACATTGCCTTTCAGATCGAACTCGATGATTGCTTGCGATTTTGCAATCGCACCGAGGATATATCCCGCATCAGATGCCAGACCGAACATTCCCATCCCCTTGCCTGCGACGCCATCCATTGGCGTTGCGCGTTGTTAGGAGAGGCATCGGGAACGCGTTCCTTCGAAGATCTATGGGGCAAATCCTGACAGCAAGTAACAACTATCTCAGATCGCATCCACCGAAGCTCTCACAACCGATGATCATGCCGCGAGAGTTAACGCCCGGTATACAACCAATATCTAATTTAAGGTCTCAACCCTGCAAAAACTCATAGTGTATTTCTTATATTTCAGGGACCGCGCGACCGCCCAATGAAAAAGGGCGCCCCGAGGGACGCCCTTTTAAACATGTCTGCTTTCAAGCCGCGAAGGCTTATTCCGAAGCCGCATCGGCCATGGCAGGCGCTTCGCCGGCGCCGGCATCGCCTTCGGCAGCAGCTTCGCCTTCGGCGCGGCGCGGACGACGCGGACGCGGGGTGGCGGCGCGACGGCGCGGCTGGCGGGTCGTTGCCGCACCGCTTTCCTCGTCCATAGACACCTCGGCCGGAATGCCTTCGATCTCCGGCTGCGGGCCGGTACCGTCGATCACTTCGGGCTGGGCTGCGGCTGCAACCGGTGCCGGACGCTCTTCGCGACGGCGCGGCTGGCGAGCCGGGCGCTCTTCGCTGCGGGGCTGCTCCTCGGCGCGCGGCTGCGGCTGGGGCTGCTCTTCGCTGCGCGGCTGCTCGTCGTTCTGACGGCGCGGCTGCTCTTCGTCGCGGCGCTGGCGCTGCTCGTTGTTGAAGCGGCGCTCGTCCGAACGGCGGCCCTGCTGCTCGTCATTCTGACGGCGCGGCTGCTCATCGTTGTTGCGGCGCTGCTGGTGCTCCTGCTGCTGGCGCGGAGGCTGAACGACCACGACGTCGTCATTGTCGCCGCCATCCATCTCGTCACCATCGCGCTCACTGCCGTCGCGGTCGAATTCGCCGCGGTCGTCGCGCTGGAAGCGTTCCTGCATCTGCGCCTGTGCGGCGGCAATGATGCGGTAGTAGTGTTCGGCGTGCTGCAGGTAGTTTTCAGCCATGACACGGTCGCCGGAGCTCTGCGCGTCGCGACCGAGCTGCGAGTATTTTTCAGCGATGTGCTGCGCGGTGCCGCGGATCTTCACGTCTGGGCCGGAGCTGTCGTAGGTCCGCGTCAGCGGATTGCCGCCCTTGCGGTTGAAATTGTTGTTGTTGTTATTGTTATTTCCGCCGCCGCCGCCGTTATTGTTGGTACGCCCGCGACCGCGTTTGTTCTGCTGTCCTGGCCTCATCGATCGTTCACCTGAATTCTCTGTTTGTGTGGAGTGATGGCACCGTCAACCGTGGTCGTTCGTCCGACTCAGGGTATTCGTGCCGCAAGCATAATGCGCCTTTGCGCCAACCTGCCGCTTGTTCTCAAGTCAGTTTGACTGATTCACGCATTGGGTCGTCTTCAACCTTTGAAACTCTCGTTTAAGAGAGTGGACCCCCGAGGCCGAGCTAGCTTCGAACGAACAATCGTTCTGACCTATCTCTCCAATACGTCGGGGCAACCTATATTGCTTCCCGTTTAAATCCAAGCCTTTTCTTCGCAATGACACCAATGGACTAGTCTATTCAGCCGCTTGTTGCCGATCAGCTACGGGCGAATACCAGCACACGGTCGTTGTGGCCGTAATCCTTCACCGATTCCAAGCATTTGAAGCCTTCAGCCTCAAAAACTTCGGTCACTTCCGTTCGCTGATCGTAGCCTATCTCGAGCCCTATAACACCGTCTGGATGCATGAACCTTGCGGCATCCTTGGCAATGGAACGGTAGGCGTCAAGCCCATCCACGCCGCCATCCAGTGCGGCGGCCGGATCAAATTTTGTCACTTCGGGAGCAAGAGTGTCAACGACACTGGACGCTATATAGGGCGGATTTGAGACAATAGCGTGAAACTTCCCGTCTATGGCCTGAAACCAGCTGGATTGCACCGCCTTGAAGCGCTGCTGCAGCCCGTTTCTTTCCGCGTTGGATTGCGCCGTCTTCAGCGCGTCGACGGAGATATCGCTGCCGATGCCCGATGCCTCGGGACATTCCTTGAGCAGCGCGAGGCATATCGCCCCGGTTCCCGTTCCCATATCCAGTATATGGAGATCGCCATGCCTGCCCGCAAGGTCTCTCATATAAGGAAGCATGGTATCGACGAGGATTTCCGTATCCGGCCGCGGCTCCAGCGTTTCCGCCGAAAGCGACAAAGGCAGGCCGTAGAACTCCCGCTCGCCCAGAATGCGATGCACCGGCTCATGCGCCAACCGGCGCACGATCGCGTCCTCGATCCGCGCAACAGCCACGTCCTCGACGACATCGCCACCCCGCATCAGCATCTCGGTCGTGGTCAGCCCAAGCAGCCCCGAAATCAAAACGCGCGCGTCGGCGGCCGGATCGGCCACGCCGGCCTCGGTGAAGCGTCGCCGCGCCTCGGCCAGAAGCTGGGAAACCGTCGCGCCGACCTGTTTCCCTTGATCGCTCATGGCTGCTGCTCGCCGAGCTGCGCCAGCTGGCTCGCCTGGTAGTCGGCCATCAGCGCATCGACGATCTCGTCAATTTCGCCCACCATCATCCGGTCGAGCTTGTAGAGCGTCAGGTTGATGCGGTGGTCGGTCACGCGGCCCTGCGGGAAATTGTAGGTGCGGATGCGCTCGGAGCGATCACCGGAGCCGACCTGGCTCTTGCGGTCTGCGGAGCGCTCGCTGTCGGCGCGCTGCCGCTCGGCGTCGTAGAGACGCGACCGCAGCACCTGCATCGCCTTGGCGCGGTTCTGGTGCTGCGACTTCTCGGAGCTGGTGACGACGATACCCGTCGGCAAGTGGGTGATGCGAACAGCCGAGTCGGTCGTGTTGACGTGCTGACCGCCGGCACCCGACGAGCGCATCGTGTCGATGCGGATATCCTCGGCGCGGATCTCGATGTCGATCTCCTCGGCCTCCGGCAGCACGGCAACAGTCGCCGCCGACGTGTGGATACGCCCGCCTGCTTCCGTCTCCGGCACGCGCTGCACACGGTGCACGCCGGATTCGAACTTCAGCTTGGCGAACACGCCCTTGCCGGTGATCGTCGCGATGATTTCCTTGAAACCGCCGGCTTCACCCTCGCTGGAAGAGAGAACCTCGACCTTCCAGCCATGTGCCGCCGCATACCGCTCGTACATGCGAAACAGGTCGCCCGCGAATAGCGCAGCCTCCGAGCCGCCGGTGCCGGCGCGGATTTCGAGGATGGCGCTCTTCTCGTCGGCCGCGTCCTTGGGCAGAAGCAGGATCTGGATTTCTTGTTCCAGCGCCTCGATCCGCTCCTTGACCTCCGGAAGCTCCATCTCGGCCATATCCCGCATCTCGCGGTCGACGGTCTTGTCGTCGAGCAGCGTCTCGAGATCGGCAAGCTCCGACAGCGCTTTTTCATAGGCGCGGATCTTGGTCACGACGGGCTGCAGCTCGGCATATTCGGAGGCAAGCTTGACGTAGACGTCGGCAGCCGGGCCGGCCGACATGCGCGCTTCGATCTCGCCGAAGCGGCGTTCCAGCTCGCGCATCTTTTCAACGGGAAGCTTCGCCACCCTCACTCCAATTCTGTTTGTCTCTGGCTACAGAGGGATGTTGTGTGTTTCGGCGAAATGGGCAAGCAGTTCGCGGATCGATGTCGGCGTCGTCGTATCGTCGAGCGCCTCGTGCATCGCTTTCGAAAGCGCCCCGACGTCGAGGCCGAGCAGCATCGCCTTGACTGGACCGATGGAAGCAGGCGACATCGACACCGAGCGGAAGCCGATGCCCAAGAGCGCCATGGCCGAAATCGGCTTGCCCGCCAGTTCGCCGCAGAGCGTTACCGGCGTGTTGTTGCGCTCGCCGGCGCGCACGATATCGCGCAGGATACGCAGGAACGGCTTGTCCAGCGTGTCGAAACGATCGGAGACCCGCGCATTGCCACGGTCGACCGCCATCGAGAACTGGAACAGGTCGTTGGAACCGACCGATACGAAATCGACCGCCGCCATCAGCTCGTCCAGCTGCCACAGCAGCGCCGGCACTTCGAGCATGGCGCCGAACTGCAGCTTGCGCGGCAGCCCGTGGCCGAAGCGCGACAGGCGCTGCACTTCCTTCTGCAGCAGTTCGCGCACCGCGGTAATCTCGGAGACCTCAGTCACCATCGGCACCATCAGCTTCAGTTCCATGCCGGCGGCTGCCTTCAGCATGGCGCGCAGCTGCGTGCGCAGAAGACCGGGGCGGTCGAGCGACAGACGGATCGCACGCCAGCCAAGCGCCGGGTTCTCTTCTTCATGGCCGCGGAAGTAGGGCACGACCTTGTCGCCGCCGATATCGAGCGTGCGGAAGGTCACCGACCGGCCGGCGGCCTGCTTCAGGACGTTGCGGTAAAACTGCTCCTGCTCTTCCGCCTTCGGAAGCGTGGAGGCGATCATGAACTGCAGCTCGGTGCGGAAGAGCCCGATGCCCTCGGCGCCCGATTCCGACAGTTGCGGCAGGTCGACCAGCAGGCCGGCATTCATCTGCAGCGACACGCGCTGCCCGTCCTTGGAGAGCGGCTCGACTGCGCGCAAGGCCCGGAACTGCTCCTGACGGCGGGCGCGGAAGCGCACCTTCTCCTCGTAGGAGCGCTGATGCTCCGGCAGCGGCCGCAGATGCACATGGCCGCCATCGCTGTCGATGATGACGGCGTCGCCATTATCGGCCAGCGCCACGATCCCGGCCGCCTGGCCGATGACAGGAATGCCCATGGCGCGCGCCACGATGACGACATGGCTGGTCACGGCGCCCTCTTCGAGCACCAGGCCGCGCACATTGGCGCGCGGATAATCGAGCAGTTCGGCGGCACCCATGGCGCGCGCCAGGATGATCGCGTCCGCAGGGAAGCCATCGCCCGAGGTGCGGCCGGTATAGCCAGTCAGCTGGCGCAGCAGGCGGTTCGCCAGATCCTCGAAATCATGCATCCGCTCGCGCAGATAGGGGTCCGTCAGGCGCATCATCCGCGCCTTGGTGTCGCTCTGCACCTTCTCGACCGCGGCTTCCGCCGTCAGTCCGTTGCGGATCGCCTCTTCCAGCTTGCGCACCCATCCCTGGTCGTGCGCGAACATGCGGTAGGTCTCGAGCACCTCGCGGTGCTCACCCTCCATCGAGACGTCGCGCTGCGAGAGCAGATCGTCGATCGAGATGCGCAGCGAACCCAGCGCTTCGGCAAGCCGGCGGATTTCCTTGTCGGCATCATCGTTGAGAAGATTGGTGACGACGATGCGCGGCTCGTGCAGCACGACATAGCCGAGGCCGATGCCTTCATTATAGGTGTCGCCGTCGATGGTGACCGAGCGGGTGAGATCGAGCTCGAGCCCCGGCTTGGTGAGCTTCTTCAGCTCGCCGGTGGCGATCATCTCGGCGAGAACCATCGCGGTCGTTTCGAGTGCTTCCAGCTCTTCATCGCGATAGTTGCGGCTGGCCTTGTTCTGCACGACGAGAACGCCGAGCGAGCGGCCGGCGCGCAGAATCGGCACACCGAGGAAGGAATGATAGATCTCTTCGCCCGTCTCCGGCAGGTAGCGGAACGCAGGGTGCGATTGCGCGTCGGAAAGATTGAGAGGGGCGGCCGATGCGGCGATCGTGCCGACGAGGCCCTGCCCCATTTTCAGCTGCGCCAGGTGGACAGCTTCGCGGTTCAGACCTTCGGTTGCATAGAGTTCGAGCACGCCGTCGGAACGCAGCACGTAGACGGAGCAAACCTCCGCCACCATGTTGCTGGCGATCTGGCGAACGATCCGGTCAAGACGCTCTTGTGGCTCCAGCGGCTCCGCCATCAACTCGCGCAGCCGCTTGAGCAGCACGCGCGGACCGCCGGAAAGGTCTCTCATTGCGTCTCAAGCTCCAAAAACAGAAGGCAAAGTGGCCCGGCAGATCGCCGCGCCACTAATCAACTTGTACGCGCGGCGGCCCTGCTGGGAATCAATTCTTATCCAGACCGTAGCAGGAATGCAAAGTCCTGACAGCGAGTTCCGCATAAGGACCATCAATCAGGATGGAAATCTTGATTTCCGAGGTGGTGATCGCCTTGATGTTGATGCCTTTATCGGCAAGTGCCTTGAAAGCGGTCGCCGCGACGCCGGCGTGGCTGCGCATGCCGATGCCGATGACGGATACCTTTACCAGGCCCGATTCGTTCTGCACGACGTCGTAACCGATCGTATCCTTGTGCTCGCCGAGCACCTTGATGGCCTTGTCCACGTCGCCCGACGGCACGGTGAAGGTCATGTCGGTCTTCGAGCCATCTTCGGAGATGTTCTGAACGATCATGTCGACATTGATGTGGTTCTCGGCCAGCGGTCCGAAGATCGCGGCGGAGACGCCCGGACGGTCGGCGAGACGGCGAAGCGAGATCTGCGCTTCATCCTTGGCATA
>Ga0307412_10002260_pt1 | contig 10665 bp, 8 predicted proteins | sample DK1Cmetagenome_3_FD_203823 | JGI IMG/M metagenome (GOLD analysis project Ga0307412, IMG submission 203823) | Maize rhizosphere microbial communities from greenhouse at UC Davis, California, United States - DK15-C-1 | ecosystem: Host-associated > Plants > Roots > Rhizosphere > Soil | place: USA...
TTTCATTGCGAGGAGTATATAAAGGTTCAAATAACCGTCTATATAAGTAAACAAGATCAGATAAATAAATTGTTTCTTTTATAAATTGGTTATATAATGGCACGCTCGTGCCGATAAGTAGATTGAGGCACCGCTTGGTGCCTCTTTTCTTTTATCCATTAAACGTTGGCCGGCGTTTAAACTCGCAATTAAAGAAGCGAAAAGAGAAGGAGAACTCAGAGAGTTTACTGTATTCTAGAAAGCTAGACGAAGTCAGTCCACATTAAGATATTTTGTGAAAATTACAAGATGGCCCGCGCCTAGCCCTCAGAAAGTTAATGGTTGCCTCAGTCGATTGCCTATTCCGGAAAAGAGGGTATTTAGCAATAGATCAACTAAATGCCCTCTTCCAGGAGTAGGGGTTGGCTTTTAAAGCTCCTCGTTGGGAGCTTCCCTTCCCGAGGTACCTTCAAAATCTTCTTCCTGCAAATCTTCTCTGCCTTCGTCCACGTCGACGTTTGGATCAGGGCTCTCTAGCCCATCGTTTTTCTTCAATCCTTCAGCTTCTTCAGGATTGGGTTGGGTGTAATGGATTTCCATGTTTTCAATGCCTGGGTATAGATTCTTAAAGTAAAGCAAGAGGAATGCCAGTTCTGTTAAATAGGTAATGATGCCAGCGGTTTAATTTGCAGACTTCGTTTATTTATGGTTGCTGCTTCCATAAACTAACAGAGAGGCTTTAGCAAGAGTAGCAAAATGCATGTTAAAGCCTACAAATGCCGGGCTTGCTTTTTCATTTAGTTCAAGCTTTTTGTCGAGGGCATAAACAGTAATTATATACCGGTGTGCTGGCCCTGCATTTGGAGCTGCGCCTCCATAACCTGGTACACCATAATCTGTGATACATTGGATAGCACCAGCCGGAAGTAAATTTTTTTTCAAGTCGCCTGCACCTGATTTCAGTTCTTTTACATTGGCAGGAATATTAAAAACTACCCAATGCCAAAAGCCACTGCCAGTAGGGGCGTCCGGGTCATAAATAGTTAGGGCAAAACTCTTTGTCCCTTCGGGTGCATTCTCCCATGATAATTGTGGCGATTGATTCTCCCCTGAATATCCCATGCCATTGAGATAATGCCTATTGGTAAACTGTCCGCCAAGCTCATTGCTCTTTAATGTGAATGTTTGTGCAAATGCAGTACCGGTAACTATAGCAACTGCAATCAATGTGGCCATAAATGTTTTTATATTCATTTCTTAATTATTTATGGCACAAAATTAGGTTGGGGATAAGGGGCAGGGCCAGGGTTGAACGTTCAAAAAGTGTTGGTAAACGTTCAACTTGAAAGCTGATATTGCTTAGGGGTTATACCGTGAATCTGCTTAAACGATTGGATGAAACTGGACAAATTCTCATAGCCCAGGCCGTAATAGATTTCGCTTGGTTTCAAGTCGCCGCTTCTTAATAATTCTGCTGCTTTTTTCATTCTTTGTTGCAGCAGCCATTTACTGGGGGATGTACCATATAGGGTGTCAAACCGCCTTTTAAATGTGGAAAGGCTCATGTTGCAAAGAAAAGCAAGTTCTTCCACGGTGATGTGGCTTTCCATATGGGTTAAAACAGCCTGCCTGATCCGGATTTCATCGTTTGCTTCCCGGCTGATGTTGTGTAATGCCATTATTTGGCCCGGGTATTTACTGCTGATGTATAGTAAAAGTTCTTCCAGTTTAATTCGTTGCAGTTGACTGGTGAGCTTCTGCCCGGAATCCAGCAGGATACGCAGCGATTCGGTAAAGTTGTATAAAAAAGGATCTTTTTGAAAGACAATTAAAGACTTGTCCAAATCGGTTGCTTTACTTATGGATAGAGGATGCTTAATGAAGAACTCCGATAACGTTTTATTATCAAAAAATAAAAGGATACTTCTATAGTTTCCATTTTCAGATGCTGTTTTCTCATTCATCAGGCAGTTGCCGGCTGACAGCAATAAAAATTGCGAAGAGTCAATTTTTGTATTCGTATCTGCATAATAGACACTTTTTTCGCCCTCAAGCAATAAAGTGAACAGATTGCATTTTAAGGTCAATTTCGTTTTTAGGGATTCTTTACCAGATAGGTATGGTAAGATCAGGATATCACCATCTTGTTTTTGATCACTCAGCAGGTCATCAGGTATTAGAAGATTTTTCATATTTGTTGCACTCAAAACCCAGAAGCCAGCATTCACGAAGCTTGCACAATACTAATCATTTCTTTCCGCCTTATAAATGAGATGGAATTTGCCTCCGGGGAAATTGCTTTTAACATAAGAAATAACGCAGAGCCGTATATAAGTGTCAGACATCTCTCCAAGGGAGCCCTGCGGACGAAGATGTCAGACACTTTTGCCTCTTATGGGTTCTTTCACTGAAATTCTCCTTACGATTTTTTTAAAAGTGAATTCCCTGAATCTGCCTCCTCGCTTTTTCCAATCTGCATGAAACTTTGATGCGATGGTTTCATAGAATGGAATTTTACAATGCTTGTTATGTTTAATTCTCCCGGATTATAGCGTGATTAGTACAGCCGTATCTTGAACAAATGTACTATGAAATTAAAGATAGTTGCGCCTTCACGGCTTTTGTAAGATTTACTTTTGCTCCCATAAACTAAAGCTTTCACGGCTAATAGCACAGAATTCAGCCATTTTAAACGCTTCTGATTTTTGGATCAGGTGAGAACTATTGGATGTTAATTTGTTGCAAGCCTGGGTGCCTAAATATACTCTCTGACTAACTCAAAATAGCTTTATTAAATATGAAGAACACCATTCTTTCAATTACATTTCTACTCGCCTTTTGTCTCTCCGGGAGTGCTCAACTAATCGAAAAGCATGCTCCTTCAGGCTTTGACTCTTTACGGACAGATATAAGCCATGGAAAAATAGATACCATTTCTTATTCATCAAAAACGGTCGGCACTACCCGTAAGGCTTTAATATATACTCCTCCGGGTTTTAATAAAAGCAAGAAGTATCCTGTGTTGTATCTGCTGCACGGCATCGGTGGAGACGAAAAAGAATGGTTTAAGAATGGGCAGCCGCAGGTGATTCTGGATAACCTTTATGCAGAAAATAAGCTTCAGCCCATGATCGTTGTCCTGCCAAATGGCCGGGCTATGGAAAACGATAGGGCAGTGGGGAATATTTATGGCGCGGATAAAGTTCAGGCCTTTGCAAATTTCGAAAAAGATTTGCTTAACGACCTGATTCCGTACGTGGAGAAAACCTATAAAGTGTATACCAGCCCTGAGAACAGGGCTATTGCCGGATTATCAATGGGAGGCGGACAGTCACTTAACTTCGGCTTGGGCAATCTGGATAAATTTGCCTGGGTGGGTGGATTCTCTTCTGCCCCGAATACTAAAAATCCAGAGGAGCTATTACCCAATCCGGAACAAGGCAGAAAGAAGCTGAAATTGTTATGGGTATCTTGTGGTGACGCGGATAACCTAATGCGGGTAAGTAGTCGCACCCATGATTATCTTGAAAAGAATAAGGTGCCTCATGTTTTTTATGTTGAGCCAGGAGGGCATGATTTTAAGGTGTGGAAGAACGATTTGTACATGTTCTCACAGCTTCTGTTTAAACCTGTAAATTCTTCTCTCCAATTTTAACAAATCTGATGAATATGTTCAGAAAACAGTTTATCCTAATAGCAGCCTCCCTCATTGCTTCTATTTTAAATCTTCAGGCACAGCCAAAAGATAATCAGGTACACATAAAGAACTCATTAAAACTTTGGTATAACAAACCTTCGGGGAAAGTATGGGAAAATGCTTTGCCCATAGGGAATGGAAGATTAGGAGCCATGGTTTATGGAAATATTGAGACAGAAACGATCCAGATGAACGAGCATACACTTTGGAGCGGAAGTCCCAATCGGAATGATAACCCAAAGGCGCTGGATTCATTATCGGTGATTCGGAAGCTGATTTTTGAAGGTAAGCGGAAGCAGGCTGAACAAGTAGCTAATAAAACGATCGTGAGCAAGCAGTCGCATGGACAAATGTTCGAGCCTGCCGGAGAGTTGCATCTTTCCTTTCCCGGCCACGAAAGTTATACGAATTATTACAGGGAGCTTGATTTAGAAAGAGCCGTCACCAAAACCATTTATACTGTAGGTAACGTTACCTATACAAGGGAAGTTCTGGCTTCTTTTCCCGACCGTGTAATAGCTGTTCGCCTAAGCGCAAACAAACCCCGGAGTATTTCATTTACAGCATCTTTTTCTTCTCCGCAGCCAAAAGTTGAGGTAAAGACGGCGCAGTCAAATCAATTGACTTTTGCAGGAACAACGATCGATCATGAAGGTGTGAAAGGGATGGTTCGATACAAAGGGATTGCTGAATTAAAACCGGAGGGAGGTTCTGTATCTTCAACAGATAGCACCATTTCCGTTAAAGATGCCAATGCGGTAATCATCTATATTTCTATTGCTACCAACTTTAACAATTATCAGGATCTTGGCGGCGATGAAAACCAGCGGGCTGCATCATATCTGAATAAAGCTATACGCAAAACCTTTACAGATATCTTAAAAGGACATGTTGCTGCTTACCAGAAATATTTTAATCGTGTAAAACTGGATTTGGGAAGTACAGCTGCGGCACAGTTACCTACTGATGAACGTCTAAAGAACTTCAGTTCTGCTGACGATCCTGCTTTTGCAGCCCTTTACTACCAATTTGGCCGCTATTTGCTGATATCTTCCTCCCAGCCAGGCGGCCAGCCCGCTAATCTGCAAGGTATCTGGAACAGGGGTTTATATCCCGCCTGGGATAGTAAATACACTCTAAACATTAATGCTCAGATGAATTATTGGCCGGCGGAAAAAACAAATATGTCTGAACTGCACGAGCCCTTTATAAAAATGGTGGAAGAGATGGCAGTTACCGGTCAGAAAACTGCCAAAGATATGTATGGAGCACGAGGCTGGACGGCTCACCATAATTCCGATATCTGGCGGGCAACAGGAGCTGTAGATGGCGCCCTTTGGGGTGCATGGAGCAATGGGGGCGGCTGGGCTAGTCAGCATCTTTGGGAGCATTACCTGTATACCGGAGACAAAGTTTTTCTTGAAAGTGCTTACCCGATTTTGAAGGGAGCTGCATTGTTTTATGTTGACTTTTTGGTTGAGCACCCTACGCTGAATTATTTAGTGGCTAATCCGGATGAGTCGCCTGAAAATGCTCCGCGGGCTCACCAGGGGTCTACGCTGGATGCAGGTGTTACAATGACCAATCAGATTGTTTTTGATGTTTTCAGTTCTGCTATAAGAGCTGCGGAGATCCTAAAAAAGGACGCTGCATTTATTGATACGCTAATAAGAACCCGCAATCGACTTGCTCCAATGCACATCGGCCAGCATGCTCAGGTGCAGGAATGGCTTGAGGATATTGATGACCCCAAAGACAATCACCGCCACATCTCACATTTATACGGCTTATTTCCCTCCAATCAGATTTCGGCCTATCGCACCCCTGCATTATTCGGGGCTGCCAAAAACACGCTTCTTCAGCGCGGAGATGTGTCTACTGGTTGGAGTATGGGCTGGAAGGTAAACTGGTGGGCAAGAATGCAGGATGGAAACCATGCTTATAAACTGATTCAAAATCAGCTGACTCCTCTTGGTGTAAACAAGGAGGGCGGAGGTACTTACAATAACCTTTTTGATGCCCATCCTCCTTTTCAGATCGACGGAAACTTTGGATGTACCTCGGGCATTACCGAGATGCTTGTGCAAAGCGCAGATGGGGCAGTGCACCTGCTTCCTGCCTTGCCGGACGCATGGCAGGCTAAGGGAAGTATCAGCGGTATTAAAGCTATCGGCGGCTTTGAAATCCTTCAACTAGAGTGGAAAGATGCCAAGTTGGTAAAAGTAGTAGTAAGATCAAATCTTGGAGGTAATCTTCGGTTGAGAGTGCCCAATTCTCTTAAAGTAGAAAGCGGCGTTTTAAAAAACGCATCAGGCGAAAATGCGAATCCATTTTACAAACTAGCCAAAACGCCGGATGCAGTTATTTCGGCGAAAGCTGATTTATCTGTTCCTGAAATAAAAAAAACGATGTTATTTGATCTGGCTACGCAAGCCGGTAAGACTTATACTCTTTATGGGCAATAAAAACTGCTTACAGAACTGGGAGATCTGTTAACCTGAGTCCGAAAAAATATGCGGTTACAACGGGTCTGGGAGCCTTTCTCATCCACTGGTCCGAAGGACTCCAATACTATTAAGTTAAGTGGTTGGTGGGGACACCAACCACGGAGAAGTACGCCTAAATTTGGCCCCATTAATTGCCAAAATTCAATAAGTATGGAAAAAAGAGGAATATTCACGATCCTGATAGTAATACTGGCACTTGCAGAGAAAAGTGTCTTTGCCCAGAATCCTCTCATTATGAATCAATATACTGCCGATCCTTCCGCACGTGTTTTTGGGGCCAGGATATATGTGTATCCTTCTCATGATATTCCGCCTGCTCCTGGAAAAGGACGGGCCAACTGGTTTGTGATGGAGGATTACCATGTGTTCTCTTCCGACAATCTGACTGACTGGACCGATCATGGTATGATTATACATCAGAATAAGGTGCCATGGGTAAAACCCGAAAGTTACAGTATGTGGGCGCCCGATTGTATCAAACGGAATGGGAAGTATTATTTCTATTTTCCATCTACTCCCGCAGATACAACCCAGGGCCGCGGATTTGCCATTGGTGTAGCCGTAGCCGATCAGCCAACAGGCCCTTTCATCCCGCAATCGTCCCCTATAAAAAATGTAAAAGGTATTGATCCTAATGTGTTTATTGATAAAGACGGACAAGCCTATCTCTATTGGTCGCAAGGGAACATTTACGGAGCGAAGCTGAAAGATAACATGCTTGAGCTAGCTTCGGAACCTGTAGTACTTCAGGAACTTCCAAATAAAGGCTTAAAGGAAGGCCCCTATCTTTTCGAGCGCAAGGGGATCTATTATATGACTTATCCCCATGTGGAGAACAAGATTGAACGATTGGAATACGCTGTCGGCAACAGTCCACTGGGTCCTTTCAAATTTAGCGGTGTTATTATGGATGAATCACCTTCAGGCTGTTGGACCAATCATCATTCCATTATCAATTTTAAAAATCAGTGGTATCTCTTTTATCATCATAATGACCTTTCTCCCAACTTTGATAAAAACCGCTCTATTAGGGCAGATAGCTTGTTTTTTAATAGCGATGGTTCTATCAGGAAAGTAAAACCCACACTAAGAGGCGTAGGGTTAACAAAGGGAACAAAGGAAATCGAAATAGATCGGTACAGCGATCTGAGCAGGGAAGGCGCGGTAGTCGACTTTTTGGACACCACCCAGCGTATGAAAGGTTGGAAAGTAACATTTACCAGGAACGGTGCCTGGGTGAGTTACAATTCTGTCGATTTTGGAAAAACTGATTTGAAAAAGCTTCTCATTAAGGCGACTTCACATATTCCGGCTTCTGTGGAGATCCGTTCCGGAAAAATTGATGGTAAGCTGATTGACAGGATAAATCTTCCTGCATCCAAAGACTGGAACATTGCCGTTTCTGCGAAAGCAAAAATCCCGGTAGGGGTTCATGATCTGTTTATCATATCGAAAAGTAAAGAACCTGTAGAAATTGATTGGGTGAAATTTGAGTGAGTGGGGGGAATAAATTGATTGGAAGACATCTTGGTTTCAGTCGAACCGATAATTAGGACCGTCCTTGGCTGGCGGCATAGCTGTCAATTTAAGCAGATTCTTTGGTGAAAATTAACTTATCCGCCATAAAAGCTAAAGCATTTTGTGTGGGTTAGCCCGCCGCATATAGCGCTTTAACATACATTTTTAACATTTTTGCTGTTCATATAAACATAATTACCATTCCAAAGCGTGGTTTCTAATCACTTTTGTTCGTAGCGGCTTAGCTTAGTACAATTGGCTAGGCAACATTATCAAAACTAACCCATACATGAAATTTAAACACCTGCTTTTTGCTGTTTCCTTTTTCTTGAGTTTACCGGTTTTTTCTCAAGACCCTAATTTTTACATTTTCCTTTCGTTCGGACAATCTAATATGGAAGGAAGTGCCAAGTTTGAAGCTCAGGATACTGTGGTCGATAAGCGTTTCCAGGTATTAGAAGCAGTTAATTGTGATAATCTGGGCAGAAAAAAAGGCAATTGGTATGCCGCTGTTCCTCCTTTAAGTCGTTGCCGCACCGGATTAACGCCAGGCGATTATTTCGGCAGAACCCTGATAAAAACACTTCCGAAAAAAGTTCGGGTGGGCATTATCAATGTTTCCGTAGGTGGTTGTAAAATCGAGCTTTTCGATAAGAATGGCTATCAAACTTATATCACAAATGCTCCCGAATGGATGAAGAATATGATTCAGGAATATGAGGGTAACCCCTACGGCCGCTTGGTTGAGTTAGCCAAACTGGCTCAAAAGGACGGCGTTATCAAGGGAATTTTACTTCATCAGGGCGAATCAAATACCAATGATCAGGCCTGGCCACAAAAAGTTAAAACAGTGTACGATAATTTGCTGAATGATCTAAATATAAAACCTGGTTCTGTTCCTCTAATTGCAGGAGAGGTGGTAAATGCTGATCAGAATGGCGTATGTGCCAGTATGAATAATATCATTGCTAAACTGCCCGAAACTATTCCAAATTCTTATGTGATTTCTTCCGCAGGCTGCCCCGATGGTCCGGATAACCTGCATTTTTCGGCTGAAGGCTACCGTATGCTCGGCCAGCGGTATGGCGAAAAAATGCTTTCGATCTTGGGATACAAGAGTTCCGAAAAGTAAGCTAAACTTCACACACACACACACACACACACACACACACACACACACATACATTTCGATAATGAATATTAAAGGTATCATAATAAAGGTAGCTGTTTTATTTGCCTCGGTAGCGGCTCATGCTCAAAACCCCATTATACAAACCATTTACACGGCCGATCCTGCGCCCATGGTTTATAAAGATACTGTTTATCTCTACACCGGTCATGATGAGGATAAGCCGACTTTTTTTACTATGAATGACTGGCGCTGTTACACCTCCACAGATATGGTCAACTGGACCGACCACGGATCGCCGCTCTCGTTCAAAGACTTTAGCTGGGCAAAAAAAGATGCCTGGGCCGGGCAATGTATCCCCAGGAACGGTAAGTTTTACTGGTACGTGCCCATGACCCACGAAACTATGGGAATGTCTATAGGAGTAGCTGTATCCGATAGTCCTACCGGTCCGTTTAAAGATGCACTTGGAAAACCATTAATACATAGTGGTAATGGAGATATTGATCCTACAGTTTTTATTGATGATGATGGGCAAGCCTATTTGTACTGGGGAAACCCGTATTTGAAGTATGTGAAATTGAATGAGGATATGATCTCTTACTCAGGTGATGTGGTTACCGTTCCCCTAAACAAGGAAGGCTTTAATGTGCGGTACAAGGATGTTGATAAACGGCCTTCGGCTTACGAGGAGGGCCCTTGGTTTTACAAACGTAATAATTTGTATTATATGCATTATGCCGCGGGAGGCGTTCCCGAACATTTGGCTTACTCAACAAGCACAGGTCCGACCGGCCCCTGGGTTTACCGCGATACGATAATGCGGGTAATTGGCAAGGGAGGCGCTTTTACCAACCATCCCGGCGTAATCGATTATAAAGGTAGATCGTATTTCTTCTACCATAATGGAGCCCTGCCTGGTGGTGGTGGTTTTACCCGTTCCGTTTGTCTGGATGAGTTCCAATATAATAAAGATGGAAGTATCCCACGGATTACACCAACTACCAACGGGGTAAGGCCAATAGCAAATCTTAACCCATTTATACGTCAGGAAGCCGAAACCATTGCCTGGGAAGAGGGGATTGAAACAGACCGCAGCGCCGAAGCTGGAATCTACGTAACCCAAATAAGCAATAACGATTACATAAAAGTGCGCAGCGTTGATTTTAAAAAGGGAGCTGGAAAATTTCATGCGCAAGTTGCTTCCACATCCGGAGGAACTATTGAAATACACTTAGACAGCCCCGTAGGGGAACTGCTGGGTTCTTGTGAAGTAAAAAATACAGGAGGTTTGCAGAGCTGGACAAGCGTTTCTTCCCAGGTTAAAAAGACCAAAGGCGTTCACGATTTGTATTTTGTGTTTAAAGGCGGCCAGGGCGATCTGTTTAATTTCAACTGGTGGAAATTTGCTAAATAAAAGCCTCTGTCTATCTTCCATAAATACTTCATAACCTGAGTTCGATTAAAAATATGCGGCTTGCACGGGTGTGAGAGCCTTTCTCGCCCACTGGGAGAACCGACTGAAAGGAGCTCATTGAGACCATAAAAGACAAATAAATTGCTCAAAATATGCCGAAGGCAGAGAGGGTATAAGACTATGTCGGTTATCACCTCACCCTATCCCTCTCCTCAAGGAGAGGGGAGAGTAAAACGCTTATTTTTAGGTGTTTAACATATTGTTGTAATCGAACTCAGGTTCACACATCTTTTATAATGAATAAAACAAGTAAAAAAAAATTTTCTATTGCCTGCGCTCTTGTTATAGCTTTCAGCTTAGCATGCATTAGTACCCTATCCGCACAGACAGTATGGTTAGATCAGCTGGATCTCAGCGC
>Ga0307412_10002261_pt1 | contig 10664 bp, 4 predicted proteins | sample DK1Cmetagenome_3_FD_203823 | JGI IMG/M metagenome (GOLD analysis project Ga0307412, IMG submission 203823) | Maize rhizosphere microbial communities from greenhouse at UC Davis, California, United States - DK15-C-1 | ecosystem: Host-associated > Plants > Roots > Rhizosphere > Soil | place: USA...
GTTTCGGCGCGCTGCACGCCTGCAACCTTACTATTGAAGCGGCCGCGACCCTGCTCGCCGCCCGCGCCCGGAGCCCCCTTGATGCTTGATTACATCCGCGACGGTCAGGAGATTTATCGCAACTCCTTCGCGATCATTCGCCGCGAGGCCAATCTGGCGCGTATCCCGGCCGACCTGGAAAAACTCGCTGTGCGGGTGATCCACGCCTGCGGCATGGTCGAAGCCGTCGACGGCCTGCAATTTTCCGAGGGTGCCGGCAAGGCCGGGCGCGATGCGTTGGCGGCTGGCGCGCCGATCCTGTGTGATGCGCGGATGGTCTCCGAGGGCGTGACCCGTGCGCGCCTGCCGGCCAACAACGAGGTCATCTGCACCTTGCGTGATGACAGCGTGGCGGATCTGGCTCGCGAGCTGGGCAACACCCGTTCCGCTGCCGCGCTGGAGCTGTGGCGCCCACACCTGGAAGGCAGCGTGGTGGTGATCGGCAACGCGCCGACCGCGCTGTTCTATCTGCTGGAAATGCTCGACGCCGGTGCACCGAAACCGGCGCTGATTCTCGGCTTCCCGGTGGGCTTCGTCGGCGCCGCCGAATCGAAAGCCGCACTCGCCGCCGACAGCCGTGGCGTGCCGTTCGTGATCATGCAGGGCCGTCTTGGCGGCAGCGCCATGGCCGCCGCGGCGGTCAACGCGCTCGCCACGGAGGTGGAATGATGCAGGCCATAGGACGTCTCATCGGCCTCGGAGTCGGCCCCGGTGATCCGGAACTGATTACCGTCAAAGCCCTGCGCCTGCTGCGCGAATCGCCGGTGGTGGCGTACTTCGTCGCCAAAGGCAAAAAGGGCAATGCGTTCGGCATCATCGAAGCGCATCTGGTCGAGGCGCAGAACCTGCTGCCGCTGGTGTACCCGGTGACCACCGAAGCGTTGCCGGCACCGCTGTCGTACGAGCAGGTCATCAGCGATTTCTACGACGAAGCCGCCGTGGCGGTCGCCGAACATCTGGATGCCGGTCGCGACGTCGCGGTGATCTGCGAGGGCGATCCGTTCTTCTACGGCTCTTACATGTATCTGCATGACCGCCTCGCCACCCGTTACGAGGCCGAAGTGGTGCCGGGTGTGTGCTCAATGCTCGGCGGCGCTTCGGTGCTCGGTGCGCCGCTGGTGTATCGCAACCAAAGCCTGTCGGTGCTCTCCGGCGTGTTGCCTCATGAAGAGCTGAAACGCCGGCTGGCTGATGCCGACGCGGCGGTGATCATGAAGCTGGGGCGCAACTTTCCCAAAGTGCGTCAGGTACTCGAAGAACTCGGCCTAGCTGAGCGTGCGCTGTATGTCGAGCGCGCGACCATGGCCAACCAGAAGATCGTGCCGATGGATCAGGTCGAGCCAATGTCCTCGCCATATTTCTCGCTGATCATCGTGCCCGGCGAACGGTGGCAAGGTTGATGACGCCGATCACTCCCGCCATTGTCATTCTCGGTCAGGGCAGCCTGGCCACCGCGCGGCGCATTCAGCAGGTGTACCCGGCGGCGCAGATTCACGGCCTCGCCGGGCGCGTAGAAGGTGCCGATTGCACCTATCAGGAATTCGGCGCGACCCTGCGCGCGCTGTATCAGCAGGCCACGCCGATCATTGCCCTGTGTGCGGCGGGGATTGTCATTCGTACGCTGGCGCCGCTGTTGCTGGAAAAGGGCGCCGAGCCACCCGTACTCGCAGTCGCCGAGGATGGCAGCGCGGTAGTGCCGTTGCTGGGCGGCCTCGGCGGGGTCAACGTCATGGCGCGGGACATCGCTGCCGGATTGCAGGTCGCAGCGGCGATCACCACCAGCGGCGAGTTGCGCTTTGGTACCTGCCTGCTCAATCCACCGCGCGGTTATGCACTGGGCGATCTGGAATCGGGCAAGCGCTTTGTCTCCGACCTGCTTGCCGGCCACAGCGTGCGCATCGAAGGCGCCGCACCGTGGCTGGATCAGGCGCAGTTGCCGCAGGACCCACAGGCGCAACGCACGATCCGTGTCGGCAGTGCCGAGCGTCAAGCGAGCGCCGATGAATTACTGATTTACCCGCGCAGCGTCGCAGTGGCGGTGAGTGCAGAAACAGCCGACCTGGCGAATGCCGTGCGCAGCGCGTTGCAGCAGGCGAAAGTCGCCGCGCAATCGTTGGCCTGCCTGCTGGCGGCTGATTCCGAAATGGCCTCGGCGACCTTGCGCGAAGCGGCGCTGGAGTTGGGCGTGCCGCTGCGCTTTGTCGCGGCGCAGAAAGATCTGTCGGCAATCGCGCTGGCGGCGGTACCGCAAGCGCAAATACACCTCATGCAGAATCTGGCCATTGCCCTGGCCGCCGAGCCGCTGGACATCGAGCACGTCGGCCGACCTCGCGGGCGTCTCGCGGTGATCGGTCTCGGCCCCGGTGCTGCCGAGTTGATGGTGCCGGCGGTGAAAGCCGAGCTGGCCCGCGCCACCGACGTGCTCGGCTACGAAACCTACGTGCGCATGGCAGGCCCCTTCCGCGACGATCAGGTGCAGCATTGCACCGACAACCGCGAAGAGATGCAGCGTGCCCGTCACGCTTTCCGCCTCGCCGCCGAAGGGCGCTCGGTGATCGTCGTGTCCTCGGGCGATCCCGGTGTGTTCGCCATGGCGGCGGCAGTGCTCGAAGCGTTGCACGAATCGAGCGACCCGGCCTGGCACAGCGTCGATCTGGAAATCCTGCCCGGCGTCTCCGCTTCGCTGGCCACCGCCGCGCAGGCGGGTGCGCCACTGGGCCACGACTTCTGCGTGATGTCGCTGTCGGACAACCTCAAGCCGTGGTCGATCATCGAAAAACGTCTGGATCTCGCTGCGCAAGCGGATCTGGCGCTGGCGTTCTATAACCCGATTTCCCGTGCTCGACCGTGGCAATTGGGCAGGGCGCTGGAGATCGTTGCGCAGCACCGCACCCCTGAAACACCGGTGGTGCTGGGACGCGACATCGGCCGTCCGGGCCAGACCTTGCGCACCACCACCTTGGGCGAGCTGACGGCCGATCAGGTCGACATGCGCACGATGGTGCTCATCGGCTCTTCCACCACCTGCACTTTCCCCCGCGCCAGTGGCGGGGATTGGGTTTACACACCGCGCTGGTACGGTGAAAAGCCGCTTTCCTGAAATCCGTGTCGAGGCAAGTTGTAAGCAACTTGCCTCGGCGAGATATCCAGTCAAGGTTCATTAGCGGCTTTTTCCCTTCGATACCGGGCGCTGCTTGCGTCAAGAACGCCGCTTTGCCGGTTTGGCCAATCGCGCCTTAATTACTTTTCTGTAGCCGGATCATGCTCGTGAGTAACTTGTCTGTTATTTGATATTTCTCGGGTAATCATTTGAGTTTTGTTCTTTTTGAAGTTGCGCCGCCGGCGACATAACTTCGCCCAGGTTCTTTTATTGAATCAGGGATGAAGTTTATGGGTGTCACGGAACGTTACGTCGGCGATGCGGATTTTATTTCCGCCGAAGAGTATTCAACGCTTGAACGAGCCTTCAGCAAGCTTTCCACAACGGCCGACTACGCAGAACTGGCGACGCTCTACGAGGGGGCCGCCCAGGTATCCGACCGCAGCGAAAAACTGCAGCGGGTAACGCTCTTTCTGGCGACGTTCGAGCGTCTGGCCAAACGCCGGTCTACACCTTTGCCGCCGGCAGTCGATCGAATCGAAAGCCGCGTGCGCGATTACGCTGCACGCTTGTCGGGAACAGTGCAGGTGTTCAGCGATACAGCCACCGCGGTGCCGAAAATCATGCACTTTGTCTGGGTGGGTGGCAGCGAGGTCGGCAGCATCCAGCGTGACTACATGAACATCTGGCGGCAGGTTCTGGCTGCTGAGAATTACCAGTTCAACTTGTGGTACGACAGTGACGCCTTGCTCGCTTTCGAAATGAACCGGGTGATTACCGACAGCGCCCGAGTCGATGCGATGGAATCCGGCGGCGACACCGTGAGCAGGCCCGGTGAGTTGGCAAAGATGATTGAAGATCGTGCACGGGTATTGAAGCGCGAGATGTTCGAATTCCTCCAACAACCGCAGTGGCAAGGCCAGGCCGATCAGGCCCGCATCGAGTTACTGGTGCGCGCCTACGGAAAAGACCGGGCTACTCTGGAGAACTTTCGGCAACGCTGTTTGCAAACTCATCAGCAAATGGCCGGCAGCGACTTGCAGTTGCGTGATGTTCGCCGCGAGTTTGCCGGACATTTTCTGCAAGACGTCTATCAACGTGAAGTGGCAATGCGTGGCAACTTTGCTGCAGCCAGCGATGTGGTGCGCTTGCAGGCTGAATATCTGGAGGGCGGGCGTTATTGCGACATGGATTATTTGCCGCCGCTGACCGACAGACTGGGCGGCGTCGATATCAGCGCTTTCAGCGACGAGCAACGGTTGGGCGTATTGCAACTTTTGCTCAATCACGATGAAACGTTGATGCCGGGACGTGATCGCCTGCGCTACGCCGACCGCACCGATACCCTGCCTGCCGCAGATCGTGATGCGTTGCTGGCCTTCGCCCGCAGCCGACCTGGCGTGGCGCAGATATTCGTCGCGCCGCTTGAAGTCCGTAGTTCGCGGCACGGCCTGCGCATGGGTATGCAATTCGACAGAGAAATGAATGCGCATATGCTGGCCCACCCGCAGAGTGAAATGACCCTCGCGGTCATGGAAGTGATCCGGTTCAACTACGACTGTCTGCAGGCCGTTGAACGGTTGGCCGTGGCCTCGTCGGTGGATTGGTCGCAGACCGAACGATTGCTCGATGTGATCGAAAACGTGATGAACGAGAAAATCGAGCGCGGCCAACTGACGCAACCGCTACGGGATTTCGTCGGTAGCTTGAGCACAGCCATTTTCAATTACTACCGTGACGGCATTCGTGTCGGAGCGCGGGGCACCATTGCGCTGACCGGGCCGGGTGCGGCGGTGACCGGGCTGAAGCACTATGTCGAGACTCACCTGTTTGCGCAGGACGAGGTCAAGGTTCAGAAACAGTTGCGGCTGGCCGAGGGTTACAACGTTCAGACCGAAGAGGAGGCGATTTCCGGCTGGACGGTCAATGACGATGAGGCGCAATGGCTGGCCAAAGAGCAGGAAAAATGGCGCAGCGGCAAACTCCGGTCGCGTTACACCGGGCAATTGGCGGACCTGCTCAAGCCGCAGCAGACGCTGACATTCAAACAGGGTTGGCCGGTGGTGGGTGGCAGGCCGGTGCTGCTGACGTCGGTGTTGCAACAACTGCTGGATGACCTGGGGGAGCCTTTCGCCCATGCCATGCGCGAGAAACTCAGCGGTGACATCACCTTCACCGATGCCTTTTACCTCAGCTTCGATACGCGTCAGCTGATTGTTGCGCAACCGGTGAGCGAGCTGCCGATCTCCCATGGCGCCGAAACAGCCAGCAACCTCAACGAACTGTTCAGTCGCATTGCCCACGACGCTTTGCCGATGGAGCAATTGAGCCCACTGGTTCGGGTGTTGCTCGGGGGCATCTTTGGTGCCAGCAGCCTCGACGATGCGGGATTCGCGGATGTCTGGCAAAACGTGCGCAGACTGGCTGTGCAAACCGATAGCGACGGCACGTTTGCCCGTTATGACGCGATCGAGAATGCTCTGCGCCAGCGGCACTCGGCAGATTTCGAGGCCGGGCTGGCACGCGGGGGACGGCAATCCACGCTGACGGCGCGCGAGCTCAAGGTCCGGGCACTGTTCGATCCGCTGACGGTCGGACAATGGGGCGAGCGTATCGGCCAGATCAAGCGCACCGCGCAGCGCGAATACCGCACGCGGATTCTTGAGCGCAGTGCGCAGGTGCGTGAAATATTCATCAGTGCCGGAGCGACCTCAGCGCGGCAATTGTCGCAGGACTTGCTGACGCATTCAGCGAGCGACCCCGGGCGCCGTTGTTACCCGCTGGCGCTGCTGATGGGCGCAGCCGTGGCGGCGGGCGAGTCAGCCGAGCGCACCTTGGTCGGGCACGTCGCCACGGCGAACATCAGCCCTGAACACACCGGCTCGAAAGCGTTGCTCAGTGCGTTGAATGAACTCCGGGCCTTGCCCACCAGCGCCATCGGTGAGTCCCGCGGTTTGCAGCGTCTGGACACGCTGATGCAGACGCTGGAGGCCAACGATACTTCGACTGTTCTTCTGCTGGATACCGGCGACCACGCGCTGCTGATGGCCAAAGTGCAGGTGGATGGTCGGTTCGTCTACCGTTTCTACGACCCGAACTTTGCCATCTACGCCTTTGCCAACGCCGCGCAGGCAAAGCTCGGCGTGGAGCGCTACCTGAGTGCCGGCGACAGTGCATTGGCCAGGCTTTATGGTCTGGGCGACATGACCGGGGCGCAATTCAATGTGATTGAGCTCAATACCCAGGTGATTGCCGCGCACAAGCTGTCGGCGGGTCTGCGCGCGGACAGTTTTTTGCACGCGCCTTCGGGCGATGCGCGCCGTGCTTCGGTCTGGGCCAGACAAGCGCTGGCGCGCCAGCGTTCGCTCAGTGAAAACGCACGGATGGGCGCCAGCCTGGCGCACGTTGACGCGCGGTTCTGGGCACATGAGTTTGAGCAGGCTACGCAACGCTTGCGCAGTGAACACACACTGGGGCGTGAATATGTGCCGTTGCTGAATACCCTCAAACCGCAGAGTGATGGCGGTTTTTCACTAACGCTGGTGAACGCGCAGAAGCCGCAGCAGACGCGCACTGTCAGCACCGCTGATACGCGTTTCAATCAGCTCAAGCAGCATTTGCATCAGGGCCTGAAGGCGAGCAACACCCATGCCCCGACCGACGCGGATGGCGGCAGCCGCTTGAGTTTCGCGTTTGCGATCCAGACGCTCATCAGCGAAATGCGCCAGCGCGAATACCAGGCCGGTGATCAGGTGCCAGCCTTGTCCATCGCTCTGCAAGTGCAGCTCTACGTCAGTTATGCGCAGTTGAGTTTCGGCGTGGTCAGCGATGCCGTACAGGTGATCAATCTGGTGCGGCAAGTGGCGGCCAGTGAACAGGCATTGCTGTTGCGCCAGTCGTCACTGTCTGGCCGCGTACTGGGGCGTGCGGCGACCGGTGTCGGCTTTGCGTTCTCGCTGGTCAACATCGGCTTCGATATCTACAACCTTTCGCTGGCGCAAAATCACGAACAACGCTCGCGGCTGTCCACGTCGCTGACGTTCAATATTGCCGCGCTCGGACTGGACATAGCCGCACTGGCGGCAGGTGGCGCGGTGGGCGCGGCGGCGGCTTTTCTCTCTGTGCCGTTGCTTGGCATCGGCATCGGTGCCACCGCCATTGCCAGCAACCTGGGACAGATTGCCGACAAGGCGACTGCAGTCGGCAACCATTTGCGCGCGATCCACAACGCCTATCAACCAGGCGCTTTTACCTGCGCAGACGGGGTGTTGCAGTTCCCGCCCGAGGCTGTCATCACCGACCTCGATCTACAGGACGGACGGCTGGTTTTTGACAGTCAGCGTTTTTATCCATGGGGCGGCGGCCCGCTGGAGTTGCCGCAGTACAACGATGATCCAAAGCAGATCCACCGGTCCCTGAACATTCGCCAGGCCTTCGGTCTGGCCGAGAGCGCAACCTTGAACATCGAGGCCGATGCGCAGCCGCATACCGTGGTGCTGCCCTGCACACCGCTCTGTTATTACGGCTACGAATATCAACTGGGAGGCGCGGGGTACGTCTACGAACCGTTGTCGGGCGAGCGGGTTGAACCACGTAGCGCCAGTGAACATCCCGACCTCAACTGGTTGCTGCCTCTCAATCCGCTCACGGCTCTGGGCGATACGCTGCGAACACAGCTGGACGAGCGCATCCACACCCGCTACCCGCAGTTGCGCAACCGCCTGGCCGACAAGCTGGAATACGACGAACAAGGCAACCGGCGCTTTTACTTGCACAGCACGCCGTCGTTCAAACACATTCTCTATAAATTGCACCCGGTTTATAAGCAGACCACGATCAGCGTGCAATTGAACGCGCAGGTTCGCCAGTTGGTGGTGCCGGCCTTGCCTTTGGAGTGGCAGCAGAAGATCGCCTACGAAATCACCGCTACACCCGGTCACTGCCAGCTGCGCTTGACTGCGGGTTTGACGTCGGTGCAATTCAAGGGCTATGGCAACTGGCTGGTGCATGCACCTTGGGTGAACATCGATCAGGTCAGTTTCGCGGCCGTCATGGTGGATGACGGCGGGCCGCAGTTGCATCTGGCGGGACGCCAGTTGACGGTTGACGGCATCGTGTTGTCGGCCTTCGAAGGCCTGATCGAACTGGCCGGGGGAGAACTGTATGAACTGGACTGGCAAACCAGTGCCTTGCGTCTGGTGTCCGTCACCCTTGGCGACACCAACACCCCGCGCGACGTCATGGCTCGTCTGCGCCAATTGGGCCAGGCGCAACGTCTTGCCGCGGGTTACCTGACACTCAAGCGATTCAATGTACCGTTCAGCCCGGCCGCCCGTCCGTTGCGCACAACCGCCTTTTACGACACCGCGCAAAAGCGCCTGCTATACGCCCGCGATGTGCCGGAGGACGTCAGTGACGGCTTGATACTGGGTGGTGCCAACGCAGATCACGCGTGGTTCTATCACCCTGACCACGCCACGATCTGGCGCGTCGCTGTGCTCACCGGCCTGGTCGTGCAGCGCTATCGTTTGCCGAGTCTGGAATCGGGTACGAAAATCAGCGCATTCGGGCAACTGGCGGATGGCACCTGGCGTGTCGCGCAGCAGTTGGTGGAGCGAGCAGACGTCAAGCTGCGCACCACGCTGGAATTTCATCTGAGCGATCAGGACGTCACGCTCACGGATATCAAACTGTGGACGCCCGATCTCAACAACAGCATGCTCAAGCCCGAGGACGGCACACGGGTGGTGTTTTTCCGTCACCGTCAGAAACCGCCTCGCCCTTATGCCGACGAGACCCCGGCAATGGCTTCGGTCATCAGCCACTGGCGTTACGCACCTTATATTCAGGTGCAGGCCTGGGCTCTGGAGCGACTGCTGGAGCGTGCCTGGATCGGTGCGCAGGACGGTCGGTACGTGGGGGTGGAAGTCGACAGTGATCCGGATAGCGTGATGCTGATGCCTCGATCTGCCGAGCCGGGTTCGGCGCTGCTGTTCTACAGCAAGCGAAGCCGGGTGCTCAGCCATGGTATCGAACGGCGTGACGATGTATTCATGCAGCAAACACTGGTGAAGGACGTGATCGACGTCAGCCGTGTCGGCGAGCTTTACCTCGCCACGCTTGAGGATGGTCGACTGTTTGAAGTCGACCTGGATGCCAGGGACGATAACTGGCTATCGGAGATTGACAGGGATGTCCTGCAGTTTGTCGGTCTCAGCCAGCGTTGGCTGCAACAACAACCCGACTGGCTGGCGGCGTTGCCGGCCGTGGCACGCAAGTACAGCAGTGCGGCGTTTGCGATTTTCGGTGTGCGCGCCCAGACAGGACAATCCGTTCTCGCCGCGTGGTGCATTGACGAACGGCTCGTGCTGGCGCAAACCCCGGGTAACCACGATTTGACGTTATTGGGATTGACTCCGGACCGGCAGGCCGTCTGGCTGCTGGATGCTGATGCGGGGACCTTGTGGCGGCAGACACTCGCCTCCTTCGAGGATATTCGCGCAGCCTTCGGCAGCGCCAGCGTGGCGCAGCACCGCCAGGCGTTGCCACAGGCGGAACAGGTCTGGTCGTCGTGGGCGTTTCGCGAAGTGCTGCCGCACGGCAATGGCTTGCTCGGGCAGACCCGGGAGGGCGTGACGTTGCTGTTGCACGATCGGCAGCCGGCACGGATCGTCGGCACGGAAAGTCGTTGGTCGAACGTGCCTGGCCAGACATCTGCGCAACTGTGCGAACGATTGAAACAGTTACTGGCCGGACACGCTCATGCCGCGTTTCTGCCGGTCGAACAGACTGGCAGTGATGACCGATACTACGTGCCCGCGCTCGACCGACTGTTCGATGTGCCGGCACGGGAAGATGGCCAATGGGCAACGCTTCTCGGAACACGTGATGGAGCCAGGCCACTGCTGTTCGACCCGGTCGAGGAGTGGATTTTCAGCGTCGGTGAGACCGACGACGTCGAGTTGCCGGACAGCTTCGCTCAGCGTGACGAGGCGGTCATGTCGCTGCAGGTCAGCGATGACCTGACCGAGGTGCAGCCGTTACTCGTCGACGGCGTGCGCACGTTGATCCTGAGCCTGGGGTGGAACACCGAGGGTTATCGGCTCTCGGGCGAGAGCTGGCAGCGTCTGGATTGCGTTGTCATCGATGTACAGCGTCCGTCCGGTGCGCAGGTGCAGGAACCCGGTCTGTTGGTGCTGGATCTGGCTGAGTGCGGGCATCTATGGATGGCGAAGATCGATGGGGACCTGGTGTTTGCCGATCCGGACAATGGTCGCAATCTGGTCATCCGCAATGCCGGCGAGCAGAGCGCATTCGAGCTGGCTGTCAGAATCTCGGGTCGCCAGTATCTGTTCGCGCTGCAGTATTGGTTGCTGGCGTTCGAGGCTGCGCGGGGCAGTGATGCCATCGCCAGTCTGGCAGCCATGGCCGAACAGCTGCCCTGAAGGGTTAATCCACCTGGCCAATGAAAACGCCGCGAACGTTGCCGTTCGCGGCGTATTCATTCAGGCGTTTGCACCGAGGG
>Ga0307412_10002262_pt1 | contig 10662 bp, 7 predicted proteins | sample DK1Cmetagenome_3_FD_203823 | JGI IMG/M metagenome (GOLD analysis project Ga0307412, IMG submission 203823) | Maize rhizosphere microbial communities from greenhouse at UC Davis, California, United States - DK15-C-1 | ecosystem: Host-associated > Plants > Roots > Rhizosphere > Soil | place: USA...
CTCCGAGCCCCCCCGCCCCCTACCTCGAATAAGCAGAAAACTTAGATTTAGAAATCGAAGTCGCCGCCACCTGCACATGCGGCGCCAACTCTGCTTCTACCCGCGCCACGGTCCACCTAGTAGTCGGCACAGAAATATTGATCGCCGCCACCGCCAACCCCCGATGATCGATCACTGGCGCCGCTACTGAAATATCCCCCAGCACCGTCTCGTTCACGATAATCGCGTAACCCTTTTCCGCTACCCGTTGCACGCGGTCCAGCAGCTTGTCGGGGTTCACCTCGGTATAGGGCGTAATCGGTTCCAGCCTTGTTTGCGCCAGGATCTCGCGGCGATGTTCGTCCGACAGCCGCGACAGGATCGCCGTGCCTGACGCCGTGAAAAAAGCCGGCAGACGGCTGCCCACCGCGATATCTACGTTTACCAGATGGTGGCCTGGAAAGCGGGCCACGAACACGATCTCGTGACCGTCCAGCTCTTGCAGATTCGTCGTCTCGCCCAGCGTCCGGCTGATGTCCAGCAGATACGGCGACGCCTTGTCGATCAGCTCGTTCGCACGCACATAGTTGTACGAAAACTGCAGCACCTTCGGCGTCAGGCCGTAATTGCGCGTATCCGGAATGCGGCGCAGATAGCCCAGCGTTTCCAGCGTATAGACCAGGCGCTGCGTCGCGCTGCGGTCCAGTCCGGATGCGCGCGCGATATCGGCCAGCGTCATGTGGCGTTTCGAACCATCGAACGCGTGCAGCACCTGAAAGGCTTTTTCAGTGGAACCGACAAACAGCGAAGACCGGGTCTCGGTCGGCGCCTGCGGTTTTTCCGTGTCGTCAGGGGTAGCTTTGCGCACAGGGAACAGCCTATTGAGTTCTAGGGATGCCGCGCAAGAATCAACGTGACGGGGTAATGCCGGCCCCTCATCGCGTATCGCGCTTAATGTAATTGTAATTCAATTATTAATAGCAAATATCAATTACTTCAAGCGCTTTCGTCAGCCCTGAGTTTCCAGCGGCACCCCCGGCTGCGAGGCAGACCGGGTGCCCGGCACCGGATGGCAGGACTGCGGGTGATAGGTATGCACCACAGACAGTTTTACGCGGTCGCTGCGGTTGCCTTGGGCCGCGTGCAAGGTGCGGCAGTGAAAGAACACCACATCTCCCGCCTCCAGCTCCGGGCAGACCGCCCGCGCGATCCAGTCCGCGTTCTGCGGCGCGTCGTCGCGGAAGAATTTCTGGCCATCAAACTGCTCAGCCGTAAACGCCGCCGCGTGCGACCCCGGAATAAACGACAGCCCGCCGTTCTCGCGTTTTTCAGGGCCCAGGGCCAGCCAACAGGACACCAGGTCCGTATCCGAAAACGACCAATAACGAATGTCCTGATGCCAGCCCGTCAGGCTGCCGTAGGCCGGATGCTTGGTCATCACGCAATTGTGGTGCACGGTCGACAGCACGGCCGGCTCGCCGAAATAGCGCGCCAGCCACTGGCCGATGCCGGGGTCCGTCGCCCATTGGGCAAACAAGGGGTCGCGCGCATAGGCGCTGAGCAGGCGGCGCACGGTCAGCCCGCCTTCCGCGGTGCGCGACTCCGGCGCGCCGGGGTAGCGCAGATCGGCTTCGTATTCGATGGGGGCCACGTGCTCGCGCAAATGGCGTTCGGCCAGCGCGCGCAGCGCCGCTACCCGCTCGGCGTCCACGAATTGGCGCGCCACCACAAACCCCTGCTTGCGCAGGACGGCTATCTGATCATCAGGCAGTAACCCGGACATCTCGATCCTCACACCCCGCGGCGGTTGCGAAGCGTCTGCGTGCGGGGCAGGCGCGTACCGGTCAGGCGCCGGTATACGCGGGGATGGCTAGATTACCAAAGCGTCGCGCGCGCCGGCGTCAGGTGGACGGTGTTTTTTGGGCTGGCGGGGCAATCGGGGGATGCAGCCGGGCCGCGTCGCGTTCCTGCACTTCGTGGTGCACCCATTCGCGCCACACGGCCACCAGCAAGGCCATCAGCACCGGGCCCACGAACAGCCCCACGATGCCCATGGTCTTCACGCCACCCACCAGCCCGAAGAACGTGGGCAGGAACGGCAGCTTGACCGGTCCGCCCACCAGGCGCGGACGCAGGGTCTTGTCGACGATGAAGAGTTCGACACTGCCCCAGACCATCAGCGCGATGCCCGCCACCAGATGGCCGGAGCCCACCAGGTACAGCGACACCAGCGTGAACGACAAGGGCGCGCCGCCGGGGATCAGTGCCATGAAGCCCGTGACCACGCCCAGCAGCACCGGCGACGGCACGCCCGCCACCCAATAGGCGATACCCAGCACCAGGCCTTCCCCCAACGCGATCAGGCCCATGCCGGTGACGGTGGAATTGATGGTGGCCGGCACCACGCGCGAAAAGCGCTGCCAGCGCGCCGGCAGGATGCGCTCGCCCAGCACGTCCAGCTGGGCGACCATGCGGATGCCGTCCTTGTAGACGAAGAACAGCGTGATCAGCATGAACAGCACGGTCAGCAGCAACTGGAACACGTTGCCCGTGGCCGCCAGCACCATGCGGTAGATATTGCCCAGATGTTCGCCGCTGACGGCTTCCACCAGCGCGCCCAGCGCGTGGGGCTGGCCGATATACGATTCCCAGTATTGGCCCAGACGCTCGCCTACGACGGGCATGGACGTAATCCAGTTCGGCACGGCCACGCCGTGACGGTTGGCCGCGATGGCCCAGGCGAAAAAGGTACTGGCTTCCTTGATGGCGTAGGACAGCGCCAAGGTCATCGGCACGATCAGCACCACGACGACCACCAGCAGCGCCAGCGATGCCGCGACCGCCGTGCGGCCGCCGCAGCGCCGGACCAGACGCTGGTACAAGGGCCAACTGGCCAGGCCGATGATCAGCGCCGCAAGCGCGGGAACGAGAAAACCGCTAAGGAAGTAAACCCCTGCCAATAAGACAAGCAGCAGCAGCCAACGGGCGATCAGGTAAGCGGGTAGAACAGGCTGCATAGAGCGGATCGACAGTAAGGGCGTTGTAGGCTTTGACTGTCGGACTATACAGACGTTTCAAGAAATACGAGGGACGCAAGCCCTGTATTTACTACGGGGTTTCCCGTGGTTTTCCCGGCGTGGCGGCCCGGTCGGACCGACACGCCCACCGCTTACAAGGCGTATTCGGCGGCCTCTTCGCGCGCGCTGCGGCGGCGCGGCGGCGTCGTTTGCAGCCGTGCGGGTTCGGTCTGGGGCTGGGGCTGCGCCAGGGTCATCGCGCTGGGCATGCCCAGTTGACGCTGGAAGACGCCGCACGAGCTGGCGGCCGGATCGGTTTCATCGCGGCCACTGAGCAACGGGCAACCGGCGAACAATTCCGCAACCCAATCGGTGAAGGCGCGCACCTTGGGCGATAGCTGGCGGCTTTGCGGATACAGCACGGAAATCGCCGTGGAACTGGGTTTCCACTGCGGCAGGATTTCGATCAGTTCACCGGACTGCAAGTGCGGCAGCGCCATGTAGCGGGCCACCTGGATCAGGCCGAAGCCCTTCAGGCCGCAGTCCAGGTAGGCGCCGGCTTCGTTCACCGCCACCGTGCCCTTCATGTCCACTTCCTGGTGCTTGCCGTCGACCTTGAAATCCCAGGTGCAGTTACGGCCCGTGCGGCTCATGAAGTAGTGCACCGCGTGGTGGTCGCGCAACGATTCGATGGTTTGCGGCATGCCGTGGCGCGCCACATAGGTGGGCGAGGCGCAGGTGACGGTCTGCAAGGTGCCGATGCGTCGCGCAACCAGACTGGAATCTTCCAGGTCGCCGGCGCGGATCACGCAGTCAACGGCCTCTTGCACCATATCCACGGGCCGGTCGCCCAGGCCAAGCACCAGCTCGACGTCAGGGTATTTGTCGTGGAAATCACACAATGCGGGAATCAGGATCAGCCGCCCGATGCAGGTCGGGACGTCGATGCGCAGCCGCCCTTTCAGGCGCAGCGCCGCTTCCTGGAAACAGGCCTCGGTTTCTTCGACGTCCGCCAGAATGCGCACGCAATGCTGGTAATAGCCCGCGCCGTCCGGCGTCAGGCCGATACGGCGCGTAGTGCGATTGAGCAGGCGCACGCCCAGAAGGCGTTCGAGGTTCTGGATGATGGTGGTGACGGTGGTGCGCGGAAGCGAGAGGCTGTCGGCCGCCCGAGTGAAGCTATTGGCGTCCACGACGCGCACAAACACCTGCATAGCCTGAAAACGGTCCATGGCGACGGTGTCCTTTTGGGCAAATAAGTCGGGGTGAACGGAGCATAACCCGATTTCGCCGCTGATTAGTCATTCCTGTCGAACAGTGTTGCCGAGATAGACGTGTTTATCCGGCCCCACAAAACACTCAGAATGCAAACCATCTTGAAGTGCCCTTGCCTCCCGGCGCCTCCACAGGGCATGTCAATCCTCAGCTTTCGCCACCGCAGTGACTACGCCCCGCCAAGGCGCCACTGCCCGGGAATCGCAACCCTGTTGCATGTTGCATTGCAGCATATGCATATATCCCGCGGACGCTAAGGACTGCCATGCCCAGGACTGCCGGAGCCGCCTCCGCCCCAGGCTCAAACAAGCGCGCTTTCGCCCCTATACCACTCAAGGAAACATCATGGTTTCGCGCAATCGTATCGCTATGCTCGTCGTCTTTGCAGCCGTTCTCGCGGCCGGAGGCGGCTATGCCCTGACCCGGGGCCCCGCCGGCGGCAATGTCGCCATGGCGCAAGGCGCCCCCGCCGCCACGCCCGTCGAGGTGGCCGAAGTCGTCACCAAGACCATCGTGGACTGGCAGCGTTATTCCGGCCGCCTGGAAGCCATCGACCGCGTCGACATCCGCCCGCTGGTGTCCGGCACGCTGACGCAAGTGCATTTCCAGGACGGCAGCATCGTCAAGAAGGGCGACCTGCTCTTCACCATCGACCCGCGCCCCTACGTGGCTGAAGTGGACCGCGCCGCCGCCGCCCTGACGGCCGCAAAGGCCCGTGCGTCGTACACCGCCACGGAACTGGCCCGCGGCCAGCGCCTGCTGGCGGACAACGCCATCGCCCGCCGCGATTTCGAGGAAAAGCAGAACGCCGCGCGCGAAGCCGCCGCCAACCTGCAAGGCGCGCAAGCCGCGCTGGACGCCGCCAAGTTGAACCTGGGCTACACGCGCATCGAAGCGCCGGTGGCCGGCCGCGTCTCGCGCGCTGAAGTCACCGTGGGCAACGTGGTCGCGGCCGGCGCCGCGTCGGTACCGCTGACGAGGCTGGTGTCGGTGGCGAAGATGTACGCATCGTTCGACGTGGACGAACAAACCTTCCTGAGGTATGTGAACCCGGCGCGCAACGGCCGCGCAGGGTCGGTGCCGGTCGAACTGGGCCTGGCCAACGAGGAAGGCTATTCGCGCACCGGCTTCGTGCAATCCGTGGACAACCGCCTGGACGCGACGTCGGGCACGATCCGCGTGCGCGCCGAATTCGACAACGCCGACGGTTCGCTCTTGCCCGGCCTGTATGCCCGCGTCCGCCTGGGCGGCAGCGACCCGCGTTCGGCCGTGCTGATCGACGAACGCGCCATTGGCACCGACCAGGACAAGCGCTACGTGCTGGTACTGGACGACAAGAACCACGCCGTCTACCGCCAGGTGAAGCTGGGCGCCAACCAGGAAGGCCTGCGCGTCATCGACACCGGCTTGGCCGCGGGTGAACGCATCGTCGTCAATGGCCTGCAACGCATCCGCCCCGGCGACGCCGTGGCCCCGACCGTCGTGCCCATGGTTGCCGCCAAGGCTGCCCCGGTCAAGACCGCCGCAGCCGAGCTGAAGTAAGGCCTGCGCGTCTACAGAGAACGTTCATGAATATCTCAAAGTTCTTCATCGACCGGCCGATTTTCGCCGGCGTGTTGTCCATCCTGGTCTTGCTGGCTGGCTTGCTGGCCATGTTCCAGCTGCCCATTTCCGAATATCCGGAAGTCGTGCCGCCGTCGGTGGTGGTGCGCGCCCAATACCCGGGCGCCAACCCCAAGGTCATCGCCGAAACCGTTGCCTCGCCGCTGGAAGAATCCATCAACGGCGTGGAAGACATGCTGTACATGCAGTCGCAGGCCAATAGCGACGGCAACCTGACGCTGACGGTCAACTTCAAGCTGGGCGTGGACCCGGACAAGGCGCAGCAGCTGGTGCAGAACCGCGTGTCGCAAGCGCTGCCGCGCCTGCCGCCCGACGTGCAGCGCCTGGGTGTGACGACGGCCAAGAGTTCGCCCACGCTGACGCTGGTCGTGCACCTGATCTCGCCCAATGACCGCTACGACATCACCTATCTGCGCAACTACGCGATCCTGAACGTCAAGGATCGTCTGGCCCGCATCACGGGCGTGGGCGAAGTGACGGTGTGGGGCTCGGGCAACTACTCGATGCGCGTCTGGCTGGACCCGCAAAAGGTCGCCCAGCGCGGCATGACCGCGTCGGAAGTGGTCGCCGCCATCCGCGAGCAGAACGTCCAGGTCGCCGCCGGCGTGATCGGCGCATCGCCCACGCAAGGCGACGTGCCGCTGCAACTGAACGTGAATGCGCGTGGCCGCCTGCAAAGCGAGGAAGAGTTCAAGGACATCATCCTGAAGACCTCGCCCGACGGCGCCGTGACCTACCTGTCCGACGTCGCCCGCGTGGAGCTGGATGCGCAGGAATACGGTTTGCGTTCGCTGCTGGACAACAAGCAGGCGGTGGGCATGGGCATCATGCAGTCGCCGGGCGCGAACGCGCTGGACGTGTCGTCCAAGGTGCGCGCCGCCATGGCCGAGCTGTCGCAAGACTTCCCGCCGGGCGTGGAATACCGCATTGAATACGACCCCACGCAGTTCGTGCGGTCCAGTATCGAAGCCGTGGTGCACACGTTGCTGGAAGCCATTGCGCTGGTCGTGCTGGTGGTGATCCTGTTCCTGCAAACGTGGCGCGCGTCGATCATCCCGCTGCTGGCCGTGCCTGTGTCCATCGTGGGTACGTTCGCGCTGCTGCTGGTGTTCGGTTATTCCATCAACGCCTTGTCGCTGTTCGGGATGGTGCTTGCCATCGGGATCGTGGTGGACGATGCGATCGTGGTGGTGGAAAACGTGGAACGCAACATCGCGGCGGGCTTGAGTCCACGCGACGCGACCTACCGCGCCATGCGTGAAGTCAGCGGCCCCATCATCGCTATCGCGTTGACGCTGTGCGCCGTGTTCGTGCCGCTGGCCTTCATGACGGGCCTGACCGGCCAGTTCTACAAGCAGTTCGCCATGACCATCGCCATCTCGACGGTGATCTCGGCCTTTAACTCGTTGACCTTGTCGCCCGCGCTGTCGGCCCTGCTGCTGAAAAGTCATCACGACAAGCAGGACTGGCTGACCCGTGGCATGAACCGCGTCTTCGGCCGCTTCTTCAACTGGTTCAACAACATGTTCGGCCGCGCGTCCGAGTCCTACGGCACGGGCGTGTCCGGCGTGATCCGCCGCAAGGCCGGTGCGATGGGCGTGTACGCGGTGCTGGTGGCCGCCACCATCGGCGTGTCGTACCTGGTGCCCGGCGGCTTCGTGCCCGCGCAGGACAAGCAGTACCTGATCGGCTTTACGCAGCTGCCCAACGGCGCGTCGCTGGACCGCACGGAAGCGGTGATCCGCCGCATGAGCGACATCGCCCTGAAGGAACCTGGCGTGCAATCCGCCATCGCCTTCCCGGGCCTGTCGATCAACGGCTTCACCAACAGCTCCAGCGCCGGTATCGTGTTCGTGACGCTCAAGCCGTTTGATGAACGCAAGGGCGCCGCGCTCTCGGGCAACGCCATCGCCGCCTCGCTGAACCAGAAGTTCGCGACGATCCAGGACTCGTTCATTGCCGTGTTCCCGCCGCCGCCCGTGATGGGGTTGGGCACGCTGGGCGGCTTCAAGCTGCAACTGGAAGACCGCGCCGCGCTGGGCTATGCCGAACTGGACAAGGCCAAGCAGGCCTTCCTGGAAAAGGCGCGTCAAACGCCTGAACTGGGCCCGTCGTTCTCCAGCTACGAGATCAACGTGCCGCAGCTGGACGTGGACCTGGACCGTGTGAAGGCCAAGCAGCTGGGTGTGCCGGTGACGGAAGTGTTCGACACCATGCAGATCTACCTGGGCTCGATGTACGTGAACGACTTCAACCGCTTTGGCCGGGTGTTCCAGGTGCGTGCGCAAGCCGATGCGCCGTTCCGCGCCCACGCCGACGACATCCTGCAACTGAAGACCCGCAATGCCGCGGGCGACATGGTGCCGCTGTCGTCGCTGGTGACGGTCAAGCAGACCTTCGGGCCTGAAATGGTGGTGCGCTACAACGGCTACACGGCCGCCGACATCAACGGCGGACCGGCGCCCGGCTTCTCGTCCGACCAGGCGCAAGCCGCGGCCGAACGTGTCGCCGCCGAAACGCTGCCGCGCGGTGTGAAGTTCGAATGGACCGACCTGACGTATCAGCAGATTCTGGCGGGCAATGCCGGTTTGTGGGTGTTCCCGATCAGCGTGCTGCTGGTGTTCCTGGTGCTGGCCGCGCTGTATGAAAGCCTGACCTTGCCGCTGGCCGTGATCCTGATCGTGCCGATGAGCATCCTGGCCGCGCTGACGGGCGTCTACCTGACGGGCAACGACAACAACATCTTCACGCAGATCGGCCTGATGGTGCTGGTGGGGCTGTCGGCGAAGAACGCGATTCTGATCGTGGAGTTCGCCCGCGAGCTTGAAATGAGCGGCCGCACGCCGCTGGAAGCCGCCATCGAAGCCAGCCGCCTGCGTCTGCGCCCGATCTTGATGACGTCCATCGCGTTCATCATGGGCGTGGTGCCGCTGGTGCTGTCGTCGGGCGCCGGTTCCGAAATGCGCCATGCCATGGGCGTGGCGGTGTTCTTCGGGATGTTGGGCGTGACGTTGTTCGGCCTGTTCCTGACGCCGGTGTTCTACGTGCTGCTGCGTTCGCTGGGCGGCAAGCCGCTGCACTCGGCGGCCCCGCATGAAGCGCCGGAGTGCGCGCCGCACATCGATACGAATGCGCCGCCCGCCACGCAGCCTCACGCTTGAGGCCGGCAGACCCACAGAGAAGCCAGCGCGCCTTGCCCCAGCGGGCGGGGCGCGCGACAAAGAGAATTCATCATGATCCAAAGACTGACCCGCGGTTCCGCCCTGCTTGCCGTCCTGCTTGTGCTGGCCGGCTGCGCGGTGGGCCCCACCTACGAAAAGCCGTCCGCCGCCGCGCCGGCGGCCTTCAAGGAAGCCGCCCTGCCTGCATCCGAAGCCGGCACCTGGAAGCCCGCAGAGCCGTCTGAAGACGCGCTGCGCGGCGCCTGGTGGAAGGTGTTCGGCGACGACGGCCTGAACCAATTGCAGGAAGAAGCGCAACAGGCCAACCAGAACCTGCAAGCCGCCGCCGCCCGCCTGGCGCAGTCGCGCGCGCTGCAACGCGAAGCCCGCGCCGGCTTCTTCCCCACGCTGGATGCGGCCTTCGGCCCTAACCGCCAACGCCCCTCGGCCGTGTCGCAAGGCCTGCCGGACGGCACGTCCACCAATCCCGTGACGACGTGGCGCGCGCAAGGCGCGGTGTCGTATGAAGCCGACCTGTTCGGCCGCGTGGCATCCACCGCGGACGCCGCCACCGCCGACGCCCAGCAAAGCGAGGCCCTGTACCGGTCGGTGCTGCTGGCCCTGCAGGCCGACGTAGCCACCACGTACTTCCTGGTGCGCGAGCAGGACGCGGAATCGCAGCTGTACAACCAGACGGTGAAGCTGCGCACCGACACCCTGCAATTGATCCAGCGCCGCTTCGACGCTGGCGACATCAGCGAATTGGATCTGGCGCGGGCCAAGGCCGAGCTGGCATCCGCGCAATCGGAAGCGCTGGGCATCGACCGCCGCCGCGCCACCACCGAACACGCACTGGCGGTGCTGCTGGGCCGCGCCCCGTCCGATTTCACGATGCCGCCGCAGCCGATCCAGAAGGTCGCGCTGTCGATCCCCGCCGGTCTGCCGTCGACACTGCTGGAACGCCGCCCCGACATCGCTGCCGCAGAACGCGCGATGGCCGCCGCCAACGCCCGCGTCGGCGCCGCCAAGTCTGCGTTCTTCCCGCGCCTGGACATCACCGGTGCCTTCGGCTATGAGTCGTCCGACCTGGGTAACCTGTTCCAGTGGTCCAGCCGCACGTTCCTGCTGGGCCCGCTAGTCGGCGCCGCGCTCTCGATGCCCATCTTCGACGGCGGCCGCCGCCAGGCCGGCCTGGACCGCGCCCGCGCCGTCTACGAGGAAGACGTCGCCGTCTACCGCCAGACCGTGCTGAACGCGTTCCGCGAAGTCGAAGACAACCTGGCGAACCTGCGCATCCTGGCGGACCAGACCAAGGCGCAAGACGCCGCCGTCGAAGCCTCGGCCCGCGCCGCCAAGCTGTCGCACACGCAGTACCGTGAAGGCTCGATCAGCTACCTGGACGTGATCGAAGCCGATCGCAGCGTCCTGCTGCAACAACGCGTCGCCGTGCAATTGAGCGGCGAGCAAGCGCGCTCGGCGGTAGGCCTGATCCGCGCAATCGGCGGCGGCTGGGAAAATCCGGTTCCGCCGGACGCGGTGGCGGCGAAGTAGGCGCAAGACCCGGAAGGAAAAGAAAAAGCGCGTCAGGCATCGCAGTGAATCTCGAT
>Ga0307412_10002264_pt1 | contig 10660 bp, 10 predicted proteins | sample DK1Cmetagenome_3_FD_203823 | JGI IMG/M metagenome (GOLD analysis project Ga0307412, IMG submission 203823) | Maize rhizosphere microbial communities from greenhouse at UC Davis, California, United States - DK15-C-1 | ecosystem: Host-associated > Plants > Roots > Rhizosphere > Soil | place: USA...
AGATGTGCTTGGCCCGGCCACTGATGTCGGCTTCGACGCCGGTGGCCTGCAACTCTTCGCGCAGCTGGGTCATCACATCGGTGATGAAGCGCTCGCGATCCAGGCGCCGCTCGTGCAGCAGCTTGGCGATCTGCTTGTATTGGTCGGGTTCCAGATAGCGGAAGGACAAGTCCTCCAGCTCCCACTTGATGTGACCGATGCCAAGACGGTGGGCCAAGGGCGCGTAGATGTCGAAGACTTCCCGGGCAACGCGATTGCGCTTTTCGTCATCGGCGGACTTCACGGCACGGATGGCGCAGGTGCGCTCGGCCAGCTTGATCAGCGCGACGCGCACGTCGTCGACCATCGCCACCAGCATCTTGCGCAGGTTTTCCACCTGGCCCTGGGTGCCCAGTACCATGGACTGGCGCGGGCTGAGACTGGCGCTGATCGCCGCCATGCGCAACACGCCATCGATCAGCTTGGCGACCACGGTTCCGAAACGCTGGCTGACAACCGGAAGTTGGATCTGCCCTTCGCGGACACCGCGATAAAGCACTGCGGCGACCAGCGAATCCTGGTCCAGCTTGAGGTCGGCGAGGATCTCGGCAATCTCGAGGCCCGTCTGGAAACTCGACGTCCCTTCGGACCACAGGTTCTTCGCCGCATTGTGTTGCTGCTCCGCCTCGCGAGCGAACTCGCAGGCGGCCTTCAAGGCCTCGCGATCCAGTGCCGTGTCGATACTGACCGCGTGATCGAGCCAAGCCTCGAGATTGATACTGCCGTCAGTGTTGATCGGCTGGTGTGCTCTCACCTGTACCATCTTTACCTACCTTCCCTACGACGCAGATTCAATGCGTCAACTTCGCTGACCTTCGCTGCCCGTGTTCCCGCCCAGGGCTGTGGCGGGTTGGCACGAGCGGGTCAGTCGGACAAGCCATCCTGGCTCGCTTCAAATAACGCCATGGCCTCGACATGCGCCGTTTGAGGAAACATATCGAGAATCCCGGCACGTTTTAACCGGTAGCCCTGCTTGATCAGTTCGACCGTATCCCGCGCCAAAGTTGCCGGGTTGCACGATACATAAACCAACCGTCTGGCCCCGAGGGATGCCAGCTTGCGCACCACCTCGAAAGCACCGTCACGGGGTGGGTCCAAGAGTACCGCAGAAAAGCCTTCGCCGATCCATTCGGCACCCGCCAATGGCTGGGATAAATCGGCCTGAAAAAAAGCAGTGTTATGCAAATTGTTGCTGATGGCGTTGGCGGCAGCACGCTCGACCATGGTCTGCACGCCCTCCACCGCCACCACTTCGCGCACCTGCCTGGCCAGCGGCAAGGCAAAATTGCCCAGGCCGCAGAACAGGTCCAGCACCCGTTCCTCGGGGCGCGGCGCCAACCATTGCAACGCTTGGGCGACCATCGCTTCGTTGACGGCGGCGTTCACCTGGATGAAATCCCCTGGCCGGTAAGCCAGGTCCAGGTCCCAGGTTTCCAGGCGATATCCCAGGGATTGCCCGGGATCGACCGGTTGCGGCTCACCTTCGCCATGCAGCCACAATTGGGCTTCGTGGAACGCGCAGAAGTCCTTGAGGATCGTCAGGTCGGCTTCCGACAACGGCGCCATGTGGCGTAGCAATACCGCGAGGGACGAACCTGCGAACAATTCCACATGCCCCAGCGCCTGGGGTTTGCTCAAACGTCGCAGCATTTCCGGCAGGCGGCTCATGATCGGCTGCAAGGGCTGTACCAGCACCGGGCAATCACCGATGGCAACGATGTCCTGGCTGCCGGCGGCGCGGAAACCCACGTCGAGTTTTTTCGCCTTCTGGTCCCAACGCACCGCTACCCGGGCGCGACGGCGATAACCGAACTCCGGCCCGCTCAACGGTGCGGCCCATTCATCCGGCTCGACCCCGGCGACCCGCGACAGTTGCTCGGCGAGCATGCGCTGTTTCAGGGCGAGTTGTTCGTCATGGGGCAAATGCTGGACGCTGCAGCCACCGCAACGACCGGCATGGATACACGGCGCTGGGCGGCGCAGTTCACTGGACAGGAACACCCGCTCGGTACGCGCCTCGACCACTTTGCCGTGGGCACCGAGCACCCGCGCCTCGACCTCCTCACCCGCCAGGGCGCCGAGGACGAACCAGGTACGGCCATCGACGAACGCAATGCCGCGGCCGTCATTGGCCAGGCGTTCAATGGTCAGGCGCTGCTTTTTACCGGTGGGCACTTGCGGGGCCCGGCTTCCGCCGCTGGGCTGGAAGCGCAAGCCTCTATCTTGCTTGGCCATCAGTTGGGCGCGTCGAAAATGCCGGTCGACAGGTAACGGTCGCCACGGTCGCAGATGATCGCGACGATCACTGCATTCTCAACCTCCCTGGACAAGCGCAGCATTCCCGCCACGGCACCGCCCGAGGACACGCCGCAGAAGATGCCTTCTTCACGCGCCAGGCGACGGGTCACGTCCTCGGCTTCACTCTGGGCCATGTCGATGATGCGGTCCACGCGCTCGGCCTGGTAGATCTTCGGCAGGTATTCCTGGGGCCAGCGGCGAATACCGGGAATCGCCGAACCTTCCATCGGTTGCAAGCCGACAATCTGGACGTTCGGGTTCTGTTCTTTCAAATAGCGCGACGTGCCCATGATGGTGCCAGTGGTGCCCATCGAGCTGACGAAATGAGTAATCGTGCCGTCGGTCTGGCGCCAGATCTCCGGACCGGTGGTGGTGTAGTGGGCCTCGGGATTGTCACCGTTGGCGAACTGATCGAGCACCTTGCCCCGGCCTTCGGCCTGCATGCGCTCGGCCAGGTCCCGGGCGCCTTCCATGCCCTCCTCCTGAGTCACCAGGATCAACTCGGCGCCGTAGGCCGTCATCGCGGCCTTGCGCTCGGCGCTGGAGTTGTCGGGCATGATCAGGATCATCTTGTAACCCTTGATCGCCGCCGCCATCGCCAGGGCGATGCCGGTGTTGCCGGACGTCGCCTCGATCAGCGTATCGCCGGGCCGGATCTGCCCGCGCAACTCGCCGCGAGTGATCATCGACAGCGCCGGGCGGTCCTTGACCGAACCCGCCGGGTTATTCCCTTCGAGCTTGAGCAACAGCGTATTGCTGGTCGCACCGGGCAGGCGCTGCAGGCGAACCAGCGGAGTATTGCCGACGCAATCGGCGATGGTGGGGTACTGCAAAGTCATGGCGTATTCGCAATCCGGGCTGCGGGGGCGCCTATCATACCGGCAAACCCGGCGAGGCCATATCACGCAAAGTAAGGGGGTTATGGCTTCTGGGAATAAGCGATTGGCAATCGGATCCCACCCCGTGGCGAAGGAGCCTGCTCGCCTCGCCACAACGACAACGTCCGGCGCAGAGGCGAAAACCGTGTTTCGTATGCACGGGGACACGAATTTTACGGAGAAGGCTCGCCCGCGAATCGCTACACTGCGCAGATAATGCGTGCCGGATGCGCGCACAGTTCAATCAGACCGCTGGATGCAGGAGACAAGTGTGCTCAAGAAACTGGGAATCAAAGGCCGTGTGCTGTTGCTGACCCTGTTGCCGACCAGCCTGATGGCGCTGGTCCTGGGCGGCTATTTCACCTGGATGCAGCAATCGGACCTGCACGCCCAGTTACTGCAACGGGGCGAGATGATCGCCGAGCAGCTGGCACCGCTGGTCGCACCTGCGCTGAGCCGCCAGGACATCGAACTGCTGGAGCGAGTCGCCACCCAATCACTCGAGCAAACGGATGTGCGCGCCGTGACCTTCCTGGCCCCCGACCGCGCGCCGCTGGCCCATGCAGGCCCGACCATGCTCAACCGGGCACCGGAGGGCAACAGTACCCAACTGCTGCAACGCACCGGCAACGATGCCACCCGCTACTTGCTGCCGGTGTTCGGCAAGCACCGCAACCTGGCCGGCGAACTGATTCCCGAAGAAGCCGACCGCCTGCTCGGCTGGGTAGAGCTGGAGTTGTCCCACAGCGGCATGTTGCTGCGTGGTTATCGCAGCCTGTTTGCCAGCCTGCTGTTGATCGGCGCCGGCTTGTGCCTGACCGCGCTGCTGGCCCTGCGCATGGGCCGCACGATCAACCGCCCGCTGAGCCAGATCAAGCAAGCCGTGGCGCAGCTCAAGGACGGCCACTTGGAAACCCGCTTGCCGCCGCTGGGCAGCCAGGAGCTGGACGAATTGGCGTCGGGCATCAATCGCATGGCCGGCACCTTGCAGAATGCCCAGGAAGAATTGCAGCACAGCATCGACCAGGCCACCGAGGATGTGCGCCAGAACCTGGAAACCATCGAGATCCAGAACATCGAGCTGGACCTGGCCCGCAAGGAGGCCCTGGAAGCCAGCCGGATCAAATCCGAGTTCCTGGCGAACATGAGCCATGAGATCCGCACACCGCTCAACGGTATCCTCGGTTTCACCCATCTATTGCAGAAAAGCGAACTGACTCCGCGCCAGCTCGATTACCTGGGCACCATCGAAAAATCCGCCGACAGCCTGCTCGGGATCATCAATGAGATCCTCGATTTCTCGAAGATCGAGGCCGGCAAGCTGGTGCTCGACAACATCCCGTTCAACTTGCGGGACCTGTTGCAAGACACCTTGACCATCCTCGCCCCCGCCGCCCACGCCAAGCAGTTGGAACTGGTGAGCCTGGTCTACCGCGACACGCCGTTGTCGCTGGTAGGCGATCCGCTGCGCCTCAAGCAGATCCTCACCAACCTGGTGAGCAACGCGATCAAGTTCACTCGTGAAGGCACCATCGTCGCTCGCGCCATGCTCGAGGAAGAACACGAAGACAGCGTGCAATTGCGCATCAGCATCCAGGACACCGGCATTGGCCTCTCTGCCCAAGACGTACGGGCGCTTTTCCAGGCGTTCAGCCAGGCCGACAACTCCTTGTCCCGGCAACCCGGCGGCACTGGCCTGGGCTTGGTGATTTCCAAGCGGCTGGTGGAACAAATGGGCGGCGAGATCGGCGTGGACAGCACCCCGGGCGAAGGTTCCGAGTTCTGGATCAGCCTGCGCCTGCCCAAGACCCGCGATGATGCCGAGGACCTGCCGGGGCCGCCACTGCTGGGCCGACGCGTGGCCGTCCTGGAAAATCACGAATTGGCCCGCCAGGCCTTGCAGCACCAGTTGGAAGATTGTGGGTTGCAAGTCACGCCGTTCAACACACTGGAAAACCTGACCAACGGGGTCACGGTTGCTCACCAGACCGACCAGGCCATCGATCTGGCGGTGCTGGGCATTACCAGCAATGAGGTGCCACCGGAGCGTCTCAACCAGCACATCTGGGATCTCGAACACCTGGGCTGCAAGGTCCTCGTGCTCTGCCCGACCACCGAGCAGACGCTGTATCACCTCTCCGTTCCCAACCCCCACAGCCAGTTGCAGGCCAAGCCGGCCTGCACACGCAAGTTGCGGCGCTCGCTGTCCGATCTGGTCAACCCGCGTCCACCGCGCAACGAACCCAGCGAACCAGTGCCCAGCCGCGCCCCGAAAGTACTGTGCGTGGACGACAACCCGGCCAACCTGTTGCTGGTGCAGACCCTGCTCGAGGACATGGGCGCGCGGGTGCTGGCGGTGGAAAGCGGCTATGCCGCGGTCAAGGCCGTGCAAAAGGAAACCTTCGACTTGGTCTTGATGGACGTGCAGATGCCTGGCATGGACGGCCGCCAGACCACCGAGGCAATCCGCCAGTGGGAAAGCGAGCGGCACTGCACGCCGCTGCCGATTGTCGCCCTCACCGCCCACGCCATGGCCAACGAGAAACGTGCCTTGCTGCAAAGCGGCATGGATGACTACCTGACCAAACCCATCAGCGAGCGGCAGTTGGCCCAGGTCGTGCTCAAATGGACCGGCCTGGCGTTGCGCAACCAAGTGTCGGACCGCGGGCTGGCCGTCCACGGCAGCGGTGAACTGCTGGTGCTCGATCACGAAGAAGGCCTGCGCCTGGCCGCCGGCAAGGCCGACCTGGCCGCGGACATGCTGGCGATGCTGCTGGCCTCCCTGGAAGCCGACCGCGAAGCGATTCGCCAGGCCAGCGAAGCCAATGATCACCATGCACTGATTGAGCGGGTCCATCGCCTGCATGGTGCCACGCGTTATTGCGGCGTACCGCAATTGCGCGCCGCCTGCCAGCGCAGCGAAACCTTGCTCAAGCAACAGGACCCCAAAGCGGCAGAGGCCCTAGAAGATCTGGAGCGCGCCATTGATCGCTTGGCCGAAGAGGCACGCGTCAGCGCCTGACCCAGGGCAATGGTTACCGGCGCAAGGGCTGCTAGGCTGGTTCCATCCCAACGCCAGGAGGCCGTCATGCGTGCCATTCTTTTCAGCAGCCAGAGCTACGACCGCGACAGTTTCAGCAACGCGCCTTTACCCGCAGGCCTGGCGCTGCAGTTTCAACCCGCCCGCCTGAACCTGGACACCGTGGCCCTGGCCGAACGACACGAAGTGGTCTGCGCCTTCATCAACGACGACCTGAGCGCCCCGGTGCTGGAACGGCTTGCCGAGGGCGGCACGCGACTGATCGCCTTGCGTTCGGCCGGCTACAACCATGTGGACCTGCCCGCCGCCAAACGCCTCGGATTGAGCATTGTCCGGGTACCGGCCTATTCGCCCCATGCCGTGGCCGAACACGCCGTGGCGCTGATCATGGCCCTCAACCGATGCCTGCATCGCGCCTGCAACCGCACCCGGGATGGCAACTTCAGCCTCAACGGGTTGACCGGTTTCGACCTGGTGGGCAAGACCGTCGGGGTGATCGGCACGGGCCAGATCGGCGCAACCTTCGCCCGGATCATGGCCGGTTTCGGCTGCCAGTTGCTGGCGTACGATCCGTTCCCCAATCCCCGGGTCGAAGCCCTGGGCGCTCGCTACGTGTCCTTGGAAGATTTGCTGGCACACGCGCAAATCGTCAGCCTGCACTGCCCGCTCAACGAACAGAGCCGACACCTGATCAATGCCCGTTCCCTGGAAACCATGCAGCGCGGCGCGATGTTGATCAACACCGGCCGTGGCGGCCTGGTGGAAACACCGGCCTTGATCGAGGCGCTGAAGAGCGGTCAGCTGGGGTATCTGGGGCTCGATGTCTATGAAGAAGAGGCCCAGCTGTTCTTCGAGGACCGCTCCAACCTGCCTTTGCAGGATGACGTACTGGCGCGGCTGCTGACCTTCCCCAACGTTGTGGTCACCGCGCACCAGGCGTTCCTGACTCGCGAAGCATTGGCGGCGATTGCCACCACCACCCTGGACAACATTGCGGCCTGGGCGGCCGGCGCGCCGCAAAACCTGGTGGATAGCTGAGTCAAACCTCCCATAGCGGATGCAGTTTCGTCGGCCAATCTTTCATCGAGTCCATGCCCAAGCCATGCCCCGTGCTAGCATGTCGCGCCTATTTGGAGGACCCATGGCCGAACACGATTTCCGCTACACCCTGATGAACCCACAGCACACCTTGACCGAGGTCCGCGCACTGGCGCCGGGCCGTTACCAGGTCACCGGCAATGGCGGTTCGATCCAGGCCAACGACGTATTGCTCGTGACCCTCAAGGGCAGCAAGGACCTGTCCATGCGCCTGACCGTGGACACCGTCCGCCATTTGCTCAAGCCGATGGGCCAGTGGACCGCCATGACCACCGGCCCGGTGTTCGGCGAACTGGCGATCCACACCTGGCAGGTCGATTGCGACCGCTGCGCCAAGCAATTGAGCTTCGAATTCGCCGTCGATGCCAAGCTCGGCACCAAGGCCCAGAAACCGGCCGCCAACGCGCGCATCGCCGAGCTGGGCTGGAAAACGGCTGGCGAGAAGCATCTGTGCCCTCAATGCCAGGAAGCCGCTTGATGAAAGGCCTGGTCCTGGCGGCGCTGATCGGCGCCGGCCTGATGGGTTGCGCCAGCGAGCCGGTGCAGCTGCAACAAAACCGCAGCTACATCCTTGAATGGATCGGCGAGCGGCCATTGATGGACTACAGCCACCTGACCATCACCCTCGGCGATGATGGCCGAGCCTATGGCAATGCCGGCTGCAACCACTGGTTCGCGCCTTACACCTTGAAGGGCGACCGGCTGAGTTTCGGCAAGATCGGCAGTACCCGCAAACTCTGTTCCCCGGCGGTCATGGAACAGGAGACGCGTTTCTTGCGGGCGCTGGAGAAGGTCGAACGCTGGGACGTCTCCCCCATCGAGCAGATGCGGTTCTGGCCGGCCCAGGGCAAGCCGCTGCGGTGGTGGCTGGAAGAAGGTTGAGGCCAGGCCTGACCAAGCAGTGGCGAGGGAGCTCGCTCCCTCGCCACAAAAGCCCCACTATTTCAGCGCCTGCAACGCCTCGAGCTTCGCCATCACCGCCGCCGCCGTCTGCTCGCCCAGCAGTTGCTCGCGCACCTTGCCCTGCTGGTCGATGATGTACGTCACCGGCAATCCTTCGCTGCGAGGAATATCGAAGAATTCGGCCGGGTCCTGGGCCAGGACGCTGAAGCGAATCCCCATCTTGTCGCTGGCGCTCTTGAGTTCTTCGCCCTGCACCTGGTCGAAATTGACGCCGAACACGCCCACGTTGCGCCCCTTGAGCTGTTCATCCAGCGCATTGAATTCCGGAATCTCAGTGCGGCAGGGTGCGCACCATTCGGCCCAGTAATTGAGGACCACCCATTGCTTGTCCAACCGTTGCGAAGCAATCGGCTGGCCGTTCTGATCAACCCCGTAGTCGTTTCCGCAGCCGGCGAGCAACAAAATGCCGATGAATGTCAGTGCCGCCGCCAATCGCCTTGTCATGTGTCGTTCCTTGTCTGAAATATGAACGCTGGGTGCCCATCAGGTGCTAGGCGCCGCGGTGCACAGTAGAATAGCCGCCACCTTACGCAAGATGCGACCTGCTCATGACCGACCTGACGCTTTATCACAACCCGCGCTGCTCGAAATCCCGCGGTGCGCTGGAACTGCTGGAGGCCCGTGGCCTGGCGCCCACCGTGGTCCGTTATCTGGAAACCCCGCTCGATGCCGCGCAGCTGAAGCGCTTGTTGGGCAAGCTCGGCATCAGTGCGCGGCAATTGCTGCGCACCGGCGAGGACGAATACAAAACCCTGAACCTGGCTGACCAGAGCCTGAGCCAGGACGACCTGATTGATGCCATCGCTGCCCACCCGAAGCTCATGGAACGGCCAATCCTCGAAGCCGGTGACAAAGCCGTGATCGGCCGTCCACCGGAAAAGATCCTGGAGATCCTGCCGTGACCACGCCGTACATCCTGGTGTTGTATTACAGCCGCAGCGGCTCCACCAACGAAATGGCCAGGCAGATTGCCCGTGGCGTCGAGCAAGCCGGGCTGGAAGCCAGGTTGCGCACGGTGCCGGCGATTTCCACGGAATGCGAAGCGGTGTCGCCGGATATTCCTGAGCAGGGCCCACTCTACGCCACGCTCGATGACCTGAAGAACTGCGCCGGCCTGGCCCTGGGCAGCCCGACCCGGTTCGGCAACATGGCCGCGCCGCTCAAGTACTTTCTCGACGGCACCAGCAACCTGTGGCTGACCGGCGCCCTCGTGGGCAAGCCGGCCGGCGTGTTCACCTCTACCGCGAGCCTGCATGGCGGCCAGGAAACCACGCTGTTGTCGATGATGCTGCCACTGCTGCATCACGGCATGCTGATCACCGGCCTGCCCTACAGCGAATCGGCCCTGATCGACACCCAGGGTGGCGGTACGCCCTACGGCCCGAGCCATCACGCTGGCGCCGACGGTAAAAGCGGCTTGAACACGCATGAAGTCGAGCTGTGCCGAGCGTTGGGCCTGCGCCTGGCGAAAACCGCCCTGCTGCTGGAGAACGGCCGTGGCTAAGAAGCCGAAAATCCTGCCCCCCATCCAATGGCTGGAACCGCGCGTACGCATCGCCCGTGTGCTGAGCCTGCTGTGCTTTTTCGGTTTGGTGGGGTTGCTCAGCGCGTATTACCTGCTGGTCGCCGACCTGCACGGCGCGCGCCCGTGGGTCATCCTGCTGATCGAGTTGGTGCCCCTGCTCATCCTCGCGCCGGGCATGCTCAGCGGTAGCCCACGCGGGCATTCCTGGATGTGCTTCGTGGTCAATCTCTACTTCATCAAGGGAGCGCTGGCCGCCTACGATCCGAACCGGCATGTGTTCGGCTTGCTGGAAATGGCAGCAAGCGTTGCGGTGTTCTGCTCGGCGTTGCTGTACGTGCGCTGGCGGTTTCAGTTGAACCGGCGGTTGGCGGGAGAAGGCGAACCCTGCGTCGCCTGATAGGCCACCATCGCGAGCTTGCTCGCGATGGTGGCAACCCGGTCTCAATGATTCACGGTGTAAGCCAGCATCATCGAAATCTGCGACATCGGTCGACCGCCACTCTCTTCATGCCACTGGTTGAAGGCATTCTGCACCGTTGCCAGGTCCCGCAGGCTGCTGGGGACCTTGTCGATGATGTCCTGGGCGTTCAGTGCCGCCACGACGTCGTAACTGGGCACAAAGGTGTCTTTGCCCATCATCCGCAAGAAGCGCGGTGCCGACAGGCCGCCCAGTTGATGGCCGTGCTTTTTCAGGTAGGTCCACAGGCCGACAATGTCGGTCACCGGCCAGTCGGCGATCAACGCACCGAAGCTGCCCTTTTCATGGGCCACGTCCAGTATCAACTGCGCGTTGCGAGGCACGCTCTTGAGCTTGCCCAG
>Ga0307412_10002266_pt1 | contig 10646 bp, 10 predicted proteins | sample DK1Cmetagenome_3_FD_203823 | JGI IMG/M metagenome (GOLD analysis project Ga0307412, IMG submission 203823) | Maize rhizosphere microbial communities from greenhouse at UC Davis, California, United States - DK15-C-1 | ecosystem: Host-associated > Plants > Roots > Rhizosphere > Soil | place: USA...
GAAACCGTCCGTGGCGGAGACCGGCACGATGTCCTTCCAGCCCTCCTCCCCCAGGACTTCCCGGCCCAGCTCCGCCACCGCGAGGAGCTGCTCGGTCAGTGCCTGGCGGTCCACCAGGTCCGCCTTAGTGACGATGGCGATGACGGGTTTTCGGCCCACCGCCGCGAGCTGGGCGGCGATGAATTTGTCGCCTGGCCCGATCTTTTCGTTGGCCGGCAGGCAGAATCCGATGGCGTCAACCTCTGCGAGTGTGTCTGCCACGAGGTCGTTGAGGCGCTTTCCGAGGAGGGTGCGCGGGCGGTGCAGGCCCGGGGTGTCCACCAGGATCAGCTGGGCGTCGTCCCGGTGGACGATGCCGCGGATGGTGTGCCGGGTGGTTTGCGGCTTCGCGGAGGTGATGGCCACTTTCTTCCCCACCAGGGCGTTCGTCAGGGTGGACTTGCCGGCATTGGGCCGGCCCACCAGGACTGAGAATCCTGCGTGGAAGCCGCCGAAGTCTTCCGCCGGTGCCGCCTTATTTTTCTTGCTCACGTGGAACTCCCTGCTGGGTTGTGTCCGCCTCTTCGAGGAGGTCTTCAAAGTCAGTGTCTACTCTTGGCACCGGAGCCGCAATGATGTGGCTGACGCGGTTGCGCCGGCCTTCCAGGCGGTCAGCCCGGAGCGAAACGCCGTGGACTTCAACGTGGCTTCCCACGATGGGAACCCGGCCAAGCGCCTTGGCAAGGAGGCCGCCCACAGTGTCCACTTCGTCGTCGTCAAGCTCGATGTCGAAGAGCTCGCCCAGGTCATCGATGCTCATCCGTGCGCTGACGCGGTAGGAACCGTCACCAAGCTCAACGGCTTCAGCGCTTTCAGTGTCGTACTCGTCCACGATTTCGCCCACGATTTCCTCGATCAGGTCCTCGAGGGTGACCAGGCCGGCGGTGCCGCCGTATTCGTCGATGACGATGGCGACATGGGTGGATTCCTTCTGCAGTTCACGCAGGAGGTCGCTGACGGGTTTGGATTCGGGGACGTACCGGACCTCGCGGGCCAGCGAATCCACCAGGGGCGGTTCCGCGTCCGGTGCGAGTTCATGGACGGCGGCGGCAACGTCCTTCAGGTAGATGATGCCGAGGATGTGGTCCGTGTCCTCGCCGATAACCGGGATCCTTGAATATCCGGAGCGGAGGAACAGGGACATGGCCTGGTGCAGGCTGGACCCGGACTCGATGCTGACGATGTCCGTCCTGGGGACCATGACGGCACGCACCAGGGTGTCGCCGAAATCGAACACCGACTGGATCATCTCGGCTTCGGTGTCCTCGATCATGTCCGATTCGCTGGCCCGCTCCACCAGTTCACGGAACTCCTGCTCACTGAAGAAGGCCTCATCGCCGCCGGGCGCGCCGGGAGCAGCCGAACTGCCCAGGGCCACGAGCCAGCCGGGGATGGGCCCCAGGACCCAGGTCAGGAACCGGATGGTGGGCGCCGTGAACCGGACCACGGCAGCGGAATGCAGCCGTCCCAGCTGGCGGGGCGACACGCCCACGATGACGAATCCGAGCAGCGCCATGATGCCTGTCGCCGCCAGCCCGGCGAGCCAGATGTTGTCCAGCAGGCTGTAGAGCAGGACGGCAACAGCCACCGCGGAGGCCATCTCGAACCAGATCCGCCAGAACCGCAGCGCGCGGATGTGCGCAACCGGCTCGGCAAGGATTCGGCGCATCGCATTGCCCCGGCTCCGGAGGAGCGCTTCTTCCGCATCATGGCGCGGAAGGAAATTGAAGGCGGCCTCGGCCGCCGTCAGCACCGCCGCGACGCCCAGGAAAAGCAGGGCCATCGCGACCAGGAGCAAAGGCGTCACTGGGTGGTCTCGGCGGGTGCTTCTTTGCCGGTGAAGCCGGACAGGAGTTCCCGCTGGAGCCCGAACATTTCGGCTTTCTCCTCGGGCTCCGCATGGTCGTAGCCCAGCAGGTGCAGGATGCCGTGGGTGGTCAGCAGCAGCATCTCATCCTGCAGCTGGTGGCCTGCATTCTTGGCCTGCACTTTTGCCACCTGCGGGCAAATGGCGATGTCACCCAGCATGCCCTGCGGCGTGGGCCGGTCAGGTGTTCCAGGTGTGAGTTCATCCATGGGCACGGACAGGACGTCGGTGGAACCGGGCTCGTCCATCAGCTCGAGATGCAGTTTTTCCATCGCAGGCTCATCCACCAGCAGGATGGACAGTTCCGCCTGCGGGTGGATGTAGAGCTGTTCAAAGATGTACCGGGACAGTGCAACGAGTTCGGCTTCGTCCACCTGGACCCCGGACTCGTTGTTCACCTCGATGCTCAAGCGTGTTCCCCCCGTTTTTCTCTTGCGGCTGTGTGTTTGGCCCTCGCCCGCTGGGAGTCGTCCCAGAGGCTGTAGGCATTGACGATGTCGCCCACGAGGCGGTGGCGGACGACGTCGGCGGCGTCCAGGACGGAGAAATTAACGCCTTCGATGCCCTGCAGGATCTCCTCCACGATGCGCAGCCCGGACCGGGTGCCGAACGGAAGGTCAACCTGGGTGATGTCACCGGTGACCACCATCTTGGATCCGAAGCCCAGCCGGGTCAGGAACATCTTCATCTGTTCCGGTGTGGTGTTCTGCGCCTCGTCGAGGATGATGAAGGCGTCGTTGAGGGTGCGCCCGCGCATGTAGGCGAGGGGCGCCACTTCGATGGTTCCGGCCGCCATGAGCCGCGGGATGGATTCGGGGTCCATCATGTCGTGCAGGGCGTCATAGAGCGGCCGCAGGTACGGATCGATCTTGTCGCTGAGGGTGCCGGGCAGGAAACCGAGGCGCTCCCCCGCTTCCACCGCCGGGCGGGTCAGGATGATGCGGGTGACCTCTTTTTGCTGCAGCGCCTGGACCGCCTTGGCCATGGCCAGGTAGGTCTTGCCGGTGCCGGCAGGCCCGATGCCGAAGATCACCGTGTTGTCGTCAATGGCGTCAACGTAGTTCTTCTGGTTCAGGGTTTTCGGGCGGATTGTCCTGCCCCGGCTGGAGAGGATGTCGTGGGTCAGGACGTCCACGGGGGTCTGCAGCGACTGGGTGCGCAGCAGGGCCACCAGCTGCTGCAGCACCGTGGGGCTGATGACGGTGCCGCGCGCCACGAGTCCGCGGACTTCATGGAGCAGCCGCATGATCCGTGGCACGTCGTGGGTGGGTCCGCTGATGGAAAGCTCGTTGCCGCGCACGTGGAAATTGACGTCCGGGAACTGCTCCTCGATATACCGCAGCGCCTCATCATGGCTGCCGAGCGACTGGACCATCTGATCGGAGTTGTCGAAAAGGACCACTTCGGTCCGGATGCCCGGAAGGGAATGGGGGAAGTCCCCGCTGCTGCCTTCTCCGGCGGACCGGCGCTTTCCGTTCGCTGATTCAGTCATAGTGATGGCCCGCTGGCCTGTGGTCCCCTCGAGGTCGGTTCAGTTTGTCTTTCCATATTACGCCAGCAGCCGCCGGCGCCGGATACGGGAAGCGCCTGCCGGGACGAAAGAATGACCCCGTTCCGTCATTAGGTATCAACTTCATATCGGCCTCATATCGTTCCCGTTTCAGTTGGGCCGGGTGGCGGGCTGGCGGCCGGCTGGGCCTGCCGGGTGTGCCATGCTGGAAATCCAGCTTCAGCTGGACGCCCAGGCCGCCCGGGGATCGGCCCTCCATGCCAGGAAAGGACAGGACGAACGTGCCGGAAACCGCTGCGCCCCTGAGGGCCGGCCGTGCCATGGGCCGCGTACGCGGTCTCCTGCTGGCCGGCGTCCTGGCAGCTGTCCCGGCCCTGACAGGCTGCATCGCCGAGGCCGGGCCCGCGCCGACCGGCACGTTGGCCACCAATCCCATCGCCACCGGCACGGCGCAGGCACCGCCCACGAGTGCGCCGCTGGAAACCACCCAGTCCTCCAACAAGGCGCCCGTCTATTGGATTGGGCGCAGCGGCAGCGACGTTTTCCTGTACCGGGAATTCCGTGATGTCCCGGACCAGGAAAATCCGGTCACGCGCGCCCTGCGCTCCATGATGTCGGACAAGCCGTTCGACCCCGACTTTTTCACGCCCTGGCAGAACCCGGACAAGCTCGCCACCTCCATTTCGGGCAAGGACGTCATCACCGTGGACGTCTCCGAGGACGCCTTCAACAGCAACCTTGATGCGGACATGGCGGCCCGGGCCATCCAGCAGCTGGTGTATACGGCAACCGCCGCCGCAGCCAGCTCAGGCCTGATCGATTCCGGGCAGCAGATCCGGGTGCGGATCCTGGTGGACGGGCACACGGACTACATGGCGTTCGACCACATCCAGCTCGGCGCACTCATGACCCGGAGCACGGGCCTGGTGGCGCCCGTCTGGATCATAGATCCGCAGGAAAATGTGGAGGTGCCCGGGGGCAGCGTCAAGATCACCGGACGAAGCACAACCGCCGGCGGGAAGCTCCGCTGGCAGATCCTGCGGTCCGGAGCCGACGGCAGCACCGAGCCCTTCCTCACCGGGGAGACCACGGCCTCGCCGGAACAGGGCCAGGCGGGGGTTTTCACCCTGGCCCTGACCATGCCCGCCGGTGACTACGAGCTGCGGGTGGCGCAGGCCGGAACCGGCGGCGGTCCGGACCAGTTTGAGGACACCAGGGCCTTCATGGTGCGGTAGCCGCCCAGCGGCCCAGGATGTCGCTGGCCAGCACGACGGCGGCGGGCCCGGCCGTGGACGACCGCAGGACATGGTGCCCCAGCAGCGCCGTCATGGCGCCCTTGTCGCAGAGCCTGGTGACTTCGCGGGGGCTGATGCCGCCCTCGGGTCCGACGATCAGGAGCACCTCGCGGGGTTCCGCACCCCCGCCACCGGCCTGCCAGCCCTCAAGGACGCTGCGCAACGGGCGGACGGCGTCCTCGTGCAGGATTACTGCCAGGTCCGCGGCCTCGACGGCTGCGGACAGCCCCGCAGTGTCGACGGCAGGGCGGACCTCAGGCACCCAGGACCGGCGTGCCTGCTTGGCGGCGGCGGTGACCACCGACTGCCATTTGGCGTGGGCTTTCGCTGCGCGGTCACCCTTCCACCGCACGATGGAACGTTCGGACTGCCACGGGACCACGGCGTCGATCCCCAGCTCGGTGGCCGTTTCGATGGCCAGTTCGTCCCGGTCGCCCTTGGCCAGGGCCTGGACGAGCACCAGCCGGACGTCCGGCAGCGGTTCGACGGCTACGGACGTGCACTCCACTTCCATGGCCGCCGGGGCAGCACCGGCGACCCGCCCGGTCATCCTGGTGCCGGCGCCGTCGACGATATCGACCGGCTCACCCGCTTCAAGGCGCTTGACGGCAACGGCGTGCCTGGCCTCGGCCCCTTCCAGTACGAAGAGGCCACCGGGGGCCATTCCGTCGAGGGACCCGGCGGCGGTGAAGAAGACTGGGTTGCTCACCGCTACAGATTACCGAGGCGGTCCCGAAGCTTGGCGAACATACCGCCGCTGGCAGCGAGCTTTCCCTCGGTGATCTGCTCGCCCCGGAGCTTGGCCAGCTGCCGCAGCAGGTCTTCCTGGGCGGCATCGAGCTTGGCGGGAGTCTCCACCTGCAGGTGCACTTTGAGGTCCCCGCGGCCGTAGCCGCGCAGGTGGGTGACGCCCAAGCCGCGCAGGGTGATGATCTCACCGGACTGTGTACCGGGCTTGACGTCGATCTCCTGGGTCCCGTCGAAGGTCTCCAGGTTCACCTCGGTGCCAAGGGCGGCCGCCGTCATGGGAATGTTCAGGGTGGCGTGGAGGTCGTCCCCGTCCCGGACGTAGGTGGGGTCGTTGTTGACCCGGATCTCCACGTAGAGGTCGCCGGAAGGTCCGCCGGCGGGTCCCGCCTCGCCCTGCCCGGACAGCTGGATGCGGGTTCCGGTGGCGACGCCGGCAGGAACCTTGATGGTCAGTGAACGGCGGCTGCGGATGCGGCCCTGGCCGCTGCACTCGTTGCAGGGGTCCTTGATGACGGTGCCGAATCCTTCGCAGCTGCCGCAGGGGGCAGCCGTCATGACCTGGCCGAGGATGGAGCGGACCGCCCGCTGCACCTGGCCGCTGCCGCCGCAGATGTCGCAGCGCTCCGGATGCGAGCCGGGCTGGCAGCAGGAGCCTTCGCAGGTGGGGCAGGTGACGGCCGTGTCCACCTCGAGTTTCTTGTTGACGCCGAAGACGGCGTCGCGGAGGTCGATCCGGACGCTGATAAGGGCGTCCTGCCCGCGGCGAACCCGGGAGGCGGGGCCGGCGGAGCCGCCGGCACCGAAAAAGGTGTCGAAGATGTCCTGGAAGGCGAAGCCCTGGCCGGCGTAGCTGCCGCCGCCGAACCCGTTGTCCGTGCCGTTTTCGTTGCCGGTGGTGTCGTAGACGCGCCGCTTCTGGGGGTCCGAGAGGACTTCGTACGCGTGGGTTACTGCCTTGAAGCGGTCAGCAGCCTCCTCGCCCGGGTTGACGTCCGGGTGCAGGGTGCGGGCCAGCTTGCGGTAGGCCTTCTTGATTTCTTCTCCGGTGGCCTCCGGTGAGACTCCAAGGACGTCGTAGTGGCTGCTCAAAGTTCGTATCTCTTCCTTGTTGTACTGCATGCAGTGGGGTGTCCTTCCGCGGACCGGCTGCACGGCAGCCGGCACCCCGCTCAGGGCCCCAGGATCCGGGACAGGTAGCGGGCAACAGCCCTGACGGCGGCCATGGTGGTGGGATAGTCCATGCGGGTGGGACCCAGCACGCCTATTTTTGCTGCGCTGTCCGGACCGTAGCCGGTAGCCACCACGGAGGCTTCGGCAAGGCCGTCATAGGGGTTCTCCCGCCCGATGCTGACGGCCACGCCACGGTGGTCCTGCGCCATTTCGCTCAGCAGGCGCAGCATCACCACCTGTTCCTCGAGGGCTTCCAGCACAGGTCCGATGCTGAGCGGGAAATCCACGTTGGACCGGGCAAGGTTGGCGGTGCCCGCCATGACCATGCGCTCCTCGCGGCTGCTGTGTGCCAGGAGTTCCAGCCCGTGGGCCAGTGCCTGGGCGGCCGGCCGCTGTGCCGGGCTGACAGCGGACACGACGCCGGGCAGGGACTGCCCCAGCTGGCCCAGCGGGGTTCCGGCAAGGGAACCGAGGAACTGGGTCCGGAGCGCGGCGAGGGCGTCGTCGCCGAGGTCCTTGCCGACGTCGATGACCCGTTGTTCCACCTTGCCGCTGTTGGCGATCAGGACCACCAGCACTTTCCGCGGTGCCAGCAGGACGAATTCGATGTGCCGGATCAGGGCGCGGCTCAGGTGGGGGTACTGGACCACCGCCACCTGGTTGGTCAGCTGGGACAGCAGGCGGACGGTGCGGTCCAGGACATCATCGAGGTCGTCGGCGCCTTCCAGCAGCGACTGGATGGCGCGCCGTTCAGCCTGGGAAAGAGGCTTCACGGCCGAGATCTGGTCAACGAACAGGCGGTAACCCTTGTCCGTGGGTATCCTGCCTGCACTGGTGTGCGGAGCGGTGATGAGCCCTTCCTCTTCAAGCGCTGCCATGTCGTTGCGGATTGTTGCACTGGATACGCCGAGATGATGCCTCTCCACCAGCGCCTTCGAACCGACGGGCTCGCGGGAGTGGACGTAGTCCTCCACGATTGCCCGCAGCACTTCCAGTCTGCGTGGCTCGCTCACACTCCACCTCCATCCAGGGTCGGGGCGGCAGCGCCGCCCCGTGCAACAAACATCAGGGCAAACCGTCAGGGGTTAGCACTCGACATGCCCAAGTGCTAACAGTCTATTATGCCTTGGCCCGTTGTTAGCATTGGTACCGCTCCGGGCGAAATTCCGGCGGCACTGATCTAGCGCTAGGCGGAGTCGATCCATGGATTACCAGAACTGGGGGCCCCGGGAGATGTCCGGCCCCGTCCGCACCCAACTGCCCGAAATCCCCGTTGAACGCGGCATGGTCCTTGAGGACGTCCAGTCCGGGTGGGTAGGTGCCGTGACCCGGGTGGAAAAGTCCGGCGGCATGCACGTGGTGGCGCTGGAGGACCGGCGGGGAAAGTCGCGGACGTTCCGGCTCGGATTCGGTTTCCTCCTGGAGGGCCGGGCCATCCGGCTGATGCCGCCGGCACCACGCGCCGCCGCCGGCGGCGGTGCCGGCAGGACGGCGTCGGGCTCGGTCAAGGTCACCGGCCAGCGGGCCCAGGTGGCCAAAGCCAGCCGGATCTGGGTGGAGGGCAAGCACGACGCCGAACTGGTGGAAAAGGTCTGGGGCGACGACCTCCGGGTGGAGGGCATCGTCGTCGAGCCGCTGCACGGCATTGACGACCTCGCCGGGGCGGTGGCGGATTTCCGGCCCGGCCCGGGACGGCGGCTCGGCGTGCTCGTGGACCACCTGGTGGCGGACTCGAAGGAGTCCCGCATCGCCGACGCCGTGATGGCGTCGCCCGGGGCTGCAGGGAATGTGCTGATCGTGGGCCACCCGTACGTGGATGTGTGGCAGGCCATCAGGCCGGCTGTCCTGGGAATCGAGCAGTGGCCGGTAGTGCCCCGCGGACAGGACTGGAAGACCGGCGTGCTGGCGGCCTTCGGATGGCCGCACGCCACGAAGGAGGACATCGGGCTGGGGTGGCAGAAGCTGCTGGGCGCCGTCCGCAGCTACGCTGACCTTGAGGCGTCGCTGCTGGGCCGGGTTGAGGAAGTGATCGACTTCCTCACGGTGCCCTGATTGGGGAGCCACGTCCCGGATAGCCAGTATTCTTGGTACTGCGGGTCCTGCGGCGCTGTTCGCGGCCGCAGCAAGGCAGTACCGGCATTTCGCACCATTTGCACTCTCGAAGGAAACAGACTGTGGCAGAAAACACCCGTGATCACAGGGACAGCCAGGGCGGCGCAGGCCGCTCCGAATATCATGGCGTCCCGGCGAACGCGCTGCCCCTGACGGCAGGCGAAGACCGGCAGTGGGCCACGCTGGCGCACTTCGGCGGGATCCTCGGCTGTGTCCCTGCGCTCCTGATCTTCCTGATCTTCCGCGACCGCGGTCCGTTTACGGCGCAGGAGTCCAAGGAAGCGCTGAACTTCAGCCTGCCGCCCACCATCGCGGCCGTGGTGGCGAACATCCTGGTGTTCATCCCCGTGATCGGCAACATCTTCGCCGTCATCGCCACGCTTATCTGGATTGCCCTGACCTGCTTCTCGGTGGCGGCCGGCATCCACGTGAACAAGGGCCAGCCGCACCGGTACCAGTACAACCTGCGCTGGATCAAGTAGTCCCCACCGGCTCCCAGCACTCGCAAGCTCGCGCCGGGGCCCCGCCGTCTGTCAGTCCGGGAGGATCCGGCGGACCACCGCGTCGGCGAGCAGGCGCCCCTTCAGGGTGAGGACCAGTTTCCCGCGGAATGCCGCGGCCGGGTCCACCAGGCCGTCGGCGATCAGCCCCGCCACCTGATGGCGTCCAACTGCGCTCAGGGTGGCCACTTCAAGGCCTGCCTGGAGGCGCGCCTCCAGCATGATGCGTTCAACAGTCCGGGTTTCCCCGTCCAAGGTTTCCCGCCCGGCAGCCGGTGAGGCTCCCTGGGCAAGGCGGCCGGCGTAGGCGGTGGGATGCTTGACGTTCCACCACCGGACGCCGCCCACGTGGGAGTGCGCACCCGGTCCGATCCCCCACCAGTCGTCCCCCCGCCAGTAGGCGAGGTTGTGGCGGCACGCCTGCTCCGGGGTGCGGGCCCAGTTGCTGACCTCGTACCAGCCCAGCCCGGCCGCAGAGATCAGCTGGTCGGCGAGCTCGTACTTGTCGGCGTGGTCGTCGTCGTCGATACCCGGAACCTCCCCGCGGCGCATCTGCGCGGCGAGCTTGGTGCCGTCCTCCACGATCAGCGCGTAGGCGCTGATGTGGTCGGGCTGGTAGGACAGGGCAGTCTCCAGGGAGTACCGCCAGTCGTCCAGGGATTCGCCCGGCGTGCCGTAGATCAGGTCCAGGCTGACGGCCAGTCCGGCCTCCCGGGCCCACTGCACCACCTGTGGAACCCTGCTCGGGGTATGCGTCCGGTCCAGGACCTTCAGGACGTGCGGAACCGCGGACTGCATGCCAAAGGAAACCCGCGTGAAACCCGCTGCCTTAAGGACAGCGAGGGACTCTGGAGTGACGGAGTCCGGATTGGCTTCGGTGGTAACCTCCGCCCCTTCCTCAATGCCCCACTCGTCGACTGCCGCCCGAAGGATCAGGGCGAGATCGTCTGCGGGAAGCAGGGTGGGCGTCCCGCCGCCGAAGAAAACGGTGCTGAGCTTCCGCGCCGGAACCCCGGATCCGGCGAGCACCCGGGCGGCAAACGCCACCTCGGAAGCGGCCGTGCCGGCATAGGCGTCCTGCGACGCACCGCCGCCGAGCTCGGTGGCGGTGTAGGTGTTGAAGTCGCAGTACCCGCAGCGCACGGCGCAGAAGGGAATGTGGACATACAGCCCGAAGGCACGGTTCCCCGCGCCCTGGGCCGCCTGTGCGGGCAGCAGGCCGTCCGGCGGCGCGGGGTCGCCCAAAGGAAGAACGCTAGGCATCGCTGCGGCCCTGAATGGATGCGGCCACTGTCATCACTACTTCTTGGCCTTGTCCTTGGACTCGTCGGTGGTCAGCGCGGCGATGAAGGCCTCCTGCGGAACCTCCACGCGGCCCACCATCTTCATGCGCTTCTTGCCTT
>Ga0307412_10002267_pt1 | contig 10642 bp, 7 predicted proteins | sample DK1Cmetagenome_3_FD_203823 | JGI IMG/M metagenome (GOLD analysis project Ga0307412, IMG submission 203823) | Maize rhizosphere microbial communities from greenhouse at UC Davis, California, United States - DK15-C-1 | ecosystem: Host-associated > Plants > Roots > Rhizosphere > Soil | place: USA...
GCGAAGGCATGAGCGCCTACGTCGAACTCCAGGAAAAGGAATTCGCCTCCGAATCCCGCGGCTACACCGCAACCAAGCACCAGCGCGAAGTCGGCACCGGCTACTTCGACACCATCTCTACGGCGCTCAACCCGAACGCGTCGACCCTCGCCCTCGTGGGATCCACCGAAGAGGGCCAGTTCCATTAACAACTTCCGCCCAAGGTGAGCCGTTCGCTTCGCTCACCGATGAGGCACGACGGCGGTACGCACCTGAGGTGACCGTCGCCGGGTCGGGAGGGGGAATCCGGAAGCGTGCGTAAAGGGGCCCTGTCCCCGGCGTCGACCGAGCTCTGCGAGGTCTTACGACGGGGATGGGGATAGCACGCGGAGGATTTCCCTTCCTGGCCCCAACCAGGCAAGTCCCGCCGTCGAACTTCCCTTTCGTCTTTAAGGAGACTGAAATGAACAGCTTTACTGACAGCTTCACGATCAATGGCATCACCATGACCGCTCAGCCTGTGTGCCGGCAGAACGAGGTGCTGACCCCGGACGCACTCGAGTTCATCGGCAAGCTGCACCGGGCCACGGCTGAGCGGCGCAAGGAGCTGTTGCAGGCGCGGCGGGCCCGGCGGGCGGAGATCGCAGCCGGCGCGGATCCCCGCTTCCTGCGGGAGACCGAGCACATCCGCAACGACCCGTCCTGGCGGGTCGCTCCCCCGGCCCCTGGCCTGGAGGACCGCCGGGTGGAGATCACCGGCCCGGTGGACAAGAAGATGACCATCAACGCCCTGAACTCCGGCGCCAAAGTCTGGCTCGCGGACATGGAGGACTCCTCCACCCCCACCTGGCGCAACGTCATCAAGGGCCAGCTGAACCTCACCGACGCCCTGGAACGCCGCATCGACTTCACCACCGAAGAAGGCAAGGAATACAAGCTGAAGGCGGCCGGGGACCTGCCGACCATCGTGGTCCGCCCCCGCGGCTGGCACCTGCCCGAAAAGCACATGCTCATCGACGGCGAACCCGTCGCCGGCGGCATCGTGGACTTCGGCCTGTACTTCTTCCACAACGCCCGCCGCCTCCTGGCCCAGGGCAAGGGCCCGTACTTCTACCTCCCCAAGATCGAAAACCACCTCGAAGCCCGGCTCTGGAACGACATCTTCATCCTCGCCCAGGACCTGCTCGGCATCGACCAGGGCACCATCCGCGCCACCGTGCTGATCGAAACCATCACCGCAGCGTTCGAAATGGAGGAAATCCTCTACGAACTGCGCGACCACGCCGCAGGCCTGAACGCCGGCCGCTGGGACTACATCTTCTCCATCATCAAGAACTTCCGCACCCGCGGCCCCCGCTTCGTCCTCCCGGACCGCGGCCAGGTGACCATGACCGCCCCCTTCATGCGCGCCTACACCGAACAACTCGTCCGGGCCTGCCATAAGCGCGGCGCCATGGCCATCGGCGGCATGGCCGCGGCCGTACCCAACCGCAAGGACCCCGAAGCGAACGCCAACGCCTTCGACAAGGTCCGCGCCGACAAAACCCGCGAAGCCAACGACGGCTTCGACGGCTCCTGGGTTGCCCACCCCGACCTCGTCCCGGTATGCCGCGAAGTGTTCGACAGCATCCTCGGCGAGAAGCCCAACCAGCTCGGCAAGCTCCGCGAGGACGTCACCCCGGACGACCGCGCCCTGATCAACATCGCCTCACTCCACGGCACCATCACCGAACAGGGCATCCGGAACAACATCGAAGTCGGGATCCGCTACATCGAATCCTGGCTCCGCGGCAACGGCGCAGTCGCCATCCACAACCTCATGGAAGACGCCGCCACCGCCGAAATCTCCCGCTCCCAGCTCTGGCAATGGATCTACGCCCGGGCCATCACCGACCACGGCGAGATCATCACCCACCACTGGGTCGAAGAGCTCCTGGACGAAGAATTCGCCCGGCTCGAGCGCTTCGACGGCGACCGCTTCGAAGACGCCCGCGACATCTTCGAAGAAGTCACCCTCGCCCAGGACTTCCCGTCCTTCCTCACCCTGCCCGCCTACGCCCGCTACCTCACCGAAGCCCGCGAAAAGGCCACCGTCGAGGAACTCGCCGCGGCCTGACAAGTTTCCGCCCGCCGGGCCGGCACGCCCTATCGCAACAGGCACCTCCGAAATCCGGAGGGCCGGGCCGGCGGCGGAGCACCCCCTGTGACGCTCTCTCACTTGATACCGAAAAACCAAAGACGCTCTCTCACTTTGCTCAAGAAAAGTGAGAGAGCGTCGGTTGTTAACCCGCATTAAGTGAGAGAGCGTCCGCAGTGGGGCAGGGAGCTTACGACGGCGGGACACGCCTTGGCACGTCAGCGTCCCTTGGGCACCTTCCGCACGGAGAGCGTAGTACCGGCGAAGAACGTCAGCACGGAGGCCAGGATGACCAGCAGTGCCGGTGTCCAGGACGCGGAAATATCGTGGACGAAGCCCACCAGGGGCGGTGCCACGGCGCCGAGGGCATAGCCCAGGCCCTGGACCGTGGCGGACATCTTGCCCGCCGAAGCCTGGTCGCGTGCCAGCCGGATGATGGCGATGAAGATGACGGTGATGCCGCCGCCCTGGGCGACGCCTCCTAAGACGGACCAGAGCCACCAGAGCTGCGGCGCCAGCAGCAGCCCCACCGGAACGGTCAGCCACAGCGCACCCACGGTGACCGCAACCGCCGTCGGGCCCCAATACTTGGCGGCAAACGGGACGCCCAGCCCGCCCACGATGGCGAGGATCTGGAAGATGGAGGAAGCTGCGCCGGCCTCGGCCACGGACATGCCAAGCTCGTCGTGCAGGTAGCTGGGCAGCCATGCGGTGACGCCGTAGTAGGAGAAGGCCTGGCCGCCGAACCCGGCCGTCAGTCCGGCAGTAATCCAGCCCAGGCCGGTGACGGGGGGCCGCTTGGTGTCCGCGCCGTCCCCGCCGGAAACCAGGAAGGCGTTGCGGGGCCCCACCGCCAGGGTCCAGACGACGATCGCCGCCACGGCCAGGACGGCCACCGAGCCCAGGGCGAACCGCCACCCGGCCAGGTCCGCGAGCGGTGCCGTCACCACGGACGTCAGGAACGAGCCGATGTTCAGCGCCGCGGTGTAGATCCCCATCGCCGTTCCCTGCCGGGCGGGTGCAAAGTCCCGCCGGATGATGAGGGGCGCCGCAATGTTGCCCACGGTGATGGCGGCGCCGATCAGCACCGTTCCCGCGACCACCAGCGCCGGGCCGCCGGACGAGCGGACCAGGACGCCGGCCAGGACCCCAAGGATGGTCAGGGTCACCGCGAACTCGGCGCCGAACTTCCTCGCCGCGAGGGAAGCCAGCGGCGCAGCCAGCGAGAAGCAGAGGACGGGGATGCTGGTCAGGAGCCCCAGCATGACCGGTGAAAATGAAAGCTCCGCCTGCATCAGCCCAACCACCGGGGCGACCGCCACGAACGGGCCCCGCAGATTCAAGGCCAGCAGGCCGATACAGGCAAGCAGGATCCAGCTGGCGGGGAGGCGGGCGAGGGACCGGCCGCTCATGCGGCGGCGTGCTGGGTAACGGGGGGTTTCATCACTCCCATTGCTATCACGCCCCACCCGTGCGCGGTTTCCGCCGTTCCGGGGGGCGCCCTGCCATACGATGAACATCACGCCAGGAACTCCGGGATTAAGGACACCTCCATGCAGCACCGCCTTGCCATCCTTGACGACTACCAGGACGTGGCACACGGCTTCGCGGACTGGGCAGCGCTCGAAGCCGAGGGAGTCAAGGTCACCACGTTCCGGGAGCCCTTTGCCTCGCGGGACGCCCTGGTCTCGGCGCTGGCCGACGTCAGCATTGTGATCGCGATGCGTGAGCGGACGGCCTTTCCGCGTGAGGTGTTCGAGAAGCTTCCGGCACTCCAGCTCCTGGTGACCACGGGGATGGCCAACGCGTCCATTGACGTTGCCGCCGCCACGGACCACGGGGTCACGGTCTGCGGCACGCCCGGCTCGCCCACCGCCGCCCCCGAACTGACCTGGGCCCTGCTGCTCGCCGCCGCGCGGCACCTGCCGGCCGAGGAGAACTCGCTGCGCGCCGGCACCTGGCAGTCAACGGTGGGCTTTGAGCTGGCCGGCAAGACCCTGGGCATTGTGGGCCTGGGGAAGATCGGGCGGCGGGTGGCCGGATACGGGCAGGCCTTCGGGATGGAGGTGCTCGCGTGGAGCCAGAACCTCACTGCCGCGGCGGCGGAAGAGGCCGGGGCGCGGCTGGTGTCCAAGGAAGAGCTGTTCCGGGCCTCGGACGTGGTGACACTCCACCTCAGGTTGTCCCCGCGCTCCGAGAACACCGTGGGGGAACCGGAACTGCGGCTGCTGGGTCCCGAGGGGATCCTGGTGAACACCGCCCGGGGTCCGCTGGTGGACCAGGACGCGTTGATCCGGGCGCTCAGCCAGGGGTGGATCCGCGGCGCCGCCCTGGATGTGTTCGACGAGGAACCGCTGCCCGCCGGGCATCCGCTCCTGGCCGCCCCCAACACCGTCCTCTCGCCGCACCTTGGCTACGTGACGCAGGAGAGCTACCGGGAGTTTTACGGCGGGGCGTTCGAGGACGTGACGGCCTGGCTGGCCGGTTCCCCCATCCGCACCATCAGCGGCTGACGCCGAAGTACAGCGACGACGGCGGCCGGGCGGCTCCCCGGAAAGGGAACCGGCCCGGCCGCCGTCGTCTTTAGCGCCTTAGCGCACCTCGATGTCCAGTGCCTGGAAGTCGTCGGCCGCGTGCCGGCCCACCAGGATCCGGAACGTTCCGCGCTCAAACTGCCAGCCGCCGTCGTAATGCGCGAAGGAGCGGGCGGGGATCCGCACCTCGACGCTGCCGGTGCCGCCGGGGGCCAGGTGGGTTCCGGCGTATCCTGCCAGCCAGCGGACGGGCCGCTCGACGGCGGACTCCGCACGCTCCAGGTACACCTGGACCACTTCGCGGCCGGAGCGGCTGCCGGTGTTGCGGACGGGGACGTGGACCACCACGTCGTTGCCGGCGGGGACGGACTGCGGTGCATGCGGGGCGGACAGCTCGAACGTGGTGTAACCCAGGCCGTAGCCGAACGGCAGGGCCGGAGCCGCGCCGCCTTCAGCCTGCTGCTTCAGCCAGGCCCGGTAGCCCACGTGGATGCCCTCGGAGTAGACCACCTTGCCGTCCACGGGCGCGGTGTTGAGCACCGGAACGTCCTCAAGCGCGGCCGGCCAGGTGGTGGGCAGGCGACCGCCCGGCTCCTCCGCACCCAGCAGGATGTCCGCGATGGCCCGGCCGAACTCCTGGCCGCCGAACCAGCCGAGCAGGACCGCTCCCACCTTGTCGAGCCAGGGCATCAGGACGGGCGAGCCGGAGTTCACCACCACGACGGTGCGGGGGTTGACGGCGGCCACGGCCTCCACCAGCTGGTCCTGGTAGCCGGGGAGGTCCAGGTCCTTGCGGTCGAAGCCCTCGGACTCGATGGCGGCGCTGGTGCCCACCACCACCACGGCCACGTCCGCAGCCTTCGCGGCTTCCACGGCTGCCTCGATCTCGGCCTGCGGGTCCTCCACCACGGTTTCCTCGCCCAGCAGGATGGCGGTGAAGGGGATGACCTGCTGCTTGGGCAGCTCGTAGACGGCCTCGATCCGGACCCGCTCGCCTGCTGCGGTTTCGACGGCGTGGACCGTCTTGGGCGGGTCGAAGAGGGCGGCGCCGAGGACGTCGGTGTCGTCCTCGATCTCGCCGTTGAACACTTCGTCGCCCTTGAGCGAGAGCCGGATCCGTCCCACGGTTCCGACGCCGAGGTGGTGGATGCCCGCCGTCGGGGCCGTCCAGTCCGCTTCCATCCGGATGGCCGCAGACCCTTCCGGGATCCCGACGCCGAACCAGATCAGGTGCGATGCCAGCCGGTCCTCACCCGAGATGTCCGCGCCGTCCGCGTCCAGGAAGGTCACCCGCATGCCGGGGACGCCGGAGACCGGGTTGTGCAGCGAGGTGCGCGGGAAGGCCTGGAGGCCCTCGGCCACCTTGGCGCCGCGGGTGTAGCTGACGCTGACGCCGGACGGCAGTGCGTCCCGCAACCCGTCCAGCGGCGAGACGGTGTACTTGGGCATGACGGTGGCGCTTCCGCCGCCCTGGGTCCGGGCCTCTTCGGCGTTGTGGCCGCTGACCGCGATGCTCGCCAGTGCCGACGGGTCAAGGGGCAGCAGGCCGTCCTTGTTGCGGACCAGCACGGCGCCACGGACTGCCACTTCGCGTGCGACGGCGGCGGCATTGAGTTGTTCCGGAAGTCCGGTCACGGCGGGGGCGACGGAGTCCAGCGAACCGACACGTGCCGCGAGCCGGAGGATGCGGATGACCTTTTCGAGGATGGCGGCCCGGCTGACCCGGCCGTCTTCAACGGCTGCCAGCAGCTTGGGGCCCCAGTGGCCTACGGGCCCGGGCATCTCCAGGTCCTGGGAGGCGTTGGCCGACTCCACCGAGCGGACACCGGTCCAGTCCGAGACAACCACGCCGTCGAAGCCCCATTCGGTGGACAGGGGGGTCTTGAGCAGCTCGTTTTCGCTGGCCGTGGTGCCGTTGATGGAGTTGTAGGAGCTCATCACCAGCCACGCACGTGCCTCGGTGATGGCGTCCTCGAAGGCGGCCAGGTACAGCTCGCGGAGGGGGCGCTCGTCCACCACGGAGTCGGACGTGAAACGCTCGGTTTCGGACTCGTTGGCGAGGTAGTGCTTGGGGGTCGCACCGACGCCCATCGACTGGACGCCGGCCACGTAGCCCGCCGCCAGCGTGGCGGTGAGGCGGGGGTCCTCGCTCATGCATTCGAAGTGCCGGCCGCCCAGCGGGGAGCGGTGCAGGTTGATGGTGGGGCCGAGGACCGCGTGGACGCCCTTGCGGCGGGCTTCCTGGCCGAGGACCTGGCCGTAGCGGTGTGCCGTTTCCACGCTCCAGGTTGCGGACAGCGCGGACGACGACGGCAGCGAGACCGAGTCATGGCGTTCATCGAAGTCCTCGCCGCGGACGCCCGACGGACCGTCCGAGAGGACCACCCGGGAGAGCCCGATCGAGGGCAGCGCGTGGGTGGCCCACACGTCCGCGCCGGTCAGGATCTGCACCTGCTGTTCCAGGGAGAGGCCTGCGGCCAGCTCCCGGATACGGGCTTCTGCGTCAGGGGACCCGGCGACGGGTGCCGTCACGGCCGGGGAAAGGGTGGGATTCATTTACTTGACTCCTTTGATGCGGGTAACGAGGACGGCGCCGATGATGCCGACGACGGCCCCGCCGATGAAGAGGGCGGGGTAGCCGCCGAGGGTGATAACCGGAAATGCCAGTGCGGGGACAAGCGACTGGGGCAGCGCCTGGGCAATGTTGAAAACGCCGAACGTCTTGGCGTTCTCGGTCTGGCTGCCGGGCAGCAGGTCGGTGATGAGGGCGACGTCAACAGCTCCGAAGCAGCCCAGGCCCAGGCCGGCGATGGCCTGTCCCACCAGGACCTGGTCCGTGGTGGTGCTGGTGGCGATGACCACCAGGCCGGCCATCATGATGATGGCGGAGGCGATGACCATGCCTTTGCGCTTGCCGATCTTGTCGCTGATCCAGCCGCCGGCGAGGCTGGTGACGACCGTTCCCAGGGAGCTGACGAGGGTGGCCTGGAAGACCAGCGACGCCACTTCGGTTTCGGCAACGCGGAGATGGTCGGCGAAGAAGTACGGCAGGTAGAGCAGCCCGGCGCAGTAGCCGATGTAGACCAGGAACTTGGTGAACCAGGCCCAGCCCAGGCCGGGATAGGTGCGCGGGTTGAAGTAGAAGGATCCCGCGATCTCCTTGAGGTTCAGCGGTGCCGGCTTTTCGGTGAGGACACGGTCCTTGAAGGTAAAGGCGAAGGCAAGGGCAATGACCGTTCCCACAGCTCCGGGGACCACCGCCATCTGGAAGGCGTTGTCGAAGAGCTGGGCGAAGTAGGCGGCTGCCACCAGGCCGATGGGCAGGGTCATCCCGATGAGGCCGGAAAGGCGACCGCGCTCGGCCGGCGCCGCCTGGTCCGGAAGGGTGGCCACCAGCGCGGCCAGCGCGGCGTTAAAGCTCAACTGGGCGAGGACCCAGGCCACCAGCACGCCAGCGACGTCGGTGGCGGACCCGAGCAGGACCAGCGACCCCATGCCCACGATGGAGCCGCCGACGATCCACGGCTTGCGCATGCCAAAGCGGGAGGTGGTCCGGTCGCTCAGCCGTCCGAAGAAGGGGTTGGCCAGCAGCGCGATCAGGGCGCCGACGCCGGCAACGAGGCTGAGGGCCCCGGCCCGGGTTTCCGGCGTGGTGATTTCCGAGACCTTGATGGCCAGCACCACCAGGGCCGGCGCCAGGACAGCCATCCACAGGCCTGCGCTGGCGATGGGCATGCCGATGACGTAGGCGCGGGGTGTTTTGACGGGGCTTCCCGGAGCGGGAACGGACGAAGTTGTGGTGCTGGACGGGGTTGCGGGCACTGTCAGCCCTGCGGAATCCCCGGTGTTGGTCGTGACGGCCACGGTGCCTCCTGACAGAAAGTGACCCTCCGTTGGGTCCTGAAGAAAATGGTACCCACAAAAACCGAGTCTGACTAGGCTTTCGCGCCGAAGCGTGAAATACACTGTCCTGGTGCCTTCATCAAAGCCGCGCGGACAGTACGCCAAGGGAGCCGAACGCCGCGAGCAGATCATCCAGACAGCAACCGACGTTTTTGCAACAGAAGGCTTCGAAGGCACGGCCCTGAAACGCGTGGCTGAACTGGTGGGCGTGAAAGAAGCCACGCTGTTCCACTACTTCCGCGGCAAGCAGGAGCTCCTCACCGCCGTCCTGGCCGAGCGCGACCGGCGAAGCATGGCGGCCATGGATACAGACGCCGGGCTGCCGCTTATGGTGCGCTCCGCAGAGCGCAACCGGGCGGAACCAGGCCTGACGACGCTGTACGCGGTTGCCTCCGCCACCGCGAACGACCCCGGACATGACTCCCACGGCTACTTCAAGGACCGCTTCGCGGAAGTGGTGGACGTCCTGACAGCGGACATTGAGCGGCGCCAGGCCGCCGGCCAGGCCCGCACGGACCTGCCGGCAAAGGACCTTGCCCGGCTGGTCGTCGCCATCTCGGACGGCCTGCAGCTGCAGTGGCTTTACGACAAGGAAGTGGACGTGGCAGACGGCCTGTCACAGTTCATCGACGTGCTGATGGCGCCCTAGCAGCGCTCACCCTGCCGCGGCTGTTCCCGCCAGTGTTGCCTCGATGACCGCCGGCGAGAGAACGTACTGGGTGACCATCCGGCTGGCACCCAGTATTGCCGCCTGGTCCCCGGCGATGGAGACGGCTATCCGCAAATGCGAGGTGGCCAGTGGCTGCGACCGCCGGTACACCACTTCCCGGATGCCGGCCACCAGGTGCTCGCCGGATACGCCGATGCTGCCGCCCACCACAATCGCGGATGGATTGAGGAGGTTCACCACGGTGGCCAGCACCTCGCCGATATCCCGGCCTGCCTGGCGCAGGGCCTGGATGGCCTGGAGGTTTCCGTCCGAGGCGAGCCGAAGGACATCAGAGCCCTTTGCCGCGTCAAGCCCCTGTTCCCGCAAAGCGCGGACGATGGCGGGGCCTGACGCCAGGGCTTCGAGGCAGCCGTAATTCCCGCACGCGCACTGCACGTCCGCGCCCCTCGCCAGCTGGACATGCCCCAGATCTCCGGCTGTGCCGTTGGCGCCGCGCTGCAGTTCGCCGCTGCTGATGATGCCGGAACCGATGCCGGTGGCCACCTTCACGAAAAAGAAGTTGCCGTGTTCCGGCCAATGGGCGCTCCGCTCCCCCAGGGCCATGATGTTCACATCGTTGTCCACCAGCACGGGGACGCGGAGGGACTGCTGCACGTAGCCAACCACGTCGAAGCCGTCCCAGCCCGGCATGATGGGAGGCTTCACCGGTTTTCCGGTGTCGTGCTCCACCGGGCCGGGCAGGCCGATGCCCACGCCTGCCAGCTCGCCGGCCTTCCGCCCCGCCGTGGCGAGCAGTTTCCTGCCCTGTGCCACCACCTGGTCCAGTACCGCTTCCGGGCCGTCCGACACCTGCCGGGCCAACCGTTGTTCGGCCAGGATCTTCCCGCCCAGGTCGGTGACGGCCGCGATCACGTGGCTTGCCCCGACGTCGACGGCCAGGACCACGCGCGACGAGGGGTTGAAGGCAAAGCGCGACGGCGGCCTGCCGCCACTGGAGGTGGCCTCGCCGGCGGGCCCCACCAGGCCGGACAGCATCAGCGCTTCGATCCGCGAGGCCACGGTGGAACGCGCGAGGCCGGTGCTTCCGGCCAGCTCGGCCCTGGTGCGTGCCTTCCCGTCCCGCAAAAGCTGGAAAAGGTCTCCGGCCCGCCCCTGGGACGCCGGGTACTCGAGGAGGGAAGCTCCTTCTCCGTGGCTTTTGGTCATCAACCATAGATAACACGGTGACTTCCTCCTGTCACTTCAACAACTTTTGCTTGACGTTCGTCAAAAGTCCTTCTAGCTTTGCACTACACCGCCAGGCCGCTTTTTATGCCGATGCCCGCCACCGAAGCCAGGAGCACCATGTCCTACGCACTTCAGCTGTACACCGTCCGCGACGCAATCTCGAGGGACCTGCCGGGCACCATTAGGAGGGTC
>Ga0307412_10002269_pt1 | contig 10638 bp, 12 predicted proteins | sample DK1Cmetagenome_3_FD_203823 | JGI IMG/M metagenome (GOLD analysis project Ga0307412, IMG submission 203823) | Maize rhizosphere microbial communities from greenhouse at UC Davis, California, United States - DK15-C-1 | ecosystem: Host-associated > Plants > Roots > Rhizosphere > Soil | place: USA...
TATGAAGTTAGAGGACCTCTACCTGGGGATAAGCTGCGAAGATTGTGAGAAATTAGCAGTCGAGGGCAACGTCTTCAGCTTCATCGGCACCGACGCGATGGACATTCCGGGCGCGCGGGGTGCGACTATCGCCGATAATATCTTCCGGGACTTCCGGCCCGTGCCGAACGCCCACCCCGATGCGATCCAGTGCTGGACGACGCGCAAGGCGTCCGGCTGCAAGGACGTGACGATCTTCCGTAACACGTTCCAGGGCGACCCCGGCCATGAGTTCCAGGGCGTCTATTTTGGGGACGAGGCGGGCGTTGGCGGATACGACCGCATCACCGTTTCGCACAACACCTTCGTTTGCACTATGTGGCACGCGGTCAACATCGGCGCCGGCGTCGGCATCCAGATCTTGAACAACAAGATCACGGCCGGGCCGAACTACAAACCTTGGTTCCGCACCGCCACCCCCGTTTCGATTTCCGGCAATACGGGCCCCTCCTATTTCGTCCAGAACAAGCAGGGACTGCCTGCCGGCAACGCGGCCGGTGGGCTGTTCAAGAAGTAGGCGGGCACGCCCCTCGACTCTTGCTTATGTTCTCGTCACGTTCCGCCGATGCGAGTCGGCGAAGATCCGGCCAAGGCGCTGTTGGCCTTGGAGGAGTCGCTGCACGAGTGCCGCTATCGGCCCGTGCAGCGCATCCGCGCGCTCGGCATGACGCTGGCCTATCTGGGGAGCATCAAGGGCGGTGAGGCGCGCGACTTCGCCCAGTTCTGGCGGCAGATCGCGTCCGACAACCAGATCCTGCGTTTCGGCAGTGCCAACCAAGCTCTCGACCGGATCTATGCATCTGTCGGACGGAAGCGGGACGAGGATCTGTCGCATGCGATCTGGAGCGAGGTGCAGCAGCGCGTCGGGCCTGGCGGCACCCAGCGCTAGAGCGCCCGGCAGTAGCCTCGGCGCCAGCGCGCGTGATTGCAGCGGGGGTTGCCACCTCCGCCAGGAGTGGGGGATCCGGAGGTGGCAGTTACCTCGATAGGCTATCGGGCTTAACGATCGGCTGCCAACTGCCTCAGAGGATCACCGGACCTGTGAGAGAAGCCAGGCACTCCAGGCCATCAGCAGGACCGCGGACAGCGCCAAGGCCTGCAACTGGAACGCGCTGGGCCGCCGCACCCCTCAAAAGTCTGCATCGCGACGGCCGAGCTCAAACGCCAGCAGATCAGCGATCGGGTCCCCGGCCTCGCCGTCGGTTCGCCGCCATGCCGCCGCCAAGGCCTCGTCCGTCGACGCCTGGAAGATCGTCCGGATCACGGACCTCGCATCGTTCTCGGTGAAGGCGATCGAGAGGCGGTCGAGCGTCGGGTTCACGGACACTTCGTGAACTGGCCCTTCTTCGGGCCGCTGGCGATGTGACACTTGCCCTTCGCATCCTTCACGACGCCGCCGGCGGTCGCGGCAGCTGCGGTTGGCGGGCACTTGGTGAACTTGCCCTTCGCGTCCTTGCACGGTCCCGCCGCCATCGAGGGAGCTGCGATCAACGCGAGCGATGCGGCAATAATCGAGACGCGGAACATGGCAGTGCTCTCCTTCAGACGAGTCGGAGCGAGGATAATGCCTCAACTGAAGCCGACCGCAACCGGTCTGTCGCGGCACAATCCAGCTGCCAGCCTATGTTGCTCTTTGTCCGGGTCGGCCAGGGCCAGCTCGTGCGGCACCTTGTCGCGGATAAAGCGGGCGATGGACCCGTCTTGGTGGTCGAGAATGCCGCAGCGTTGGCATTGGGGCGGAACATTGGTAGAACATCGGCGGGGTTTGACGTTTTGACAAATTGTCGAACGCCGCAGTATGCCGTTGGAGAACGGGGCGTGAATATGTTGTAGCGGACGTTGAAAAATAAGGCTTTCCTCTCGATTCCTAATCGAGAGGTCGGAGGTTCGAATCCTCTCCGGGTCACCACATGAACAAGGGGAGCCGCGCGCCCTAGCACGCGACTCCCAGTCGTTCCTCCGCCGGAGGGGTGAGGTTCGCAAAGGCGGAGGAAATCGCCTTTAGAAGCGGGTGCCCACGCCGAAGCCGAACACCAGCGGATTGATGTCGACCTTGGTCTGGTTGATCGTGCCGCCGGTGTTGAGCCGGGCGGTGGTGCTCATGTCGATGTACTTGACGTCGAGGTTCAGGAAGAACTTCTTGTTCAAGTCGATGTCGATGCCGGCCTGCAGCGCGTAGCCGAAGCTGTCCTTCAGCGAGAGGCTGGTCTTGCCGAGCGCCTTGTTGAGCGAATCGCTGGTCTTGGCCGAATAGAAGGTGGTGTAGTTGATGCCGGCACCCAGATAAGGCCGGATCGCCGCCTTGGGCATGAAGTGATATTGCAGCGTCAGCGTCGGCGGCAGCACCCAGGTGTGGCCGACGTTGCCGAGGCTGGAGATCGCCTCGCGACCCTGGATGTCGTGGCGGGTGCTGGAGACGATCAGCTCGGCACCGATATTGTCGGTGGCCATATAGGTGAAGTCGACTTCGGGCATCACCGCATCGCCGACGCCGACCTTGCCGGTGGGAATGCCTGGGGTGATGCCGCCCGACGATTCATTCGGGGCGACGACGATGCCGCGCAGGCGGACCAGCCAGTCGCCGGCCGCGATGCCCGCCTTGTCCTGTGCCTGGGCGCTCGCGGTCGAGGCCAGCAGGCTGGCAGCGGCCAGACCGACAAAAAGCGAAGTACGCATGGTTCATTTCTCCTCGTGTTCGACGAGGCACCGGGTACGCCGAAGATCGTCGCACGGTTTTGATCGTGCGCAATGTTGCGCGTAGGTAATGTTCCCAAGGAAATCGATCCGCCGTTTGCGGACCTATACGTAACGACAGGCCCCGCGCGCGCGATGCATGCAGCGCGAGGAGGCGGATATGTACATGGATCGAAACCAGCCTGATCTGGGCGCAGCGGAATGGACCTTGCCGGCGCGCTGCGCCGCGTGCGGCGTGCGGATGGCGTCGCTGTGCGGCGGCATTTCCGCCCCAGCGCTGGAGGCGCTCAATCGCATCGGCCGCAAGCGGGTGCTGCGGCGGGGGGAGGCGCTGATCTGGCAGGGCGATGTCGCCGAGCAGGTCGGCATCCTCCATCATGGGCTGGTCAAGCTCTCCGCCTCGCTGGAGGATGGCCGCGAGCAGATGCTCGGCCTGGCCTTTCCGGCGGACTTTGTCGGCGCGATCGGCGAACGGCCGTCGAGCCACTGCGTTACCGCGCTCACCGAAACCGAGCTGTGCGTCTTCCCGCGCAGCGCGCTGCCGGCCTTGGTCGAGGCGCATCCGGAGATCGGCCAGGCGCTGCTGACCCGTGCCTATGACGAACTGGACCAACTCCGCCGCTGGATGTTGCTGCTCGGCCGGAAATCGGCCGAGGAGCGTGTTGCCAGCCTGCTCCTGCAATTCGCCGCGCGCGGGACCTGTTCGTCGGGAGCGCCCGTGCCGCTGCCGCTTACCCGGCAGCAAATGGCCGAACTGCTCGGCCTGACGATCGAGACGGTCAGCCGCAAGCTGACCGCGATGAAGCGCGATGGCGTGATCGCGCTGCCCGACCTGCGCAGCTTCGTCATCCTCGATTCCGATGCACTCGCCACGCTGGCGGCCGAGTATCCGTAACTAACCGCATGTCGGCGTGCAGTGGTCCTGCCTAGCCTCCTTGCATCCTCGAAGAAGACCGGGGTGAAATGGAGGCGACCATGAAGAATGTACTCGTTCTGATGCATGACGACGCCGGACAGGAAGCACGGTTCCAGGCGGCGCTCGACTTGACGCGGGGGCTTGAGGGGCATCTGCGCTGCGTCGATATCGCGATGGTGCCGGCCTATGTCGGCGACTATGTGGAATTCGGTGGCGGCGCCGCGCTGATGGCCGACGAGCAGACCCGCGAGGCGGCCAATCGCGTCCGAATGGAAGGCCGGCTGAAGGCCGAGGACGTGCCCTATGACTGGGTCGACACGACCGGCTTCGCGCGCGAATGCCTGCGCGACGCCACCGCGCTGGCCGACCTTGTGGTGCTCAACCGCGAACTCGACAAGATCGAGTACCCGGATATGCGCGATCTGATCTGCGACACGATCCTCAAGACCGGCAAGCCGATCGTCGCGGTGCCGGAAAAGGCACCCGCTTTCGATCTCTATGGCCATGCGGTGGTCGCATGGGATGGCTCCCGCACCGCCGAGGCAGCGCTGCAGGCGTCGGTGGCACTGCTCAAGCATGCCGGAACGGTGACGATCCTGGTGGTCGAGGAGGGCGCGCTGCGGCTGCCGGCGGCGGAAGCGGCGGAATATCTCTCGCGCCACGGCATCCGGCCCGACGTGCGGATCGTGCCGAAGACCGACACGGTGGGTGGGGCGATCCTCGGCGTGGTCGAGGCGCTGAAGGCTGCCTATCTGGTGATGGGCGGCTTCGGCCACAGCCGCTTCCTGGAGGCGGCGTTCGGCGGCGTCACGCGGCGGATGCTTGCGGAGAGCCCAGTGCCCCTGGTGCTGGCGCACTGACAGCCGCGAATCGCTGGCGGTCGCACAATACGAAACGAAAAAGGGGCGGACATCGCAAGATGCCCGCCCCTTTTGCTATTCGTACCGCCCGAAACGGGCAGCGCTGCCTAGCTTACTTGACGTGCTTGGCCAGGTGCTTGTTCATTTCGAACATGGTGCACTTGTCGCCGCCGAAGATCGGCTTCAGCACGTCGTCGGCCAGGATTTCCCGCTTGTTGGCGGGGTTCTGCAGGTTGTGCTTCTTGATGTATTCCCACACCTTGCTGACGATCTCGCTGCGCGGCAGATCGGCGGTACCCACAATCTTCGCCAGTTCGGGCGAAGGGGTAACCGGCTTGGCAATGCCACCGCGTGCTTTGGTCTCGGCCATCGTGTCTAACTCCTGTTCGTGCCCCTTATTGGGGCTATTCCTTCGTCAGCGCCTCGGGATTGAGAGGCTTCCTCCCCCTTGTCGCGACTAACGATGTACTGTGGTTCGTGCGGTGATGCACGCCCCTGCACGCCTTTGATCGCGGGAATGGCCGTCTGTCCAGCGCAGACAGCGCAGAAGCGCGCCGAACCGTCATTTTGCGGCGCTGCGGTGGTGCACGCGCGCAACAGTCCGGACGAAAAACGTACGAATATTGCGCATCAAGCCAGGACTCGTGCCTGCACCAAGCCCTGGAAGGTGCCGCGAATGTCCGGCGCGGCCTGCGCCGTGAGCCTATCCACCTCGGCAAGAAACTCGGCGGCGTCGGCGCCGGGGGCGCGATGCGCCATTTCCCAATGGCCGAATTCGTGGCGATCGACCTGACGACGGGACAGCAGCACGATCGCTCGGTGGCGGGAATCCTGCCGTATCCGCACATAGGCCGCCTCGATCGCGTCCTCAGGCCCTTCCAGGGCCTGGAGAAAGCGGCTGCCATCGGCATAGAGCAGGCCACTGATCCGATCGCGCGCATTGTTGCGGCGGGAGATGGTCAGAATATCCTGCGTCGGGCAGGGCGCCGCCGGGTTGGCGGAACTGATATAGACGAGCTGCAGCATGGGAATCCTCTCCTGCGAGCACGCTTTTTCGGCATGTAACGGTGAACAACCGCTCAATGCTGCGAAAGCTCCCTTGTTTTGCAGATATTTAGCCCGTGCTGGACAAGATCGGCCATTTGCGGCACTAGGAACGCCGTGAGCAACGCTGCGCGCCTTACCCTGCGACTTATCCGCCCTTAGGGGCCGATCTCGCGTGCGCGCGTCTCCCCTAAGGGCAAACTGGAGCTTCCCTAACGCATTGTGGCTGCGCTAGGCGCGGCCCGACCTTGTAAGAGAGACACGGCACATGTTGCGCGACCCTAGCGTCAAATATCGTCCCTTCCCCCAGGTGGACCTGCCCGATCGGCAATGGCCCAGCCGCACCATCACCAAGGCGCCACGCTGGCTTTCCACCGACATGCGCGATGGCAACCAGGCGCTGATCGATCCGATGGACGGCGAGAAGAAGACGCGCTTCTTCGAACTGCTGGTGAAGGTGGGGCTGAAGGAGATCGAGGTCGGCTTCCCGAGCGCTGGTGCCACCGAGTTCGACTTCATCTCCGGCCTGGTGCGCGAGGGCAAGGTGCCCGACGACGTGATCGTCCAGGTGCTCACCCAGTCGCGCCGCGACCTGATCGAGACCAGCTTCCAGTCGCTGAAGGGCGCCAAGCAGGCGATCGTCCATCTCTACAATGCCGTCTCGCCGGCCTGGCGCCGCATCGTGTTCAGCATGGACCGCAACGACGTGCGCCAGATCGCCATCGATGGCGCCAAGGTGATGCGCGACGAGGCCGCCAAGCAGCCCGACACCGAGTGGCATTTCGAATATAGCCCGGAGACCTTCTCCACCGCCGAACTCGATTTCTCGGTAGAGGTCTGCGAGGCGGTGATGGACATCCTCCGCCCGACCCCGGAAAAGCCGCTGATCCTCAATCTGCCGGCAACGGTCGAGGCGGCGACCCCGAACATCTATGCCGACCAGATCGAATGGTTCTGCCGCAACATCCGGAACCGCGAGAGCGTGGTCATCAGCCTGCACACGCATAACGACCGGGGTACCGGCGTCGCCGCTTCGGAGCTCGGGCTGCTGGCGGGCGCCGATCGCGTCGAAGGCTGCCTGTTCGGCAATGGCGAGCGCACCGGCAACGTCGATCTCGTGACGCTCGCGCTCAACATGTACACGCAGGGGCTGAACCCCGGTCTCGACTTCTCGGACATCGACGAGGTGATCCAGACGGTGGAGTATTGCAACCAGCTCCCCGTCCACCCGCGCCATCCCTATGCCGGCGACCTGGTGTTCACCGCCTTTTCGGGCAGCCACCAGGACGCGATCAAGAAGGGCTTCGCTTCGCAGGCGGCGCGCAACGATCAGGTCTGGGACGTGCCCTATCTGCCGATCGATCCCAAGGACCTCGGCCGCGACTATGAGGCGGTGATCCGCGTCAACTCGCAGTCCGGCAAGGGCGGCGTTGCCTGGGTGCTCGAGCAGGACAAGGGCCTGAAGCTGCCCAAGCGGATGCAGGCGGAATTCTCGAAACACGTCCAGGCGCTCGCCGACGAGACCAGCCGCGAGCTCAACGCCGCCGATATCTGGGGGCTGTTCGAGCGCATCTATCTGCCGGGCGAACAGGACCGGATCGCGCTGGTCGACTATGAGGAGAGCGGCAGCGCGGGCAGCCGGGTGTTCGTCGGGCAGATCTCGATCGACGGTGCGGCGCAGTCGATCTCGGGGCGCGGCAACGGCCTGATCTCCGGTGTGGTCGATGCGCTGGCCGGTTCGACCGGGCCGGGGCTCGACGTGGTCGATTATAGCGAACATGCGATCGGCGGCGGTGCGGATGCGCAGGCGGCGGCCTATGTTGAATGCCGCACCGAAGACGGGCGGACGGTGTTCGGCGTCGGTATCGATGCGGATATCGCGACCGCCTCGGTCCGCGCGGTGCTGAGCGCGGCCAACCGGGCCTGAAAGGAAAAGCCCCTGTCGTTTGGCGACAGGGGCTTTTCGACCGATCAGTGAACGGTGGCGGGTTCGCGTTCGGGTGCGACTGCGCGATTGCCGCTGGTTCTATCGAAGCGGAATGCGCCGGCGCGCTGGGCAAGGGCGTTGACCTCGCCCGAGAGGTTGCGGATCGCCGCTGAGGTCTCCTCGACCATCGCCGCGTTCTGCTGCGTCACCAGATCCATTCCCTTCATCGCCGTCGCTACCTGGCTGACCGCCGCCGACTGGGCGTGGTTGTCATGATCGATCGCAGCGATGAGATCGTGCACCGCTTCGACGTCACCGGAAATGGTGTCGAGCGCGGTATCGGTGTCGTGGACGGCATCGGCGGCCTTCAGGATGTCGGCCTGGGTTTCGCTCAGCATGTCGCGGGCCTGCTTCGCCTGATCCTCGGCGCGCAGGGCGAGGGCGGCGACGAGATCGGCGACGACCATGAAGCCGCGTCCCGCCTCACCGGCGCGGCCGGCCTCGACCGCCGCGTTCATCGCGAGCACGCGCGTCTGGAAGGCGATCTTGTCGAGGCCCTCGATCACGCCGTCGATATTCTTGGCGCTGCCGCTCGCGCGGTCCATCGCCTGCACCGCGCGGGCGGTGGTGCCGCGGCCGTCGCGCAGCGCCGTGGTCGCTTCGCCGGCGCGCTTCACCGTGTTGTCGGCGGCGATCATGGTGGCGCGCAGGCGCTCTTCGATCTTGCTCAGCGCTTCGGTCGCCTGGGCCAGATTGGCGGCGCTCTTCTCCGTGCGATGCGCGAGATCTTCCGAGCCATGCGCGACTTCCGAGGAGGTGTTGCGGATATTCTCTGCGCTTTCGCTGACCAGCTGGACGCGACCACGCAGTGAGGCGATCGCCTCGTTGATGTTCTGCCGCAGCACTTCATATTCGGCCGGGAAGCGGCGATCGATGGTGCGGCTCAGGTCGCCCTCGCGTAGCGCCAGCAGCCCGTTGCCGAGCACTTCGGTGACGTCGCGCTGCTCGGCGAGCTTGCGGGCATCGGCGTCGGTCTGTGCGGCGGCGGCGGCGCGATAATGCTCGAGGCCGCAGGCGATGCGGCCCATCTCGTCGGTACGGTCCTGGTAGGGGATGGTCGCCACTTCGCCCTTGGCGAGGCGGTCGGTAAGCGCCGAAAGGGTGCCGACGGGCTCAAGCACACGCCGGTACATGGTGATGTAGAAATGCGCGGCCTGGCCGCCGACGACCAGCGCGAGCACCAGGACGATGCCGATCGCCAGGTAGAATTCAGAGACGCCGTTTGCTTCCACCCGCGTCTGTTCGGCGCGTGCCATAGAAACGAGCTTGTCGACCGCGACGCGGTGGTTGTCGTACAATCCCGTGAGTTTGGTGTAGCTGGCCTCGATTGCCGCGCGGTCGCCCTTGCGGGCGGCGGGAAGGAAGCCCTGTTCCAGCTCGTTCCAGAACGCCTGCGCGGCGGGATGCGCCTGCTGGAGCAACTGGCCTCGCAGGCTGTTGTCGACGCGGGCGGTCTGCCAGTATTTGTTGCGCTCGGCATAGAGCTTCTGGAGCCCGGCCAGCTTCTCGGCGTGCGCGCCGACGGTTTCCGGATTGCGGGCGATCAGCGTCGCCTCGAGATAGGGCTCGATGATATATTCGGGCGGGGGAAGGATGTCCGCGATCAGGTCCGAGGTGACCTGTTGTTGCAGCTGTACGTCACCGCCCATGCGGATGCGATCGAGCCGCCACGCTGCCAGCAGGCCGCCGGCAACCAGTATTGCCATCATGGCTAACGCGCTGTTGCGAACGAAACTTGCAATCGACATTCACGATCCTCTGGTGACAGGCGCACGGGTCCCCCGATCGGCCTCCGGCGAAGAGGGCCTTTGATAGATTATAGGGGAGAGGATGGCGGTCGGTGCCCCGACTCAGGATTATTCCTGCATAGTCGGAAGAATACGGATGATCTCGCAGCCGACCCGCGCATCGGGATACACGTCCCGCTTGGCGGAGCGCACGCGCACTTCGATCACCCGCGGATCACGCAGCGCCAGCGCGGCTACTTCCTCGCACAGCACTTCCTGCAACTCGAAATGGCGCGAGCGGACAAGCGCGTGGATCCCTTCGCGCAGGAAATCATAGTCGACCACGGCGTCGATCCGGTCTTCGGGTACCGCGGGGTACCGGCAGGTCATCGCCACGTCGATCCGCACCCGCTGCGGTGCCGCGCGTTCGTGCGGGTGGATGCCCAGCCCCATGGTGACTTCGAGTGCTTCGAGGTGGATCACAAAGTCAGGCATCGGGGCGGTTCTCGCGTCCTTCGAACATCACGTCGGTGTCGCGCGTGACGAAATGCTGGCCGCAATCGACATAGACATTCTGCCCGGTGATGCTGCGGGCTTCGAGCAGATGCGCGACGGTGGCGGCAATGTCAGCGGGGTCGACCGGGCGGCGCAGCAGGTTCTGCGTCCCGGTACGGGCGAACTCGGCCTCGGTCTGGTCGAGGCTGGGGAGGGTGAGGCCCGGCGACACCGCGTTCACCCGCACGCGCGGTGCCAGCTTCTGCGCGAGCATATGGGTCGCGCCCTGCAGCGCCAGCTTCGAGCAGGTGTAGCTGAAGAAATCAGGGTTGAGGTTGCCGACCTTCTGGTCGAGCAGGTTGACGACGGCGCCCTCGACGAGGTCCGGCTGTGCCGCCAGCGCCATCGCCAGCCCCACGGGCGCGGCAAGGTTCACATGCATGTGCCGATCGAGCAGGGCGTAGTCGGCAATCGGCGGCTGATCATAGGCGAACAGCGAGGCGTTGTTGACCACGGCGTCGAGCGGCGCACCGAACGCGGTGCGGCAGGCATCGACCAGCGCTGCGGGAGCCGCAGGGTCGGCCAGTTCGGCGGACACGATGGCGATCGTCGCACCGCCTGCGCGTAGTTTGGCGGCGAAGGTTTCGGTTTCTTCGGGCGAGTGGTGGTGGTGGATCGCCACCACCCAGCCGCGTGCGGCCAGGCCCCGGCTGATCGCCGCGCCGATCCGCCGCGCGCCGCCGGTGACCAGCACCCGCCCTGGCATCAATAGCCCATCAGCTTGAGCACTTCGGCCCGGCTGCGCTCATCCTCGCGGAACACGCCCATCATCCGGCTGGTGACCATGCCCACGCCCGGCGTGCGCACGCCGCGTCC
>Ga0307412_10002271_pt1 | contig 10634 bp, 13 predicted proteins | sample DK1Cmetagenome_3_FD_203823 | JGI IMG/M metagenome (GOLD analysis project Ga0307412, IMG submission 203823) | Maize rhizosphere microbial communities from greenhouse at UC Davis, California, United States - DK15-C-1 | ecosystem: Host-associated > Plants > Roots > Rhizosphere > Soil | place: USA...
CCTTTTGCTTCACGTAATCCGCGCCCGAGTGGCGGAATTGGCAGACGCGCCGCACTCAAAATGCGGTATCGAAAGGTGTGTGGGTTCGAGTCCCACCTCGGGCACAGTGTTTCCGCAGGTCAAGAGCTTTTTGTCCTTCTAGTGTTGGCAAAGCTTGACTTTTCGGAAGCTAGTGTTTCGACAGGCTCCGTCTCTGTGACAATGAGCTCTGGATCGAGCAGCATCCTCTGCACCTATGCCCTTGGATTCCGGATCCCGTGGCGGCAACTGCCGGATCTCGCAGCCCATCACGCCGGCGAACGCCGCCGGCGGCTCGGTCAGCCGGCCCTGGCCGATCCCTGATTCGTTGTCCCGGACCAGCTGCTTGGAGACTGCACCGGCCTCCTGCAGCAGCGACCACATCCCGCCCAGCAGATCAAAGGTCGTGCGGGTCGGCAGCATCTTGGCCTGGATGTGTCCGGAGAACGCGCTCGTCACCCCACACCGGAGGCTTGCCCTCCTGTTCGTGCCCCAGGGGCAGCGGCTCATGGGGGAACCACAAATCGCACTGCATCGCCTGGCCCGGTTCATGGACCAGCCGGTCCACCGGATCCGCCGGCATGTATTCGGGCCGGAGTCCACGGACCTTATCCCGGAACAAGGATGCAGAGCCCGTCCAGCCGACGGGTTCGGCCAGTACCGAGGCCGGCATCGTTGGCGTCTGAACCAACAAGGGCCGCACCTGTGCCGCGTAACCATCAAAGCTCGAACCGGCCGGCTTCCGCTCATACTTCGGCGGCCGCTCCGCCCCCAACGCCCGGTCCACCGTCCCCCGGGAAACTCCGAGCTGCTTAGCCAGCTCCCTTTTGAAGATTTTCTCCGTCGCGTATCGGTGGCGTATCTGCGCCCAAACATCCAATGTGATCACCTTCCATGATGGTCAGTGGCCTCATTTTCAGTTGGCGTTATTGGCCCTATTTTCGGTTGGCGTCAACAGCTGTTCCGTAGCTTGCGTAGCGGTGTGAACTCGTTTTGCGTCCTGAATCTTCGTCATAGTCTTCACGCCACGGTGCAACCGGGGTTTCCGGCATCTAGGGCCTCGCTTCCAGTCGTATGGCGAGCCATACTAGGCTGGCTTTCCATACAGCGGACGCGGCTGGTGGCATTAGGCCGGATCTCTAGGGTGCGACTCGAAAGGGAGAACATGGCTTCTTTCAAGGAACGTATGGCGGCTGCCAAGGATTCGATTGTCAATACCTACAAGGAGTCGGCTGCTGAGGAGAAAGCCAAGCGAGAGGCGAAGACAGCCGAGGAGAAAGCTAAGCGAGAGGCGAAGACAGCCGAGGAGAAAGCCAAGCGAGCGACACTCATCTTGGAGTTGACCAGCGTCAAGGGCTTCTTGAGGCTGTACCCCGACTTCATAGAATGGAAGCTAGGCATAGGAGTTGCTGACAACGTGCAAAGGATTCTGTACAGCGAAGTTAACTCTGTAAGCATGCGCGGCTCCATCGTCCCACCGGGCGGCGTTACCGCAACTTTCTTGTCCGGTGGGATGAACGTTTTGGCACCGAAACTGAAGTCGATCACGCTGAATGTCGGCGGATCCGCTCACACGTTTGAGTTCAACTTGGAGACCACCGAGAAGGTGCGCGAAACGGTCGACCTCATCACCCGGAAATCTTTTGAGGCGAAGAAGAAGCCTACGCAGGCTCTTGCAACGAACGCACCGAGCGCCGCCGACGAGATCGCGAAGTTGGCTGCGCTGCATCGAGACGGCGTACTCACCCACGGAGAGTTCACTAAAGCGAAGGCCAGGCTTCTCGGGGGCGACTAGCCCCGCCCCTACAGGGGCCCCAAAAGTTGCCCTTGGAGGCGGTTGTGCGGAAGGCAGAGCACACTTCCTGCCTTGCTTGAGGGATTAATCTCGTCCTTCTTGGCGGCGTATTAGCCAGTCCGCTCAAGGACGACAAAGAGTTTGGGACGGAAGCCGCGGCCCTTCATGCGATGGCCGTAGTCCAGCACTTGGCCAAGGCCATGCCGGATCTGGAAGGCTTCGTTCTCCGCTGTGTTGCTTTTTACCTCAGCGACGCCGACTGTTCCGTCGGTGAAGTGCCAGGCCAGATCGAAGTTGCACCTCTTGTCGAATCGGGACAGGGGGTGAGCCCATGCAGGCCCAGTAATTCTGCCAGCTCGTTCTGAGTGCGTGAATGGGCCTGGAGCCCGCGCTCCATGATGTCCGGGTCGCGGTAGTGCTCGGCGTCTCCTTGCAGGGGTCCGGCAAGACCGGCCGGCCGGTATGGGGCGCCAGCCAGTCCGCCTTCCGTTGCGTTCGCCCGCGCGGGGGCATCGGGAGCGTGTGGCTGAAGAGTCGGGGCAGGGTAGTGGGATCGGAGGCCTAAGAAGCAAGCCTCATCGAGGAGTTGGATGTGGTGACCGGCTGCCTGCATGTCCGCAACCTGCTTTTCCCTCTCGCCATAGTCCCCGTACTTCCATCGAGGGCTCCGGCCCCGGACCAGGACGTCCGTGGTGGACTGATTGACCCAGCCGGGCACAGTCCTGGCGCCAAAGTTCTGGGCTATCTTCGCGAACTCGGCTTTGATGTAGCCGTCAAATCCGCCCGTGAAGACAACTTCTTTGCCCCGCAGGTCGTAGACTCATTCGCTTGCCATGCTGTGATCAAACGGCAAGACTCCCCTAAGAGCTAGTAGCGCGGCCGCGAGCGGGCGCATATTGCGCCACCTCGGTTGGGGAGCCGCAGGTGGCTCACGCACAGAGGTACTTCTCGGCGTCGTCCGCATCGTAGTCTTCGTCGCCGTTCGTCATGTCGATGGCGCGGCCGACGCTTTTGTTCGACTCGATGCGGGAGCCGACGCGGCTGGCGCACTTCGGGCAGGGCTGGCCGGCGCGGCCCCATCATGCTTATAGTGCTCTTGCCCATCTGTCAGGAGAGGATTTCCATGGCCGCTGAGGACTACTTCGTTCACCGTCACCAGGACAGCTTCATCGCTGAGGACCACCTCGATGTCTGGCGTCCCATTCCACAGGAGATAGGAACGCTGCGATCCAGATCGACCAGGCGGACGGGGTTACGGCGGCAGTCGACTACGGGGCCGAAGACGCGCCAGCCCTGGCCCGCGCGATCCTCGAAGCAGTGGGCCTGGACCCCCGGACCGAGTTCCTCGGCGAGCTGCCGGACCTGAACACCGGGTAGCCCCTCATAAGGCTGCGTGATGTCTGGGTCTTCCACAAAGGACTGCAGGTCAGGAAAGCCCGAGGGCTACAGGCCGACCCAGGAAACTCACGGCCGTTGCGCGAAGATGGCTGCGGTGGCGTAAGGGTCCTGGCGGAGGTAGCCGCTGACCCGTCGCTCGTATGTACGAGCGTGGTCGGGATGGTGGGGAGGTCGAGTCTGAGGGTGGCTCCCATCCGGTGGTGTCGGAGGGTGATGCAAGACGGAATAAGAAGAGCCGGCTGCAGTCCGGTACGTGCCAGCCGTTCCTCAAGGCGTCGGAGCGGCGGCTCGCTCGGCGATCGCGCTGGCGAGGCCGCTAAGATCCTTCGACGACATCCCGACGTTCATTGTGCCGAAGTTGACCCCTTGGCCTGTTCCGTCCTTTTTCGTACCGGGTTTCTTCGTATTCGGAACCCCGGAAATCTTGGCCTCAATCGCCGCCGGATTCACATCGGTCGGCAGCACACCGACCACCTTCGTCGAGGAGCGACCCGCTTTCGCGACCTCGACGGCGTCGTCATCGATCGATAGCCCCACGGACACCGCTCGCTCGATGTCCTGCACAACCTGTCCCGCCTCAGTCTTGACCATCTTGTCCATCACGCGCGCAATATCCCCTTGTGCCGAGGGGTCCCTGTCGATCTGCTCAATCGTACGCTTCCCGTACTTCATGCGGCTGCCCGCCCGCAGGTCAGAGATTGCCTCCCGGCGAGCCTCGATGAGGCCACGGGCCCCATCTGTCAGTTCCTCAATTGCCTGACCGTGGCCGAGCTCCTGCAGTGATTTGTAGCTGCCGTCAATCTTCAGCGACGAGTACTCGGCGCCCAGTCCCTCCGATGCTGCCTTTCCCGCCTTGCTCTCAAAAATTGCGACAATCTCGACTTTCTCGCCATCACGGACTATGAGCATTCCATCCGTGAACTGTTTACCGCGGGCATCCTTGATGCGGTGTCCGCCAATGTATTCGAGTGCTGCGTCTGCCCGTTCACCGGCGAACCTCCGGATGCCTGCCTTATCACCAGCCGCGATCATCTTCTCAACCCCCGCGCCCGCCAGTTCCTCGAGCAGCTGGCCCTTGACGTGGTCCGGGTTGGACTTGCTGATGATCCGTATGACAGCCTCAACGCCCAGCGGGGTGTCCTTGAGGGCCGGATAAACCTCGGCCATCGTGGGCAGCCACGCGGCGATCTTCTCGGCGCGCGCACGTAGCGCGACCTTTGCCAATTCCTGCTCGAGTGTGATGGCCCGATTCGCGAGCTTCTTCAGTCCGGCAGAGTTACCAGGAGCGACCTTCGCGGCGTCTTGCTCCAAATTCGTTAGTGAGCCGAACAGGCTCTTGCCTTCGTTGCTGGCGAGCACTTCGCTGTAACGGGCGCGGATCTCCATGGTCGTTTGAGGGCCCGCTTTGAGATCAGCCGAGGCGACATGGGCAGCTTTCTCGACAGCTGCTATCTCCTTGGATTTCCCAGTTAGCCGGCCCCCATCGAGGCTCTTAGCAACCCGAGCGAGGACTTCGGGTTGCCCTTCTAACAACGCTGTCAGCTGCCGTCTCGCGGCGACGGCTTCATCTATGGTGCCGGCTGCCCTGACGGCTCTCACCGCCGGCGCAGCCGACTTCCAGACGCCGAGAATCTTGGCGGCGGCAGATGCGCCGGCGCCAACGTCTCCGACGGCCCCGACGATGTCCACGGCCAGCCAGAAGAGGGACGGATCCTCCTGGGATATAGCTCGCGCCTTGTCCACATCGGAACCGGCCATTGCGTCCTCGAGCATGTATTCCTGCGCGTGCACGACGGCAGCAGCGGTGCTAAGCCCGGCGGCAACAATCAGGGAGGCTCCTCCGGTTGCGGGAGCGAGCGCGATCATCGCCATGTTGAGCAAGCCCAAGGCCAAGTCCACGAGAATGCTTGGCTCCGTGGCCTCGGCAACCCTTTCTTCGATGACCTTGGCCTGCCAGGTGCCGCCGACGATCGACTGCCGCCCTTTGGTGAGTGCGACAATCTTTCCGAGTTTGTATATGTTTACGTCCCCATCAGGTCCGTTCTCGTCACGCACGCGTTTGATCTTGCTCAGCGTCCAGGCAATTTGCGTTCCAATCAGCTGCGCGGTCTCCTGCGACGGGCCCGCGGCGAGCCGCTGAAGCCCGCCCGTGTCTTCCTTGTCTCTTGTGAAGGAGCCGAGGATCGGAAAGCGCGCCGTGAGCTCGGCCGCAAGCGCGTCGTAGTCCAGCTCCTCCTCCTTGAGCGCGGCTCGGGTCTCTTCGAGTCCAGGCGGCTTGGGCGGAATGTATAGCCCTCCACCCGGCGGGCATGCGCTCGCACGGCGTGTATTCAACTCCAGCAACTTTGCCTTGAGCGGGGTGATCCGCTCGTTGCGGCGTTGAAGCAACTGCGTTGCGGCGGCCGCCATGCCATTGGCCGCGGCCGACCCCGGCATGTCATATTTGGTCCAGGACTGGGCGTCAGTCAAACCCGACATCGGATCCACGCATACCAGCTCTTCAATTTTCTCCTCCGTCAGCCCGTACTTAATCGCTTCCGCTTTTGCGCGCGTCTCGCTGTCCGCCAGTACTTCCTCTAGAACCTCGCGGCCGTCGCTGGCAAACGAAGCGATCAGATCATCCGTCTCCGTCTCAATCGTGGACACGGTCACGCGGAGGGTGGCGAGGGCCGACTGGGCGTCTTCTAGCAGGCTCTGGTTCTCCGCCGTTCCGGCGACCGGAGTCATCCGCAGCACCGCCGCCTCAACCCCGTGGAGGTAGTCACGTGGCCCGTTGCGGCCACGGTCAACAACGAGCTGCTCCGTCTGTCGTCGCTGCGCCTGAGCGTCCGTCAGAATTGTGTACCCCTCGATACTTGCGGTGCCCGCGTCGCGTGCGCCGCCCACCCCGGCGTCGGCTGGGGAGCTGACGGTTCCTACGCCGTCACTATCGCGCGCGACTACCGGTCCATCCGCGCCGGACCCGGGCACCGTTACGGGCCCCTTGGCGACTGCCACTGAACCATGCTCTGCATTCCTCTGCAGCGCGTCGACGAAGGCTCGATTGCCCGCAGTCCTGACGAATCGCAGTATTCCCGGAGCGCCCGCGCCGGCAGCTCTGAGCGAAACCGGCGGCGGCGTCCGAGTCGCTGCGTCTGCCCGGCCGGCGCGCGCTGAATCCAAGTGCTTGTCTGAATTTCGTGGCACGCGGGCATGCTCAGGCATGCATCGAGGCTAGTTGAGTGATCGCCGTGTCGAGAGGGCATCAGTGCACCCCTTCGGGCAAGGATTTGCCACCGGCGGTGTTACTGAATGTCCCGCTACCCGAACTACCCGTGCCCGGCGTTGAGCGCGTGCCGAACACCGGGCACCAGGGCTACCCGAGCATCTGATAAGTGCGTGTGCGGGCGTGACCTGGCTCGAACCGTAGAGCTTTGACGAATGCCCACGGCAACGTGAGTGGGGCATTGGCTGCGCAGGGTGTCGGTGAAAATTTCATGTTCTCAGCTACGAGGTTCGGGTTCACTGACCCGAGAACTGGGTAACCCCCTGCAGCGGCAGCTTCGTTGCTCAAGTGTCCCTGCGTAATTACGCCGTCAATCACCTCCGGTTTCAGGATTTGCTTCAGGTTTTCCACGGCTGCCAGCATCGTGAAACACATGGACAGAATGTCCGGGTCCAGAGGCAACGATCGAACTTCTTGACTAACGGGGGCTTGGTGGGAGCCGTCGGATTCAGCCACCTCAAGCAACGGCGCAACGGAGAGCCTTGGGTGGCCCACTTCTGCAAGGTGGCCAGTGAGTGTCGGTCATGCCGCTACGTACCCGTTTGCCTACGAAATGCTCGGACGAAGGAACGAACCGCCATGACCCATGTCGACTCCCAAACTGTGCAATGCACCTCGGTGGGTGTCCGATAGCAGTCCCCGACGGCTGGGAGAACATTAGGGTAGAGCGGAGCCACATCACGCACAGCGTGAAACTGTCGTGGTCCGCGCTGTCACGGCAGACTTCTGGGTCCGGCAACAAAGTGGGCAAAAGTGAGGGTGTGCACATTGTGCACACCCTCGGCTTCGGATCGGGTCGTACTGGTGCCGGACTTGGCCGGATCGGCGATGTTTGCGGGGGAGTGGAGTAAATTCCGGTGCTGGAACCCGGTTCGAGTCCCACCTCGGGCACAACGTTTTCCCTCGTCAGGGGCGATTATGCTTTAACGTGTGTACAAACTTGCCGTCGCATCGTCTGGCGGGTTGGGTGGCGGGCTGTGGCCTGGCCGCCGCGGTGGCATATTCAGGTGTGTGGGGTGGCGGGTTCAGGACCCTGGCTAATGGGCCCTCCGCCTGCTTCAGTTGGGTTCCTGCGTTACCGCCTTTGGATTCTGTCGGGTTGGTCGGGCCGGCCAGCACCCATTTATGGTCCGGCGTGTGGGGTGCAACATGACTTCGGCGACTTCAGGACGAAGTTCCTCTTGAAGGGCGCCTTTTAGTCGTCGCGGAAGCTGCGATTGCATGGTTTGTCCTGCCAAAGGGGGTGTGGACACTGTCCACACTTACGTCTGCTTTATTGGAGTGGCCATGCTCGGCGCCTGGAAGCACCGAAAGTTGCAGCCGTGACTTTCGAAGCTGAAGGGGTCAGGAATCAATGTGACTACGCGAACATGCCCGCCGCTGCCGATCCCGGACACATGCGCCACGATCTCAGAGCCTTGGTGGCCAGCAAGGCAGAGCGCCGTCAACGGTGATAACAGCTCCCCATCATGCTGGTGGGGCCGGGTAATCCGCGACGACAACGTTGTGTCCACCCGGACGACATAAGCCCTTCCTCCAGTGCGACGAAAGTGCCCCTATGGGCAGAATCATCGGACCATTAGTTCACCTCAAGCATCGGCCGCGCATAAGGGGACCAAGCCTATTCTTGCCGCGTATACCTTCACAGATCCAGTCAACTGGGCTGGGAGCGGATCAGTCCTATTGGGGTACAGGACAACCGAACCGGACCTTCAGTTGTTTTGTGAGGAAGCAGATGGAACGGTTGAGACGCAGCGCGGCCACGTGGATGCTTGAATTAGCTACGGTTGTATTGGTCAGCGGTTCGATAGTTGCCTGTGAGCAGGTTCCGGTCCCGCCGCTGTCGACTGCGCCTGCGACAGCGGTCGCTCCGGTGTCGACCGAGACGCCTACTGGTGGTGGCACGCTAACTACGGGTTCTCCTACTGCAGCTGGGACGGTTGGGCCACTATCGAGTGGTTCTCCCACTGCTATCGGCAGTACTTCCTCGAAACCAACAGTGTCCAAAACGGACGCCATGAAACAGCGTGTGCCAAAAGGCCTTGTAGGTAAGAGCGTGGAGGCTGCCCAGGCAGATCTGTCCGCCGCTGGAATCCTTTTCACGGTTAGCTTTCGGGAAACCGAGGACGCAGGTGTCGGCGTTGTGCTGGAAGTCGACCCGGTTGGTGGGACGGTTCTTAGTGAGGGCCAGAGCGTTGTCCTGTTGGTGGGAAAGCTCAAGGAGCCCGTTGGGCCCACAGTGCCGACGGATCTCGTAAACAAGCCCGTGAATGCTGCCCAGGCAGATCTGTCCGCCAAGGGCATCCCATACACCGTTACTTATCGGGAAACCGAGGACGCCGGTCTCGGTGTTGTTCTGGAAGTCGACCCGGTTGGTGGGACGGTTCTTAGTCAGGGCCAGAGCGTTGTTCTGCTGGTCGGGAAACTCAAGGAGCCCGTTGGGCCCACAGTGCCGACGGATCTCGTAAACAAGCCCGTGGAGGCTGCCCAGGCAGATCTGTCCGCCGCTGGAATCCTTTTCACGGTCAGCTTTCGGGAAAGCGAGGACGCAGGTGTCGGCGTTGTGCTGGAAGTCGACCCGGTTGGTGGGACGGTTCTTAGTGAGGGCCAGAGCGTTGTTCTGCTGGTCGGGAAGCTCAAGGAGCCCGTTGGGCCCATAGTGCCGACGGATCTTGTAAACAAGCCCGTGAATGCTGCCCAGGCAGATCTGTCCGCCAAGGGCATCCCTTACACCGTTACTTATCGGGAAACCGAGGACGCCGGTGTCGGCGTTGTCCTGGAAGTAGATCCTGTTGGCGGGACAGTTATCAAAGACGGCCAGAGCATTGTCCTGCTGGTCGGCAAGGCTAAAAATGCGTCTCCCGCCAACTCCACCTATGGCTGGGGCCTATCCCAAAAGCCCCTAAGAGTTGTTGCTCCTGCGGAGTTCCGGAGGTGGACATTGCCCACTTGACTGCCTCTATGGGCGTCTTTTCGGCGCCTGCCGGCTTTAGAAAAGAAGCCAAAAGGGATTATGGGACCCGGGGTGAGGAACAGCGTGGTGAAAAGAAATGAGTGTGGCCGGCGAAGGCTGTTACTGCTGCCGTCGAAGTCTTGGCTGAGTGCAACCCTTACAGCCGTGGTCCTCTGCTGCACCTCCTTGCCTGCAACCGCCGCTGTAGGGGCCGACGAAACGCCAATTGCATCGAAATCGGTGAAGACCGAAGGGGCAGCCGGAATAGAAGGGAGCGGGCCCCAGGAACCGGCGACAGCTCCCGTGGTAGCTGATTCTGCGGGGTTCCTTTATTTCGACCGAGTGGAGGTGGAATCGATCGGGGCCGACGGTACACGAAGGATGCGGGTCGCTTCCCGCGGGCGCGCCCGTCCCGAAGCTGGGCAGCTGGTTGCGCCATTGGAGATTCTCAACATGTCGTCTCGCTACGGCCCTCGAATAAATCCCCTGACTGGGGCTGCCGGGGAGTTTCATTGGGGGCAAGATTTCGGCTCCGCGTGCGGCACCCGCGTTTATTCGGCCGACTCGGGGGTAGCCCGGGCAGTCGGTTGGCACCCTTGGGGCGGCGGCAACCGGGTGGAGATTGACCACGGCAACGGGATCATCTCAACCTACAACCACCTTGAATCCACTGCGGTGGAGCAAGGTGAATCCGTAAAAGTCGGTGAGGTCATCGCTCATGTTGGCACTACCGGATCATCTACAGGATGCCACCTGCATTTCGAAACGATTGTCAAAGGAATTCACACAGACCCATCGAACTGGGAACTTCTGCCCTTGTCCCAGCTGGATCAGCTGGATGACCTGCCCAGGAATAGGTTTGATCCGGGCTTGGGCAGCAAGACTGACAGGCCTATAGTGTGGGCAATTCCGGCCAATCGATCCACCAACCGCGAAATCACTGGAGGCGATCTAGAAGCGCCGGTACCCGAGCCGCCGGTGCCCGATCCTGAACCAGATCCGTGTCCGTCGGGTTTTGAGCCGGGTCCTGGGCCGGAGCCGTGTGTGTCGGTGAGTCCTGTGCCTGTGGAGTGTCCGCCGGGTTTTGAGCCGGGTCCTGGGCCGGAGCCGTGTGTGTCGGTGAGTCCTGTGCCTGTGGAGTGTCCGCCGGGTTTTGAGCCGGGTCCTGGGCCGGAGCCGTGTGTGTCGGTGAGTCCTGTGCCTGT
>Ga0307412_10002273_pt1 | contig 10631 bp, 12 predicted proteins | sample DK1Cmetagenome_3_FD_203823 | JGI IMG/M metagenome (GOLD analysis project Ga0307412, IMG submission 203823) | Maize rhizosphere microbial communities from greenhouse at UC Davis, California, United States - DK15-C-1 | ecosystem: Host-associated > Plants > Roots > Rhizosphere > Soil | place: USA...
ATCGCACCGCCGTCGGGGTGGTCGATACGCAGCCGCCGGCTGTGGAGGTGCATCTTGCGGCTGATCGCCCCGGTCAGGAAGGCGCCCTTGCCGCCATATTTGCCATCGCCGACGATCGGGTGGCCGATCGCTGCCATATGGACGCGTAGCTGGTGGGTGCGGCCGGTCAGCGGTTGCAGTTCGACCCACGCCGCGCTGTTGCCTGCGCGCTCGATGACGCGGTAGCGCGTCTTCGATGCAAGGCCGCTGTCGTGAACGTGCATCTTCTCGCCGCCCGATCCCGGCTGCTTGGCGAGCGGCAGGTCGATTTCGCCCTGCTGGATGTCGGGCACCCCGACGATCAGCGCCCAATAGGTCTTGCGCGCGCTGCGGTTCGAAAAGCTTTTGGCAAAATAGGCGGCGGCGCGTGGGGTGCGCGCGATCAACAGCGCCCCCGACGTATCCTTGTCGAGCCGATGGACGAGTTTCGGACGCACCAGGCCGTCGAATTTTAGCGCGTCGAGCAGGCCATCGACATGTTGCTCGGTCTTGGTACCGCCCTGCGTCGCGAGGCCCGGCAGTTTGTTGAGCACGATCGCGCTCGCGTCGCGGTGGATCATCATGCCCGTCGCGAGTTCGACATCGGCGTCGGTCAGCGGGCGGCCCTTGCGCGCCGGGCGGGCGGCAGTCTCGACCGGTGGGGTCGGCATAACCAGTTTCTGCCCGGTCGCAATGCGATCCGACACATCGGCCTTTTTGCCGTCAAGTTTCAGCTGGCCCGACCGCGCCCAGCGCGCGAGCAGCGCGTGCGGCGTTCCCGGGCGATGGCGCTTGAACCAGCGGTCGAGCCGGATGCCGTCGTCGTCCTCGGCGATCGTCGCGCCATCGAGACTGGTCTTGGTGTCGCTCATGCCGGTACCTGCCGCACGATGAACAGGCCGAGCCCGCACGCGATAATCGCACCGGCGACCGACGCGAGGACATAGGCGGCCGCCTGTCCGGTCTGCCCCCGCTCGAACAACAGCCAGAATTCGAGGCTGAAGGACGAAAAGGTCGTAAAGCCGCCGAGTATGCCGACGCCGACAAACAGCCGGGCGGTCTCGCCGCCGTCGCTGTTGCGTGCGAGAAGACCGATCAGCAAGCCCATGAGCAGGCTGCCGGCGATGTTGATCGACAGCGTCCACCAGGGAAAACCGGGGCCGAGGCGCGCAAGCATCACCTGCCCGACGAGGTGGCGGCATCCGGCGCCGATCGCGCCGCCTATCATGACTGGAAACAGGCCGTTCATGCGGATTGCCCTAGCCGCAAATCGCGGTAAGGCATAGCGCCGCAAATCGCGGCGAGGCACAGCGACCTCATTGGTCGGGGCGCGGCGTGGTCAGCGCGGCGGCGGGACGTTCGTGGGTCCGCCGCCAGATCCCGGGCTGGACGAAGCTGCCCTGCCAGATTCCGCGCCGCTGCGCCTGCGCCTCGGCCTCCTCGATCATATAAGTGTCGCTGGTGGCAATGGCCCAGCCCGCGCGAACCATCTCGGCACCGAGGTCTACGCCGTCGGGAAAGGGATGGGTGCGACATTCGGCGAGCGTTCGGTGATAGGCGTCCTTGGCGGCCAATTCGCAATATAGCGGCCCGCGGCCGGCGAGCTTTTCAAGCGCGGTCCGCGCGCCGCGGCCGCAGGTCCAGCGACTGCCGTCGGCGCGGGCGCAATCCTGCCGATATTCGACCGCATCGAGCCCGGTCAGGCGGATCGTTATCGCGGCCTCCTCCTGCCGCACGGTCAGGCTGTCGCCGTCGATCACATGGACGAGCGGGACGGTCGCGACCGGCGCGGGAAGCCAGACCCACGCGGCTATCGCGAGACCCGCCATCAACAACAGCGCCACGAGCGACCGGAGCCGGCGGCGCCAGCGCAGGCGGGTGAGGGGCGAAGGTGCGCGCAGCATCAGGCAACGGGCCTGACGACGGCGCCGGCAATTGGCAAGCGTGAATAAGCAGTTGACGCCGAGAACAAAACATGTCCAAATTGGACCAATTCCACTGCGGCCGATATATGCCGACTCACGCAACGAGCAGGGCTTGGGTCCGGATTGGCGGCAAATGCGAACGAACAAAAGGTGAATATCACCGGAATGACGACATAGTTACGCCAGGGTGGAGCGATGAAACGGGGACGGTAGCATGATGGACTATGTGATACAGACCAGCTTGGACACATCGGCTTTTCCGCCGGACGGCTTCGGCGCCTGGAACGCCGGACCGCCCGAGGCGATAGGTGGGCCGATGCCCGAAGGCGTCGAGTCGCCGCTCCTGTTCGTGGGGCGGCCGGATGACTGGCCCGGCATGGCTTCGCTGGCCGGCGTGCGCCTCGCGCGGGCGCTGCCTTCGTCCAGCGCGGCGGGCTATATCCGGGAAACCGCCATGCTCGACATTGTCTGGCTGACCGCAGCGGAAACGGTGGAAGGCGAAACGCTGTCCGACATATTTGCCGCCGCGGTCGAGCGGGACTGCAATGTCATATGCGAAACCACGCTCGACGCGCTCGACAGGATCGAGGCGGCGATTCCGGCACCGCGTCGGGTCCAACTCCTCGTCGATGCCGATCCCACCGATCGGCTTGTCGCGTTGGCGGCCGCCAAACGTACCAGGCACGGGGTGATCCATGACATCGCCCGCGACGATGCGATGGAACGGATCGACCGGTTGCAGGAAGAGGTGGCGCGGATTTCGCGGCTGCTGGGCGATCTCGCGGGCCAGCGCGCGGCGCTTCCGGGAACTCCGACGGCATTTGCGCCGCATTCGGACGATTTTACCGACTATCCGGGGCAGGTCCGCTCGCCGCCGCGCGACTTTGCGGCGGTTCCGCGCAGCTTCGTACCCGAAGAGCGTGCGATCGAGCGGCAGCGTGCGAAGGCGGTGCGGCGGATGCTGCGCCAGCGGCGGATGCGCGAGCAATATTTCCCCGCCGACCTGTTCGCCGACCCGGCGTGGGACATGCTGCTCGACCTTTATGCCGCGCGGCTCGAACGCCAGCCGGTGTCGGTGTCGAGCCTGTGCATCGCCGCGGCAGTGCCCGCGACGACGGCGCTGCGCTGGATCAAGACGATGACCGACGCCGGGCTGTTTCTGCGCGAGGCCGATCCGCACGACGGCCGGCGCATCTTCATCGGGCTTGCCGAAGGCGCGTTCGATTCGCTCGCGCGCTATTTCGAAGCACTGGAGGAATAGCCTCGCGGCTTGCCAGCGTGCCGCGGTTGTGGCAGTGCCCCGCATCCCGGAAGGAACCCAAGTCGGGGGCGCTTAGCTCAGTTGGTAGAGCATCTCGTTTACACCGAGAGGGTCGGCGGTTCGAGCCCGTCAGCGCCCACCAGTTCGGGTCCGCTTCCATCGGTTCGCGCCGCGGCTTTCCAGCGCGCGAGACAATCCCGCCTAGCGTAATGTCCGCTCGATCGCTTCGACCGCGTCCTTGGCTTCGGCAAGCCGCATTCCGGTAAGTTCACGCATCCGCTTGATCGCCTCGATCTTGCGGCCGCGGCGAATCAGGTCGAGGATCTGGTCATCGGAGGAGACATCGGTGCGGACATGCACCGTCACCGGCGCGCCGTCGATTTGCACTTTTTGCGGCGAGGGAGAGGAGGCGGGCGGTGCGACACGCGGCGGCGGCCCCATCAGGTCGCGTCCTCCGCCGCGCCGCAGCGCGAGGACCAGCCCCGCGCCGCAGAGGAAGCCGAGGGCGAAGAGAAGAAATCCGCTCATCGCCCTCGTTTAACCTCAGGCCGCGAGCTTGCGCAGCACGTAATGCAGGATGCCGCCGTTCATATAATATTCGACCTCGTTCGCGGTATCGATGCGGCAGAGCGTGTCGAAGCTGAAGGTCGAGCCGTCGGCGCGCGTGACGTTCACGGTGACCGTCTGGCGCGGCTTCAGGTCCGCGACGCCGGTGATGGTGAACCGGTCGTCGCCGGTGAGGCCCAGCGTTTCGCGGCTCTGGCCAGCGAGGAACTGGAGCGGCAGCACGCCCATGCCGACGAGGTTCGAGCGGTGGATGCGCTCGAAGCTTTCGACGATTACGGCGCGGACGCCGAGCAGGTTCGTGCCCTTCGCCGCCCAGTCGCGCGACGAGCCGGTGCCATATTCCTTGCCGGCGATGACGACGAGCGGGGTGCCGTCGGCCTTGTGGCGCATCGCGGCGTCGTAGATCGGCATGACCTCCTGGCCGTAGCGCGACATGCCGCCCTCGATGCCGGGGACCATTTCATTCTTGATGCGGATGTTGGCGAAAGTGCCGCGCATCATGACGTCGTGGTGGCCGCGGCGGGCGCCGTAGCTGTTGAAGTCGGCCTTGCTAACCTGATGTTCCATAAGCCATTTTCCGGCCGGCGAGTCCGCCTTGATGCTGCCGGCGGGGCTGATGTGGTCGGTCGTGATGCTGTCGCCGAGGATCGCGAGCGGTTTGGCGCCGACGATATCGCTGACCGGCGCGGGGGTCATCGACATGCCCTCGAAATAGGGCGGGTTCGCGACATAGGTCGACCCCGCGCGCCACTGATAGGTGTCGCTGCCTTCGACCTCGATCTTCTGCCAATGTTCGTCGCCCTTGTAGACATGGGCGTAGCGCGCCTCGAACATGTCGCGGTCGACCGCGCTCGCGATCGTGTCGGCGACCTCCTGATTCGTCGGCCAGATATCGCGCAGGAAGACGTCGTTGCCCGCCTGGTCCTGCCCGATCGGGGTGGTGGTGAAATCCTCGGTCACCGTGCCCTTCAATGCGTAAGCGACGACGAGCGGCGGCGAGGCGAGGAAGTTCGCGCGCACGTCGGGCGACACGCGGCCTTCGAAGTTGCGGTTGCCCGAGATCACCGACGCCGCGACGATGTCGTTGCCGTTGATCGCTTCCGAAATCGGTCCGGCAAGCGGACCCGAATTGCCGATGCAGGTGGTGCAGCCATAACCGACGAGGTTGAAGCCGACCGCGTCGAGATCGGCGGTCAGCCCGGCGCGATCGAAATAGTCGGTGACGACCTGCGACCCCGGCGCGAGCGACGTCTTGACCCACGGCTTGGGCTTTAGCCCCAGCGCGTTCGCCTTGCGCGCGACGAGCCCCGCGGCGACCATCACCCCGGGGTTCGAGGTGTTGGTGCAGCTGGTGATCGCGGCGATCACGACGTCGCCGTCGCCGATATCGTGGGCGGCGCCGTCGACCGCGACGCGCTTTTGCCCGTCATGCTTGTAGACGCTGGCGAGGTCGGCGTTGAACACATCGTCGACTTCGGTGAGGAACACCTTGTCCTGCGGGCGCTTCGGCCCCGCGAGCGACGGGACGACGCTGCCCATGTCGAGTTCCAGCGTGTCGGTGAACACGGGGTCGGGCATGTCGGCCGACAGCCACAATCCCTGCGCCTTGGCATAGGCTTCGACCAGCGCGACATTGTCGGCGCTGCGGCCGGTCAGGCGCATATAGTCGAGTGTCTTGTCGTCGATGCCGAAGAAGCCGCACGTCGCGCCATATTCGGGCGCCATGTTCGCGAGCGTCGCGCGGTCAGCAAGGCTGAGCGACGACAGCCCGGGGCCGAAATATTCGACGAAGCGTCCGACGACGCCCTTCGCGCGCAGCATCTGGGTCGCGGTGAGCACGAGGTCGGTCGCGGTGACGCCTTCGTTCAACTTGCCCGTCAGCTTGAACCCGACGACTTCGGGGATGAGCATCGACACCGGCTGGCCGAGCATCGCGGCCTCGGCCTCGATCCCGCCGACGCCCCAGCCGAGCACGCCGAGGCCGTTGATCATCGTCGTGTGGCTGTCGGTGCCGACGCAGGTGTCGGGATAGGCAACGGTTTCACCCGACGCGTCTTCGCTCGACCACACCGCCTGCGCGATATGTTCGAGGTTGACCTGGTGGCAGATGCCGGTGCCCGGGGGCACCGCCTTGAAATTGTCGAGCGACTTCGAGCCCCATTTCAGGAAGTCGTAGCGTTCGCCGTTGCGATAATATTCGATCTCGACATTCTGTTCGAACGCCTTGGGGTGGCCGAATTCGTCGACCATGACGCTGTGGTCGATGACGAGGTGGACGGGGACGAGCGGGTTGATCTTTGACGTGTCGCCGCCGAGCGTCGCGATCGCATCGCGCATCGCGGCGAGATCGACGACGCAGGGAACCCCGGTGAAATCCTGCAGCAGCACGCGCGCCGGGCGATACTGGATCTCGCGGTTCGAGTGCGGGTCCTTCTGCCAGTCGACCAGCGCCTGCACGTCATCGGTCGACACGGTGAAGCCGCCGTCTTCGAAGCGCAGCAGGTTTTCGAGCAGCACCTTCATGCTGAACGGCAGCCGCGACACGTCGCCGAGCTTTGCCGCGGCCTTGTCGAGCGAATAATAAGCGTAGGCCTTGCCGCCGACGTTCAGCGTCGAGCGGGTGGCCAGCGTGTCGTTGCCCGTGGTCGTCATAGAACAAGCAGTCCCCATGTTGGCGCGGCGGGGAATGACCGTCCGGTGGCAAAGCAGGAGAGCGGGGCCAGCGGGAGTCGCACGCGCGGGTTTATATTGGCGCCGCCTTACGCCGGGGGCCGGGAAATGCAAGGGGGTGGGGGGAAGATTGGTTCGCGCGAAGGCGCGAAGACGCGAAGGAAAACTGCCGCTTTCTTCTTCGTCGTCATCCCGAACTTGATGCGGGGCGCTGCTTTTCGGCGTTGTTGAGCTGGGTCCCGGATCAAGTCCGCGCGACATGGCTCCAAGGGCGCTTTGTTTGCCCATGCGATCAATGATATCTTACCGGTATGACCAGGGAAACCAGAGTGTCGACGAAGGGCCAGGTCGTCATCCCCAAGGATGTCCGCGACCGGCTGCATTGGGATGTGGGAACGGTGCTGGAGGTCGTCGACGGCTCCGCCGGAGTGATGCTGCGCGCGAAGCCCAAGGCGAAAAAGGCGCTGAGTTTCGAAGAAGCGATGGCGAAGATGCGCAAGACCGTGAACTATACCGGGCCCCGAATCAGCGACGAGGACGCCAATGCCTCGATCGACCGGATGTTTCGCGAGGACAAAAGCTGGGATCCGCCGAATTGAAGGCGGTTGATACCAACGTCCTCGCGCGCTTCATGCTCGACGACGATCGGGTACAATCGCCGATGGCGCGCGATCTTGTGAAGGCAGGGGTGTTCGTGCCGTTGACGGTTCTGCTCGAGCTCGGGTGGCTGCTTCAGTCGCGCTATGGCTTGGCGCGCGAACACCTCGCCGCTTCCCTGCTCGATCTGTTCGATATCCCAGGGATCGTGCTGGGCGATGATCGGGCGGTGCGCGCCGCGGTCGCGGCCTATGCAAAAGGCGGCGATTTTGCCGATCATATCCATCTGGTCGCGTCGAAGGGGGGAGGCGTTCCTGGCCTTTGACCGGGGCGTAGTCGCCAACGAAGGCATCGGCGTGCCGGTCGAGGTCGTCGGTTGATGATGACGATTCCCCGCGAATATGACCGCCCACGTGAAGCGGACGAGGACCTCGCCGAGCTGCGCGCCTATGACGGCGCCAAGGCGGCGCTGGCGGCCGGAGAGGCGTAGCGCCGGGTGCCGCTGTCCACCGCCCGAGGGCGGGCGCGGTGCCGCGTGCCGGGGTCAATAGAGGATGTGGTCAGGCCACAGGACGCGCTCGCACCGCGCCTTGGGCTCGGCGGTCTTGGCGGCGAGGCTTTTGCGCAAACCGGGGAGCGCGGCGACCGCCTCGCGCAGCACCGCGATATCGATCGTGCCTTGCGCGAGTTGCTTGTCGCCGCCGAACTTGTCCGACGGGCGGATCAGCGTCCAGCCGAGCGTGTCATAGCCCTCGGCATAGGCGAGGAGGTCGCCGAGGGGGAGTTCGCCATGGCCGTTCTTCGGGTCGAAGCTGCCATAGGGAAAGACCTGGGTCGAAAGCGCGGTGCTGCCGATAATGCCATGGGGTTCGACCGGGAAGGGGCGCTGCATCTCGATCAGCGCGACTTCGGGGAGGTCGGTGTCGATCCCGAGCCGAAGCTTGACCTCGATCCTGCGCGGATCGACCGCGGGCTGGCTCGCGGGGTCCCAGATATAGGATAGTTCGAGGTCGAGCGGGCGCTGCGGGTGCTGCGGATCGTAGGCGGCGGGGTTCCAGCGCATGAAATCGCCGCCGTCGAGCTTGCCGTCGTCGGTGTAGAGGCGGGTGAGCGTGATGGTGCCGCCCCTGAGCCGCTGTTCGACGTCGCAGCGGTAGCGCCAGCTTTCGCGGATCGGAGCGGAGGCGGGCGACTGTGATGACGCGCCCTCCAAGGGGGGCAGGCGCGCGTCGGCGGCGGCGGGGGCCAGCAGCAGAAGAAGAAGCGGGTTCAGATAGTGGCGCAGTCGCATTCGTCTTTCCTCATCGGCGGCCTGTCGTCGCGGCCATGCCCCCGAACCGGTGGCAGCGGGGTGACAGCGGTCACAGCCGCGGCCGCTTCGGGGCTTGCACGGCGCGGGCGTGGCTGCGACACGGGACGGCGTGACGGGAGGCGGGCGTGAAGGCAAGCGACGACGACAGGACGCTGGGCATGCGGATCATGAAGCTGTCGCGCCTGCTGCGGCTGCGCTTCGACCGGCGCGCGGCGGGGGCGGGGCTGACGAGCGCGCAGTGGCGGACGATCGCGTGCGTACGCCGCTTTCCCGGCGCGACGCAGCGCGAGATCGCCGGGCTGCTCGAGGTCGGCGAGGTGACGGTCGGGCGCTCGATCGACCGGCTGGCCGACGCGGGCTGGCTCGAGCGGCGCGCCGACCCCGCCGACCGGCGCGCGTACCGCATCCACCTGACTCGCGCGATCGACCCGCTGCTCGGCGAACTTGCGGCGATCGGGGCGGCCGAGGACGCCGAGGCGCTCGCGGGGTTCAGCGCCGCCGAGGTGGCCGAGCTGACCGCGATGCTGGGCCGTATCACCGCGAATCTGGGCGGCGAGGTCGATCCGGCGGTGCTGGAGTGCGATCCGCGCTGAGCGCTATTTCCGCTTGATCGCTTCGCCTTTGGTCAGCGAGGTAACGAGCCTGCCGTTGACGATGCTGAGCGTGTCGGCGGGGATGCGGACGGTTTCGCGGTTGACGATCGCAAGCACGCCGCCCGACGGCTGGACCTTGTAGACCTTGCCGACGATGCGCGCCTTGGCGTCGCGCAGCACCTCGCCCTCGACGGGTGCGCGGCTGAGCGCCGCGGCGGTCGGCGCGGGCGCATCGACGGTTTCGTTGGCGAGCGCGGGTACGGCCGGCACGGTGAGGAGGAGCGGCGAAAGGATGAGACGGAAACGCATGAAAATTCCCCTGAACGACAATAGTAAGCTATGTTACTATATGCTTGATTAGTGTGCAACGCACAAAAATGAAGCGGGGACTCAGGCGGTGGCGAGAAGGACCGGCGCGGGGGCGAAGGTGCGCACGCAATCGCGGCCCGCGCGCTTCGCCGCATAAAGCGCCTCGTCGGCCTGGCGCATCAACTGCGATAGTCCGGTGCCCGAATTGTTGGCAGCGAGCCCGATGCTCATCGTCGGGGTGAGCGAGGGCGGAATCTGGTCGCCACACGCGGGGGCGAGCCCGGTGCGGATGGTTTCGGCAAGCTGGCGCGCGGCGTCGATGCCCGCGCCGGGGAGGAGGAGCGCGAACTCCTCGCCACCGATCCGCCCGGCAATCGTGCTGTCGGATCCGGCCGCCCGGACATGCGCGCCGAACGCCGCGATGATCGCATCGCCGACCGCGTGGCCATAGGTATCGTTGACCGTCTTGAAATGGTCGAGGTCGGCGATCAGCAGCGCGGCGGGGTGGCGCTCGTCGGCGCAGCGGCGCAGCGCCTCGCCCGCCGCCGCTTCGAACCCGCGGCGATTCAGAAGGCCCGAAAGCTCGTCGTCGTTCACCTGCCGCCTGAGATCGCCGAGCATGTCGATCGCGACCGCGACCATCAGGCTGATCGCGGCGGCGATCGACACCATCGCCTGGCTGAACTGGACGGTGGTCCAGTAGACCGATTGCTGGAAGCCGACATAATTGTCGAAGCCGCCGCCGAGATAGAGGATCACGAGCGGGCGGATGATGAGGTTGAGCGCCGAGAGGCTGGCAACCCAGAACAATACCTTGTCGATGAAATAGGGGCGTTCGAGCGGCCATAGCGCGCGCACGACCATCAGCGCGATGATTCCGGCGCCGAGGCTGATCGAATAGATGCGCGCCGCGATGCTCGGCTGCACGAGCAGGGACCAGGTGAAGAAGGCCATCGATACCGCCATCGTCACCGCCGTCGCGCGCCACGGAACGGGCAGCGCATAGCGTTTGGTGATCGCAGCCGCGAATAGCATGCCGGTCAGCAGAAAACCGAAATTGGCGGGCAGCCGCTGCAATTCCATCGGCAGCACCGGCGCCAGGTCCTGGATCAGGAAGGCGGCTGCGGTCGCGACATAGGCCCAGGCGGCATAAGCGACGTAGCGCTCGCGGTGGTTCAGCCACAGCAGGAAAAAGGCAATGGCGAAGAGCAGACCGATGCCCGGATTGAGCAGCGAGATGAAGATTTGACCGTACAATGCGCTTTCCTGCGTACCCTGGCGCCTTGTATAGCGCCTATGGATAACAAGCGGTTACTTGATTTCGGCGAGGCGAAATAAGGCTGGCGCTGGTCAGGCGCTGCCGCGGACGACGAGGTGGA
>Ga0307412_10002274_pt1 | contig 10630 bp, 11 predicted proteins | sample DK1Cmetagenome_3_FD_203823 | JGI IMG/M metagenome (GOLD analysis project Ga0307412, IMG submission 203823) | Maize rhizosphere microbial communities from greenhouse at UC Davis, California, United States - DK15-C-1 | ecosystem: Host-associated > Plants > Roots > Rhizosphere > Soil | place: USA...
GGCCCGGAGATCATGGATGCGACGCTGCATATTTTAAAGGAAGCCGGTGCCCGCCTCGACATCGAGACGATCGAGATCGGCGAAAAGGTTTATTTATCAGGCAATTCCGCCGGCATCGCGCCGGAAAGCTGGGAATCTCTGCGCCGCACAAAGGTTTTTCTGAAGGCCCCGATCACGACCCCGCAGGGCGGCGGATACAGCTCGTTAAATGTAGCTGTGCGTAAGACTTTGGGTCTTTACGCCAACATACGCCCGTGCGTCTCATACCACCCGTTCGTCCAAACCAAACATCCCGTAATGGATGTCGTGATCGTCCGTGAAAATGAGGAAGACACCTACGCCGGGATCGAATACCGACAGACCGATCAGGTCGAAGAATGTTTAAAGCTGATCTCGCGTCCGGGCTCGGAAAAGATCGTCCGCTACGCCTTCGAATACGCCCAAAAATTCAACCGCAAAAAGGTCACGTGTTTTATTAAAGATAATATTATGAAACGGACGGACGGCCTTTTTCATCGCGTTTTCGACGAGGTGGCGAAGGAATATCCGGGAATCGAGGCCGATCACTGGATCGTCGACATCGGCGCGGCGAAACTCGCCGACACGCCTGAAAATTTCGATGTCGTCGTGATGCCAAATTTGTATGGGGACGTGCTTTCCGACGTGGCGGCTCAAATTGCTGGCTCCGTAGGACTTGCGGGTTCGTCCAATATCGGTGAAAAGGTCGCGATGTTCGAAGCGATCCACGGTTCGGCCCCGCGGCGTGCCGGGCAGAATCTGGCAAACCCGTCGGGTCTGTTTCTCGGTTCGATCCTGATGCTGGTGCACATAAACCAGCCGGATGTGGCCGAAAATGCCCAAAACGCATGGCTGAAAACTATCGAGGATGGCGTCCACACATACGACATGTTCAAGGAAGGCGTCTCCTCGGAAAAGGTTGGAACCAAAGAGTTTGCGGAGGCGGTTGTCTCTCGTTTGGGTCAGAAACCGGAGAAATTGAAGCCCGTGACCTACTCGGCGAACGTCGCGGAAACGGGCGATGCTAAACCGATCTACACGATCACGGAGCCGCAGAAAAAAGACCTCGTCGGCGTCGATGTTTTTCTCGATTGGTGGAAGGGCTCGTTTTACGGCGTAGCGGACGAGCTTGGTGGCCTGGTCGAAAAGGTCAGCGGCGACGGCCTTAAACTGCAAACCATTGCAAATCGTGGAGTTAAGGTCTACCCGGGCGGCGTGCCCGACACCTTCACCGTCGACCACTGGCGCTGCCGCTTCGTCGCCGATGCGGGGGAAGGCTCGGCCGTCACGCACGCCCAGATCAATTCGCTCCTGCAGCGGCTCGACCAAGCGGGACTGGATGTCGTAAAGACCGAAAACCTGTACAACTTTGACGGGACCAAAGGTTATTCGGCCTGAGGCCTTTTCGTTCGGAAATTTACCGCGGGATAGGGAATGAGAATTTGCTTTCGTTCCTTATCCCTTTTATTTTGTATGCAAGTGCGTCAGATTCTGAGGTTTGCATTCTTCGCAGCTCTGCTGGTCCTCGCCGGCGTGCCGCACGCGCCCGCGCAGCCGAGAACCGGCTCGAATGAGGCAGCGTCCCCGCCCAAGACGATATTCCGCGATTCCGACGGAGATCTGATCTCCAACGACGAATTCGTCGACATACGGATGGCGAATTTTCACATTCCGGACCGCACGATCGTCAAAACGCTGGAAGATGGCACCGTCGAATTCCGCCTCCAAAAAGTACCGCAGGAAGGAGCGCCCGTCCCACCGCTCGCGTTCACCTCGCTCGACGGCAAAAGCTTTTCGGCTGAACAGCTTGCGGGTAAAGTGCTGGTCGTAAATTTCTGGTTCATCGGGTGCCCGGCCTGCGTCTATGAGATGCCGCGCCTTAATGAGATAAAAGCCAAATTCGGCGGGCGCGACGACATCGTGTTCGTCTCGATGACGGCCGACCCGACCGGTCGCGTCCGTAAATACTTGGAAAGAGAGAAGTTCGATTACCTGAACGTCGCGGACGCCGGACCGCTTATGAAAAGCATCGGGTTCGGCGGTTATCCAAAGAATTTCGTCGTCGGACGCGACGGCCGCATCGTTTACTGGCGCAGCAACATCCACGCGTGGTGGAAGATCGAATCGGTGATCCGCGAGGAGCTCGCGAAATAGTGGAGACCCTCGATTACAGTTGTCCGATCTGCGGAAAAGCTGGACCGTTTTCGCCTCGGTACCCGCGCTGCATTTGCGTCGAGTGCGGCCATCGGGCGACCGACGAAGACGGTCGGGGGCTGTCCTTCACCAACGAGGCGGTTTCGGGCGGTTTCATCGCGACGTACCGCGACACCGGCGAGGTCCGCGACAGTCACATCTGCATTGTCGACGGCGTCCGCTGCTGGGCCGACGAGGCCCACATGGGCGGGATAGTCGTTAGGCTTTATGACCCGGAAACAGGAAAAATCTGATCCGCTTGTCGGGATAATTATGGGAAGCAAGTCCGACTGGCCGACGATGCGGGCCGCCACCGAGGTGCTCGACGAATTCGGCGTGCCGTACGAGAAAAAGATCGTTTCCGCCCACCGGACGCCCGACCTGCTTTTCGAATACGCCAAATCGGCCGAATCCCGCGGCCTCGAGGTCATCATCGCCGGTGCCGGCGGTGCCGCCCACCTGCCGGGGATGTGTGCGTCTCAGACAGTTTTGCCGGTGCTGGGAGTGCCGATCGAGAGCCGGGCGTTGAAAGGGCTCGATTCGCTGCTGTCGATCGCCCAGATGCCGGCCGGCGTACCCGTTGGCACGCTCGCCATCGGCGAGGCCGGAGCCAAAAACGCGGCCCTCCTGACCGTCGCGATCCTCGCAAATTCGCGGCCCGAATTGCGACTAAAGCTCCACTCCTTCAGGTCCAAACAGACCAATAGTGTTCTCAAGGCTGATCTGGACAAATGACGGTCGACGACATAATCCGAGAATTGACTCAGAAAAGCGACCCCGCAAATCGGGCAGGGCTCGATCGCTACGGCATCGGCACAACGAATGCTCTTGGCATTCGCGTGCCCGATATCAAACGATTCGCGAACCAACTCCGCAAACAAGTAACGGATCGGCACGCAACGGCCTTGGAGTTGTGGGGGACCGGCATATTCGAGGCCCGTGCGGTCGCGGCCCTGGTCGACGACCCGAAACAGGTGACATCCGGGCAAATGGATTCGTGGGCAACGGATTTTGCCGATTGGGCGACAGTCGACGGCACTTGTTCATATCTTTTCTGCCGTACGCCATTCGCTTACGAAAAGGCTATGGAATGGGCCGAAAGAGAACAGGAGTTCGTAAAACGGGCCGGGTTTTCGCTGATGGCGTATTTGGCAATCCACGACAAGAAAGCGCCGGACGAAAAGCTCGCCGCCTTTCTTCCTGTTATCGAGCGTCATGCCCAAGACGACCGCAATTTCATTAAAAAAGCCGCAAACTGGGCCCTCCGGCAGATCGGGAAACGCAGTGTCTATCTCAACGGCCTGTCTGTCGCCACCGCCGAGCGAATCCACTCACAGGGTACGAAGTCCGCCAAATGGATCGGTTCGGACGCTTTGCGCGAGCTTCGCAGCCCGTCCGTCCAGCAACGTCTCGCCAAAAAAAGACCGTAACGCCAATTATCGCTTACAATTGCCTTTTACCGTGCCCAAGACCATTCTTCCAAATTCGACGATAGGCGTTTTCGGTTCGGGGCAGCTCGGGCGGATGTTCGCCATCGAGGCCCGCAAGATGGGCTACCGGGTGCACACGTTCTCGCCCGACAGCGACACACCGACCGGACAGGTCGCCGACATCGAAACGTCGGCCTCGTACGACGATCTGGACGCGGTGCGCGAGTTCGCGAGGTCGGTGGATGTGGTCACGTTCGAGTTCGAAAACGTCCCGTCGTCGACCGTGGAGGCCGCCGCGGCGCTGGTCGACGTGCACCCGAAGGGCGAGATCCTGCACACGACGCAAAACCGCCTGCGGGAGAAGACCTTTTTATCTCTTAACGGTTTCCCGGTCGCCAAATTCCAACACATAAAGCTGCTCGACGATCTGCACGGCGGCATTTCGGAGATCGGCGCGCCGGCGGTGCTAAAGACGGCGGGGTTCGGGTATGACGGGAAAGGGCAGACGAAGATCGGTGCCCTCGGCGAGATCGAGGCCGCGTTTGCGGGCCTGGGCGGTCAGGACGGCGTCTTGGAGGAGTTCGTCGAGTTCGAGAAAGAGGTCTCGGTGGTCTGTGCACGGGCCGCCGAAGGCGGATTCGTGCATTACGGCGTGATCGAAAACGAGCACGCCAATCACATCCTTGACGTCTCGATGGCCCCGGCCCACATTTCGCGCGAGATCTACGCCGATGCGATCGGTATCGCCCGCGAGATCGCATCCAAGTTGGGGTACGTCGGAACGCTTTGTGTCGAGTTTTTCGTGACCGCTGACGGTAATCTGCTCGTGAACGAGCTCGCCCCGCGGCCGCACAATTCCGGGCATTTGACCTTCGACGCGTGCGTCACGTCGCAGTTCGAGCAGCAGCTTCGGGCGGTATGCGGGCTGCCGCTGGGATCGACCGAGTTCTACGCCCCGGCCGCGATGGCGAATTTGCTCGGCGACCTCTGGGATGCCGCGGAGCCCAACTGGGACGCCGCCCTCGATGCGGCCGGGCTCAAGCTGCACCTGTACGGCAAGGCCGAGCCGCGTCCGGGCCGCAAGATGGGCCACTTGACCGCCACCGACTCGTCCGCCGAGCGTGCCGCCGACCTGGTTCGCGGCGCCCGCGGCCGCCTTGTTTCCTGAGTTTCGCCCGTCGAGGCGGGACCGATTTGCCCGCCCGATTTACAGGCGATAAACTCTAGCTTTATGGCCGAAAGCGTCGCATTCACAACGTCCGCCGACCGCGCCACCCGCTATGCCGAAATTGCGCCGCAGATCGAAGCGCTGATCGCGGGAGAAGCGGACACGACCGCCAATCTCGCCAACATCGCCGCCGTGCTGAAAGAGGTCTTCGGGTTTTTCTGGGTCGGTTTTTACGTGGCCAAAGACGGCGAGCTTGTTTTGGGGCCGTTCCAGGGGCCGCTGGCCTGTACGCGGATCAAGTTCGGCCAGGGAGTTTGCGGGCACGCGTATTCGGAACGAAAGACCGTCATCGTCCCGAACGTAGACGAGTTTCCGGGGCACATCGCCTGCAGCTCCGAAGCGCGGTCCGAGATCGTCGTTCCGATCTTAACGGCATCCGGGGATGCCTTCGGCGTCCTCGACGTCGACAGCGACCGGCTCGACGACTTTTCAGAGCTAGACCGCGAAGGCCTCACACGGATAGTAGGGACCATCGAGCGATTCATTCGGAGCCACACGAACTCTGAACGGATCGAATGACGACGATGGAATACCCGTTTTGGGTCTGGATCTCCTTCTTCGCGGTCGTGCTGGCGGCGCTTTTCGTCGACATCGGGATCGTCAACCGTCGGTCGCATTTCCCGTCCCGCCGCGAGACGGTGACCTGGAGCCTCGTTTGGGTCGGTCTCGCCCTCGCCTTTAACGTCTTCATTTTCTGGCAGTTCGGCGGGTTCAAGGCGAAGGAGTTTTTGACCGGCTACCTGATCGAGCTTTCGCTCTCGATCGACAATCTCTTCGTCTTCCTACTGATTTTCGGCTACTTCCGCGTCCCGAAAAAATACCAGCACCGGGTGCTGTTTTGGGGCATCCTGATGGCCCTTTTGCTGCGGATGATCATGATCTTCGCGGGCGCCGAGCTCGTCGAGAAATTCCATTGGATCCTTTATGTTTTCGGTGCGTTCCTGATCTATACCGGGATCAAGATGTTCGGCGAGGACGAGGCTTTCGAGCCCCACGAAAGCTGGGTCGTGAAGCTGACCACCAAATTTGTCACCATTCACAAGCATTACGAGGGCGAGAAGTTTTTTATCAGGGACGAGAACGGTGCCCGAGTCGGCACGCTGCTGCTGCTGGTCCTGATCGTCATCAACCTCGCCGACCTCGTCTTCGCGGTCGACTCGATCCCCGCGATCTTCGGGATCACGACCGACCGCTTCATCGTTTACACGTCCAACATTTTCGCCATTCTGGGCCTGCGGACGTTCTATTTCCTGCTGGTCGATCTGGCCGAGCGTTTCCGCTTCCTTAAGTACGGGCTGGCCTTCGTTTTGAGCTTCATCGGGCTCAAAATGCTCTTGCCGCTTTTGGCCGAAGGTCTGCTATTATTGACGGGCGGTCACGGCTCCTCAACCTTTGCCACGTTCCTTCAACGTTACTACGATCGCGAATTCGAACAAGCGGTAATAAACATCTCGCTCCTCGTCGTCGTGCTGGCGCTCGTGGCTTCGGTCGTGCTTTCGGTTGTGATCCCGTGGCGGCCGGCCGGCGAAACAGGTGAAGCGGCCCCCGACGACGATGACCGCCCGGCTTCGTAGCCGTGCCCCGAATGGAAGAACCCAAATTCCGAAAATATTACCTCGACTGGTGGAAGATCCGTCGCAGCACCATCGCGTGGCTGGTCGCGCTGCTGGTCGTGCTGCCGCTGGTCGCGGGCCTGAGTTATTGGGCGATCAAAAATGAATGGTTCGCCCAGACGGCGGTCGCCGACATGCCCAAGGACGCCGCCCGCATCATTTCGTTCGAGGGCGACGTGCGGATCACGCGTGCCGCCACTCGCGAAACCATTGTCGTCACCAAGGAGACCTACGTCGCCGCCGGCGACACCATTCAGACCCAGTCCGACGGTAAGGCGACCGTTCAGATGCTGGATGGTTCCGTTTACACCGTCAGGGCCAACAGTACCGTCGTCGTGCGGGACAATTCGTCCATTTTCGGCGGCACCAATATCCGCGTCTCGCTCGACGACGGTCAATTGAACGTCCGCACCGACCAGCAGCCCGAAAACACCAAAAACGTTGTCGAGATGATGGACTCCGAGACGCAGGTAAAATCGCAGACGGATGCCAGTTTTAACGCCGACGCGGGCACGAACGGAGGTGAGATCCGGATCAGCCGCGGAAGTGTCGAGACGACCATCGGCGGGCAGCAGGCCACCCTCAACGCAAACGAATACGCGGCCGTCAATAACGGCCGCCTGAGCGGCAAGGAGCAGCTTCTGGCCCCGCCGCGGCCACTGACGCCCGAGAACTCCGCCCAGGTCATCGATGCCGCCGGGCAAGGCATCGCCGGCACTTTTACGTGGCAGGACGACAGCACCGGTCCGGTCGCCGGCTACTACCTTCAGATCGCCCGTTCGCCCTACTTCGCGGCCGATTCGATCATGGTCGATCGCGGTTCGATCACGACACGCGATTTCCGCCTGGCCGGGATGATGCCCGGTGTCTATTACTGGAGGCTTAAAACCACCTCAAGGTCGGGGCAGACCAGCGAGTGGAGCGAGCCTTGGCGGTTCAGTATCGTTCGCCGCGGGCCGGCGGGCGAGATCGACGTGGCCGATTGGCGAACGGAAAACGTCGGCGGCAGCGTTTACATCGTATCGGGGCGGACTTCGCCGGGCCTCCGCGTCCGGGCGCTCGGCCGCGAGATCTTTTCCGCCGGCGACGGATCGTTTCGCCTGCAGGTCGCTACGCCCCTATCGGAGGTGGCGGTAGAATTGAGTGACGACCGCGGCAACCGTGCCGGCTTCGTGGTCGCCCTTCGGGGCGGGAAGCTGCTCAGAAGATTTTAGAGATTCAGGGAGGCACAACTTACGGGTTCCGGTCACGGACATGATCACGGCCGCCGGACGGCCGAGAGCGTGACGCGGTTGAAGATCGCGCTCGCCGCGACCTTCGTCTACATGCTTGCCGAAGCGGTCGGCGGCTGGTGGACCAACTCGCTCGCCCTCGTCGCCGACGCCGGGCATATGCTGACCGACGTCGCCGCCCTGACTATGACGCTGTTCGCGTTCTGGTTCGCTAGCCGGCCGGCGACAGACCGCAAGACCTACGGGTTCTACCGCATTGAGATCCTCGCCGCTTTCGTCAACGGGATCGTCCTGGTTCTCCTTTCGATATGGATCATCTATGAGGCCGTTGCACGCTGGAATTCACCCGAATCGATCGAAGGTGTCGGCATGGTCGCAGTTGCCGCGGGCGGTCTTCTGGTCAACGTGTTTTCTGCTTACCTGCTGCATTCCGGTGCGGCCGCCGACCTCAACCTTCGCGGGGCGTGGCTGCACATTATTGGCGATCTGCTGGGTTCCGCCGCGGCGGTTATCGCGGGTCTGCTGATCGTCGGCTTCGGTTGGACCTGGAGCGACGCGTTGGGCAGCGTGCTCATCAGTCTGATCATCATTTTCGGGGCCTGGCGGCTGATCGTCGAGTCGGTCAATGTGCTGCTCGAAGGGACGCCCCGGCGTATAGATCTGGCGGCGGTAGAATCTTCAATTCTCGACACCGACGGCGTCGGCGGGGTCCACGACCTGCACGTCTGGACGATCTCTTCGGGGATCGACGCCCTTTCTGCCCATATCAGCCATCACGACTCGGTCCCACATTCGGAGCTGCTCGCGGCGGTGCGCAGAAAACTGCATGACCGGTTCGGAATCGACCACCTGACGATACAAATGGAGACTATGGACCTAGAGGCCGAGGCCGTTTACATTTGCGAGACCGGCACCAAATGCTTCGAGCCGGCCAAAAGGCACGCAGCCTTAAGGTAGCGAGTGGTTAGCGGTGGAAAAGCGCAAACCGGCTTGAGCCGAATATCCTTTGAAAAAATTACTTTACTGATCCAACTAGCCAGTGGCGTTTCTTTGATCTGCCGGACCGCCTTCCTCAATGGAAACGATAAATCTCAAGTACGGTTCGACAAAGATCCCATTCGAATACGATCCGGCCCGGTTTGAAATTGTTGGAAACAACAGCTCCGCTGCCCCGCTCACCGACGTTGAGATCGGCAAACGCCTCGACGACCCGATCGGGTCGGCACCGCTCGAGGACATTGTCAAACCCGGCGAGACGGTGCTTTTCGTCGTCCCGGACGCGACCCGCGACGTCGGTGCAGGGCAGATCGTAAATCTGCTTGTACGCCGCCTTATCGCCGCCGGCGTTCTTCCCGGCGATATCGCCGCCATTTTCGCGACAGGCATACACCGCGTGGTCACCGAAGAAGAAAAACGCCACATTCTCACGCCCTTCATCGCGCAGCGGATCAAGATCTTGAGGCATGACGCCAGCGACCCGATCAGAAATTTTCGTGTCGGCGAAACGTCGGGCGGCATACCGGTCGAGCTGGACTGGGCCGTGACCGAGTACGACCATGTCGTTCTCATCGGCGGCGTCACGTTTCACTATTTCGCCGGGTTCACCGGGGGCCGCAAGCTGATCTGCCCGGGCCTCGCGTCGGCGAAAACGACCGAAGCGACGCACATGCTCGCGTTCGACTGCGATGTAAAAGGTCGCCGCGATGGCGTAGGCACGGGCATCTCGGACGGAAACGCAGTCCACGAGGCCTTTATGGAGTCCGCCGCGTTCGCCAAACCCGCCTTTTGCGTCTCCTCGATCACCAACGACGCGGGCGAGGTCATTGAACTTTATAGCGGCGACTGGCGCACGTCCCACCGCACCGCCTGCGACGCCTACGCCGCCGCTCACACCCTTCGCATCCCCGAAAAGCGGCCTATGGTGGTCGCGTCGTGCGGCGGGTTCCCGCACGACATCAACGTGATCCAGGCACACAAAACCCTCGAAGCGGCATCGCACGCCTGTTTGGAAGGCGGCACGATCGTTCTCCTGGCAGAGTGCCGAGACGGTCTTGGGAGGGCCGATTTTCTTGACTGGTTCGATCCCGGAACGAGCGAGGCCGTTGCCGAGAGGCTCTGCGAAAAATATCAGGTCAACGGGCAGACGGCGTGGAATTTGCTCCGGATCGCGCAAAGGCACGACGTGCGCATCGTAACGGCGCTGGACGATGCGACCCTCTCGAAGATGAGAATGAAAAAGGTCTCGTCGATCAACGAGACCTTATCTCATTCCACTTTAACGGGTTACATTCTGCCCGAAGGGGCAAAGAATAGCGTCCGGTTTTAGCCGTTCTTGACCGCGAATGTGCGGGCCATGGAGTCGGTTTGATTGCGGATCGACTTGAGCTTGTCGGTGAAACCGCTGAACCGGAGCACATAAACGGTGTTCGGGTCGGCGATGAGGAAATAATACCTGCCGCTCATCGGCCGCCCGGCGCGAACAAACTCGAAGTTGAAAACGGCACCGTTAAGCCGGCCGCGGAAAACCTCTTGTTTCCCGGCCACGTAGCCGGGCAGAAACTGAAGCTTTTGCTCCTCGCCGCGGACGATATCGCCCAAAATCGCGTCTTTCGCAACCGTCAGCCTCCGCACCTCGATGTGCCCGTCATTGCGGTCACCGAATACATATTCGACGCCGGGGCTGGCGACGGTCGGTTTCACCGTCATTTTCCATTTGGCGTCCGGGATGTCGAAGCTGTACGCCGCGTTCGGGTCGCTGAAAGCGTTACCCTGCGCGACGGACGTTAGAGTCGACAAAAGGCCCACAAACGCCGCAAACAGCACAATTCTCATTGATCGCATGGTTTTGGTGTGTGCTCGGGTCGAAAGCACGATATTACCCCGATTTCTACGGAAATTGCGATTAGAAGCGAAATT
>Ga0307412_10002276_pt1 | contig 10626 bp, 8 predicted proteins | sample DK1Cmetagenome_3_FD_203823 | JGI IMG/M metagenome (GOLD analysis project Ga0307412, IMG submission 203823) | Maize rhizosphere microbial communities from greenhouse at UC Davis, California, United States - DK15-C-1 | ecosystem: Host-associated > Plants > Roots > Rhizosphere > Soil | place: USA...
GTTGATGACTCTTACCTTCACGAATGATGTTACGAACAGCTGGATTCGCGACTAAAATCTCTGCGGCAACAACGCGGCCACCGCCAATTGCTGGCACAAGGCGCTGAGAAACGATGGCCATCAAGATATTCGAAAGCTGGGCACGGATTTGCGGCTGTTGATGAGGTGGAAATACATCGATCATACGGTCAATCGATTGCGCCGCGCTGTTGGTGTGTAGCGTAGCAAACACTAAGTGTCCCGTTTCAGCAATAGTAATCGCTGCGGAAATTGTTTCAAGGTCACGCATCTCACCGATCAAGACAACATCTGGGTCTTGGCGAAGGCTTGAACGAAGCGCAGCCGAGAAACTGTAGGTGTCATAGTGAACTTCTCGTTGCACAACCACTGATTTTTTCGACTTGTGAGTGAACTCGATTGGATCTTCAATCGTAATAATATGGTGTGATTTCTCGGTATTAATCTTGTCCACCATGGCAGCGAGTGTAGTTGACTTACCTGAACCAGTTGGTCCTGTCACGAGCACGAGTCCACGAGGGAAATCCGCAAAGCCCATCACGACATTAGGCATACCAAGTTCGGTGACTGATTTAATTTCGTTTGGAATAAGACGAAGTGCCGCCGCAATATTACCACGTTCATGGAAAGCATTCACACGGAAACGACCAAGGTTACCAAAGGCAAAACTAAAATCAAATTCTTTGTCTTTCATCAAAATCTGCTGCTGATCTTGGTCGAGAATGGCAAAAACGAGTGCTTCAACATTGGCTTCGTCAAGAGGATTGAACCCAGGCACTGGAAGCAGTGATCCGTCTATACGCAGCATCGGTGGCAAGCCAACTTGAAGGTGAAGATCCGAGGCGCGTTTTTTAACAACTTCCTCGAGTAGCACTTCTATTCTTAATTCTTGGTTTTGCATATCATTTCCACCCTTCTATGCCGTATCTGCTGCAACTCGGTTAACTTCTTCTATCGTTGTGAGGCCCTGTAATGCCTTGAGGTAACCGTCTTGACGCATGGTGATCATACCCTGCTCAATCGCTTTACGCTGAATTTCGTTACTTGTCGCACGAGAGACGATGAGTTTCTGAATTTCTTCGTTCACATCCATGACTTCGTACAACCCAGCTCGTCCAGCATATCCTCGTGGCGTTGCGGGGGTATCTTTACCCTTGACTAAAGTATAAGCGCTTTGACCCGCAAGAGGCAAGTCTTTGTAGCCTAAATCTTCTGATATCTGCGCAACCTCTTCTTTTGTCTTAGGCAAAAGATGACCGACAGTAGTCAGGATATTCTGAGTTTCAATCGGTGATGAATTATAGGAATCACGTTTTGGTGCGACGCGGCGTACAAGTCGCTGACCAATAATCGTGTTAATGGTACTCGCAATCAAGAATGGCTCAATGCCCATATCAAGCAGACGCGGCAATACCCCTGCTGCTGAGTTCGTGTGAAGTGTACTAAAGACCAAGTGACCTGTCAGCGCCGCCTGCACAGCCAAGTTAGCTGTTTCACCGTCACGGATCTCTCCCACCATCACGATATCCGGATCTTGACGCAAAATCGAGCGAAGGCCACTCGCAAAGGTCAAACCGACATCAGCATTTACCTGAATCTGGTTCACTCCGTCCATCTTGTACTCAACTGGATCTTCAAGTGTGACAATATTAACACTGTCATTTTTAATTTCTTTAATAAGCGCATAGAGGCTCGTCGATTTACCTGAGCCAGTTGGGCCAGAGGTTAAGATCATACCATTTGGCCGCTTTACGCCTTTTCGAATCGCACGCAGACCACGACCAGCATATCCCATTTGTTCAAGATCAAAACTATTACCTGTTTTATCGAGCAGACGAATGACCACTTGCTCGCCCCAGACAACGGGGCTAATCGCGATACGAAGATCGACTTCTTTTTGAGCAACTTTCACGGTAAACTGACCGTCTTGCGGGGTGCGGTGCTCGTCAATTTTGAGACTTGAAAGGATTTTGATACGACTGACCAGAGCTGGCTCAATCGACTTGGGAAGTTGCATAATTTCTCTGAGCACCCCATCGACGCGACAGCGAATCTTAAGTGTCTTCTCGAGTGGTTCAATGTGCACATCGCTGGCTCTGGTTTTTACTGCGTATTCCAAAATAGTAGTAAGCGCTCGACTGATCGGTGAATCCTGAACAATCGTCTTGATATTGCTGCTGCTACCTGCCGCATCTTCTTCAGACGCCACAGCTGCCTCGTCAACCGTCGAAAGATCAGTTTTGTATTGGTCGAGTACGTGTCGCACACCGACCTCTGATGCCATGAACACCTTGATTGGGCGCTCGATTCGATTCGCAAGGTAGTCAACCGCTTGAACATTATTAGCATCGATCATTGCAATCGCCAGACGATTTTGGACTTCCGCAAGTGGCACGGCCATGAATCGCTCGGCTATATCCTCAGGAAGTAACATCAAAATTTCTTGGCTGATAATTGTATTACTGAGGTTTACATACGGCACGCCCGACACTTGAGCGGTCGCGTGTGTTAAAAGTTCATCATCAACCAATCCTTGTTCACCAAGCACGCCGAGAAGCGATTTATTTGACTTCGAGGCGACCTGGCTCGCTTCTTCAATTGCTGCACGACTAACCAATCCCTCTTCAACTAAAAGTGTCGTGAGCTTCTCTTGTAAGTCAGCAGTCATAAGTGCCATGGTGGAGGCTCCTATTCGTCCGTTTCGGAAGTTGTTGGTGTACTTGTCGGAGTTTGGCTGTTATTACCAATAATGACCTCGACCGTTGGATTAATGGCATCTTTATTAAACACTGTGGTGTCTGGTGCTTTAATCTCAGAAGTAATCTTGTCGGCTGTTTTTACTGTAACAGGTTTATCGACATCCTTGAATATAGGCAGAGCATTGGCAACAAAATATGCGATCAGCACACTGACTGAAGCGATGAGAATAATCATTGCTATATCTGTTTTCTTCATGGCCTTACCACCTTATCTTTAAGCGTCGGTGTTACGGCAGGTTCATAATAGGCTTGCGCTGTCGCGGTCAATATAATCTTTGGACCTTGTGTCTCAACACTTACCGTTGTGATATCAATCGCCCGAATCGATCGCTCAAGTCGAAGAAGAAGCTGGCGAAGGCTATTAGCGTCTCCTGCTGGAGCTGAGACTGAAAAACTGAACCCGATTGCATTCTCACTTGTAGCTGACGAATCACTGGCAGATGAACCGCTTGTATCTTCACTGGATGATTCAATTCCAGCCACTGGATCAACTGTCAAAGACTCGATGGTGATATTTTCACTCTTTAGCAACACTTCCTGAAGTGAAGAACCAAGTGCCGATGAATTAGCATCTGCTGGCAATGCATCTAGAATCACTTGTAGTGGCTTATCCTCAGCCTGCGCCCTTGAATCAAGTAACGCTTGGTTAGTATTAAGAACGCGAATATTATTCTTAAGGTCATCGACTTTTTTATTGTTATCACTCAAAATACCAACAGTTCTTTGTTTTTCAAAGAGTACTCTCTCATTGAAAATCAATTTTTGTACGAGGAACAACGAAGCAACTGCCGCAACACCAATGATAACCGAGGCTCCGGCAACCCATACAAACATCATTCGATTTGCTTTAGCAATCTGCTGGCGTTTTCGAAGTGCAGCGTCTTGAGCCATATTAATTACCCTCTCCTTCGGTATCGGCTGCTCTTTGCGTGAATAAGCTGCTTGGCACACCGACAAATGAATCTGTTACATTAGTACGAGTTGGCCCAACGATCGCCGCCGTCAAAGAACTACGAGCAAATAAGGCTTCAGGATATGTGAAACTCATCGTGAAACGAAGGACTTTCTTCCCAGATGAATCTTCACCGTAACTTCGATTGGTATCACTAATATTATCTGCTAGCTGTACAGATTGTCGCTTATTTTCTGCATCGCTGTACTCGAATTTAGTAGCAGCAACTGTTTTTCTGAACACCTCAAGTGCTGGGAAGCCATTGTCAGCCTGCGCATCAATAGTAATCGTACTCGTCTCAGCATCAACTGCTATCTTGCTGATCGCTACATTATTCGGTGCTGGGGGCACGATCGCAGAAAGCACATCAAAAAGTCGTGAGTCAATTTTCTTACTGTCATGTAATTCTGATAGCTTTGTCAGCTGATTCTGGATCGTTAATGCGTCACCAAGATCGGCAACCTTTGAGAGTTTCTCATTCTCTGATTTAATTGAATTATCAGCAAGCGTGCTTCGAAGTTGCTGAGCACCAAATACATAAATGGCAAGCAATACCATGACACCTACTGCCGCAATACCCGCTACGATAGCGATGGATATGACTGTTGACCTTACGCGCTGAGCACTGATAAGTTCTTGTTTTACATCAGGGATAAGGTTAATTTCAATCATGACTTGCCACCCCGCTGTGCCAATCCGATGACAGTAGCAAATTCGGCTGATATCGGTGCTAGTTGCTGTTGATCATTTTGCGAAACACGCACATTCTGCCAAGGATTTGCAACCGTAGTGGTTATTCCAGTCTTTGTACTTACATAGTCACCAAACTTTGGTACCGTGCTGGTAAACCCTGACAGCAGAATCCCACCGATTGATATGCTTGGGTACCGAGTTTGGAAGAATTTAATCGATTTCGTGAGTTCGCTCGTAAAATTATCCAATGTTCCCTCAAGAGCTCTGAATACCTGGCCTTCAAGTCGGTCGGGTGCAAGGCCGAACTTAAGAATAAACTGTCTTGCTTGATCATCTTGTACGTTCAGATTTTGAACCGCAGCTTTGATCAACGATTGAAGCCCGGTTGGGATGGTGCGAACTAATCGTGGTGCATCACCGTACGTAATAGCGATATCGGTTGACTGATCACCCATGTCCACGATCAAGCGAGCGTCCTGAACTCCCCCGGGTAGAAGTGAGCGGATCATAGCGATTGGATCTGGTTCGGCCGCAATGACGTTCAAACCAAGTCCTTCGACAAATTCCAAGCGTTCTTCGGCATACGTATTGGCGGTACTCGCCAAGAGTACCTCTTGTTGCTTCAGATCGTGCAACGACTGTCCAAGTAGAACCCAGTCTACCTTCGCTTCATCAACTGACATTGGTATATACTGATCAATCTGATACTTAATAGTTGTCTTTAACTCGTTTTCAGGCATGGTCGGCACATCAATAACGGTCGTAAACGTCTTTTGAGATGGTATGCCAATGACCACATCTTTCGTTCGGATGCCACTTTGCCCTACTGCCGTCATGATGATCTCACCAAGTCTACGCTGCGCTTCTGCCGAATTTGAAGAAGTGGTCTTACTATCTACAGGTGCATACCCATAGTGTTGCAGTGACCAGTTGCCATTACTCCCAGACAACTGAACAACCCGCACTGCATTAGTGCCGATATCAAGTGCAAAGAAGTCGCCCACGCCTTTTAATAATGCCATATTGTCTTTCATTATACATAAGCGGTACAGATAATAGCAAGGGGGATTTAGTTAAAACTAATATCTAGAAACGAGGAGGTAATTCAATCACTGAAGACGTGATCGGCTGAGTCGTCTTAAGCCCATAGTTATACGCCCACAGGTAAGCATCCGGGCGTAAGTTAAATCGCTCAGCCGGATCACCTGCACCACCTGGATTTGAGCCAGCTGTTCTATATAGGTACAACTTATTGGTCGCAACTGGACCATTAATAGTTAGTGGGTTCCCACATACACCTGAATGCAAAGCCGGATTCGTAGTCGGTATGCCCAGACATGTGTTGATACTGCCGCTTGCGATCAGCCAACTATCAATATTCGTCACACCGCCATCAATCTCTATGTTCGAGGCAATGATAACGACTTGTGGGATCGAATTAATTGATGTCAGTCCGGTACTCGCATAATTAATATTGCCCGTTATTTTCACGGTGCCTGTGGAAATAATCACAAGTGTCTTATTAATTGATCCTGCGCCACCTGTCACCTGAAGTTCGCTACCCGTCGATCGATACACGCCAGCTGCAAGTCCAGGATCAGATAAATTAATTGAGCTACCGATTGGACTACCTTGTGAGCCGAAATACTCACTAATCTCCGGAGCGCTTGGTAGCCCGGCACCAAAGTTCCCATATTTATATGCGTCTTGACCGTCTTCAAGTGGATTCGGAATAACATTCGAAAATGTTAACTTACTCCACTGAGATTGGTCCGGCTGTATACTACCATTCCGTGTGCCAGCACCTGAAGCAAGACCAGAGTTTTTCCCTTGAGAGAAGACGCCGAATTCTACCCAGCTGCCAAACAATGTCGGTTGCTTTGGCGTGCCGCTGTTAATAAGACTTGTGCTAGTCACCGCATCGCCTCTAATTCGCGCATCGCCGCCAGTGATTTGAAGCTTTGGTTTCTTACCAATTGTCACACATACCGGCGTGCTGTGTCTCCACCCCCCGAAGTCATTGTTTGGTGGTTTTATCGAAAGTGCCCAACAAATTCGTGTTCCCACAGGAAGTTCATCAATTTCAACATTATTCAACTTTATAACTTCTGTAAGTTGCTGGGTAAATGTTGCAGTGCCAACACCTTGAGATGTCCAATTGTTTCCACCATTTTCAAAATACGCTTGGGGCGTTGAGGTGCTATCACCTGCTGCTGGAACCGGTTTGCCCGGTGCAATGATAACTTTACTAAGCTCCCACTGACTAGGGGTGTTCGAGGAACCATCTTTTTCTACTGTGCCCGTTACGGTAGTTAAGGAGCCGGGATCTACGACTCCGCTGACAGTAAGGTCAACTCCAGGAGTTAAATTATAATCACCTACCACGCGAGCACATTTCTGTGCACTTGTCTCAGAACTCGAATTAGTGGAGGAGTTTGGATCAATCGTAATAGACTGACACAGATTTTTTCCTAAATCACTGGCTTTCGCTACATAAGAGCGGGTAATGGTGACTTTCCAGCCCTTTTCATGTGCTCCATAGTTAGCACTTCCACCCGAGCTAGTTCCTGAAGGGCTTGTATTAATCTTGTACGTTCCGCCCGTTGTCATAGAACCGGGACCTTTATTAGTATAGGTGTGTGTCCATATCACCGGTTCACCCGGACTAACCGTTGGCGTGTTGATAGTCGTATTAGGATCAACATCCCATGGGCTGCTCAGAGGGTCATCCTGTGCAGTCATATTGCCACACTCCATCTCTATTACCGCTCGTAGGTCACCTCTCTGGTAGATTTCAATTACTCTCCGCGATACGTCTGGGTGAGCCCCAAGAAAGATATTCTTCTTGTCATTATCATACCAAGTTGTTGCACCAACGGTCCGTTTTTGATAAAACTTAATTGTAACATCGCTCGCATTTACACGGTTCTTCCAATCTTGAACCTCACTACCACTTGGTAATGAAGCTAGTCTCTTTTCACCTCTCATCTTTTGAATTAGATAAGACGCACCAATCTTATTGTGGTCTCCGCCATGATAACGATCAATTATAAAATCAATAAATTTTGCTTTTGTATTAACCTTGTCGGGGTCAATAGCCCAACCTTTGCCACTTGTGCTACGGCCTGTTAAGACATCGTTTGTCCCGTAATCACCAAGTCCATCCTCGCCACAGCCACTTGACGATTCCACTGGGTCACCCTTTTTAAAATAGCAGTCTCCACTTACAGCCTCAACCTTTGGAGATAGCGCGAGAGGTGCGAGAAAGCTCGACATAATAATGAAAAATGAAATCAATATTTTTATTTTCATTTTATTCTACTTTCCATATCCTCTTTTAAGTTCAAATAATCATTATACGGACTTCTTTCGGATCTGCTAGCTGATTTTTCACTTCTCTGGGCAGCCTGTTCATAATATTTTGCCGCTTCTTGATAATTACCGCTTCCTGCGTAGGCATCAGCAACCGCAGCAGCACTAAGAGCGTTTTGATTCGAAACTTCAGCTGATTTGGCAAAATCCAACGCAGCAGTATAGTTGTCTGAGTTAGTATAAGACGTAGCCAATCCAAGTAAGTATGTTGCCTTTTTAGAAGAATCTGATTCGTTATCTGCTAATTTCTTTAGCTCCGCTTGAGCCGTTTTATCACTGATTGAATCATCATTTAATATTTCAGATGTCTTTTCATCTGCAGTAAGTGGAGCGGATGTTTTTGACGAGCTCTCTTGATAAGCTTTATATAGTATATAGCCACTTGCTGCTAAAATAGCCGCTAGCAAAATAACAATAACAACAATAGTGCGCTTTTTTAATATATGTTGCTTTTTCATTTTTACCATTATCATTATGGTAGCATACTTTTAAAACTCACCAAACACCTCTCGTTGTTTAAGATTATCTCTGTTATAATCAACTCTAGTTATGAGTGTTTCTATTGGCATCGTTGGTCTACCAAACGTCGGAAAGTCGACGCTTTTTAATGCACTCACTAATAATGATATCCTCGCTGCGAATTATCCCTTCGCAACAATCGAACCAAATACAGGTATCGTGCCCGTACCTGACGGACGATTACAAAAACTAGCTGATCTGTACGGCTCAACAAAACTCCTGCCCGCAACTGTTACTTTCGTCGATATCGCCGGTCTCGTAGCAGGTGCGAGCAAAGGTGAAGGTCTTGGCAACAAGTTCCTCGCGAATATTCGCCAGTGCGACGCTATTGTCCACATCGTACGGGCATTCGAAAATAGCGAAATATTACGCCACGATAATGGCGTCGTTGACCCAAAGAGTGATATTGAGATTATTAACACCGAACTCATCCTCGCTGACATTCAGACAATTGAAAATCGCTTGCCGAGACTTCAAAAAGAATCAAAAGCCAAGCCAACGGCCAAGCAAGCGCTCGATTACCTTCAGAGTCTGCTGCGCCATCTAGAGTCTGGCACGCCGCTGTCTGCCTTGCCAAGTCTCGACGAAGAGCACATCGATGATCTTCACCTTCTTACGGCCAAGCCAGTTATCTATGCATTTAACGTGAATGAGGATACTCTTACCGATGAACTAAAGAAAAAAGAATTGAGTAGTTTAGTTGCACCTGCCAGAAGCTTATTCGTCAGCGCCAAGCTAGAAGAAGAACTCAAAGGTCTGGATGAAGCTGATGCACTTGAACTACTCGAAAGTTACGGCGTGAAGGAAACTGGTCTTCTGCAAATGATCCACGCCGCCTACGACACCCTTGACTTGCAAAGTTATTTGACCGCCGGGCCAAAAGAAGTTCGCGCATGGACAATAAAAAAAGGCGCTACTGCGCCGCAAGCTGCCGGAGTGATTCATAGTGATTTTGAACGAGGCTTTATTGCCGCACAAATCGTTGATTACGATGATCTCATTGCAACGGGTTCAGAAGTTGCCGCCAAAAGCGCTGGCAAGATGCGTACCGAGGGCAAGGACTATATCATGCAGCCTGGTGACATCGTCGAATTTCGTTTTAATGTTTAGAAATAATCTCTAGAAATGAAAGAGTCCCGTTTCCCACCGCTGGATGCGGCAGGAAACGGGACGTTACTCTTCAGTCTTATCCCAGACGATGCCTAACTTTCAGGCAATCGACTTACGACGCCGCAGCACGAGCGCACCTGCAGCAGTGAGAACACCACCGAGTGCAAGCAGCCCGAGGCTCGAGCCACCCGTATCAGGCAACGGCCTGTCAGCCGAAACTGGTGTACCGATGCCACTTGGCGGCTTGGGCTTGTCTGTCTTCGGCGGGGTATCGCAGTTCTGCGGCACCTTCACCGAACCCTTGTGATCCCGTTGAGAGGCGTCGTAGTAGGCGTACCACGACACATCCGTCAGGTTCGTCTTGATCGTCTTGGACTTACCCGCATCGATCAAGATGCCAGTGACACCTTCATCGTTCTCGTCCTTCGAGTTGAAGTAGCTGAAGTTCAGCTGCTCGTCCTCGCCGTTCGTGACGATGATCTCACCACATGTGGCCTTGACGGTCACATTCGGCAGACCCGGCTCCTCGCCACAATCCTGGGGGATCGTGACACTGTACTCGTCGAAGTACTCGGTATCACCCGTACCTTCGACGATCACATGAGCCGACGTGTAGCCGACCTCGATGGGCTCACTTTCCTGACCGCCCGCGAGGGTGACAGATGTGCTGTCCGTGCCACCTTGCGAAGAGTCGGAGTACGTGAACTTCAACTCCGGGTTTCCCTCGGGGTTGATGAGCGTAAAGCCACCACAGAAGGTGGAATAGCTCGTGTCCTGAGGCTCCGTCACCGGGCACTCCTCCCCGCTGTCCGGCGCGATGCCGAAATCGTGGGTCGTTGTGCCGTCAGTGAAGGTCACGTTCTCTGCGATGATCGTCACGATGAGGTCACCCTCATCGTTTACATCCCAGCTGAGCGTGTCGGTGTCAACCGGCTCGTTCCAGCTGGCGTTGTCTGGACCACAAAGGTCTTCAAACGTCGGCTGTTCAGGGATGTCGATCTTCGTGACTGGGACATACGACAGCGAGTAATGGCTCACTGCCTTGCCTCCGGGGTAACCGAAGGTCAGTGTCTTCACCGGAGGGTCAACGTCGATGTAAACAGGGCCGTTGCCGTTGTTGACAGATCCTGCTTTGACACAGTAGCTGTCGATCAACATGCCCTCAGGTGCCGTCACGGTGACGGTCTGAGGATCACCCGTGGT
>Ga0307412_10002279_pt1 | contig 10620 bp, 11 predicted proteins | sample DK1Cmetagenome_3_FD_203823 | JGI IMG/M metagenome (GOLD analysis project Ga0307412, IMG submission 203823) | Maize rhizosphere microbial communities from greenhouse at UC Davis, California, United States - DK15-C-1 | ecosystem: Host-associated > Plants > Roots > Rhizosphere > Soil | place: USA...
AGCTCATCTTGGCTAATGCGCAGCAAAATAATACGCATTTCTCTGCCTTTTCCGCGATTGGTTATTTCCCAATAACCTTTCACTTCTGCCTCAGCTTGATTATCAAATGAAATACGACCTTGATGCACCAAATCTTTGAGACGAAAATGAAATGCGGACGTCGTTTTACAATCGACATTTATGTACTTTCCTGTGTCTAGAGAACGAATCTGCATATCGACACCAAACGCATCGACTGCGCGGGGCGTCATAGCCACCTCAAAACCATGAATTAGCGCCGCTCTATATACTGCGATCTCCCGACTGAGCCCATGGGTAATTGCCTCGTATTGCTTGGTGCTAAATGTTTGCGTACGAAGTCGAAGACAAAACGTATCGATTGCTTCCTTTAAACTCTCGACGAACGTTGCTAACTCACTTTCTGGCAGCGATAGCACTGTCTCAACAAACGTATCGTTAAAGTCAATCAACTCGTATAATCGTTGTTCACGATTGTGATAGCCATGCGGATGTTCATCCATGGAATATTGAGCTCTCGCTGCACGTGGCGCTTGTAAAATGAGCAGAACGAGCCAACTGACAGAATCTTTTTCTTCGATACGTTTCCGTTCATTGATAAATGAATCGAGTGACTCCACAGAACCAATGGCGACTGTATCGAGTATTGTTCTTGCTCGTACGAAAATCGAATCATTAGTATGCGTCTGCGGAGTGATCGGGGATGCGTTTCGTCGCGGAAAAAAATGTCGCCAATGTCTCCGCGGCATTAGAGCTCCACTTCTCGTTTCACGAAGGTTTCGTCGTTGACCCAAGCTTTTTCAACCGTAAATCGATAGCGAGCAAAGCCATCATCTCTTTTACTAACGACCTCTCCACGACCCGTGGCATAGAATCCAAACTGTCCAAATGAATCACCCGGCCGCTGGAATGTGACCATAGACATTTGAGGACGACTCTCGATTGCTTTTGAATGAACCGTGTTCATATGTGAATCCCACTCAAATTCCTTCGCTTCATATCGCTTAATCGTTACTGGAACCGTCCATGGTGTCCCGTCATCAAGTGTGATAGCAATGACCATATGTGTTTGGTCTTTTAAAAAATCTTTTACTTTTAATTCATCGTTCATAGTAACTCCTCCATTTGTACTTTAAAACTATCAAAATCTCTATATAAAATCGCAGACATTCCAACGGCTTCTGCTCCCTTACAGTATGACTCAGTATCATCAACGAATACACATTCTTCAGGTGTCACTTCCAGTTTATCCGCCGTATAGTTGTAGGTAACTGGATCCGGTTTAGAAGCACCAAGCTCATAAGACAATGTCATCTCATCAAAAAGTGAAAGCTGGTGATCTGTAAAAAGTTCCGACAAACGATTCTTCCCTACATTAGACAAAAAACCAATTTTATAATGAGGTTTCATCTCTTCAATATATTCAAGTAATGCGACGTTGGTTGGATTCGTATGGAGTACCTGTAAAAAATCTTCAGATGACACACCGGTTTTCTGATGCATAAGCTCGGCAATCGCTTCATGGCTCATTTCACCTCTACTAACGCTTTGCATCTGATTATCAGCCCAGTCATGCATTTCGCCAGTTTTACCAAAATGCTCATTACGAAATGCTTTCCAGCCTTCGCCGACCAGAACTCCAAAGCAGTCAAAGATAATTGCTTTTATCACATCTTTCCCTCAAGCCACTGAAGCAAGACTAACGCAATCCGCTCTTCGGCCATTGAGCCATTCAAAGCCATCATACGTGCTTCATCGTATGATATCCAGTTATCAGCTTCGATCTTTTCTCCAACTTCTAATTCTTGCCCCTCGACATGGAGTTGCCATTCTGTTGCTTCGAATACATATAGATCCCATTCGACAGTGGCGCCGAGTACTGACTTCTTAAAAAATTCTAATTTCGTTATCTCTACGCCAGTCTCCTGTTGTGCTTCTTCAATTGCTTTTACTTTGGCGGCTTCTAGAATATCATTGCCACTCTGACGAAACTCTTCAAATTCATCGAGAGAATCAAATAATTTACCCCCTGGTAATCGATAATCCCACTCGTTAAGCTCCTGGCGAAACTCTTTCGTCAGCAGCACCTTACCCACTGCCTCATCATGAATAATTAGTCGCACACCGGGTGCACGTCTGGCAACTTCAAATATTCTGCCGTCGTCTTGCTTGAGATGGACTAGTTCAAATAACTTTCCATGTGCAAAAATTTCTTCGTTCATATCTCCTCTAACACTTCCTTGAGATAACTATCAATATTTTGTTCCATCAAAATCTGACCTAATGTCATCCACTTGAATGTATCATGTTCCTCGCTCACCTCAACCTTGTCACCTTTAGCTTCTGCTATGTAGGTTAGGCGTACAACATGCAGACTTTTTACCTGCACAAATATGTCCTGAGCAGCGAGCAGCCTGTCTAATTTGATAAGCTCGAGTTTAGTCTCTTCATTTATTTCTCGTTCCAGTGCCGCATAAAGCGATTCGTTAGGTTCAATCCTTCCTCCAGGAATATCCCAATCTTGATCACCATTCTTAAAATTACTGTGTCTACGGAGAAATAGGTATTTATCATCACGTTTGATTAAAGCCTTTACCCCGACTTGAATTTTCATAAGTTAAACTTCTCCCCAATTCTTTCCTACACTCACATCTACTTTCAACTTAATTGGTAGTTCCGGTGCGATAGATTCCATTGTTTCGCGCAAAATAGTACTTACTTTTTCGGCATTTTCTTCTGCACACTCCACTAAGATGGAGTCATGGATCTGCAGGATCTGGTCACCTAGATCACCCATCTTCTCGTCGACTTTTATCATTGCTAGCTTCATCAAGTCTGCTTCCGTTCCTTGAATCGGCATATTAGCCGCAGCACGCTTGCCAGCTTCACGAACCATAAAGTTACTCGAGTTAACATCTGGAGTCGGGCGACGGCGTCCGAAATATGTTTCGACGTAGCCTTCATTTTTTGCTTGTTCTAATGTATCGTCTATAAATTTACGAATTGGTTTACGCAGTTCAAAATATTTATCAATAAACTTCTTGGCATCACCAAATGTCATACCAGTATTTTGTGCGAGCGCATGTGGCCCCATGCCGTAGAGTACGCCGAAATTAATGACTTTTGCATCTCGACGCTGAGCCTTCGTCACATCATCAATTGGCGTCCCGTAAACATCACTCGCAGTCTTCGTGTGAATGTCGACACCGCCATTGAAATCATTAATAAGCTCTTTATCGTCAGCGAGGACGGCAGCGAGGCGGAGTTCAAACTGTGAGTAATCAGCGCTTACAAAAACCTTATCGCCTTCTGGAATAAAGCCTTCTCGCACACGACGACCGAGGTCTGTTCGGACAGGGATGTTTTGAAGGTTCGGTGTTGTACTACTCAAACGCCCTGTGGCGGCAACATCTTGATTGAATGTGGTGTGGATACGATCATGTTTATCAGCAACTATAGGTAGCGTATCGACATATGTATTCTTGAGTTTTGCGAGTTCCCTCGTTCGCTCGATGAGCTCAATAATCGGATGTTGCCCGCGAAGCTTGTCGAGCTCCTTTTGACCGGTACTAAAGCCTGTCTTTCCCTTTTTTATCCCTGTAGTTGGTAATTGAAGTTTAGTAAATAATACTTCGGAGAGTTGGCTTGGACTACCGATATTAAATTCGTAGCCAGCCATTGTATACATTTCTTGTTCAAGTTTGGCGTGTTCTTCTGTGAGTTCTTTACTCATGATAGTGAATAGCTTTTTATCTATCCTGATGCCTTTATGCTCCATGGCAAACAGATGATAGATAAGAGGAAAATCAAACCGCTGCGCAATATCTAATACTTTTGGTTTTTCCTCAAATGCTTTCATTTGCCAGCCATAGATCTGCCACGTTGCAGCAATCTCCTCCACGGGTGTTAATAATTCTCCCCCGATAAGTCCAGCAAGCGAACGATCACGACGAAGTGGATCAAGTAAAAAAGCAGCTTGGCGTACATCGTGAATTTCGCTAAATCGCACGCTGACGCCCTCTTCTGCAAGCGTATGATACAGTTGCTTCACGTCGTAGCTAATCACGATGCCAAATTCGATAGCACGCCAAAAACTGTTATCGATATCCTTAATCTTATTGCGAGAAACTGTTGTTTGGCTAAACGATACCAGCAGCTCGTCTTGCACTGCATGAACCACAATCGGACCTTCAATCATTGGTTGCGCAGGCCACTTCACTTCTTTCAAATTAACTTCGTCAGCTTCGTGGAAATAAAGAGACGTTTCTGCAACCTCCTGCATGTGCTTCGGAAGACGCTTTATAAGCGAATGAAATTCAAATTCTTTGAGTTTTTTTGCCACAGCCGGCAGATCAGTCTGGTTAATATCCGCTTCTTTCCAATCAAGTTTCACCGGCGCGTCACACCATATCTTCGCAAGCTCGCGGCTCATGTACGCATTGTCTTTGTCTGCTTCAAGTTTTAGCTTCTGTGCGCCCTTTAGCTCTTCAATATGTTCATAAATTCCATCCAATGTATCATACGCACCTAGGAGGCTCTGGGCAGCTTTTGGACCAATGCCGCGGACACCCGGGATATTGTCTGAAGAATCACCAACAAGTGCCTTGTAGTCGATAAACTGCGTGAGTTTAACACCATACTTTTCCTCAAATTCAGCTTCTGTGAACCGCATCATATCACTGCCCTTTTTGTTGATATAAACACTCGTATGAGGACTGAGTAGCTGCATCATGTCGTAATCGCCACTCACAATGAGGGTTTCGACATCTTTCTCGGTTGCTTCAACAGAAATCGTACCGATAATATCATCTGCCTCGTAGTCGTCTAATTCAATGACAGGCCAGCCAAAACTTTCTAGTAGGTCGTGAAGTAATGGGATCTGAGCAAAGAAATCATCGGGTGGACGTGTACGCCCTGCTTTATAGTCCGCATAGATTTCTTTTCGCTTACTCGTCGCAGTCTTCGACTTATCCCATGCGACTGCAACATAATCTGGCTCGAGTTTCTTGATTACCTCAATGGCAATACTCGCGAATCCATATACACCACCTGTTGGTGTTCCGTCAGGAAGGCTCAGCCCAGGCATGGCGAAGTAGCCACGGTAAAATACCGACATGCCATCTATCAACACAAGTCGTTTCTTCATACTCACAGTATACGCTATCTGTTATACTGGAGCTAATGCCTCATGACTCAAACACAAAAATCATCGCATTTGTCGGACTGGCTGGCAGTGGTAAAAGTACTGCTGTCGACTATCTTACTGAAAAAGGTTATCCGAAAGTTTATTTTGGTGGCGTGGTGTTGGATGCCATGACCGAAGCTGGTCTCGAGCATACCCAAGAGAACGAAAAACCATTTCGCGAAGAGATTCGAGAAAAAGAAGGAAAAGATTTTGTCGTTAAACGAATTATTTCTCAAATTCATGGTCTCATTAACGCGGGTCAGCACCGTATTATTGCTGATGGACTCTACACGTGGACAGAATATAAAGCACTTAAAAAGGAATTTCCTGGTGAACTCACCGTAGCCGCTATTGTCACACCGAAACACCTCCGCCACCACCGACTCGTCAACCGACCTGTTCGTCCTCTGACTGATGCCGAAGCTAATCAGCGCGATTGGGCCGAAATAGAAAACCTTGAAAAAGGTGGTCCTATCGCTATCGCCGATCACTACATTATCAATGACGGTGACAAAGAAAAACTCCACGCCCAAATTGACGCGGAGCTTCGCTCAATCAATTTCTAGATTTTACCCTAGGTATTCATGTAATTTCTTAGCATCCTTGTGCTTGCGTAGTTTAGCAAGCGCCTTCGCCTCAATTTGACGAATACGTTCACGGGTAACAGCAAATTCTTGCCCGACTTCTTCTAACGTGTGACTTTTGCCATTATCAAGGCCAAATCGCATCTTGATAATCTTTTGTTCACGATCTGAGAGTGTCGAAAGAACTGATTGAACTTGTTCTTTCAAGAGCTGAGACGCTGCAGATTCTTCTGGGGTTGCACCATCCTCGTCTTCGATGAAGTCACCAAGAACTGAGTCTTCGTCTTCGCCATCACGGCCAACACCCGCATCAAGTGAGGTAATGTCTTGTTTGATCTTGATGACGTATTCGACCTTCTCTGGTTCCATCTCGAGCTCTTTAGCGAGTTCTTCGATAGTTGGTTCACGGTTGAGTTCCTGAGTCATACGTCGCTGCGTACGGAGGAGTTTGTTGATAGTTTCTACCATGTGTACCGGGATACGAATCGTACGTGCTTGGTCAGCAATCGCACGAGTAATCGCTTGGCGAATCCACCATGTGGCATAGGTACTAAATTTAAATCCTTTGTCTGGATCAAACTTTTCAACTGCGCGTAGAAGTCCGGTGTTACCTTCTTGAATAAGATCGAGAAAATCGAGTCCGCGACCGCTGTAGCGTTTTGCAATCGAGACAACGAGGCGCATGTTGGCCTCAGCCATTTTATCTTTTGCTCGTTTCTCACCAGCAACAACTCGCTGCGCAAGAGCGAGCTCTTCTTCTGCGTTCAACAGTGGAATTTTACCGATTTCACGCAAATACAGACGCACGCTATCATCAGATACGTCATCAAAATACTGGTTATCGTTCAACGTATCTTCGTCGAGTTCTTCTTCGTCTTCTAGTTCTTTAATCGCTGGCTCTTCAACACCATCAAGCAACGTCTTATCTGTTGCTTCGTCTTCAGCTTGCTTCAATGCATCATCATCTTTGCCCACGAGATATCTCCTTTATAAGTGAATTCAGTTGTGTGCGAAGTTCGGTGGCACGAGTGTCTTCGCCGAGTTCTTCAGCATCACGCAACTGATTGGTTAGTATGTCTTTTTGTTGTTTCTTGTATTGTGTTGCAACTTGGCGGAGCAGACGAGCCGTTTCAAAGTAGCGATCTTGATCACTCCAATCGGCGTAGCGTGTGTCGGCCTTCAATAGTAGTATTTTGACATAGGTGTCGAAATTTTGCAAGGTTTTAGGGGTGTCATCGACGACTCTGCCAGTATGTTTTTTGAGATACGCGGCGACCGCTTGGCGTTCTTCGCCCTCGAACATAGTTTCATCAATACTCGTGAATAATTCTTGAGCCGCCGCATCAATGAGTGCTGCCGCCAGAGCATTATCTTGATATGAGAATTCGTCATTTACAAGTGTTGAGGTTGTGTTCACTTTTTTCAGTTGTCGCGTTGGTTGAGATGTCTCAGTATTACTTGCCTGTTTTGCCTTGATAGCATCGAGTGACGTCTCAGTCATCTGTGCGATTTTTGCTTGGTAATGCTCCTGCTCCACTTCGTCACTCAGATTTTGTGTCACCCGAAGAGCCGCTGTGGTGAACGCTCGCTTTCCCGCTGCCGATGTAAGGTCTTCACGCGCCGAATATTGCCCAAGTACCCAGTCGACAACTGGCGCTGCCGTATCAATTGCCGTTTGCCATAGTTTTGGATCTTGTTTAATGAGTTCATCGGGATCTTTGGCATCATCAGGCAGTGACACAATGGTCAGCGCTACACCCACAGATTCAGCGATAGGGATCGCTCTCTCAGTTGCAGCCAGTCCGGCTTTGTCACCGTCAAATGCCAAACGAACATTAGGACTCAGCCGAGACAATGCTTTAAGATGCGGCTCAGTCAGTGCGGTCCCTGCTGTTGCCACGACTTGCTTCACACCAGCCTGGTGACTACTCACCACATCTAGGTTTCCCTCGACAATGACGCTGTGATCCTGTTTGCGAATCGCTTCCTTGGCAAGATGTAGACCGAAGACATGCCGGCTCTTATCATACAGAAGTGTTTGCGGAGTATTGAGATACTTCGGTGCATTAGGCTCGTCTGTCAAGATGCGACCGGTAAAGCCGATCACTTGCCCGCTCGTATCCATGAGTGGCACGACAATGCGCCCGCGAAAAAGATCACCGCCAAAACGATTAGTGAGCCCGGCTTCGCTGAGTTCTTTGCTCGTGAAACCTTTTTTCGTCAGAAACTGCGTTAGCCCATCTTTCGTTTCCGGCGCATACCCAATTTGGAAATCCGTCACGGTTGGCTTATCAAACCCACGCTGGCCAAACACATATTTAACCGCATGAGGGTTTTTGACTAAACTTTGTTGATAATACTGAGTCGCTAGTTTGTGTGCTGCAAGAAGTCGTTTTTTCTTCTTCGCTATTTCGCCCGATTGCTTCGTATCGTACTGAGAAAGTTCAACACCCGCTTTTCGTGCCAGTTGCTCCAAGGCGCCTCGAAAATCAAGCCCTTCGACTTCCATCACGAAACTAAAGACATCGCCGCCCTTGCCTGATGAAAAGTCGTGCCAAATATGTTTTTCTGGACTCACTACGAAACTCGGGCTCTTTTCAGACGTAAAGGGACTGAGGCCTTTGAAATTTCGGCCTGCCCGCTTCAGCTGCACATACTCCGAAATCACATCCTCGATGTTAAGCCGAGCGCGTACTTCCTCTTTGGCATCCTGCATGCTGTTATTATACCACTCTTTACCTCTGTTATTGTTTGTGCTTAAATAGTGGCACGATGCAACCGCAATTACCTACGCCAGACTTGCAACCAAATCCTATGCCGAGTAATTATCTCGATCAAATTGCCGTACCGCAAAAAAAGCCAGGAATGGGCAATAAATTATTCCTAGGGATCATTGGTGGAGCCTTGGTTCTCATTATTATGCTTGTTGTCGGTATGTTACTCTCGGGTGGTAGCTCATCAAAAGCTATTTCGACGCAGCGCCTAGCCCTCCGTCTGCAAACACTTCAAAAAGTAGCCGATGATTCTCATGCGAATATTAAAAGTAGCAAACTTCGCTCCATAGATAGCAACCTTACCACCTATCTGGTTAATGCCAACCGTGATATTGCCACTCCTTTGAAAGCAGCAAATATCGACATTAAAAAACTTGATAAAAAGTTAGTTACTGAGGAAAACGGCGAGAAGCTAACCGCTACACTAGAAGATGCACGCCTCAATGGTACTTTTGATCGCACGTATGCCCGCGAAATGTCATACCAACTCGAAACAACAGCAACAATGATGAGTAGCCTCTATAAAACAACGAAAAGTAAATCCCTTAAGTCATTCCTCGAACCATCATATAAAGATATAAAAGCACTCCAAAAACAATTTTCTGACTTCTCTGCTAGTAGTACTTAGGCTGTCCCAGTGACGAGTTGATAACTCAAATGTGCCAAAGCTTTTAACTCATCATCAGGTAATTGTCCCGTGCATATAATCGTATTCCAATGTTTTTTGTTCAAGTGATATCCTGGCACAACGGTCTCGTATTTTTCACGAAGTGTCTCGGCAAGTATTGGGTCACACTTAAGGCTCACTCGCAGCGGTTTACTACCATCAGCGATGATTGCGAATAGTTTGCCTTCGCCAGTTTCTTTGTGGCCTACTTTATAGACCGACGTTCCTTCACCGAATGGAAAATCAAGCCAGGTGTTTGGAAAACTCAGCAAATATTCCTCAAATTCTTTATGCGTCATCATATTTTCACTTTACCGAGGTAATATTTTAATTCCATGATGCTGCCGCGAATATCGCCAAGTGCTCTATGCTCTTCAGGCTTGGCGAATTTTTTCTTGTACTTGCCGTCAAAGACGACTTTCCAAGCACTCACGTCGAGCATGCGATAATGTAATCGAGCCGCGAGTCGTTGCCATTCATTGTCGATGAATTTTCGGTCTTGGTGAATGGAATTCCCAGCCAAAAGGATCGGTTTTCCTTCTTCGAAATGCTCATCAATAAATTCAAGGAGTTCATTTTCAACAGTCCGGCCATTCTTGCCGCCAAGGTTTTGCTTGATTAAATCATCGCGCACGGTTGAGTATTTGTCCCAGAATTCGCCAATCATTCGCTTTTTTACAAGGTTCGGACCAACCTTTTTTACTGCATCATACACGGCGATTTCATTGAAATCCCAATCAGTGGCAATTGCCGCCACTTCGAGTATCCGATCCTCAATCGGATCAAGTCCTGTCATTTCCAGATCAATCCAGAGGATTTTTGCTTTTTTAGTCATATATCCTCATTATACCTAACTATCAAGCTGTTGTGCGTACTTCTTTATCTCACTCGCTGGATGACGTTTTGTGTCATGCCCTATCCTATAACTTATGAGGACCTCTCTACCATCAGCAAGAAACAGCCCGTTACTAGGTAGAGCATCGGCGTCTTTGAGGTTGAAACCGTTGATTATAGGTTGACCATGTGAGTAATAAAGCGGGTAATCTATATCTGCTTCTAATTCAATGTACTCGGGTGAACGCTCATGAAGTTCACGCTCTTTTTCTTCTGATATCCATGTTCTCAGTGATAATTTATCGCGTACCATCATTGAACGAAGTTTATTATCGAGTAGATAAATGCTATCGACATCGTTATCTATCGCTTTGTCCATAACGTTCTGTAGCCATTCATCCGTCAGTATACCGTTAGGAAAATATTCATCGAGTTGATTTACAGGTGTTACACGAACGAGTCTTTCGAGGTGTTTCTTAACAGCAGTAAGCTCTTCAAGAGTTTGAGTCGGCTTATCGTATGCTGCTTCGCTCAATTGCTTCTTGGTCTCTTCCGTAT
>Ga0307412_10002281_pt1 | contig 10619 bp, 10 predicted proteins | sample DK1Cmetagenome_3_FD_203823 | JGI IMG/M metagenome (GOLD analysis project Ga0307412, IMG submission 203823) | Maize rhizosphere microbial communities from greenhouse at UC Davis, California, United States - DK15-C-1 | ecosystem: Host-associated > Plants > Roots > Rhizosphere > Soil | place: USA...
AATCTTGCGGACTTCACTCCCAAAACTCTTACTCAGAAATCAAATTATTTACAGCAACTTAGCATGGAACAAGAACAATACAACAAAATCGTTCGACAGCTGAAAACAAATAAAATTCTGCGTAACATGCTGGAAAACGAGCAATCAAGAGCTGCGTTTGTGGAAGTATTGAAAGAAGTGGCACAAGAACTTGAAAAATAATTAAAGACTTTACATTAATCATGGATAGTAAATTACAACCGGCAGAAAGCCAGCAACAAGGTCAGCAGCAACAATCGGGACAACCGAAAGGGAATCCGCTTGCCGAGCTCAATAAAATAGGAGGATTCGGTTTTGTGGAGTCTGTTGTGGATGGCATCGCCAATATGAACCCTACAAGAAAAGCAAGGAAAGAAATTTTCCTTACTGACGCAAATAAATCAGACGAAAGAAAAGAATTGCTTCAAAAAATTAACCTTTGGGTGAAACTTTTAGAAGGAAATGAATCTGCTGATAAAATGGCTGATACCTGCAAATCTAAAGCGCAGTCAGCCGATCAAAATTTAAAATCAAATCTGAAAAATACGTTGGACACTGTTCGTCAGTTGGAAACAAACTACAGAACGGTCGCTCAATTCTATAAAAATACCGAGCTTGACAAAGTTGACAACGTAAGTATTGTTAATGCAAGCCTGGATCAGGTTTCAGATTTAGATAATCCTTTATTTATCGATGCTATCGCAAATGAGTTTAAAAATTATTATGATAGATTGGATCTTAGAGATAACTATTCTATCCTGGCGATTCCGGGATATTTAGGATCAAATAAAGTTATTGAAAAATGGGCTAAGATCTGTAACGAAAATAAAGTAATGATGGTTACGGATTTCGCAAATCTTGACAAACCGGACGACGTTGTAGACTTATTCCACTCTGCGAATCTTACAGGTGGCGAATTGCACAGAAGTAACGTGATTATGACGTGTAACTGGTTGGTAGGTCGCGGAAAAGCCGAAGAAGTAGGAGAAGAGGAAAACGTAGAACTTCCGCCTTCAACTTCATTGGCAGGAAAAATCCATAAAACATTGATGTCTCAGGTTGCTGCAGGTAAAAAGCATGGTAACATTAACGAGGTTGATGCCGTAAAATTCGAATTGAAGAAAAGTGAAATTTCTCAGTTGGAAAAAATGGGATTGGTTCCTATGGTTAATGAATACGGTAAAATCATGGCGTTCTCTGCAAAAACATTGTTTACAGGAGATAATATCGGGCTTCAGACGTATTCTGTCGTGCGTGTATTCGATTATGTAACAAAAGTTTTGCTTGATTTCCTAAACAGAAGAGCTTTCGAAAACTGGAATGCAAGAAACGAGGACGATTTGAGAAGACAGATTGTTACTTTCTTAGACGGTATCAAAGGTGCTGACAAACTGATTGAAAAGTTCAAAATTGTGCGTTTCGAGCAGGATAAAGTCAACAAAGACAGAGTTTGGCTGGATATTCGTTTAACGCCTTATTTCCCTACAAAAAGTTTCGTTATTAAATTAGACGGGCACAAAGGAGACGACGGTAACGAATGGGATGCTGAATATATTCAGGATTAATTTAACCCAGATTAAAATACTAAAACCGATGCAATTTTACATCGGTTTTTTTCTACCAAATCATTAAAATTTATCAATATGAAAGGCAGATTACGATACTTTTTGCCGATTTTTCTCATTATTTTCAGTTGTGAAGAGAAAAAAATACAGACAGATCATGAAATTGACCTTTTTGCCGACGAAAGACAACAAGGACAAGCCTATATAATGAATGAAAAGGAGTGTTTTGACGCCAGTGATATGGTGGTTTCCACTTCGAATATAAAGCTTGTCGACAGTTCCATTGGTCGTGGAAAATCTGTTTTTATTTATAAAATTAATTCAGGCGAGCTGTTGAAAACGACGAGAGATTCGATTGTGAATTATCCTTTTCAAATCTTATCTAATCAAAGATTAAAGCTGAAATCACCCATGTACGTTTATCTCAAGAAATTAGAAGGTTACCGTTTTATTGCAGAAGAAAAACACCTTAAATATCAATGGTTAAAAGGTGCGCCGGTTTATTCTGTGAAAAAAGAAAATTAAAATTATCTTTGCATTATATTTTTAACGATTCAAACCTAACAGGTTTTTAAAACCTGTTAGGTTTAGATAAAAGCATTCAAGAGAAATAGTTTTCTCAAAATTAAAGCAATAGTTTTTTGGAAAAAATAGAAAACTCAGACTTCAGACAAATCGGCAGCAAACTCCTGAACTGGTATAAAAAAAACGCCAGAGATTTACCTTTCCGACAGACAAAAGATCCTTACAAAATCTGGATTTGTGAGATTGTTTTTCAGCAAACGAGAATCAATCAGGGATTAAATCATTATAATAATTTCATTAAAAGATTTCCGGACGTAAAAACGCTGGCAGAAGCTCCGGAAGATGAGGTTTTGCTGTATTGGAAAGGGTTGGGGTATTATTCAAGAGCGATCAATATTCATAAGGCGGCTCAACAGATCATGACCGATTATCATGGAGCTTTCCCGCATCAATACGAAGAGATTTTAAAATTAAAAGGTGTCGGAAAATATACGGCTGCCGCGGTTTCAAGCATCTGTTTTGAGGGTAAAATGCCAGCTGTTGACGGTAATTTTTATCGTGTTTTAAGTCGCATTTTTGCGGATGATTTTGATATTTCAAATTCAAAGGCTTTCAGTTATTTTTCTGAATTGGCGCATTTGGTTTTGCCCGAAAATGTAGGAGATTTCAACCAAGCCATGATGGATTTAGGCTCGGAAATCTGCAGGCCGAAAAATCCATTTTGTTATGAATGCCCTTTAAATGAAGATTGTCTGGGCTTTTCATTAAATAAAGTTTCTGAATTTCCTGTTAAGACGAAAAAAGTAAAGGCAGCAGATTTAGATTTAAAATATTATTTCGTTCACAGAAACGGACAGTTTTTAATTCAACAGAGAAAAGATGATTTTATCTGGAAAAAATTATTTGAATTTCCGCCTGAGATTTCTGAGGAATTAATGCCTTTCATTAAAAGCGTAAAAACTGTTAATCATAAGTTAACACACAAGAATTTAAGCATAGAAATTTTTAATGTAGAAGTTGATTCTGAAGCTGTTTGGGGAGATTTTACCATTAAAAATCAATATATCATTACAGATTTTGAAGGTTCTCACGAAAAATCTTTCCCAAAACCTTTGGAAAATTATATTCAGAACTATCATACGGCGTATAGAATTCTGTAATTAAACGTTCGGTTTGTCATTTCGACGAAGGAGAAATCTATTTGATTTATTTAGATTCTTCACTCCGCTACGCTTCGTTCAGAATGACAAACGTGATGTTCTTTGCTGAGTGAAATGCCTTTGTGAACTTAAAAACGAATAGTAGTCAAAAAAATCTTAGCGTCCTTTGCGCTAAAAATAATTTTATTCAAGCCAAAACCCATTGAAATCCTGAAATTTGTCTTCCGAAATCTGAAATCTAATTTGTACTTTTGCAAAATGATCAAAAAAGTCATTTTTATATTTGCTTCATTGCTTTTACTTTCATGTGGGAAAGATCCTGTTCCAAAACCTTACGGAGAACTGCGTTTGGAATATCCTGCACCAAAATATCAGAAATTTGAATCAAACTGTAATTATACATTTGAATATTCTGATTTTGCGACAATTACAGATGCCAAAAGACCTTGCTGGTATTATCTGAATTATCCTAAAATGAAGGCGAAGATCTTTTTGACGTATTATCCGATTCAGAATGACTTTGCAGCTCACATTCAGGAAGCGGAAAAAATGGTTTACGAGCACACGATCAAAGCAAGCTCAATTGATACAAAATCTTTCGAATATCCTGAGAAAAAGGTGTACGGAAATTTTTATGAGCTGAAAGGGCAGAGCGCTTCCAATCTTCAATTTTACATTACAGACAGCACGAGACACTTCGTGACGGCTTATTTATATTTCAACACAAGACCAAAGCCAGATTCTTTGGCTCCCGCAGTAGATTATATCAAAAAAGATATGAAACATCTGCTCGACACTTTTGAATGGAAAAATTAATTTACTTTTAATATACTTTGAAAAAAAATATGAAACTTTTAGTTGTAGGAAGTGTTGCATTCGATGCAATCGAAACGCCATTTGGTAAAACAGATAAAATTTTAGGAGGTGCAGCAACATATATTGGGATCACTTCATCAATTTTAGGTGTAAAATCCGGAATTGTTTCCGTTGTAGGAGGGGATTTCCCGCAAGAATACCTTGATATGTTTACAGACAGAGGCGTAAATATTGAAGGAATCGAGATCGTAAAAGAAGGAAAAACTTTCTTCTGGTCCGGAAAATACCACAACGATTTAAATACAAGAGATACTTTAGCTACAGAAGTTAACGTTTTAGAAAATTTTGATCCGAAAATCCCTGATTCTATGCAGGATGCAGAGATTTTATTGTTAGGAAATCTGCACCCTGGCGTACAATTATCAGTTCTTGAAAAAATGAACAAACGTCCGAAGCTGGTTATCCTGGATACCATGAATTTCTGGATGGATTCTGCCTGGGATATTTTAATGGATATGATTGCTAAAACTGACGTGATCACGATTAACGATGAAGAAGCAAGACAGCTTTCAGGTGAATATTCTTTAGTAAAAGCAGCTAAAAAAATTCATACAATGGGACCAAAATACGTTATCATTAAAAAAGGTGAGCACGGAGCTTTACTTTTCCATGATAATAAAGTGTTTGCGATCCCAGCGCTTCCATTGGAAGAGGTTTTCGATCCGACCGGAGCCGGAGATACTTTCGCGGGAGGTTTTGCTGCTTATCTGGCTAAAAAAGATAAGATCGATTTCGAAACAATGAAGTCTGCATTGATCGTTGGTTCGGCAATGGCTTCTTTCACGGTTGAAAAATTCGGAACGGAAAGAATTCAGGAAGTAAACGAATCTGATATGTTCGAAAGATTAAGACAATTCAAAGAATTAACAACTTTCGACGTCGAACTACAATAAATAAGTCTTTTTAAGAAATATTTATAATAAAAAATTTAGTGTAATTCATTAAGAATTCTAAATTTGCAACTTATTTAAAATAGTAAAATGATAAATAAATTAAAGATCACTTTTCTTTTTGGAATTTTCATCATGTTGTTGAGTACAAATATGATGAATGCTCAGTTAAAACCAGGAGAATTAGTGGATGGTATTGCTGCTGTAATCGGTGATGAAATTGTGCTGGAATCTGATGTGAATGAGCAGATGAACTATGCAAAACAGCAGGGAGCTTCTAATATTGATAAGTGTGATTTCCTTGAAAACCTGCTTAACAACAAACTTCTTGTTTACGAAGCTAAAAAAGATACCCTGATCGACAACCGTTCTGCGGCGATCAAAGAGCAGGCAAATGCGAAATATACCCAGTTGCTTTCTCAGTTTCCTGATGAAAAATCAATGTTGGCGGCTTATAAGTTCAGAAATGGCTACGAAATGAAAAACGCGATCGAGAAAATCGATACGGATACTTATTACGGTCAGGCGAAATATCAGAGAATTACAGAAAAAGCTGACGTGACGCCCAATGAAGTGACAGATTTTTATAATTTATATAAAATGCAGCTGCCGGAGATCAAAGACGAAGTTTCCTTGTCTCAGATTATGATGTATCCTAAGTTAACAGAAGCTCACAAGCAAGAGATTATCAATAAGCTTAAGAAAATCAAACAGGATATTGCAGGAGGTGAAAGTTTTGAAAGCCAGGCAAGAATTTATTCTGAAGATCCGGGATCGGCTCCAAATGGAGGTTTAATGAAAAATATTTCTAAAGGACAAATGGTAAAACCTTTCGAGGCTGCAGCTTTGAACCTTCAGGAAGGAGAAATTTCTGACCCTGTGGAGTCTGAGTTTGGTTATCACATTATTCAGTTAGTGAAAAAGTCTGGGAAAATTTATGATGCAAGACATATTCTTCTAATGGCAACTCCTACTGATGACGAAATTAAAACCGCTAAAACAAAATTAGATAGTATCAGAACATTGATCGCAGACGGAAAAATAACTTTTAAAGATGCAGCTTTCAAGTTTTCTGATGACAAAAGAACAAAATTCAATGCAGGAATCATTTCCGGTTCGGACGGTTCAAGTAAAATTGAAAGAGAAAGTGTTCCGGGGACGATCAGCTACGAATTGGCAGGTTTAAATAAAGGAGACATGACAAATGCTTTCGATGATGAAGATGAAAGAAAGAGAAAAGTGGTAAAAATGGTGAAAGTTGAAGATGTAATTCCTGCTCACCAGATCACTCTGGAAACGGATTATGACAGAATTAAGCAAATGGCTCTTAACAAAAAAAGAGGTGAGATGGTCGAAAAGTTTGTAAACTCAAAACTGCCAACTACCTTTATATCAATTGACGGGCGATATGATTCTTGCCAGTTCAAAAGCAGCTGGAAAAAAGATTCAATCAAAAAATAAAATGAAAACCTTCAGAATTTCTGGAGGTTTTTTTCTGTCCAAAGCTCCCATAAAATCTTTGTTTTTATTATTTTTACAGCATGAGCAATTTTATAGATTTTAATTCAGCTAAAAAGCTTCATCAAATGCAATCAGAACAAAACAGAATTACAGAACTTTTTACAATTAAATATCCTGTCATTCAGGCTGGGATGATCTGGCATTCGGGCTGGAAACTGGCTTCTGCGGTTTCAAACTGCGGAGGACTAGGTTTAATCGGTGCAGGAAGCATGTATCCGGACGTTTTAAGGGAGAATATCCAAAAATGTAAGCAGGCTACCGATAAACCATTTGGAGTGAATGTTCCTATGTTATATCCCAATCTTGACGAAGTTATTCAAATCATTTTGGAAGAAGGAGTGAAAATTGTTTTTACATCTGCCGGAAATCCGAAAACTTATACCGAAACTCTTCAAAAAGAAGGATTGAAAGTTGCTCACGTAGTTTCATCAACAAAATTTGCCATGAAATGCGAAGATGCAGGTGTGGATGCTATTGTAGCAGAAGGTTTCGAAGCGGGAGGTCACAACGGAAGAGATGAGACGACTACTTTTTGTTTAATTCCGAATGTTAAAAAACATATTTCCAAACCATTGATTGCAGCCGGCGGGATTGCTTTGGGCTCTCAGATGAAGGCCGCCATGATCCTTGGTGCAGACGGAGTTCAGATCGGTTCTCGTTTCGCGGCAACCGTCGAAGCAAGCGCTCACGACAACTGGAAGAGAAAAATTACAGAATTAAATGAAGGTGATACGCATTTGACATTAAAAGAATTGGCGCCCGTAAGAATGGTCAAAAATAAATTCTTCAACGAGTTAGAGGAAATTTATAATACAGGAAGAAATACAGATGCTTTAATTGAGTCTTTAGGACGTGCAAGAGCAAAACGCGGAATGTTCGAGGGTGATATGGAAGAAGGCGAATTGGAAATCGGACAGGTTTCTGCTTTGATCGATGAAGTTCTGCCTGTGGAAACCGTTTTTAATCATCTTTTGAATGAGTTTGAAGAAGCAAAAATGCCAAGTTTTTAATTTAATTTAAAAATGTAAATCAATATTATTATCAATAGGAGCGGACTTTAGTCCGCTTTAAATTTTTACATACATTGACTTTAGCCAAAACGTAAAACATCCACACCATTTTATCATTCCAGAGAAATCTAAACAATATTTTTCCTCGCCTGATTTTCATATTTAACCTTAAAATCTTCGGTTTTAAAAATATTTTCCAGTTCTAAGAAATGTCTGAGAACTTTTTTTCGTCCCGGTTTATAAAGCAAATCAGGATAGATAGAATATTCTTTTCTGATCTTTTTTGTGTAATCGACATAGCTTTCAGAATCTTTTCCAAGAATTGAAAGATCGGCATCCAAAAGATAGCGAATGTCATTATCATCAGCCTTTTGATGTGCTTTTGTAGCAATGATCTGCTCGAAAACTGAATTAATATTAGACGCATTGCAATTCAGTTTTTCTAATCTTGATTTTGCAAATTCCGCACTTTTTTCTTCATTGATTTTTGATGAAGCATCATAAATCACATCATGATAAAAAACCGAAAAGCTAATATTAATGAAGTTTTCAATCTTGTCCTTCACAGCATCAAGCTCTGAAAACATATTTTCAAGATGCTGCAAATTATGATAATGCCTGCCTTTTTCAGAATATTTCTTTTCAATTTCAAACCAAAAACTTTTAATAAGATTTTGATCCTGAGTATATTGAAAACAAAGTTCTGTGAATATTTCCTGTAAACTCATTGGATATCAGATAAAAAAAGGAACTTTAAAAAGTTCCTTGATTTGCTTCCAGAGTTGCCTTTAATTCTGCCCAGCCGCCGCCGTTGTAGCCTTCTTTCAGACCTTGGGAATTAAGATATTCTAATGCTTTTCCGCTTCTGTTTCCGCTTCTGCAGAAGATGATTACCGGTTTTCCGACAGATAAAATCTCGTCTTGTCTGTCTTCTACCTCACCTAGTGGGATATTTTTTGCACCTTCTATATTTCCGTCCATTTCCAATTCCATTGGCTCACGAACGTCGAACAATTCATAATTTCCTGATTTTATTACTTCTGTTAAAGACATAGTTTAAAATATTTAAGTTAAAAAATTATTAATGGATGATGAATATTTCAGGCATCCAAAGTCCAACAAATTTATAAAATAATCTTAGTTTTGCAATGTAAAATCATGAATTCGAGTGCCGAAAAATATTCACAGTTAATAAAATCCAAAGCAAAAAGTTTTGGATTCCAAAGTTGTGGTATCTCGAAAGCAGATTTTTTAGAAGAAGACGCCCGGTATCTTGAGCAATGGCTGAAGAATAATTTCCATGGCGAAATGAAATACATGGAAAATCATTTCGATAAAAGACTTGATCCCAGATTATTGGTAGAAGGTTCTAAATCGGTCATTTCTCTTTCTTATAATTATTTTCCGGAAGAAAAAATTTCAACATTAGAGAATTTTAAAATCTCAAAATATGCATATGCGGAGGATTATCATGAAGTGATCAAAGAAATTTTACGTGAAATGGTTTCTGAGCTTCAGGAAGAAATCGGCGATTTTGGATTTCGTGTTTTTGTAGATTCTGCGCCGGTTTTGGAAAGAAGCTGGGCGAAAAAATCAGGGATTGGCTGGGTGGGAAAAAATGCCAATTTGATTACGAAACAAAACGGTTCTTTTTATTTTTTAGCCGAAATTATCTGTGATTTAGAATTAATTTCCGATCATGAAACCACCGATCATTGCGGAACCTGTAGAAAATGTATCGATGCATGTCCCACAGATGCAATTGTTTCCGACAAGATTATTGACGGAAGCAAGTGTATCTCTTATGCAACGATTGAATTGAAAAACGAAATTCCTGATTATTTTAAAGATAAAATGGAAGACTGGATGTTCGGCTGCGATATTTGTCAGGATGTTTGTCCATGGAACAGGTTTGCAGCGCCCAATCTTCAAAGCAGATTTTCGCCTAATGAAGCGCTCAAAAATTTCAAAAAAGGAGAGTGGAAGGAGCTTACCCAAGAATTATTCTCAGAAATTTTTAGAAAATCGCCGGTAAAAAGGACCAAATTTGCAGGGCTGAAAAGAAATATTGAATTTTTAGAGCAACCTTCAGACAAATTTTAGGTCAGATTTTTGGTGACAAAACCTTATCTGGAATTTTTTGATTCCAAAACTAAAGCGGGTAAACAACCATTCCTTAAATTTCTTGCTTTAAGGAGGTTAAGATTTTATTCGGTAAGAATCTTTGAAAAGCCTTTTCCTATAAAGAAAAAATTGACTTTCAGGAGATAAAATCTCTCAGAAAATCAACGTTTCTTTTGTATTCTTTTAGGAGCTATTTTTACTCTTACTTTAAATCTTTTTTGTGACTTTGTATTTTTACGCATATTTATGAATATTTCGTAACTAAATTTAATGATTTTTTCGATTAAAACAAATACTTTTACGAAAAATTATCAATTAATTTTATTCAACTTAATCCAAATATGATCGTGAAAAAAATGCTGATCCTTATTATAAAAGCTTTAGGAATTATTGTCGGAATTGTTATCGTATATATTTTATTAGGGTATCTGCTACCTTTTATAAAAGTTTCGGCGAAGGATGACGGACAGAAAAAAGAAATCCCGATTTACATTTATACAAATGGTGTTCATACCGACATCGTGATGCCTGTAAAGAATGATTTACAGGATTGGAGCATGAAAATCCCTTTTAATAATACAAAATCAAAACGGACTGATTATAATTATATCGGAATTGGCTGGGGAGACAAAGGTTTTTATCTCGATACTCCAACCTGGGCTGATCTGAAATTTTCAACAGCTTTTAAAGCTGCATTTTGGCTGAGTGAATCAGCGATGCATTGTTCGTATTACACAGAAATGAAAGAAGGCGGTGATTGCAAAAAGATCATGATCAGCAGAAATCAATACAAGAAATTAGTTAAATTTATTGAAGATAAGTTTGACAAAGATCAGAATGGAAATTTCCTTTTAATTCCTACCAATGCTGTGTATGACGTCAATGATGCTTTCTACGATGCACAGGGAAAATACAGTTTTCTATATACCT